>QFCH01002570.1_pt1 | contig 22536 bp, 19 predicted proteins | sample 5346071 | NCBI WGS metagenome assembly QFCH01 (sample SAMN09062255, study PRJNA434731) | Human gut metagenome, whole genome shotgun sequencing project. | isolation source: stool timepoint B chromium assembly | host: Homo sapiens | collected 2015
GTCGCTCCCTAGGCAAGCCATTCTCCCTTTTAAGAGTACATATTACTCTTTTGTTATTTGTATATAGATATTAGAGAACTTAATTTAGTTTGTAAAAAAGACGTACACATCAAGTTGTGTACGCCTTTTTTATTTATATTTTTTAATAGTAGATAAAGCTTTCAACATAGTACATAGTTTTATTTTGTCCATTTGGATAAACTTTATTATTTAATCTTACTGTCATAAGACCAGTTGGTTTATTAGTTGCTACTGTTACATAAGGAATTAGGATTTTATCTCCTTCTACTTTCCAATCTTCTGTTGGAGCAAATATAGAATTAGTAGTTCCACCATAACCGACTACACTACGTATAGCAAACATATTATCTTTTTTGAAGTAAACAACAGTGTTATTATCTGGTACTAATTTTTCTAATTCAGCTGGAGTGTATTCACTTTTTGCTTTATTTGCAGTAACTAGTTTTACACCATTTTCAACAAATAATTTATTTAGAACTGCATTAACATTGTATGTTTCAGCGTTATTTGTATTAAGTCTATCTAATAAATTAGCTGCTGGTAGATAAACAACCTGATTTTGTGTACTAGAGATACTTGCACTAAATCTTATTATATCTATCATTTTTGAATTTTTAGTATTGCTTAAGCTATAATTAATAACGTTTAATAATTTTTCTACTTCTTTAAAGTTATGTTTATAGCCATTATTTTGTTTTTCAGTAGCTTTAGAATTATCATCAGCTTTTGGATTTTTTTGTTCAGTTGCTTTTACATCGTTATTGTTTTTAACATTTTTTTGTTCAACTGATTTTTTCTCATCTTTATTTACATTTTTATTTTTTTGTTCGACTTTATTATTAGCAGCAGTTACTTTATTATCACTAGCATTTTGTTGAGTTTTTTTAGTGTTTTGAGCTACTTTGCTGCTATTACTATTACTTTGTACCACTTTACTAGTAGTATTATTATCTTTAACTACTTTATTGTTTTCTCCACTATTTCTAGTTACTTTGTTAACATAACTGCTATCTTGAATAGCTCTATATATATTTGAATTATTTTGAGCTATTTTACTATTTTGATCATTGTAATCACTAGTTGCTTTATAACCTGTATTGTTGCCATTATTTTCTTGGGCTACATTATTATTATTACTATTCTCTTCAGTTACATTATTTCTATTATCATTTTTGTCTTTATTTTCATCTACATGTGCAATAGCTACTTTTGATGATTCATTGCCATTATCTGATTTTTGTGATGAAGTATGTGAGCACCCTGTTAAAAGTCCTACACCTAAAATAAATACGCCTGTTGTTTTTAATAATTTGTTCATAACTATACCTTCTTTTAATAAAAATTCTTTTCAATATTTTTTACAAACTTATTATACTCCTAAAAATTTCAAAATGCAATACTTTTATTACAAAATTGTTACAAAAATATTACATAAATATTTCTAATAGTCATTGAACGTTGCTAAATTAATATTTATAAGTATTGAACGTTATTATTTTTTTGTTACAATGTTACAATTATGTTACAGAAACCTTAGATTCTATTAAAATGCATTCATATTTTCTCTTTATCTTGTATAAAGATACATTTATTTGAACTTGCTAAATGTTTATAGTAAAATATACTCGATAAATATACTTATAAGGAGATTATTATATGAATAGAGTTGCTATTGTAAGTGCAAAACGAAGCCCTATTGGAAGTTTTGGAGGAAGTCTTAAAAATGTTTCTGCTGCAGCTTTAGGTTCAGCAGTTGTTCAAGATGCTTTAAATAATATTAACTTAGACCCACCACTTGTTGATGAAGTAATTTTTGGTAATGTTCTTCAAGGTGGACTTGGGCAAAATATCGCGCGCCAAATAGCTGTTAATGCGGGTATCCCAAAGGAAAAAAGTGCGTTTACTGTCAACAAAGTTTGCGGATCAGGATTAAAGAGTGTTATCTTAGGAGCACAAGCTATTCTACTAGGAGATAGCGACATAGTAGTTTGTGGTGGTGTAGAAAATATGAGTGCCGCACCATTTGTAACTAGTTCACCTCGCTTTGGTCATAAACTTGGTAATTTTGAATTAGAAGATAGCGTTATAAAAGATGGTCTAACTGATGCTTTTGAAAATTATCATATGGGTATTACTGCAGAAAATATTGCTGAACAATTCAATATTACTAGAGAAGAACAGGATAGTTTTGCTTTAGCTAGTCAACAAAAAGCTAGTTCAGCTATAGAAAATAATAAGTTTGTTAATGAAATTACCCCTATCACAATTAAAACTCGTCGAGAAGAAATTATTTTCGATACAGACGAATACGTTCGCCCTGAAACAACCCTTGAATCACTATCAAAACTACGACCAGCATTTAAAAAAGATGGTACAGTAACTGCTGGTAATGCTTCTGGTATCAATGATGGGGCTGCATGCGTTATTTTAATGTCTGAAGATAAAGCAAACGAATTAGGTCTAGATATATTAGCTTACGTAGATGGCTATACTACAGTTGGTTTAGATAATAAAGTTATGGGGCTTGGACCAATTCATGCAACTCAAAAAGTGTTATCAAAACTAAATCTAGATATTAAAGACATAGATTTATTCGAAATGAACGAAGCCTTTGCTTCACAATCTATTGCTGTTACACGTGAACTTGGCTTAGATAGTTCTAAAGTTAATATTAATGGTGGTGCAATAGCGTTAGGACATCCTATCGGCGCAAGCGGTTGCCGTGTTCTAGTTACTTTAGTACATTCTTTAATTAACGAAAACAAAAATCGCGGAATATGTTCACTATGTATCGGCGGAGGACAAGGTGTCGCTATGGCAATTTCTAAAAAATAAAAATATGCTAATAGAGAAAGGTTTCTTCTCTATTAGCTCTTTTTTGTGTCTTTATTTAAGCTTAATTTAAGTATACTATATTAAAATTTGAGTGCTATACAACTTTTTAAAAATTTAATAGTCAAACTGTGGACTATTTTTAAAAAATCTTATACAATAGTAATTGCGATAATTTTTATTTTTGACATAAGTATATGATTATTATAAATCTATATACTACATAATATTAATATATTCTATACATACTATTTATAGAATAATTACGTAGATCGAAAGGTAAAAGGAAATGAAAATAGGAATTGATAAAATAGGTTTTGCCATGCCTAAGTATTACTTAGACATTCGCGATCTAGCGACTGCTCGTGGCATAGAGCCTGATAAATTTACTAAAGGATTACTTCAACTTGAAATGAGTATTCCACCTGTGTCTCAAGATATAGTTACTCTTGGAGCTCAAGCAGCATTTGAAATTTTAGATAAAGAAGACTTAGAAAAAATTGATATGATTATAGTAGGAACAGAATCAGGTGTTGACCAAAGTAAAGCCTCTTCTGTATTTATTCATGGATTATTAGACATTCAACCATTTGTACGAGCTATAGAAGTTAAAGAAGCTTGTTACGGTGCAACTGCAGCTTTAGATTTTGCAAAAAATCATGTTATGAATAATCCTGAATCAAGAGTACTTGTTATCGCTAGTGATATCGCTAAATATGGAATCAAAGCTTCTGGAGAATCAACACAAGGAGCTGGAAGTTGCGCAATGTTAATTACTAGTAATCCTCGTATTTTAGAATTAAACAACGATAACGTATGTCTTACTCGCGATGTCATGGACTTTTGGCGTCCAAATTACTCTCAATATGCCTTTGTAGAAGGTAAGTTCTCTACTGAACAATATTTAGGTTGTCTTACTACTACATGGGATAAATATTTAGAGAAAAATAATAAACAATTAAGTGATTTTGATGCAATTTGCTTACACCTTCCATATCCAAAATTAGGATTAAAAGGTTTAAACACATTATTAGAGACAGAATCTGATGAAGCTATTAAAGAAAAATTATCAGAACGTTTTAATGAATCTATTTTATATAGCCAACGAGTTGGTAATATATACACAGGATCATTATTCTTAGGTCTACTTTCTCTATTGGAAAATAGTACGAACCTTAATCCTGGGGATAAAATAGCTTTATATAGCTATGGTAGTGGTGCAGTTGCTGAAATCTTCAGTATGACTTTAGTTCCAGGATACGAAAAACAACTTAAACAAAATCGTTTTGACGAATTTAATAGTAGAACACGCATCTCTATAGAAGAATATGAAGAAATGTTCTTTAGAGACACTACTGTAGACAGCAAAGGAAATCTTGATATCTCTGACATTAAAGACGATAGCCGATTCGTATTAGAAAAAATTGAAAATCATAAGAGAATTTATAAAAAACAATTTTAAAAGAGGGAATTATGGGAAACATTTGGAGTAGATTTTATAAAAAGAATAGAGCCGAACGACTAGAAGTTATTGAACAAGCTAATATTCTTGAAGAAGAATATCTAAATTTAGTTAGAGATAATACTGTTTTAGATTACGATACCGCTAATAATATGGTAGAGAATGTTATCGGAACATTCTCTCTACCTTTTAGCGTGGTTCCTAACTTTGTTGTTGATAATAAAAGCTACGTAGTCCCAATGGTAACAGAAGAACCTTCTGTTGTTGCAGCTTGTAGCAATGCAGGAAAAATAGTTGCTTCTTCCGGTGGATTCACGACTACAATCCATGATAGAAAAATGATCGGTCATGTTGCCTTGTACAATATTTCTGATACTGATTCAGCAGAGCAAACTATTCTTAAAAATAAAGATATGTATCTTAAAACAGCTAACGAGCCTATCCTTCTATCGTTCAACGTGGTGGTGGTGCAAAAGATATCAACATTAGAGTTTTAACTAAAGATGGTACTACTTTTGTAGTAGTATATCTTATTGTTGATACTTTGGAAGCTATGGGAGCTAATATGTTAAATACTATGTTAGAGGCTCTTAAAGTTTCTCTTGAGTCCCTTACTGGTGGCATTGCTCTTATGGCTATACTATCAAACTACGCTACTAGTTCATTAGTTACTAGCAGTTGTGCTATTCCTTTTGAAAAATTAGGAGAAAATGGTAAATACTTAGCTGAAAGAATTGAGCTAGCAAGCAAGTTCGCTCAAAGCGATGTATATCGTGCCGCAACACATAACAAAGGTATCTTTAATGGCATTGACAGCATTGTTATAGCAAGCGGTAATGACTGGCGAGCTATCGAAGCTTCTTGCCAAAGTTATGCTGTAAAAGATGGAAAATATAAAGGATTATCTACTTGGCGTTGCGATTTAGAAAACAGCCTATTAATCGGTGAATTAACTGTACCTATGCCAGTAGCAAGTGTCGGTGGTTCTATAGGAATTAATCCTAGCGTAAAAGTAGCACGCCAAATATTAAATAATCCTGATGCTAAAACTTTAGCAGGTATTATTACATCTGTTGGTCTAGCTCAAAACTTAGCTGCTTTAAAAGCTTTAGTTGGAGATGGTATTCAAAAAGGACATATGAAACTTCACGCTAAGTCGCTAGCTATTTTAGCTGGAGCTACTAATGATAATTTAGATTTAGTAGTTGACAAATTACGCGAACAAAAACATATGAACCTTACTATCGCAAAACAAATAGTTTCGGAATTAAGTAATTAAAAATCAATATAACAAAAAAACAACTTCAAATTTAGTTTTGAAGTTGTTTTTATATTTTCTTAATTTATTAAGCAGCTTTTTTATATCCTGCTCTAGCCGCAGCTTCTTCTGAGCTATAAACTACTACATTATTAGGTGCTACCTTATTATAAGATGGATGCCCTGGAGTGTAGTATTGACCACTCTTCTTACTTGCTCTTACTACAACCTTTTTAGCTTTTTGTTGAGGTTGCACTTGTTTTTGCGCTTGAGATTGTTGAACTTGTGATTTCTCTTTATCTTTTGTTTGCTCCGCTTTTTCTTTGTCTGTAGACTTAGTATCTTTGTCTTCTTTATCTTCTTTATCTTCTTTATCTTTCTTTTGTTTAGTTTCTGCTTTTTTATTTGCAGCAGCTAGTTCAGATTTTTTCTCTTCTTCATTTTTTTGTTGTTCTTCTGTTCTCTTTTGCTCTTCTAAAGATTTTCTTTCTTGCTCTTCTTTTCTCTTCTCTTGATTTATTCTTATATTTTCTTCTTTTAAAGCCGCACTATGACGTGATGTTCCAAACAAAGCAAAAGACATAACTATTGTTGCAAAAATACCTAGAACTACTTTTTTTAGTCTTGTTTTTCTCTGGATAAATTTTATTATAGGTGGACACAAAAAGATAAGACTTGGTACAAATATTACAAGCGCATAGACTATCCCTTGACTTACTAATACCATTAACGATATAAACATAAATATTATAAAAATTAACCATAAAATTATATGTCCGTACTTATGTATAAAATTTTTCACAGTTCTTCTCCTTATTAATTAATTCTCACTTTGACTATTTTAACATGTTTTATTAGAATATACAATTATTTTCATGTAATTTATACTTTTTATGCACAAAATACTGATTTATGTAAGCATTTTTGTTGTTAATTATCAAAATATTTCTTATAATTAATATATAACAATCATAAAATCGGGAGGATTACAACTATGACTTTTAAATTACCTGAATTACCTTATAATTTCGATCACTTAGAACCAGTTATCGATGCTAAAACTATGGAAATTCACCATGACAAACACCATGCAGCTTACGTTAACAACTTAAACGCTGCTTTAGAAAAACACCCAGAAGTTGAAACTGGATGTGTTTGTAAATTATTGAAAAATATCGAAAACGTACCTGCTGACATCCGTCAAGCAGTTATCAATAACGGTGGAGGACACCACAACCATTCTCTATTCTGGAAATCTCTAACTAAACCAGATTCTTCTGAATTCGGTGGATTAGTTAAAGAAAAAATCGATGCTGAGCTTGGTGGATACGAAGAATTCGTTAAAGCTTTCTCTACAGCAGCTGCTACAAGATTTGGTAGTGGTTGGGCTTGGCTTGCACTTGATAAAGAAGGTAAATTAGTTGTTACTTCAACAGCTAACCAAGACTCTCCTTACTTAACAGGTCTTACTCCAATCCTTGGATTAGACGTTTGGGAACACGCTTATTACCTAAACTATCAAAACCGTCGTCCAGACTACATTAAAGAGTTCTTCCGTGTAGTAAACTGGGATTTCGTAAACGATCGCCTAGCTAAACGATTAGAAAAATTAGGGAAATAATTTATTAAAACACCTCTACAATAGTTAGAGGTGTTTTTTATAATTAGAAATTTAAACTAAATTTAAACTATTTTATATATAATTTTTAAGATTTATTAATAGCGTGTAGTTGGTCTATTTTTTAAATTAGCCAACTACCCTATTTTTATTTTATGAAATTAGATTTAATTTGGAGGAAAAACTATGAGTAATTGGAAAGCTATTGTTGCTTTTGTAGGGGTAGCTGTATTTTACGAAGTATTAGTTTTACTTTTATGGCTCGGCTTAAAATGGATGTTGACACCTTTTATCTCACCTAAAGTAAGATTGGTTCTTGGTATCTTATTCTTTATTTTTGCTAACTTTTCTATTTTAGCTTATATGCTTCGTCTAGGTGCTCCATGGGTAAACTATGGAAACACTTGGTATTTCTATTTCCTAAACGGCGTAGTTATAGCTGTAATTTTATTAGTAGCAAAATTAGTATTAAAGCTATTTAACTTTAACCTTTCTCAAGGTATAAGTTTAGGTATAACAGGTATATTCCTTGTTGGAATGACCGCCTTAGGGTTATATTGGGCATACTCACCTATAGTTAAAAGCGAAACTATAAAAGTTGATAAAAAGATTGAAAAGCCTATAAAAATAGCTATGATATATGACTTACATCTTGGAACATTTTTCGGAAATGGTCAACTTGAAAAATTAAATAAAATCATTGAAGAAGAAAAACCAGATGCTATCGTAATTGCCGGTGATATTATGGACGATGATATGGTTATGTATAAAAAGCGCAATATGGGTGAAACACTTAGCAAATTATCAGCTCCTCTAGGAGTATACGCTACTATGGGGAATCATGACCGTGCAGCTCAAGAAATAGTAGAAGAAATATCTAAGACAGGTATTAAACCACTATTTGATGAGAGTGTTAATCTGACTGATGATGTGATTCTTGTTGGACGTAAAGATAGAAGTGTTAGTAAAAATAGATTGGCTACAGAAGATTTATTAAAAAATGTTGACACAAGCAAAACTACTGTTTTAGTGGACCATCAACCTGATGCTATTGACCATCACAGTACATTGCCTATAGATGTTCAGTTATCAGGACATACACATCGCGGTCAAATATGGCCAATTAACTATATTACGGATAGAATCTACACTCTTGATCATGGTTATGCTAAAATCAATAATAAACACTTCTTTACTTCTTCTGGTTATGGTTTTTGGGGACCACCTTTTAAAACTACAGCTCAAAGTGAAGTTTGGATGATAACTATTGAAGGTAAATAATAAAGAACAACCTAGAATTGATTTCTCAACTCTAGGTTGTATTTTTTTATTCTCGATCGAATCTATTTTCTTCTTCTTCAATAATTTTTTTGGTAAAATACTCATCTATAGAATCCTTTTGCTGTAATTTATAATCATCTCTAATAGAATCCCATAGTTCTTTAGCAGTTTTTAAATCTACACCATAATGCTCTCTAATTGTCTTAATATTTGCAATGTCTCCTGCCTCTGGATTAATTACTTCTCTTAAATCAGAAAAATCTTCAGCAATTTCTTTCTTCACTTCTGAATTATAATTTGATCTTACTTCGTCTTTAATAGATTCCCATAATTCTTTAGTATCGCTAAGTAATAGTTCTGGATATCTATCTCTTAATAATTTAATGTTGTTAATATCTCCTTTTGAAGCATCAACAACAGAGAATAATTCATCTTTATAACTTTCTTTTTTTAGTTCTTCTAGTTTTTCTTTACTTACTTTTTTCTTTTCTTCAAACTCTTCCTTTGATTCACTATTTCTAGTTGAGAAGAAAATAAATATTACTAGTGCTAAAACAACAATTAAACCTATTTTCATACTTAAATACCTCTATCCTTCTTAATAATTTCTAATAACTTTTTAGCTTCTGGATATTGTAGAAAATAAGCCTTTCTTAATGTAGCTATATTTAATGCATCACTTTGGCTAAAATCAATTAATCTTTCCAGTTCTTTCCTATAACTTTTACTTTGCAACCTTTCTAATGCTTCTTTACTTTTTGCTTTACGTTGCTTGTTCTTGTCTAATACTGATGAAATTATCGCATAAACAAATATAAAACCAAGCATAACATAAATAGTATTCATATTCATAGTTATATCTCCTTAGTGTTTCCAAATAAGTTATTATTATTATACACTTTTTTGTGATTTTTGTAAAATTGATATTTAGCCACTTTAACTATCTAAAAATTGATTTTTTAGCTATAATTTGTTATCATTAATTGTACTTTAATAAAAGGATTTGTAGAAACTATGAAATTTTTAACTAATATAAACAATGAAGAATACACAGAATTTATTAAAAGCCATAAACATGGAAATATGATGCAAGCTATTGAATGGTCAGCTATTAAAAATACATGGGGAGCTGTTAGAGTCGCGGTATCTGATGATGAGGATAATATTATCGCCGCAGCTCAAGTTTTAACTCGTAAAGGACTTTGGTATTTGCCACGTGGCCCAATCTTAGACTACAACAATAAAGAATTATTAGGATTTTTCTTAACTAATTTTAAAAAATTCGCTAAAACTAAACAGGCAAAATTAGTTAAACTTGATATCCCTATAGCTGTCAAAGATGAAAAATTAGCTAACTTTAAAGATGTTGATGTAGATCGTAGTAACGATGAATTAATAAAAACATTTAAATCTTATGGTTATAATCATAAAGGATTTAGCCTTGATATGAGTAGCACTATCCAACCTCGTTTTAATACTGTTACGAAGTTAGAGAAACCTATTCCTGATTTATTCTCAAAAGATACACGTCGTCTTATCCGTGATGCAGATAAAAAATTCGTTGAAGTTAGACGTTGCGGGAAAGAAAACTTGGATGATTTCTTATTTGCCTTAGCTTGTACTGAAAAGAGAAAAAATATTTCACTTCGTGGACGTGAATATTTCGAAAATCTTCTTGATACATTTGGTGATAATGCCCTACTTTATATTTCTTATATAAATGTAGAAAAAGCTCTTAAAGAGTGTCATAATCGTAAAGAAAATTTAGAAAAAGAAATCGAAGAACTTGGAGAAAAATCTCCTAAGAAAAAACGTGCTTTAGAAGAACAAGTAGCTGGAACAGATAAGTTAATCGCGCTATTTAATGGACTTGAGATTGAAGATAAGTCTAAAGACCAAGTAATTAGTGCTGCGATTACTATAGCTTATGGTAACCATGCAGAAATTATTTATGCTGGTATGAATGAAGACTTTGCTAAACTTCCTGCCCAATATAAAGTATTTTCTGATACAATGAAAAAAGCCCAAGAAATGGGTATTAGCGAAGTATCTATGGGAGGAATAGAAGGAAGCCTAAACGATAGCTTACTAGGTTTCAAATCTAAATTCTCTCCTAATATCGTTGAATACTATGGTGAGTTTGACTTAGTTATCTCTCATGTATTCAACCTAATGTATAATTATGGTCTACCTTTACGTAGAAAAATCTTAAAATTAATACATAGATAAAATTTAATCCCTAGAGCAATATAGTTCTAGGGATTATTTTTATTCTATTATACTAATTTAAACACATCGTTTAAGTTTTCAGCCATTGTTGGGTGAGTAAAAATTTGGTCTCTAATATAAGTATATGGAATTTTATTATCAATTGCCATTTTAATAATGTTGATTATTTCTTCAGAGTTTTTACTAAATAATGTTGCTCCAAGAATTAAGTTAGTGTCTTTATCTACTACTACTTTAAAAATTCCACGTGGGTCTTGGTTTACAGCTCCTCTTGGCATATTCGCAACTAGTAATGATCCTACCGCTACATTGCTATATTGAGATTTAGCTTCTTCTTCATGTAATCCTACATGAGATAATGCAGGTGAAATAAATGTAGAATATGGTACATTTTTACGATCAGCTGTAGTATATTCTTTTTTACCATGTAAGTATCCATTAACTATTCTAAAGTCATCTAATGATACATATGTAAATTGTAATCCACCATTAACATCTCCTACTGCAAATACATTCTCAACAGCTGTTTGACAATACTCATCTACAACAATTGATCCATTTGGACGTAGTTCGACATCTGTGTTTTCTAATCCTAGATTTTCTGTATTGGCACGACGACCTGTTGCATGTAATACTGCTTCAAATTCTAATTCTCCATGTTCTTCAGTTACTACAACAACATTTTCTCCGTTGTTACGAACTTCTTTAGTTGTAGAACCTAACTTAAATTCTACACCTATTTCTTCTAAGTAACCTTTTGCTAATTCTGCAACATCTGCATCTTCTCTTACTAGTATTCTATCTGAATAATCGATTACTGTAACTTTTACTCCAAGACGAGAATATAAGCTAGCGAACTCTAATCCGATATTACCACCACCAATAATACCTAATGTTTTTGGTGCTTTTTCTAATTTTTGTAATTCTGTGCTATCGTAAACATTTTTAGAAGTTGTTAATCCTGGAATTGGTAATACATTGTTTTTAGCTCCAGTATTAATTACCACAACTTCTCCTTCTAATTGTTTAGTTTCACCATTTGCTGAGATTTCTACTACTTTATTTGAAACAAATTTTGCACGAGCAGTATAAACGTCCACATTTGGGCTATTATCTAACATAGCAAAGTTTTTAGCGTTTAATTTAGTTACTACTTTATCTCTTGTAGCTTTAGCTTCATTGTAATCTTTTTTATTATCTGCAGCTACGATAAGAGTTTTTGTTGGGATACATCCAATATTTATACATGTCCCACCGTACATTGCGCTACTTTCTTCAACAACAGCTACTTTTTTACCTTCTTTAGCAAATGTAGCAGCTAATGTTTTCCCTGCTTTCCCAAAACCTATTACTAATAAATCATATTTAGACATAATTTTATACCTCATTTTTTATTATTTTTAAAAAATTAATCATTCTTGTTTAACCTTTATTCTTTATTTTAATCCTCTTTTGTTAACTATGCAATATATCTGCCTACAGCGTTTTCTTTAAATATTCTGATTTATTTAATATCAATTCTCAATAAAATTTGATATTCTTCGTTATTATGGTATAATATGCTTTGTATAAATTTGAAAATTTATGGAGGAATACAATGTCATTACCAAATTGTCCAAAATGTAATAGTGAATATACTTATGAAGATGGAACTATGTTAGTATGCCCTATGTGTGCTCACGAATGGTCACCAGAAGATACTAGCGATGTTGAAGAAGAAAAAGTATATCGTGATGCTAACGGAAATGTACTTCAAGATGGAGATACTGTATCAGTAATCAAAGACTTAAAAGTTAAAGGTAGCTCTTCGACTCTAAAACAAGGAACACGTGTTAAGAACATTAGACTAGTCGATGGAGACCACAATATAGACTGTAAAATCGATGGTTTTGGTGCTATGAAACTAAAATCTGAGTTTGTTAAAAAAATATAACAAAAACATTTACAATAACTAATTTTTAAGCAGTAATATTAGAAAATCAAAACATTTATAACTAATTATAGATTTGCTAATTTTACTGCTTATATTATGTCTAAATTCAGTTGAAATTCTACATTAAGTATGAAAACTATTATTTTCAACGATTTCATGTATTCCGCTCTTTACAAAACATATTTTTTCTTGTATAATATACACATGTCTTTTTAGAAAATACAATTGTGAAATTAGTTAATTGTTATAACTTAACATTATTAAGTTATTCAATTTATCTAATTAAAAAAAAATTTAGTAAAGGAGAATTTTCTATGAGTTTTTATAAAAAAATACCATTATTAGTAAAGCTTCTTTTAGCTATTACTCTTGGGATTGTTCTTGGTAGTTCACTACCGACTTCTATTATTAGAGTCTTTGTAACATTCTCATCAATATTTAGTTCATTCTTAGGGTTCACTATCCCACTTATTATTGTTGGATTTATCGTTCCTGGTATTAGCCAAGTTTCTAACAACGCTGGGAAATTATTAGGTCTATCAACTGGGGTTGCATATGTTTCTACACTTATTGCAGGGACATTCGCATTTATCGTTGCTAAATTTACATTGCCTAGCATTCTTGCCAATGCAACACTACAAACTTTCCAAAACCCAGAAGATTTAATGCTTAAAGGTTATATCGAATTTAAGATGACTCCTATCTTCGATGTTACAACAGCACTAGTTATCTCATTTATTCTAGGTATCGGAATCTCAGCAACACAATCTGATAGCTTAAAACAAGGATTCAATGACTTTGGAGAAATTATTGAAAAATTACTTTCTTCAGTAATTATTCCATTATTACCATTCTATATCCTTGGGGTATTTATGAATATTACTGCTTCTGGTGAAGTATTCAAGATTCTAAAAATTTTCATCATGGTATTCGCTGTAATATTATTACTACACTTTATCATTATTATCGTTCAATACCTTGTCGCTGGTAGTGTAAATGGTAGAAATCCATTCAAGATGATTCTTGCTATTGCACCAGCTTATATCACAGCAATAGGTACTCAATCTTCAGCTGCTACTATTCCTGTAACACTGAAAAGTACTAAAAAAATGGGTGTAGATAAAAATATCGCAAACTTCACTATTCCGTTATTCGCAACTATCCACTTATCAGGTAGTACAATAACATTAACTACTTGTGCCACTGCAGTTTATTGGTTACAACATGGAGCAACATTCCCAACAGTAGCTGTTATGATTAAATTTATCATATTACTTGGGGTTACAATGGTTGCTGCTCCAGGTGTTCCTGGTGGTGGTGTAATGGCGGCCCTTGGACTATTACAATCAGTTCTTGGATTTAACGAAGTTATGTTATCACTTATGATTGCATTATACATCACTCAAGATAGCTTTGGAACTGCATGTAACATCTCTGGAGATGGTGCTTTGTCAGCTATCGTTGATAAGTTAAACAGAGTTTTCTTTAAAAAAGATAAACAACAAGACTTAGCATAAAAAATAAATAGTAAGCAGAAATTTCTGCTTACTATTTTTATTTTAGCTTATATTTTAATCTTACAGGATTATGATCACTATATCTGTAGTCTTGTCCTAAAGTTTCAACACTAACTACTTCGATATTATCACTTACCATATAACCATCGATAATAAATCCATAAGTCCTTTCACTACCCCTAACGTATGGTTTATTATTAAGCCTTGCTGAATTTTTACTTTCATCATAAACTAATTTAAATCCTTCCGGAATCAAACTTTTATCAAAGTTCTCTGCACGCCATAGATCCTCTGGAACTTTATTTATTTCTTCTTTAGATAATGTTTTTAGCGATTGATTAAAATCCGCTCCTACTAAGACATAATTACCTTTTTTATACTCTTTTTGAACAAACTCTACTAGCTGTTTAGTTTGAGCTATTTTACCTTTATTTTCCTTATCATACGCATCAAAGTGTGCATTAATAATGACTAATTGCTTATCACTATTTTCGACTTTGCTGTAAATAACCGAAAATCCACGTTTTAAATTTGCTAATTTTTCTGGAAAAGTGAATGGAATCGGCATTTGATATCGTTCTGCACGGTCAACATTGTGTTTTGTAGCTGTATAAATACCACTGTTCACCTTACCTAATGTTGGCCATGGATAAGGGATGTATTTAACTTTAAAGTTATATGCCAAAACACTATTTAATCCTAGTTCTTTATCTAAATATGATACTTGATTAATGTTATAACTACGTTTTGAATCTTCATCAACCTCTTGTAATAAAGTAACATCTGCATTTTCATCTTTAATTATTTTGGTTATATTTTTAATATTTTCTTCTACATGGGCTTTATCAAGTGGTAAGACCATCTTTCCACCATCCATAAAGAAATCTTCATCTTTATCAAGACCTGCATAGCCAATATTCCAATCAAGAGCGGTGTACTCTTTACCAATCTGTACACTTTCACTTTGCTGTTTTATAGTATTTTGTAGAGTTAACACTTCTACATCCTGCGGTTTATATTCTGTAGCCATTAAATACCCTACTAATGCTCCAAAACATAAAACTAGTGTTAAAAGTATACTACCTAATATTTTAAATAACTTCTTCATAAGCTACCTCCTTAGCTTTAATTCGCTATATTTTTAAAAAAGATTGATTACATAGCTTTCCTAATTTTTAATATTTAGGTTGGTTATAAATCAATCTCTCTATCATTATTTTTCTATTTGTTTTTTATCAGGAACTTGAGATATGATAATACCAGCAAAAACTATTAACATACCTAATCCTTCACGAATACCTACGTGCTCATTAAGAATCAATACTCCACCAATTACTGCGACTATCGACTCTAAACTTAAAATAAGAGATGCTGTATGAGGTGGCACATTTTTTTGTCCTATTATTTGTAAAGTATACCCTACCCCACTCGAAAGAATACCTACAGCTAGTAACGGCCAAATCACACTTAGTATATCAGCAAGTATAATCTTCTCAGTAAAGATAGCAAATACTAAACTAAGTATTGATACAACTACTAATTGAACAATTGATAAAAACATTGAGTTAACTCTTGCAGCTGAATAGTCAATAACTATTATATGAATACCAAATAACAGCGCACTAATAAGAACAACTATATCTCCTATTTCTAAGCTGAATTCCTCTTTTACTGAAATAAAATAAAAACCAATTACAGCTAATACTAATCCAATTATAAAAAATTTATTTAGCTTATTTCCTAGAAAAATCCCGATAAATGGTACGAAACATATGTATAATACTGTAATAAATCCTGCTTTCCCTGCCGTTGTCATACCTACTCCTACTTGTGATATGTACATTGAGACAAATAGAACAATCCCACATATTATACCTAAAATCCATTCTTTTTTCTTAGATACCTTCATTGCTAAGTTCTTTGGATCTTGACTTTTATATAACGCTGGCATTAATACTGCAGAAAGAATAATAAAAATAACCGCAATTACCGATCTAATTCCTACTACTGTAAGAGGTCCAAGTACTTTACTGGCAATATTTTGCCAAATAAATGCAAGCCCCCAAACAATTGTTACTATAATTAACAAAACTTCTGAAATAAATTTCCTCACACTACACTCTCCTTTATTTAAATTTCATTCTTATCCTATACCATTGTATATTTTTAAAGATAAAAATTCAACTATAACCACTAATTTTTAAAAAAGATTTTAGATTTTAATTTTATACATAAAACTTCATAATAAGAAGGTTATGTAAAGATATATTCTCTACATAACCTCTTACATAATAACCATATTGGTAAATTACTCTTTTTCTGGAGCATCTTTAATTAGTTCTAGTTTTTCTACTGGTAAGTATCCTTTTGTGAAATCTTCTACGTTAAAATGTTTAACTCTTTTATTAACATATGTGATTTCTGTATCCCAGCTTAATCCAAAGAATGGTAATTCATCAGCGATTAAGTCATCAAATTTATTATAAGCTTCTTTTAGCTTATTATCATCAAACATTTCATCAGATCTCTGTTCTTTAAAGGCTTCATCTATTTTATCACTAGTATATCTGAAATAATTAAATTGTGATTGTCTACCGAATAACTCTTGTCTACTTGGATCAGATCCGTGATGTCCAGCTCCTAAGAATAAGTCAATTTCTGGATCGTCACCAAGAACACGTTGATCCCATTCTTTTTTACCCATTAGCTTATTATCAACAAGCTTAACATCTAAGCCAACTTCTTTCCAAGATTTTATAAATACGTCAGCTAATGCTTGATCATAGTTATTTCCTCCTTGGAATGCAAAGTTAAATGTTACCTTTTTACCGTTTTTATCTTCACGTAATCCATCTCCATCAGTATCTTTATATCCTGCTTCATCTAGTAATTTTTTAGCTTTTTCCACATCTTTTTTCACTACAGTAGCTTTTTCATTTTTCAGTTTTCCTACAGTTGGTGGATATAAAGCTGATCCACTAGGTGTAAATCTAATACCTTTATATATTTTTTCATTGATTTGGTCACGATCTACTGCGTATAAGAATGCTTGACGAACTTTTTTATCATTAAATTTAGTATTTTCTAATGGAATATTTTCTTTTTTCTCTTTATCGTATTTTCCAAATTTAAATCCTACAAATGACATAAATGAAGAAGGTTGTCCTAAAATATTACCATTTTTTATATCTTTTATACCTTCATAAACATTAGCATCAATATCTGTTAAGTAATCTATCTCACCATTTTTCAATATTTGACTTGCTTGAGCTGGTGCTACTGCCTTAAATTCAATTTTTGGTATTTTTACTTCATCTTTTTTGTAATAATGTGGGTTAGCCTCAGCAACTACACTCTCACCTTGAACTTCTTTTGTAATTACATATGGTCCATATGATAATGGACGTTTTGTTAATTCCATCTCTCCAAATCTAGCAAAGTCAGTTACTTTTTCTACTTGTTTAGCATTAGAAAATGAATAGATAAAGCCATCTCCCCATAATAATGATGGTGATAATTTACTATATTTTATAACTACTGTTTTATCATCTTTAGCAGTTATTCCAGAAATTGTTTTAGCTTTTCCTTCATGGTAATCTTTCATACCTTCTATAAGTTCAAATGAACCATTATATCGAACATTTTCTGTATATTTAGGATTTCCTAATAATTCATAACTTGCAATAATATCTTTTGAAGTAAGATCTTCTCCATTATTCCATTTTACTCCGTCATGGATAGTTAAGGTAGCTTCATTTTTATCTTTATCTATATGAAGTTTAACAGGTGCATCTTCATCATCTAATTTATATTTTAGAGCATCATCTACTGGGAATGTTTTACCAAATACTGTTTCTGTAATAACTCCATCAGCTTTATTCGCATGTAATACTGGGTGATATAAACCAACGAATGGGCTACTAGTTAAAATTCCATATTTGAATGTGGCATCTTTTACTACTTCTCCTTTATTATCTGCAGATACTTTAAAATCTACCTTTGCTTTAGTTGCAGTTTTTTCACTGTTTTGTGAGTTGGATCCACATCCTGATAATATAATTGATAGTGCAAACACTGGGCTAAATACTTTTAAAAATGTTTTTTGTTTCATTGTTTTTCTCCTTAAAAATAGCGTTAATTTATATTAATTTATTAATTTTAACCCACTCTAAAAAGAGAAAAATGCCACATAGCTATATTACTATGCGGCATTATCGAATTTTAAGTACATTGTATATTACAAATATCCTACCTCGCCGACATAGACACTTTTTAGAGCACGCTAAATTTGTGTCTATGTCGTTAAAACATACACACAATATTATCTACGCCAGCTTTGCCAAGATTGAATATTGATATTTTGTTTCATGGTAGTCCTCCTTGTTTTTATATTCTTTAATAATAGTTTTTAAAGAATTATTTTGTACTTTTATTGTTTATATTTTACACCTAACAACTAAAAATTGCAAGCGTTTTTTTGAAATTTTTTGAAATTTTTTTGAAAACGACATAGACAACCTTAGCTATCTATGTCGTTATTGTAATCTATATTATTTAGCAGATTCTTGAGAATTTAATTCTAAAGCAAATAGTTTTTGTTGACCTTTACCAAGTTTTTCTGGATTTAGTTTTTTAACACGTTTGTTAACCCATGTTAAGTCAGTATCCCAGCTTAATGGGAAGTATGGTAATTCGTCAGCAACTAAGTTGTCAAATTTGTTGTAAGCTTCTTTAAGTTTAGCGTCATCGAACATTGCGTCAGAACTTTGTTCTTTGAATGCTTCATCAAATGTTGAGCTTGTGTAACGGTATAAGTTAAGTGGAGTTTTACGTCCTAACATACTTGAACGGTCAGGGTTAGTACCTAATTGCCATGCTCCTTGGAAGATATCGATAGATTTATCTCCTGCTAATAAACGAGAAGAGAAGTCTTTTGGAGACATTAATTTACCGTCTACTAATTTAACATCTAATCCTACTTCTTTCCAAGCTTTGATGAATGTATCAGCTAACGCTTGGTCATAGTCCGCCCCTGTGTTACGGATAGCGAAGTTAAATGTTACTTTTTTACCATTTTTATCTTCACGTAGTCCATCTCCATCAGTATCTTTATATCCTGCTTCATCTAATAATTTTTTAGCTTTTTCTACATCTTTTTTAACTGCAGTAGCATTTTCGTTTTGTAATTTACCAGTTGCTGGTGGATACATACCTGAACCAGTTGGTGTGAAACGTAATCCTTTGAATACTTTTTCATTGATTTGGTCACGGTCTACAGCTAATTCGAATGCTTGACGTACATTTTTATCTTTTAGTTTAGAATCCGGATCTTCCACGTTTTCAGATTTCTCTTTATCCCATTGTCCAGTTCTGAATCCTACATATGATAAGTAGTATGATGGTTTACTTACAAAGTCCCCATTTTTAAGGTCTTTAGAACTATCCCATACATTTGCAGTTACTCCAGGTAATACGTCTACATCACCGTTTTTGATCACTGAGCTTGCTTGAGCTGGTGATACAACTTTGAATTCGATTTTCTTAACTTTTACATCATCTTTTTTGTAGTAGTGAGGGTTTGCTTCTGCAAGAACACTTTCACCGTTTACTTCTTTAGCGATTACATAAGGTCCATATGATAATGGTTTTTTATTTAAATCAGCTTCTGCAAATTTAGAGAAGTCTTTTGAAGCATCTGCTACTTGTTTCGCATTAAGAACATTAGTAATCCATCCTTCACCAAATAGAACTGATGGTTTGATTTCTGTATATTTAACAACTACAGTTTTGTTGTCTTTTTCTGTAATACCAGAAATTTTGTCAGCTTTTCCTTCGTGGTAGTCTTTCATACCTTCAATTAGATCGAATGCATTAGTATAACGTGCATTTTCTTTGAATTTAGGGTTACCCATTAATTCATATGTAGCAACGATATCTTTAGCTGTTACTTCACTTCCGTCACTCCATTTAAGATCTTTATGAACTGTAAATGTAATTTCTTTTTTCTCACGATCTAAGTGGAATTTAACTGGATCGTCTTCGTTATCTTGTTTTACTTTACGTTCGTCATCAGTAGAGAATGTATCTCCCACAACATTTCCGATTACTTCATTATCTGTTTGTTGTGTTAAGAAAATTGGGTTCCACATACCTGTTAATGGTGTTGGTGAAAGGATACCATATTTTAATGTAGCTCCGTCTACCGCTGAACCACCGTTATCTACCTCTGTTTTAAACTCAACTTTCGCTTTTGGTGCATTTTTTGAGCTAGAATTGTTTGAAGTAGAGCATCCTGCTAAAATAACTGATAGAGCCATCGCAGAACTAAATACTTTTAAAAATTTACTCTTTTTCATTTACTATTTCCTCCAAATAATATAAATATACTTAAAATTTAACGTAAAGATATTCTAACATTATTTTTAAAATAAGTCAATAGAATTGTCAGAAAATTTTTGAAAAATTTAAGTCTATTATGTTGAATAGTTTAATATAATACGATTTATCAAATAAAAATAATATCGATTTTTTCTAACTCTGATATGAAAAGATAATTATTTTCAGTAAATTTCCATAAAAAATACACCCAAGCAATAATTGCTCGAATGTATTTTTATTGTTATTATTTTGCTCCTGTATCAGAAGTTAATTCTAATTGGTAAAGTTTTTGTTCACCAAGATTCATTTTTTTCAGGTCTAAGTTTTTAACACGTTTGTTAACCCATGTCATTTCTGTAGACCAGCTGAACGGTAACCATGGAACTTCATTAGCATAGTCAGTATCAAATTTTCTATATGCTGCTTTTAGTTTTTCATCATCAAACATATCTTGAGAACTTAAAGCTTCTAAGTTTTTAGTTAACGTATCACTTGTGTAACGAGTGTAGTTAAGTGGTGATGTTGGTCCTATTAATCCTGATGGGTTTGGATTAGATCCTAATCCCCAAGCTCCTTGGAAGATATCAATATTTGGATCATCTGCTGTTACACGTTGAGACCAATCTTTAGGTGACATTAATTTACCATCTACTAATTGAACATCTAACCCTACTTCTTTCCAAGATTTAATGAATGTATCAGCTAATGTTTGGTCGAAATCTTGACCTGTGTTACGGATTGCGAAGTTAAATGTTAATTTCTTACCATTTTTATCTTCACGTAGTCCGTCTCCATCAGTATCTTTTAATCCTGCTTCATCTAATAATTTTTTAGCTTTTTCTACATCTTTAGTAAATTTCTTACCATCTTTGTTGTAAAGCATTGATACACGTGGTGGATATAATCCAGAGTCAGTAGCTGTGAAACGTAATCCTTTGTAGATTTTTTCATTGATTTGATCCCAGTCAACTGCATAACCAAATGCTTGACGAACTCTAACGTCTGCTGCTTTAGCGTTAGGATCAACAACACTTTCTCCTTTATCTTTGTCAAATTTACCAAGTTTGAATCCTACATATGACATATAGAAATCTGGTTGTCCTAAAACTGCTCCATTTTTAGCATCTTTAACACCTTCATATACTCCAGTTGTTAGAGATTTCATGTAGTCTATTTCTCCATTTTTAATTACTGCACTTGCTTGCGCTGGAGATACTACTTTATATTCAATTTCTTTAATTTTTACATCATTTTTTTTGTAGAAATATGGATTAGCTTTTGCTAATACACTTTCTCCATTAACTACTTTATCAAAGTAATAAGGTCCATATGATAATGGTTTTGTATTTAATTCCGCTTCTGAGAATTTAGAGAAATCTTTTGAAGCAGCTTCCACTTGATCTTTATTTAAGAATGTTGAGATAAAACCTGAACCCCATAATAATGATGGCTTAATTTCTTTATATTTAATTACTACTGTTTTGTCATCTTTTTTAGTAATACCTGAAATGCTTGAAGCTTTTCCATCGTGATAATCTTTCATACCTTCGATTACTTCAAATTCATCGCTATAACGCGCATTATCAGTATATGCTTTATTACCCATTAAGTTATATGTAGCAATAATATCATCTGCAGTCACATCCTTACCGTTACTCCATTTTAGGTCTTTATTAACAGTAAGTGTAACTTCTTTTTTATCTTTATCTAAGTGGAATTTTACAGGATCATCATCCACGTCTTGTTTTAGACGGTATGATTCATCTGTTGAGAATGTACCTGCCATTGTATCTTCCATGACATAGTAATCCGTTGCTTGTAAATAGAATACAGGGTTAAACATACCTGTTAATGGGTCTGCACTTAAAATACCTACTTTCAATTTACCGTCTTGAACAGCAGTTCCCCCGTTATCTACAGATGTTTTAAACTGAACAGCTCCTTGATTTGCCGATATGTAGCAATAATATCATCTGCAGTCACATCCTTACCGTTACTCCATTTTAG
>QFCH01000607.1_pt1 | contig 22466 bp, 22 predicted proteins | sample 5346071 | NCBI WGS metagenome assembly QFCH01 (sample SAMN09062255, study PRJNA434731) | Human gut metagenome, whole genome shotgun sequencing project. | isolation source: stool timepoint B chromium assembly | host: Homo sapiens | collected 2015
TAACCTAAAACCATAAAGACACCCCGCCCCGGGACAAAGTGTTTTGGGGCGGGCTGTTTTGGGCATCCTCCGTCAGCGCCCCGTAACATTCAAAAAGGGGATAACCGGCTGCGGTTATCCCCTGAAACACATTTCCTGAAAAATTCTTTAAAACCGGTTCCTACGCGATGGTGGTCCCAGCCTCCCCCTTCAGACTTGCCTTAGCCTTGTCCAGGGAGGTGATAATGGCGCAGCGGTCCTTTCCGTTCTCGATGAAATCCACGGAGGCGGATACCTTGGGCAGCATGGAGGCGAACTCGAACTGGCCCTGTTCCATGTAATCCCTGGCTTCCTGTATATTCATGCGCAGGATCGGCTTTTCCTCCGGGGTGCCATAGTTCAGCGTCACGTTGTCCACGCTGGTGAGGATCATCAGCACGTCCGCGTCCACCTCCTTGGCTAAAAGTCCGCTGGCCAGGTCCTTCTCAATGATGGCGCTGGCGCCGTGAAGGTTGTAACCCTGTTCCATCACCGGGATGCCGCCGCCTCCGCAGGCCACGACGATCTGGTCCGCGTCCAACAGCGCCTTGATGGCGTCGATCTCCACGATGGCTACGGGATGGGGGGAGGCAACGATGCGGCGGAAGCCGCCTTCCACCTCGACCACGTGATTGCCCTTCTGCTCCTCCTCGCGGGCCTCAGCCTCGGTCATCACCCGGCCGATGGTCTTGAGCGGCGTGTAGAAGGCCTCGTCGTAGGGGTCAACGGTCACCTGGGTCAACACGGTGGACACCGGTTTATAGATTCCGCGCTTGATCAGCTCGGCGCGGATGCCATTCTGCATGTCGTAGCCGATATAGCCCTGGCTCATGGCGGAGCAAACGGACATGGGGGCCTTGCTGTAGCCGTCGTGCTGCTTGCCGAATTCGTTCATCGCAGTGTGAATCATGCCCACCTGGGGGGCGTTGCTGTGGACGATAGCCACCTGCCATCCATCCTGAATAAAATCAGCGATCACTTTGGCGGTTTTCGCCACCGCGGCCTTCTGCTCCGGGAGATTGGTGCCCAGGTCCTTGTGACCGACTGCTATGACGATGCGTTTTTTTGCCATAATCCATACCTCGCTTGTCTGTTGATTGTTGTGGCCTGAAATGCCGTTTGTTTTCTGAAATTAAGTTTATTGTACCTTGTCGGCAGCCGCAGGCTGTCGATAAGAGATGCGCTTCCTTGATTATAGGTTAAATTGGAGAAAAATGCAATTCAATTATCGAAATCCCTATAGTAAAACAAAAAATAATGTGTTATGATTTCCATAGTGTTGAAAGAAGCCTATCAGTAGGAGGAAAAATTGTGAAGCTATTATCCGTTGCAATTCCATGCTACAACTCGGAGCCGTATATGGAACACTGTATCCAGACGCTCCTGACCGGCGGCGAGGAGGTGGAGATCATTATCGTGGACGACGGTTCCACCAGGGACCGCACCCCCGAGATCGCGGACGAGTATGCCCGGAAATACCCCACCATCTGCAAGGCGGTCCACCAGGAGAACGGCGGCCACGGCGAGGCGGTGAATACAGGCCTGAAGAATGCCACCGGCATCTTTTTTAAAGTGGTGGACAGCGACGACTGGGTCAACGAGGAGGCCTACGCCAAGGTGCTGGAGACCCTGCGCCGCTTTGTGTACGGCGGAGAGACCCTGGACATGCTGGTGTCCAACTTTGTCTACGAGAAGGAGGGGGCAAAGCGCAAGAAGGTGATGAGCTATCACACTGCGTTTCCCAAGGACAAGGTATTCGGCTGGAGCGACGTGAAGTTTTTCATGAAAGGGCAGTATATCCTCATGCACTCCGTGATCTACCGGACGGCCCTGCTGCTCCAGTGCGGCCTGCAGCTGCCCAAGCACACATTTTACGTGGATAACATTTTCGTGTACCAGCCCCTGCCCCATGTGAAGCACATGTATTATCTGGATGTGAACTTTTACCGGTATTACATCGGCCGCGAGGACCAGTCGGTGAACGAGAAGGTGATGATCGGGAGAATCGACCAGCAGCTGCTGGTGACAAAGCTGATGCTGGGGTATTACGATGTGACTAAGATCGCCAACCGCAAGCTGCGCCACTATATGGTCCAGTACCTGGAAATCATGATGACTATCTCGTCGGTTCTGGCCATCAAGTCGGGAACGGATGAGAATCTGGAGAAGAAAAAGGAACTCTGGCAGTATCTGAAAAAGCAGAATCTGCCGCTGTATCTCCGGCTTCGCACCGGATTTTTGGGCCAGGGCTGCAACCTGCCGGGAAAAGGCGGGCGCAAGCTGCTGATCGCCGGGTACAAGATCACCCAGAAATTCTATGGGTTCAACTGACGTTTAAAGAGAAGGCGGAGCCAGCCGGGGCACGCGGCGGGACTCTGCAGGTGCAGGCGCTGCGGACGGTATGCCGCCGGCTCTCCCAGGTGAAATGAATGATCGAAACGGTAATAAAACGCGCAGGCCGCGGAAACGGGGATTCCCCGGATTCCGCGGCCTGTTTACGCCGGTTGCGACCGGAATGCGGAACGTCCCGGTCATAGATTGTATTTCTCGTAGAGCTTCCTGCGCAGCTCCCGGTTACAGGCCACCTGCTCCACCAGGTCGATGCGCTGCATTTTGATCAGAAGGGAGATCAGGCTGGACAGTCGCTTTTCGCCTTCCTCATTTCCCTGCCGGACCCCGTCCGCGATCAGATCGTCGATTGCCTTGCACAAATTAAATCCCTCCCCGCATTCTGTCTGTTCCATGATTTTTTGCAGCCGCTTCTGCTCGCCGATCAGGGAGAAGACGCTCCCGCACGAAATTGTACAGCGCCTGCTTGTCTGTATTATATTTTAACATGCTGAAAATCAGTTGTAAATGGGTGCGCAGATGTTCCACACAGTCCAGGTTGCCGGCATGGTTACTGGGAACGGAGTGTACAGTAACCAAAAAACCGCCCTCCCAGCCGGAGCGCGGTTTTTTCTATCTGCCGGGACATGTTATCCCAGAACCTTCTGCGTAACCTTTTTGTTTTCCGTGGACCAGCCGTAGCCGTAGACCACCCAGTAAATCACGTAAGCCATCACCACGGACCCCACGCCGTCGATCACGGAGTGCTGTTTTAAAAATACCGTGGACAGGCAGATGGCGGTCATCAGGATGCCGGATCCGATACGCACCAGCCGGTGCTTTTTCAGCGCTTCGCTCTTCACGATGGCGATGTGCGCGCCGATGGAGTTGTACACGTGAACGCTGGGGAACACGTTGGTGGGCGTATCCGTCCGGTACAGGGCGGCCACCGCCGCGGTGAAGATATTTTTGTCCGGATCCAGGGCCGGGCGGAAATCCGTACCGTTGTGGAAGAAGGTACAGATAATCAGGCTGATGGTCATGCCGGAGAATAAAAACAGGCATAGACGGTAATAATCTTCCTTATTAGTAAAGAGGAAGTAAAGGATTGTGACAGCCACATACAAAAACCACATCAGGTATGGCACGATGAAATATTCGTTGAACGGGATATAGTCGTCCATCGCCACGTGCATCACATGGTAATTGCGGGTAACCGTGCGCTCCAGATAACAGAACCAGGTCAGATAAATCAATCCGTAGGACAGAATCCATACATGACTGTACTTGCGGAGAAACGCCGCGATTGTTTTCATAAAACCCATCTCTCTTTCTTCTAAAGAAACCGCAGCCAGGGCCGGAATAAATGGGCCAGGCAATGTGAAAAAACCGTTAATTCTTTAGCATTTTCGGATTATAGCACATTAAAAATGGAAATACAAGGGGGCTAAGGAAAAGTTAATAATTTTTGAGAAAGTCTTATGGATTCGAATCGGAAATTCTTTTTTTTTAGAGCATTGTGTGCTATAGTAGTTCCATGAAATGAATTTACACAGAAATGATGGAGGATGAAATGCAAGAAACGCGCAGTGTTTTGGGGGCAATCTGTTCTTCCTACGATACGTTTTTTGAGGCGGAGAAGAAAATCGCGGACTATATGATGGAGAACAAGGCGGCGGTGGTGGATATGACCGTGGGGGAGCTGGCAAGGGCCAGCGGCACCAGCGATGCCACGGTTTCCCGGTTCTGCCGGCGTTGCGGCTTTAAGGGGTTCCACAACCTGAAGCTGACGCTGGCCAGGGAGGTGCTGGAGGACGAGCAGAAGGATCAGAGCGTGTCCAACGACATTGACCGGGGCGATATCCGCCAGTCTCTTCAGAATATTCTGGCCAACAAGGTGGCAGAGCTGACGGAAACCGTCAATATGATGGACGCGGATAACCTGGAACAGATTCTGAGCAGGCTGGAGAACGCCCGCATGGTGCAGCTGGCTGCAGTGGGCAATACCATCCCGGTGGCCATGGACGGGGCGTTCAAGCTCAACCAGCTGGGCATCCCGGCGGTGGCCGGCGAAATCTGGGAAACCCAGGCGGCCTACACCTTCAATCTGGGCCCCGAGGACGTGGTGTTAATCATTTCCAACTCCGGATCGTCCAGGCGGCTTCAGTCCCTGGCCCAGGGAGCCAGAGAAAACCGGTCCACAGTCATCGTCATCACCAACAATCCGGATTCCCCTCTGGCGCGGATCAGCGATTACCGGATTGTCACGGCGACCCGGGAGAAGCTTCTGACCGAGGAGTTCTGGTTCTCGCGGGTCACAGCCACGGCGGTGATGGAAATCCTTTACCTTCTTTTGCTGAACAGCAAGAAAGACGCTGTGGAGCATATTCGCAGGCATGAGAAGGTGATTTCACCGGACAAACAATAGCGGGCAAAATGCACAAAAACAGGCGGCTTTCAGGCGGAAAGTGCGCCTGTTTTTGTGCGCAGTGATGAAAGTGCGCAAGAAATGAATTTTCGTATGAAATACTATTGACGAAAATAGAACATCATACTATGATAGAGACAGAGACAAGAAATGAAATTTCATAAAAAGAGAGGTATGCGATATATGATTTACACAGTGACGTTCAACCCGGCTTTGGACTATGTTGTGAACGTAAATCATTTCACGCTGGGGCAGGTCAACCGCACGGTGGGGGAACACATTTTCTACGGGGGTAAGGGCATCAATGTATCGGCCCTGCTGGCAAATCTGGGATATGAGAGCGTAGCCCTGGGATTTGTGGCCGGATTCACCGGCGACGAGATTGAACGGGGGGTGAAACGCCTGGGCTTCTGCTCCGATTTCATCCATGTGAAGCGCGGCATGTCCCGGATCAACGTGAAGCTCAAATCCGACCAGGAGAGCGAGATCAACGGCATGGGGCCGGAGATCACGGACGGGGATGTGGGGGAGCTCTTTGGGAAGCTGGAGGGCTTAATGGAGGGGGATGTGCTGGTGCTCTCCGGAAGTATACCGGCCTCCATTGAACCCGACATTTACGAGCGGATCATGGCCCGTCTGGACGGCCGCGGGGTGCGCATCGCGGTGGACGCGGAGAAAGACCTGCTGCTCAATGTGCTCTGCTATCACCCATTTCTGATCAAACCCAACAACCACGAGCTGGGACAGATGTTCGGCGTGGAGTTGGAGGGTGAGGAGGAGATCGCGGCATATGCGCGCAGGCTTCAGGAACGGGGCGCCCGCAACGTGCTGGTGTCCATGGCCGGGGACGGCGCTCTGCTGGTGACCGAGGACGGGCAGGTGCTGCGCCAGGGAGTGGCAAAGGGCGTGGTGAAAAACTCCGTCGGAGCCGGGGATTCCATGGTGGCGGGCTTTTTAGCCGGTTACCTGGAGACAGGAGATTACGGCTATGCGCTGAAGCTGGGCACAGCCTGCGGAGGCGCCACGGCGTTTTCCGACGGGATCGGAACCAAAGACGAGATCATGCGGCTGCTGGCAACGCTGTGAGAGACGAAGATGGAAACAGATGGGCAGATTATTTTATAAGGAGGGGCAATTTTCATGCGGATTACCGAATTACTGAAACAGGAAAGCATCGGTTTAAATGAGAAGGCTGAGAACAAGGAACAGGCCATTGACAAGCTGGTGGCGCTTATGGAGGCCGGAGGCCGGTTGAAGGATAAAGCCGGGTACAAGGCGGGAATCCTGGCCCGCGAAGGGTTGGGCAGCACGGCCATCGGCGAGGGCATCGCCATCCCCCACGCCAAGGTGGAGGCCGTGGCGCAGCCGGGCCTGGCGGCAATGGTCCTGCCGGAAGGGGTGGACTACGAGGCCTTTGACGGCTCCCTGGCCAACTTGATCTTTATGATCGCGGCTCCGGCGGAGGGCGCGGACGTGCATTTGGAGGCCCTGGCGCGCCTGTCCACCCTGCTGATGAACCCGGGCTTCAAGGAAGCTCTGACCGCGGCTAAGTCCAAGGAAGAGTTTCTCCGGGTGATCGACGAGGCGGAGACCGCCCGGTTCGGCACAGCGGAGGAGGAGAACGGGCCGCAGGGCGGCGCGGCGGAGGAAGGAAATGGGCCGCAGGGCGGCGCGGCACAGACGGAGAACGGGCCGCAGACCGGCGCAGCGCAGGCGGGAAATGGGCCGCAGGGCGGCGCGGAGCAGACGGAAAATGGGCCGCAGACCGGCGCAGCGCAGACAGGAAACAGACCGCAGACCGGCGCGCCCGCAGCTGAGTCCCGCACGGGTAAAAAACCAACCGCAGAAAGTACCCCCACCGATTACCGGGTCCTGGCCGTGACGGCATGTCCCACCGGCATCGCCCACACCTACATGGCGGCGGAGAATCTGGAAAATACTGCTAAAAAAATGGGAATCGCCCTGAAGGCGGAGACCGACGGCTCCGGCGGCGCGCAGAACGTGCTGACCAGGTCCGAGATCGCCGGGGCGGACGCCATTATCATTGCGGCCGACAAGAACGTGGAGATGGCCCGCTTTGATGGCAAGCCGGTGATTATGGTCCCGGTTGCGGACGGCATCCACAAGGCGGAGGAGCTGATCAACCGGGCGGTGAGCGGCACGGTGCCGGTGTACCGCCACGACGGACAGAAAAACGCCGATACCGGAGTTGAGGAGAACAAGGACAGTCTGGGCAGAAGCATTTACAAGCATCTGATGAACGGCGTTTCCCACATGCTGCCCTTCGTGATCGGCGGCGGAATCCTGATCGCCCTGGCCTTCCTCTTTGACGATTACTCCATCGACCCGTCCAACTTCGGCAAGAACACGCCCCTGGCAGCCTATCTAAAGACCATCGGCGAACAGGCCTTCGGCATGATGCTGCCGATCCTGGCCGGTTTCATCGCCATGAGCATCGCGGACCGTCCCGGCCTTGCGGTGGGCCTGGTGGCCGGTCTGATCGCCAAGATGGGTTCCACCTTCGCCAATCCTGCGGGCGGTGACGTGAACGCCGGTTTCCTGGGCGCTCTGTTTGCCGGTTTTGTGGGCGGCTATATCGTGCTGGGCCTGCGCAAGCTCTTTGAGAAGCTTCCCAAGTCTCTGGAGGGGATCAAGCCGGTGCTGCTCTATCCGGTGATCGGCATTTTCCTGGCAGCGGTGGTGACCACCTTTGTGAATCCCTATATGGGAATGATCAACGATGGCCTGACCCATTTCCTCAACGGAATGGGCGGGACCAGCCGGATCGTGCTGGGCATGGTATTAGGCGGCATGATGTCCATCGATATGGGCGGCCCCTTCAACAAGGCGGCATACGTGTTCGGCACCGCCCAGCTGGCTGAGGGCAACTTTGAGGTGATGGCCGCCGTGATGGCAGGCGGAATGGTTCCGCCCATCGCCATTGCCCTGTGCACCACCTTCTTCAAGAAGAAATTCACGGCCAAGGAGCGTCAGTCCGGTATTGTGAACTATGTGATGGGCCTGTCCTTTATCACAGAGGGAGCCATTCCCTTTGCAGCTCAGGACCCGCTGCGTGTGATTCCCTCCTGTATCGTGGGCTCCGCCCTGGCAGGCGGCCTGTCCATGGCCTTTGGCTGCACGCTGCGCGCGCCTCACGGCGGAATCTTCGTGCTGCCCACCATCGGCAACCCGCTCCTGTACCTGGCCGCCGTTGTGGCCGGAGCCGTGGCCGGCTGCCTGGTGCTGGGAGCGCTGAAGAAAAACGTAGAATAACCACAAATGCCTGATACAAAATAAGGGGAGTATTCGGCAGATAAAAGAGGACCGTTTTCCCTCCGCTTTGGCGGGGGAAGGCGGTCCGTTTCTGTTTCCCGGACCCCGGAAAACCAGAAAAACCCAGATGCTTTTTCTATAATATACTGTATAATAGAATACATGAAGCTATTGCTTGACGAGATTATGGAACAACGGAACTTAACAGAGCGTCAGGTAAGTATTCTCACAGGACTATCCCGCTCATCGGTGCATGAGATTCGGAAGGGGTCCATGCCGCGGGTCGACACACTTGAGCAACTGGCGAAAGGCCTGAAAATCAAAATTTCAGACCTGGTTGAAAGCGATTACCTTTAGAGGACAAAAAGCGCTCGGATTTCCGAGCAAAATCAGCCACAGGGCTTGAAAATGCGCTATACTTGGAGAGCAAGGAGGCGCATATTTTTATGAATGAGATGGATGAATTGCTGCAGCGTCTGTACCGGAACTCGGACGAGGACCTGCTGCGGGAGTTTAAGGCGGCGGAGGCAGAGGTGGAGGCCGAGGGAGGCCCCAGGCCGGACCCGGAAGGGTTTGAACGGCTTTGGAAAAAAATGGTTAGCGAGTTTCATAAGGACAGGCCCCGGTGATCCGGGCCTGTCCTTATTTTTGTCCGCCCCATTTTCGCGGGGCCGGGTTAAAATGCAATTTACATCCGGAAGGGATTGTGATAAATTTAAGGACAGCGGTATGTGAGGACTGACCTCGCACCGGTAGGAGGATGAAATGGATTATACAACCGATATCAGGAACTTAAAGCGCTGCGTGGAGATTTCCCGGCAGTCGCGGGCAAGCGGCAACACCCCCTTCGGCGCGCTGCTGGCGGACAAAGAGGGAACGATTCTTTTGGAGCAGCCCAACGTGGAGATCACGGAGAAAAAGTGCACGGGCCACGCGGAGACGCAGGCGGCGGAGCGGGCTTCCCAGCTCTACTCCCGTGAATTTCTGAAGGACTGCACCCTCTACACCACGGCGGAGCCCTGCGCGATGTGTGCGGGCGCCATCTACTGGGCCGGCATCGGCCGGGTGGTGTACGGCATGACGGAGAAGGAGCTGCTGGCGCAAACCGGCGCGGATCCCCAGAATCCCACCTTTGACCTGCCCTGCCGGGAGGTATTTGCCAGAGGCCAGAAGGCAATCGAGGTCGTGGGCCCCTTCCCGGAGCTGGTGGAGGAGATCGCAGAGGTACACAAGGGATACTGGAACAACTAAAAAACAGGGTGCCCCCAATGCCGTTTTCAGACATTTGGGGCACCCTGTTTGTCAATTCGCTGGTTTGATTATGCCACGCACACGTTCACAGCCTGTAAGCCGCGGTTGCCGTTGGTGATATCAAAAGTAACGGACTGGCCGTCTTCCAGGGACTTGAAGCCGTTGGAAGCGATGCCGGAGTAGTGAACGAAGATGTCCTCGCCGTTCTCGCTGTTGGTGATGAAGCCGAAGCCCTTCTGAGAGTTAAACCATTTTACTGTACCTTTGTTCATGAAAGATACCTCCTGAAATATAATATTATATTTTTTGATAAAACTAAAAAAAATCACACGTTTTTGTAAATCATCATAGGAATAATGACTTACAAAAACATGTGAAATCAAAATCTTATAAAAAATACTTCTTAACTATAGCACGGAGACGGCGGAGTGTCAAGGGTTAATTCAAAATATTTATTTTCCATAATTTTCCATCCATCTGAGATCCGCCGCCCCGCCGCCCTGATTCCGTTCTATTCCCTCCGCTTAGGTTTGCGGCCCACCGGCCGGGCGCCCTTGTTGATCTCAAAATCCTTCTGAATTACCCGGTTGTACACGGAGAGTACCTTGTAGAAGGCGTCGATCTCATCCGGCGTGCACTCCTTGCGCAGCTCGCCCATGGTTTTAGTGATGTCCAGGGTATCGTAGAGCTTGTGGGACCTGCTCAGCCGGACGCCCTGCTCGGTGGGGTAGAGGCAGACGTTCTTGGCGTTGTCCTCCTTCTTTTCCTTTGTGATCAGTCCCCATTCCGCCAGGCGGCTGGCGGTCTGGGACAGCGCGCCCTTTGTTTTTCCCCAGTATTTGGCCAGCTCGGTCACCGTGACGCCGGGATGCTCTTCTATATAAGTAAGCGTGTGGACCTCGATCATGGTCATGGGGATGCCCTCGCCGTAGTCGTGGACCGAAAGGATATAGTCGTTATAACGCATTACGAACTGGTAAATGCTGTTGTGGCGTTCGTTTAACGTGTGGAAGGTCTGGTCTATGAAGCTGTCGTCCTGCGGCAAAAGCTTTGCGGAATCCGTTGCATCCATCTCTGCGCTCCTCCTTTGCAAATGCGTAGTATTTCCCAATTATAATTCAGTTTAGCACAGATTAATAAAAAAAGCAAATGGTTTAGCGGGAAAACTAAAAAACAAAAATGGTTTAATAATTAAACAAAAAATATTGACAAAACATCGATTGTATTATATAATCCAACCATAGATAGTTTGATCATTAAACAATAATTTGAAAAAATGTGGAGGGTTTAACAATGGAAGTAAAAGAATTTTGCGACAGGTACTATGTGGACCGCAACGGCACGGCCAGCTTGAAGTGGGATGCGCTTCAGACGCGCTTCGGAGATCCGGACCTGATCTCCATGTGGGTGGCGGATATGGAGTTCAGAACGCCGGAGTGCGTGACCGACGCGCTGGCAAAGAGAGTCGCCCACGGCATTTTCGGTTATTCTTTTGTGCCGGACTCCTACTATGAGGCGGTGATGGACTGGGAGAAAGACCACCACGGGTACCAGTTGAAGAAGGAGTGGATGCGCGTATCCCCGGGCGTGGTCGCGGCGCTGTACTGGTCCGTGAACATGTACACCCAGCCGGGAGATTCCGTGATCATCATGACGCCGGTCTACTATCCATTCCACAACTGCGTCAAGGACAGCGGCCGCAACCTGGTGACCTGCGATTTGATCTACGACCAGGGCGTTTACACCATTGATTATGAGGGCTTTGAGAAAGCGATTGTGGAAAACGGCGTGAAGATGTACATTCTCTGTTCCCCCCACAATCCGGCGGGACGCGTATGGAAGGAAGAAGAGCTGGAGCGGATGCTGGAGATCTGCGCGCGGCACAACGTGTTAGTGATCTCCGATGAGATTCATCAGGACCTGGTGTTCGGCGGACACAAGCATATTCCGGCGGCCACCATTGCCGGGGGCAGGTACGCGGACCGTATGATCACCGCCTTCGCCTCCTCCAAGACCTTTAACCTGGCCACCTGTCTGACCTCCACCATCGTGATCGAGAACGAGGAGCTGAGAAAAACCTGGGATGATTTTGTCAAGGTTTACAATTCAGTGGAAGTCAACGTGTTCGGAATCACGGCCGTGGAAGCCGCGCTGCGGGGCGGCGAAGAGTGGTACCAGGGCGTGAAGAAGGTGATCTGCTCCAACTACGAGACCGTGGTGGAGGAGATGAAGGAATTCCCCGGCGTCCATATCGCGCCTCTGGAGGGAACCTATCTGGTGTTCATGGATTTGAGAAACTACGTTCCCGCCGACGATGTGCGCGACTTTACCCAGGAAAAATGCCGCCTGGCCGTGGACTACGGCGAGTGGTTCGGCGAGAACTGGAAGGGCTTCATCCGCCTGAACATGGGCACCCATCCCGACATTGTGAAGAAAGCGGTGGAGAACATCAAGGAAAATCTGAGAAAAAGAAACGCGTAAGCCCGGGCTGTGAAACTGTCAACAGAGTAAGAAATGTGGTATATTAGAAAAAGGTGGAAAAATGAAAACGCTGTGGAATACATATAAGTCTTCGATTATGTTACTTGGCGCGATGGTTGTGGGAGGCGTTGTGGGCTTCTTCTGGGGAGAGGGGGCTGCGGTGCTCCAGCCGGTCGCGGATCTGTTTCTGAATTTACTGTACTGCTGTGTGGTGCCGCTGATTTTCTGTTCGCTGACAGCGGCCATCGCAAAGATGGAAAACCTGGCCAAGCTGCGAAAAATTCTGGTGACCTTCCTGGGGGGAACTATTATCACCGGAGTGATCTCCTGTCTGTTTATGGTGGTGGCGGCCCTGCTGTTTGACCCGGCCAAGGGCGCTGTGCTCAACATGACCGAGGAGGTGGAGAACATGACCAGCAGCATGAACTTTCTGGGCATGTTCACGGTGGGAGATTTCCCGCTGCTGTTCTCCAAGAGCAACCTGATGGCGCTCATCGTGTTTACTATCATCTTTGCCATCGCGATCATCCTGGCGGGAGAGAAGGGCAAGCCCGTGCTGCACCTCATGGACTGCATGACGGAGGTGATCGTCAAGCTCATCGGCATCGTGATGAAGCTGGCTCCCTTGGGCCTTGGCTGCTATTTTGCCATCCTGATCGGCCAGTACGGCCAGGAAGTGATCGGGCCTCTCTCGCGGGCCATCATCATTTACTGCGCGGTAATCGTCCTGTACTATGTGATTTCCCAGACGGTCATGGCCTACATCGGCGCCGGGCCCGAGGGCGTGAAAAGGTGGTGGAAAACCGCCGCGGCTCCCACTCTGACGGCTCTGGGCACCTGCTCCTCCGCGGCCACGCTGCCCCTGAACCTGATCCAGGCCAAGGAACTGGGGATTCCCTCGGATATCGCGGATGTCTCCATTCCGCTGGGGGCGAACCTGCACAAGGACGGAGCCTGCATTATCCAGATCCTGAAAATTTCCTTCCTGTGTTCCGTGTTTAACATGAACTACGCGACGCCGAAGAACATTCTCCTGTCCATCGTCATCGCGGTGGTGGCCTCTGTGGTCATGGGCGGTATCCCGGCGGGCGGATATGTGGCGGAAATTTTCATCATCTCCGCATTCGGCTTCCCCACAGTTTCCATCCCGATCATGGTGCTGATCGGCACCATCACCGACGCCCCTGCGACCGTGGTAAATGTGACCGGCGACACCGGCCTGGCGATGATCATCGCCAGAGTGGTGGATGGCAAGGACTGGATGAAGCGGTCGGACAAAACGCGAAAACAGGCTGAAAGCGGGATAAAACCGGTATTAACCGGAGTTACGGGCGCAGAATAAAATGGATGGGGCGGTTCGTATAAACGGGTGTTGCATGTTGTAAACGGAACAAGACGGCGGTCTCCTCTGACAGAGGGGGCCGCCTGAGAGGAAAATGAGTATGGATGACAGTCGAAGAAAATATGGTGCCATGGCATTTTTGCCCCTGGTTGTGTTTCTGGTCATTTATGTGGGCTGCGGTATCACCTTTACCCTGATGGGAGCGGAGAGCCCCTTCGGGATGTTTCCGCGCCATGTGGCGATTCTGGTGGGAATCGGCGTGGCGCTGCTTTTGGCTCCGGAGATCAAAATCAGCGAAAAGCTGGACGTATTCTGCCAGGGCATGGGCAATTCCGGCGTAATGATGACGATCCTGATCTATTTGATGGCGGGAGGATTCCAGGGAGCGGCCGCCGCCATGGGGGGAAAGGAATCGGTGATCAATCTGAGCCTGAGCGTTCTCCCGGTTTCGGTGCTGATCCCAGGCGTGTTCCTGATGTGCTGCCTGATCTCCACCGCCATCGGCACCTCCATGGGCACCATCGCCGCCATGGCTCCGGTGGCCATCGGCGTGGCCCAGGGAGCCGGGCTCAATCTGGCTGCGGTCAGCGCCGCGGTGATCGGCGGAGCCTATTTCGGGGACAACCTGTCCATGATTTCCGACACTACCATATCCGCGGCCCAGGGCTGCGGGTCTGAGATGCGGGACAAATTCCGCATGAATTTCTTTATCGCGCTTCCGGCGGCCCTGGTGGCCCTGGTTCTCTACGGGATTGTGGGCGGAGGCGGCCAGGGCGCGATCCAGGCAGGTCCCTTTGACGTGATTCAGGTGCTGCCCTATGTGGCCGTGCTGGTCACCGCTGTGATGGGCTTAAACGTAGCCGTGGTGCTGTTTCTGGGAATCCTGCTGACCGGAGTCATCGGACTGGCCCAGGGAACGGTGGGATTTTTCACCTGGATTCAGGCGGTGGGCGACGGAATGAGCGACATGTTCAGCATCAGCATGGTGGCGGCCATGATCTCCGGCATCATCGGCCTGGTGCGGTATTACGGCGGAGCGGAGTGGCTGGTGGGCGCAATCACCGCCCGGATCAAAAACCGCAGGCAGGCGGAGTACGGCATCGGCCTGATGTCCGGCCTGCTCTCCGCGGCTATGGTGAACAATACCATCGGCATCATCGTCACCTGCCCCATGGCCAAGGAGATCGGCGGCAAATACAGGATCGCGCCCAAACGCCTGGCCAGCCTGGTGGACATTTTCGCCTGCGCATTCCTGGCGGTGATGCCCCACGACGGCGGTATGCTGATCGTGACGGAGCTGGCGGGGGTGTCGCCCCTCAGCGTGATCAAGTATTCGTTCTATATATTTGGGATTTTGATCTCCACCTGCGCGACCATACAGCTGGGGCTGCTGCGGACGGAGGAGGAGAAGCGGGGGTAAGCCTCGGAACAGCAGAAAATCGGATCAGTCCATGGATATGCGGATTCGCATGTCCATGGGCTGATTTTGCGTTTCCCGGACAGCTCTATAAAGGAAATGGAGGGATTCTGTCCGGGGCCATAAAAATGCTGTAAAGATAATTGCATTATCAATTCTGCGCCGATATAATGAGTCTTACTTTATCATTGTCTGTCACAGAATGGGAGGCGGAGCTTATGTGGACAAAACGCAGAACGATTATGATCGCCGGCTGCAGCCGTTTCGGAGCCGGGCTGGCGGGAGAAATTTCGGAGCTGGGCGACGACGTGATTGTGATCGACAAACATGCAGACGCGTTCCGCAAGCTTCCGGCTAACTTCAGCGGTTTCCAGATTGTGGGAAATGTAACGGATCCGGACGTGCTGGAGGAGGCGGGGATCCGGCGGGCCGTCATTCTGGCCGCGGCCACGGACGACGACAACGTGAACTGCATGGTGGCGCAGATGGCCAGGCGTATCTACGACGTGGACGAGGTATTTGCCAGGCTGAACGACACGGACAAGGAGCATCTGATCAGCGGCTTGAATATCAAGGCCATTTATCCGGCGCGCCTGAGCGTTGAGGCATTCAAGGAGCTGAGCTCCATTGTATTCTGACGGAAGGGGGGGAGGCGCAGTGAAGATTGTAATTGCGGGAGGCAAATCGAAAGCGGATTACCTGATCCGCCTGCTTCTGGGAAAGAAGCACAGGCTGGTGGTGATCAACGACGATGCGGATTACTGCGCGTATCTGAGCCAGCAGCACAAGATACCGGTGATCTGCGGGGATCCCTGCAAGCTGTATGTATTGGACGAGGCGGATATCGGGGACAGCGATATCATAATTGCGCTGAAACCGGAGGATGCCGACAATCTGGCAATCTGCCAGACTGCCAAGCGGGTCTACCGGGTCCGCAAAACCGTGGCGGTTGTCAGCAATCCCAAGAGCGTGGAAATATTCAAGCGCCTTGGCGTCAACACCGCGATCAGCGCGGCCTACATGATCGCGGCCTATATCGAGCAGATGTCCACGGTGGAAAACCTGGTGAACAGCCTGCCTCTCGACCAGGGAAATGTGGTGATGAACGAGCTGATGATCGGCCAGGCGAGTCCGGTGGCGGGCAAGCGGCTCTGCGAGATCGAGCTGGGCGAGGAGACGATCATCTGCTGCATCATCCGTGGGGCAAGGATCATCGTGCCCAGGGGCCAGACCTCCATCCAGGCCAACGACAAGCTTTTGGTGCTGTCCACGCCTCAGAGGCAGAGCCAGGTGATTGCATCCATTATGGGAAGGGAGCGGGATGAATGAGGGGGAGCTTCAGGAGCGAGGTCAGCGGGTGGCGTCTGATCGCCGGTTATCTGGGCGTGGTGCTGATGCTGATCGGAGGAATCATTCTGCTGCCCCTGCTGGTGCTGGCCGCATATCCCGGGGAGGCAGTCTGGGCCAGCTGCTTTCTGGTCCCGGGAGTGGGAGCGGTGTTTGCGGGGTATCTGTTTTATCTGCTGATACGGGGAAGGGAGAAGCTGCGCCTCTGCGGACGACAGGATGCGCTGATCGTGGTGTGTTCCTGGATTCTGGCAATACTGTTCTGCGCAATTCCCTTTCAGATGACCGGACAGTACAACCTGACCCAGGCTGTATTTGAATGCACCAGCGGATGGAGCACCACCGGCCTCAGCGTTGTGGATGTGGAGCAATGTCCGCGGATTTTTCTGATGTTCAGGAGCATCATGCTGTTTTTCCGAGGCGTGGGACTGGTGCTGGTAATGGTTTCGGTGCTGTCCGACCGGCACGGGATGCGGCTCTACAGCGCGGAAGGCCATTCGGACCGGCTTCTGCCGAACCTGGTGAAGTCAGCCCGCATGATCATCGCAATCTATACCGGTTACATACTTTCCGGCACGTTCCTGTATATGGTGTTCGGCATGGATTGGTTCGACGCGCTGAATCATTCCATCGCGGCACTGTCCACCGGGGGATTTTCCACCAGGGCGGAGAGCATCGGCTACTACAACAGCGCCGCAATCGAGGCGGTGACCATCGTGCTGATGCTGCTGGGCTGCACCAATTTTCTGGCGCACCTTTACCTGATCCGGGGAAAGTTCGGGAATTTTTTTCAATACTGCGAGGTGAAGTTCCAACTTTTTGTCTGCGCCCTGTTTACGCCGGTGTTGGCGGTGTTTCTGGTTCTCGGCGGATTTGCGGGAGGGATGGGGCAGGGGCTTCGGGACGGCATTTTCCAAGCGGCCACGGCGTTGACCACCACGGGATTTCAGACAGTTCCCAGTTTTGCCGTCTGGAGCAGCCCGCTGATTCTGCTGATGACGCTTCTCATGCTGATCGGCGGCGGCACCGGATCCACTGCGGGCGGAATCAAACAGATCAGGGTCTGCATTGCGTTAAAAAGTCTTTGCTGGAGTCTGAGGGCGCGAATCACCCAGAAACGCGCGATACACGCGGACGCCCTGCGCAAACTGGACGGGTATGAGTATCTGACGCCGGAGAGCCGTCTGGAAAATCTGGAGTTTATTCTGCTTTATGTGGCGGTGTTTACGGCGGGAACCCTGGTGCTGTGCGCCTGCGGTTACGGCATCGGCGACTCCATGTTCGAATTCTCGTCGGCGTTGGGAACGGTGGGGCTGTCCGTGGGCATTACCGCAGCCGATGCCCCGCCGGTGGTGCTGTGGGCGGAAATCATCGGTATGTTTGTGGGACGCCTTGAACTTTATGTGGTGTTTGTGGCTGCCGTCCAGTTCGGGCGGGAGGTGAAAGGCGGATATAAGAACAGAAAAAGGGGATTTGGGTCTTATGTGGGATAATGAGAGATTTGCCGGAACACCGGCTCGGAAAACAGGGACCGCTCTGGCTATTTACTGCCTGGCCACGCTGTTTGCGGTGGGGCTGTTTGCGGTGGGCCTGAGGGTGGAAAACATTATTCTGGTCTATCTGATCAGCGTGATCGTGATGATGATTGAGCTGCGGGCCTTTGTGTGGGGCGGACTCTATACCATCGTGTGTATTATCACCTTTAACTTTCTCTTCACCGAACCCCGGTTTACGCTGCGTGTGGCGGATCCAAACTATGTGATCATGATGGCGATTTTTCTCGCGGTCTCCGCCATAACGGGGCTGCTGCTGTCGTGGCTTCAGGAACAGGTGGAACTGTCACGGCAGAATGAAAAGCGCATGAAGGCGTTGCTGGAAATCAGCAGCGGTTACCTGACGCTGACCGGCATGGACAATATTGTGTACTACTGCCTGAAAAGCCTGTATCAGGCAGCGGGCGAGCGCTGCCGGGTCTATATCGCCCAGGGCCCGGGAAAGTTGGGCGCGCCCTATTATATCAAGGCCCAGTTCCCGGACGAGAGCGTGATGGACAACGACACGCCGGCCGACTGGTGTTTTATCAACAATACGGTCTGCGGGGCCAATACCAGCTTTTTCGGAGATTCGGGCTGGGTGTATCTGCCGATCCGCAACCGGGACGCATGTCTGGGCGTGATCGGCGTTTACACGGAGGGACGGGAAATCGACGGCGGGCACATGGTATTTATCAATACCGTGCTGTCGGAGATGGCCATGGCAGTGGAGAAGGAGCGGATGGTTCCCAGGTGTTCGGGACGGACGGCGGAGAAAACGGATGCGGTTGGTCCGGATGCCGCCGCCCGGTCCTTTCTCCGCGATTTCGGCGAGCCGCTCCGGCAGGCGGCGGAGTCTGCGGAGCGGCTTTTACAATCCGGGGAGGCGGACAGCGACGGCAGGCGCAGGGCCCTCTCCGGGCTGGCGCTGAAGCTGGAGACGCTGCATAACCGCGCGGCTAACCACCTTCAGGCGGGTCTGCTGGAAACGGACGGCCTGAAGGTCAGGCGGGAGAAAACCGACTTCGTGGAACTGGCAGCCGCGGCAATCGGCCCCTACAAGCTGTGCTGCGGGGAGCGGATTGTGTGGATGAGCCCCGCAGCGCCCATGTTTGTGCGGGCCGATGCAGAGCTTATGAAGCTGGCCGTGGCCAATGTGCTGAACAATGCCCTGGTCCACACGCCGCCTGAATCTCAGGTTTCGGTCAATCTGACCGGGGATGAAGGCTACTGCCGCCTGGAAATTGCAGACCGGGGCTGCGGCATCGCGCCCCGGGCGCTGAGCGGAGAGGACATGGACAACCCCAGGGGCGGACTGGCGCTCTGCGGGGAGATTGTCCGTGCAAATGAAGGGAAAATGGTGGTCCGCAGCAGCCGGTTCGGGGGGACGTCGATTGTGATTTCGCTGAAAGCCTGGTAATTCCTTTTTTTGCCGGGAGCCGTTAGCTTACATCAGAGCCCCAAACACAATGCCTGCGATAATCAGCACAATTCCGCCTCCAAGCCGGGAGGAGATTGCCGCGTAGGACATCAACTCAAGCCGATCAGCCGCGGCCAGCACAATCACATCGCCGCTGCCGCCCCGGTTGGCCATGCACAGGCCGGCGGTGACGGCGGAATCGATGGGATAAAATCCCAGGAGATAGCCGATGACGGCTGTTCCCACCACTGCGCCCAGCACAACCGCCAGACAGATCGCCACGGTTTCCAGAGAAATCGCCTTGGTAAATTCACCGAAGTCCAGCATGACGATTCCGCAGGCCGCCATAGCCACCGGTGAGAGCTTTCCGATTAAAAAAGCATGAATTTGCTTTATTCCGGCCCGGAATCTGAGCGGGATGATGTCCGTAACATTGATCAGCACAAAAAACAGCACAAAGTAGACATACTGATGAATCTGAATGGAACCAATTTTTGGAAAAATCTTTTTTGACATCAGGCCAGAAAGAATGTAAACAGCCCCGATAATCAACAGTCCGACAGCGGCGTCCTGCAAGTCCGGTTTTGGAAGGGTTACCATGCGGTTTTTCTCGGCGCTACCCTTTCTGACAATGCTGGTTTTATCGCCGGTCAGCCCAGGAACTTTTTTTCCCAGTCCGTTTAACACTGCGCCCACGATGATACAGAGGATATTAGCAATGGTCAGAATCGCAACCGCGGTTGCATAATACGTGTCCTTGCTGTTGCCGGTCACAGACTCGTAGATCTGGCTCATGGGGATCGCTCCGGCCCCGTTACCACCGCCCATAATGGGGAGTACATAATAGACCACCAGCTCTGAGATACTGTGTCCCATAAGCGCTCCGGCCAGACAGCCGAAGAGGGCGGCGGCGGCCACGCCCCCTAAAATTGTGGGGATGTAGCGCACAATGGAATTGATCAGAGACTTCCGGTCGATGTTGATAAAAGCGCTGGCCATCAGTATACAGATAAACATAATCTGGAATCCTGATGTGTCAAAAAATAAGGTGGACGCCTCCACATATTTTTCCTGGATCACACCGGTGTAAACCAATATGGAAGGAAGCAGCATTGCCATCATGCTTCCACCGCCGATCCAGTTATTGAAGATCGGTATTCTGTCGCCGATAAAAAAGCAGAACGCGCCCAGTACGAACAGCATACAGATGGTGGAAAGCATATCGGCTTGCAGCACCCCTAAGGCCATACTGCCAAGAACAATAGCCGTGACAATACAATAGATTTTGACCGGAATCCCCTCAATACAAAACTCATGTTTTTGTCCTGTTTCATTACTCATTTGTTAAACCCTCCAAACAATTCATGTACTTTGTGATAATAACTTTATTACATAACAGGATCCCGGGATATTCTGCTGCGTAATTTTGACTGATTATCTTTTAAAGTTTAGTCTGGCGGAAGCTAATGGATTTCTGTCATGGTCAGATTTAAGCTGTACCATTTTCCGCGCTCCATCTGTGCCACCCGTCCGACTTTTCCTTTTTCTTCCATGATATGGTTCATATCTTCGATCATTTTTTCTGCAAACCCCGGGTCGTCTTTGAGCCAGGTTTCATAGTGCATGGGTACTAAAATTTGGGAATCCACCTGCGCGAACCACTCGGCAAAGGTTTCCGCAACTCCGGTTTTGATTTTGGAGCTGAATAGCTTGTTGCGGATGACTATATTGGGCTTGTCTGCGCCTCTCATACGCTCTGTCATTCCATCGTCATTTCCGCCGATAAAGGCAATCCTCAGCCCCTGGTCGGTGGTGAGAATAAAGTTCATATTGAAGATACTGCCCATGGCGTTGAGCTCAGGGCTGGCCGGCGTATCCAAGGAAGAAAACTCGTCCATTGTTTCCTGGTAGTTCATGGGAATGCGGTGATGCACCCCGTGAAAGGTTTCGATGGAAAAACCGTCAAAGTAGTACCGGCCGTTAAAATCTACAGGATAGATATCCGTTAATGTGATATCAAAGCATCTGGCCATTTCCAGAGCGATGGGGGAGGGCATAATGACAGTGGATTTAAAACGGCTATAAACTTCTCCGATGTTTGAGGTGTGGTCGAAATGGCCGTGGTTAATATAGAGATAATCCCCTCCAACCAGATCGCCGGCAGTGAAATTGTCGGGACAGCAGCGGTAAGCAGCGCCCTCTCCGTGAAACCAGGGGTCTGTGATCAGCACTTTTCCGTTGGGAAACAAAAATTCAAAACACTGGCCGTTGATCCAGCGGAATTTAAGCCCGGCGGATGTAATTAAATTTTTCATATAACTTAGGCTCCTTTTTATATGATTTGTTAAAACAATCATAAAGCCAAATTTGATTATTGTAAAATTAATCAAATTTGGCTTATATAAATTAAATTTATGTGTAGTTATTTTCATAAAAACGGGTGATACTTTTGATGAAGACGCGCACCTCTTCCTTTTGACGGGAGGTATGATTCCACAGCAGGTAAACGGAGATTTCAGGTTCCTCTTCCAGGGGGATTCCTACGATTCCGTGGTAACCGCGGATCGCTTCCTCGGGAAAGTAACCGGTGGCGATATTGGCCTTTACCATAGCCAGCGCCAGATGAAACTGATCATATCTCTGAATCACATTGGGTTCTGCGTGATACGGAGCAAACAGACATCTGAGACGTTGGGTTTTCTTGTCATCGTCCACCGTTGACACCATTTTCTCTGTTAACACCATTGGAACGGTGAGACTTTTCTCCCGGGCCAGTGGATGATTTTGAGACAGGCAGTAAAGCGCTCTCGTTTTCTTGAGCTCTCTGCACTCCAGGTCCTCATAATGGTCGCCCATTTGCGATGAGATAATGATGAGATCCAGGCTTTGAGCCCGAAGCTTTGCCAGCAGATGCTGCTGTGTTTCTGTGGTGGTGACAATATCGATATTGGGATGATTTTCCTGGCCGTAATGATAATATTCTTCATAGATGCTGGAGCCCACGGCTCGCGTGATTCCGAGCTTCACACTCCGTCGCTGTTCCGCCAGTTTTCGGATCGAATGGTCAAAATCTTTTACCTGATTTAATAAAGCCAAGGAATACCGGTAAAAAGCCTCGCCGTGTTGCGTCAAGAAGAATCCTTTTCCTTTACGTTCCAGCAATAAGATGTGATATTCCTTTTCCAATTCATGGATTGCGGAGGAGACAGTGGGCTGCGTAACAAACAGCTGTTCCGCCGCTCTTGTGATGCTGCGATACTCACAGGCCGTGCAAAAATAGCGTAATTGTTGTAAGGTCATAATACTCCTGACTGATAGGCGGATGCCGTTAAGATTGATGACGGGTATCATGTTTAGTATAGCGAAAAAGGGGGAAATCGGCAAGTGTCTGACTGCCGCTTGATTCGGTATCAGCGGGATCGGAGGGCATACTGGCTATTTGGTATTTTATGGGGAAGGTTATGGGAGATATCGTTTAGGATTCAGAAATTGAATATGAGGCAAATGGACGGTTATTCACAAAAAACCTCGCAGCTTTTAAAGTTACGAGGTTTTTTTAGTAGCGGAAGGGAGATTTGAACTCTCGACACCACGGGTATGAACCGTGTGCTCTAGCCAACTGAGCTATT
>QFCH01002012.1_pt1 | contig 22185 bp, 14 predicted proteins | sample 5346071 | NCBI WGS metagenome assembly QFCH01 (sample SAMN09062255, study PRJNA434731) | Human gut metagenome, whole genome shotgun sequencing project. | isolation source: stool timepoint B chromium assembly | host: Homo sapiens | collected 2015
ATCGGACTGGGCGAGCAGACCGATGCCTGCGGCTGGCAGGACGAAATGCTTAAATTTTTTACGGCTTAGGAATGTGTTACATCCATCCTGCGGCTAGAGACGACCACACAACTGTCATCAGACCGGCAATGACAATGGCCAGACCGCTCATGGCGCCTTCAACTTCTCCCAGCTCAATGGCTTTGGATGTGCCTACGGCATGGGCGGAAGTGCCGATTGCAAGGCCTTTAGCTACGGAATCGGTAATATGGAAAAGCCGACAGATGCCAACAGCGGCCGCACCGCCGAATAAACCGGTAATCATAATGGCTGTAACGGTGATGGCTGCGATTCCGCCAAACTGTTGGGAAAGTCCCAGGCCGATAGCCGTAGTCACGGATTTGGGAAGCAGTGAATGATAAAATTCCGAGTTGAATCCAAACAGATGGGAAAAGCCAAATACAAGGAGGATTGAGGAAAAACTTCCGCATAAAATGCTGATAACAATAGCCAGGATATTTTTCTTTAACACTTCAATCTGACGATACAGAGGAACGGCATAGCATACCGTTGCAGGGGTCAGAAGCACACTGATCAGGTTTGCCCCACTTTCATAGGTTTCATAGTCAATACGGCAGAAAACAAGGATCACAATAATCATCGCACTGGCTACGAGAATGGGATTTAAAAGGGAAATTTTTGTCTTTTTATTGATTTTACAGCCAACCCAGTACATAAGCAGAGTCAGGGCCAGACCGAAATACGATGCGTTTTGCAGTAAATTATTCATTTTTGTCTCTCCTTGTATCCTTGCTGCGGTCAACACCCTCAGAATTCAGAATGGGCAGTGCAGCTTCTTCCATGGCGGCAATATCTTCCGGTTTAAAATCGTCAGAACCGTCCTGGCTTTTTTGACCTTGACGCCGGATTAAGAACTGGGCAATGATACCTGTAAATCCCATGACAAGCACCGTGGAGATAATGCAGGTGATCAGCAGACCGAATATATTATTTTTTAGCACATCCCATCTTGTCATAAGGCCCACGGTAGGCGGTACAAATAAAATGGGCATAATGGTCAGAAAAAAATCAGCGGCATCTTCGACCTGGTCCAGTCGTATAATTTTTGTACATAGGGCAGCAAAGAGAAGGATAAGTCCGTATATACTGGCAGGTATGGGCAGAGGAAGCAGCAGATTCAGCACCTCACCGATTGCCGTGATCACGCCGATGACCGTAAATTGAAACAGATATTTCAAGTCAATCACTCCTGTAAGATATTTGATTTTACGGTGTCTTTGACATCGCATGGGTTATATTATATTACGATATTAAATAAAATGTAAACATATATTTTACTGGATATAAGGAGTTTTTATGAAAATTTTTGTTGTTGGCGGCGGCTTTGGTGGATGTGCTGCAGCCCTACAGGCTGCCATGGCGGGCGCACAGGTTATTTTGTCTGAACGTACCGATATGCTTGGCGGTACAGGCCTGGTTGGCGGCATTATGAGAAATAACGGACGATATACGGCAGCGGAAGAAATGATTGCCATGGGCGGAGGCAGATTGTTTGAGCTGATCGATGAAAATTGCAGACATAAAAATGTGGATTTTCCCGGGCATAGGCATGCCAGCCTTTTTGATGTGGGAAAAATCTCCGGTGTGCTGCATCGGTGTCTTTTGGATGCAGGTGTGAAAATTTTGTATGAGACAAGGATTTGTGGGGTAAAGCTCGTAAAAGGGCGCCTGTTGTCCGTGGAAGATGCCCATGGCAATCGTTATGAGGCAGATGCATTTGTCGATGCCACAGGTACTGGCGGACCGGCAAATATATGTTCAAAATATGGCAGCGGATGCGCTATGTGTGTGCTTCGCTGTCCGGTATTTGGCGGCAGACAGAGTTTGTGTGAACTGTGCCATGTGAAAGAGTATGCCGGTCTCAGGGGGAATGGTCTACAGGCGGATCAGAAGACGTGGACACAGATTGAACAGGCGGTGCATGAGGAATGGCGCGGAGCCATGAGTGGATCGTGTAAGCTTTTAAAGGCGTCTTTGGATGAGACGCTGGTAAGGCAGCTGGAAACACTGGGGGCTGCGGTTGTTCCTGTTCCGGAAGGACTTCAGGAAAATCATCTGGAGCAAAAGGCATGTCAGCAGTATGCGCTGCCGGAATATGCCCATAATCTTGTACTTTTAGATACCGGTCATGCCAAACTGATGACCCCCTGGTTCCCTCTGCAAAAGCTTCGACAAATCCCAGGATTTGAAAATGCCAGATTTGAAGATCCTTATGGCGGGGGCCGGGGCAACTCTGTCCGATTTACGGCCATGGCCCCGAGAGATGACACAATGAAGGTTGACGGCCTGGAGAATGTTTTTTGTGCCGGGGAGAAGGCAGGACTGTTGGTAGGGCATACGGAAGCTATTGTTACCGGAACTCTGGCCGGTCATAATGCCTGCCGTCTTGTTTCCGGTTTGAAGCCGGACATAATTCCCAGAGCTCTGGCCTGTGGAGATGGGATTTATGTAAGCAGAATGGCTGTAAATTCCCGGGAGGGACTCAGCAAAAAATATACATTTTCAGGATCGGTGTTATTTGAACGGATGAAGGCTCGGGGCTGTTACCTTACAGACCCTGAGACGATTAAAGATCGGGTCAGGGCTGTGGGCGCAGAAAATATGTTTAAGCCTTAAGTTTTTTTCGGCAGTAGAAAAAGGCGGGAATCAGGAAAAGATCTGCCCCGATCCATGCCATAGGGTGAGCCAGGCAAATTCCCGTGAATCCCAAAACAGGAACAACACACAGGCCTGCAATGGTTCGGGCTGCCATTTCCAGTACACCGGCTGTAATGGCTAAACCGGAAAATCCCATGCCCTGAATGGTAAAGCGTACCGTATTAACCAGGGTCAGCAGGCAGTAGCCGGCGCCGGTGTAAAGCAAAAATGTATAGGAATAGTTGATGACTGTGGGGTCCGGGGTGTCCAGAAACAGCAGGGTCAAATCTTTTCCGGTAAAAATAAGCAACACAAGAAGCAGGGCAGAAAACACAAAACCGCAGGCGGATGCAGCAAAAAGTCCCTGTCCAAGTCGGTCCATCTTGCCTGCGCCTACATTTTGACCGCTGTAGGGGGCCATGGTCATTCCCAGGGATTCGATGGGGCAGGAGACAAAGGCATTAATTTTTTGCGCAGCCGTGACACCGGCAACTACGGAGGCGCCAAGCATATTCACCGCAGCCTGAATGACCAGTGTACCGATGGCTGTAATTGAATACTGGAGTCCCATTGGGATACCCATTTTACAAAGAATGGCGGCATGGTGTTGATCCAGACGCCATTCTTTTTTTGTAAGATGAAGTATGGGAAACTTTTTCTTAATGTAAAACAGGCAGATGATACCGGATACACCCTGAGCAATTACGGTAGCCAGGGCAGCGCCGGCCACACCCATGGGAATGACTACAATCAGCACAAGATCCAGAATAATATTTAGTACCGATGAGAGTGCCAGAAAAACTACCGGCGTCCGGCTGTCGCCAAGAGAACGGATGATGGCGGACAGTATATTATAGAGGAAAGTAAAGGGAATACCCATAAAGATGATCAGTATGTAAATATAGGCGTAGTCATAAATTTCTGGCGGTGTCTGCATGAGATTTAGGATGCTTTGGCAGGAAAGCGTGACCGTGATGGTCAGGACCACGGAGAAAATGATGCACAGCCATGCACTGTTAGCCACATAGCGGCGCAGGTCATTTTCATTTTTTCCGCCAAAGGCCTGAGCAACCGGAATGGCAAAGCCGTTACACACACCGGTGCAAAAACCAATGACCAGAAAACTTAAGGATCCGGTAGAACCTACGCCGGCCAGAGGATTCACTCCAAGAAATTTACCTACAATCATTGTATCAACCATACTGTAAAACTGCTGAAAAAGCATACCTAAAAACATGGGAATGGCAAAACCGATAATCAGTTTTAACGGAGAACCTTTTGTCAGATCTTTTGTCATTTGGGAGCACTTCCTTTGAATAAATTATAATTCCTGAATATATTATCCAATTTAGGGCCGGGAATCAATAGGAAGATTGCTTTTTTGGTCATAAAATAAATATATTTTTCTTTGTTTTGTCAGAAATGGTGATCTTTCACGTTATTATAAACAGACACAGGTGATAAGGGCTTATCTCGACCACTGTGGCGCCGTTTCCGGAACGGATCAGGAGGGATCATTTTCCCTGGAAGGATGAGGAATATGAAAAAACAGAAAATGGATAATGCTCAAATATTGGAGCAGCTGTTTTCCCTTTATGAACAGCAGCTGTACCGTATGGCCTTTGGCATTTTAAACAACAGCCATCAGGCCGAAGATGCTGTGGCTGATGCCTTTGAACGGCTGATTCCCTATCTGTCGGATTGTAAGGGGCTTACAGATGCCAGGACAAAAAGCCTGATTGTAAAAACACTGAAAAGTGCGGCTATTGATATTTACAGGAAAAATAAAAAAGAAACAGCTGTATGTTCTATGGATGAAAAGGCGTTTCTTGAGAAAAAAGTGGATACAATTAATGATTATATTGAGCGTAAAGAAAAGGAAGATCTGGCCCGGCGTCTGGTTGAACAGCTTCCGGAACTATATGCCGGTGTTGTGCGACTGCGGTTTTTCTATGGGCTGGAGATCGGCGAGATTGCGTGTATTCTGGGAATCAGCGAAGATAATGTTTATCAGAGGATTGCACGGGCACGGAAATTGATGAAAAATATGATGGGAGATGAATTTTATGAAGAAGTTGTCAGAGGATGAGTTACTGGTAATGGCCAGTGAAAAAATGGAGATGGATTTACTTGAAAAACCCTGTCCTTATCATAAGTTTTCCAGGGATTACGAAAGCCGCAGAAAAGTGCTGTGTGATCAGGTGAGAAGGCCGGACAAACACTTAAAATATTGGAGCTTTCCATCCGCGGGCAGGAAATGGACAGCAGCGGCAGCGGTGCTTGTCATGGTCAGCGCAGTGTCTGTGACAGCATATGCTTATTACAGAAATCTTGTTATGAATGCAAAACAGGATGAAAATTATGTATCGGTGGAGCTTTCAGAAAGTGTGGCAGCAGAAGAAGATATGGAGCATTCATTGGAAAATCTTCCGGAACAGGGAATCGAAGTGCCCAAAGTTAATTTGGCGGTGGGATATGTGCCGGAAGGCTTTATGGCTGTGGCGGATCGTCCTGGTTATTATGCAGTGGATGGAGATCTTACTCAGCCGGGATTTTGGGTTAAGCAGAATTTTGAACGAGAGATGGGCAACAGAGCAGCCGGTGAATACGAGAACATCACTATAGGCAATATGCAGGCAGTCCTTGTGCGCCCCATGGCAGGTGCAGATCAATCCCTTTATGCAATGAATATTTATCTGTTTAATCCTGAAGATATGGTTTCGATCTGGATTGGCAGTGATTCTATGGATATTTCGGAGGAAGAACTGATTCGGATTGCCGAAAGTGTAACCTATGAATCCAGCGGACAGATGCAGATGGCTTATGACCTGAGGAAAGATGATCAGATACAGACTCAGGCGGCTGCGATATATGATGGCTCTCAGGTCAGTGACAGCTTTTTTTATGGTGAAGAAGGTCAGACGGGGATAAGCATCGGTGTGCAAAAGATTGAATTTTTAGATAATGTGTCCGGTTTGGATGCTCAGCATTTTTATGATGCCCAGGCGTTGAAAGAATGGACAGATGAAGGCGGCCAGATTAAAGATGTGCGCAGCCTGGAAACAGAGGAAAATCACAAGATTACTTTAGATCAGTATGCAACGGACCAGAAATTGATGCTGGTGACCCTGGAAATCAATAATGCTCAGGCCGTTGATGTGGAAGATCTGAACCTGAATCAATTCGGGGTAATCCCACTGCAGGCGGATGCCGGCGGCCAATTACATCAGATTTGCAGGGGAGATGACCACGATCTTTTAGGATATGGCGAGGTTTGCTATGTTGATTCACCGGAACATACGCAGGGGGAAGACCGTACACACTCTTTTGCCTCTGTTTCGGTCCCTGCAGGAGAGACAAAAACGGTGACCATCGGTATTGGCGTTTATGCCGAGAATATGCCAAATGCATACCTTTCTTACAATCCGAGGGGGGTCGATACTTCAGGGGAATTTAGCGCTATGCTTCAGCTGTATGACTTAAGCCGGCACTGGACAAAATAAAACTGTACCGAATTTGGAATTACGGGTTGACATATTCCACTGATTTGTGCTAAAGTGAAAATACAAATTCAGAAAGCACCGGCGACTGACGGATAAGTTGTGGAAGACCACAGGGAAACCGGATGCTTTGTCAATGCCGACCGTCTGGGCAGTATCCTTTTGGGGTACTGCCCTTTTTGTTTTGGCAGAGACGGCAGCCCGCCCATGAAGGATATGATTTTCATTTTCATTCACAGGAGGAAACGATGATGATCAAAGCATGGGAGAATTTTAATGAAGGTGTTTGGACGCAGGAGATTAATGTTCGGGATTTTATTCAGAAAAATTACAGTCCGTATGAAGGAAATGCCGATTTTCTGGCTAAAGCAACGCCCCGGACACAACGCCTCATGAAAAAGCTGAACAACCTGTTTACTGTGGAGCAGCAGCAGGGCGGTGTTTTGGAAGTTGATCCATATACAGCCATGTCACTTGTCACATATAAACCTGGATATCTGGACAAAGACGAAGAAATTATTGTGGGTCTGCAGACCGATCGTCCGTTAAAGCGGGGGGTGAATCCTTTTGGTGGCATTAACATGACAAGAAAGGCCTGCAAGGCTTACGGTTATGAGCTTTCTGAAAAAATAGAAAAGGAATTTACTTACAGAACGACCCATAATGATGGTGTATTTCGGGTATACAGCGACGAGATGAAGGCGGCCCGCCACTGCGGTATTATTACAGGGCTTCCGGATGCCTACGGCAGAGGACGGATTATCGGTGATTATCGTCGTGTGGCTTTGTACGGTATTGATACTTTAATTGAATTTAAAAAGGCGGACAAGAAACATATTGCTCAGGGTGTCATGAATCAGGATACCATTCGTTTGTCTGAGGAGCTGTATCAGCAGATCCATTTCCTGGAGCTTTTAAAGGAAATGGCTGCCATGTATGGATTTGATATTTCAAGACCGGCAGCCAATGCCAGAGAAGCGGTGCAGTGGCTGTATTTTGGCTATCTTGGCGCAATTAAGGAGCAAAACGGTGCGGCCATGAGTCTGGGACGGGTGAGCACTTTCCTGGATATTTACTTTGAACGGGATTTAAAGGCAGGTATTCTTGATGAGACCGCTGCTCAGGAAATTTTCGATGACTTTGTAATGAAGCTGCGTATGGCCAGACATTTGAGAACACCGGAATATAATGAATTATTTGGTGGTGATCCGATGTGGATTACCGAGGCTGTTGGCGGTATGGGTGAGGACGGCCGGACGCTTGTGACAAAAAGTTCCTACCGTATTTTAAATACCCTTTATAATCTTGGATCTTCGGCAGAGCCTAACCTGACGGTACTCTGGTCTACCAAGCTGCCGGATAACTTTAAAAAATTTGCGGCAAAAGTTTCTTGTGATACCGATGCCATTCAATATGAAAATGATGATATTATGCGTCCAAAGTTTGGGGATGACTATGCCATTGCCTGCTGTGTATCGGCCATGCGTGTAGGTAAGGATATGCAGTTTTTCGGCGCCAGAGCCAATCTGGCAAAGCTGCTTTTAATGAGCTTAAACGGCGGACGGGACGAGAAAAGCGGTATGCAGGTGGCTCCGGAACATACGCCTTATGAAGGGGCGTATCTGGATTATGACAAAGTGCTTGAATTGATGGATTTTTACCGGCCGTGGCTCGCAAAAACTTATGTGAATGCCATGAATATTATTCATTATATGCATGATAAATATGCTTATGAAAAGACGCAAATGGCACTTCATGATACAGATGTTCATCGATTTATGGCATTCGGTATTGCGGGGATGAGTGTGCTGGCTGATTCGCTGTCAGCGATTAAATACGCAAAAGTTCGTGTGATCCGGGACGAGCGTGGTCTCATTAAAGATTTTGAAACTACTGGTGCATATCCGGCTTTTGGAAATGATGATGATCGTGTCGACCACATTGCTGCAGAGCAGGTGAGACTGTTTTACGAGGAATTGAAAAAAAATCCGACCTACAGGGATGCTGAACATACCTTGTCCATTCTTACCATTACTTCCAATGTGGTGTACGGCAAAAAAACCGGTGCAACACCGGATGGACGCCGGGCCGGTGAGCCTTTTGCACCGGGGGCCAATCCAATGCATCATCGGGAGAAGAACGGTGCACTGGCATCATTAAATTCGGTGGCCAAGCTTTCCTACGATGTCTGCAAAGACGGGATTTCCAATACATTTTCCATTGTGCCCCAGGCGCTGGGACATACCGAGGGGGACAGACTCAATAATCTGACTGCAATATTGGACGGTTACTTTTCTCAGAAGGCGCATCACATTAATGTAAATGTGATGAACAGAGAAGTCCTTATAGAGGCCTATGAGCATCCTGAAAAATATCCAAACCTGACCATCCGTGTATCTGGTTATGCCGTTAATTTCCATAAGCTGTCCAAAGAACAGCAAAGAGAGGTTATTTCCAGAACCTTCCACGAGGCAATGTAAAATAGTTTCAGTTTTTAGAAAAGCACCAGAACAGTTGATGCAGGCTGTTTTGGTGTTTTTTTGGTGTGGGATCATTTCTGCTTGCAGTCCTGGGGATGTGACGCTTCTTTTATAGACACATTTAATAAATGTGTTGAATTTTTGCAAAAATTTATAAAATTATTAGAATTGCCGCCGGTTGGCCGTGTTGGATTTTAAGCTAAACTTCGGTATAATAAATGTAAAGCAAGTCATGTGTATAGATTCAATGAGAAATATAAACTAAAGATGATTCAATGGAGGCGATAGATATGGATGCTTTTGTTCGGCTTAAGGATGTTACCAAGACATATAAGATGGGTGAAGTTGAGATTAAGGCGGTAGATGGCATTGATTTTTCGGTGCAAAAAGGAGAATTTGTGGTGATCGTCGGTCCCAGCGGTGCGGGAAAGACAACGGTGCTCAATATTCTTGGCGGTATGGATCGGGCAACCAGCGGTGAAATATGGATTGACGGTATAGATATCGGGAAATATACCAACCGGCAGTTGACTGGCTACCGAAGAGATGATATTGGCTTTGTTTTTCAGTTTTATAACCTTGTGCCCAATTTGACTGCATTGGAAAATGTAGAGCTGGCGCTGCAGATCTGCAAGGATCCGTTGGATGCCAGGACTGTTCTTGAGGAAGTTGGTTTAGGTGATCGGCTTGGAAATTTTCCGGCTCAGCTGTCCGGCGGAGAGCAGCAAAGAGTTTCTATTGCCAGAGCACTGGCTAAGAATCCAAAGCTGTTGTTATGTGATGAGCCTACAGGGGCGCTTGATTATAATACAGGTAAGGCCATTCTGAAATTGCTTCAGGATATGTGCAGGCAAAAAGGCATGACTGTTCTTGTGATTACCCATAACTCGGCGCTGGCACCTATGGCAGATCGGGTGATTAAGATTAAAAACGGCCGGGTTTCCAAAATGACACTCAACGATTCACCGGTTCCAGTTGAACAGATTGAATGGTAGGGGATGTATATGGGAAAAAATAAACGGAATATCAGAAGAAAAAATATGTTGAGAAAAGATTTCTTTATGGAAATCCGCAAGAGTGCCAACCGTTTTATATCTATTTTTCTGATTGTAACCATGGGTGTTGCCTTTTTTTCGGGAATACGGGCCTCAGAACCGGATATGCGCTATTCGGCGGATGAATATTATGATACACATGGCCTGATGGATATTCGAATCATGGGAACTATGGGGCTGACCGATGAGGACGTAAGCGCTGTTGCGGCACTTGATGGCGTTTATGAGGCCAGGGGCGGCTATGCCGTTGACGTGATTTCTCATTATGGGGAGACGCAGAAGGTTTTTAAGGTTATGGCAGACATGGGGGATATCAATCAGGTGGACGTGCTTCAGGGCCGTATGCCTCAAAAGGCCGGCGAGTGTTTGATTGATGCCGGTATGATGGAGGATGAGGATGGTTATCAGCTGGGGGATAAGATTACCTTTGAAAGCGGTGATGACACTCAGTCGCTGTCGGATATGCTTACAACAGATACCTATGAAATTGTAGGAATCGGCAGCAGCCCGGAATACATAACCTTCGGCCGGGGCAGTACAACGATCGGTGACGGAGAAATCGATACCTTTGCTATTGTGACACCGGAAAGTTTTTCGATGGATTATTATACGAAAATCGATGTGATTGTAGACGGAAGTCAGGCTGAGGTCAGCTATACAGATGGCTATGAAGGCCTGATCCAGACTGTGATGGACACGGTGGAAGGTGATTTTTCCGATCAGCGCTGTGAAATCCGGTATGCTCAGATTATGGATGAGGTGGATGAAAAGATAGAGGAAGCTCAGAAGGAACTGGATGATGGAAAGGCAGAGGCCAACGGGGATTTGGCGGATGCAAAGGCCCAGCTGGAATCTGCCCAGGAGGAGCTGGATGACGGTGAGCAGACCATGATCCAGGAATCTGAGAAACTGGAAGATGCAAAGGCTCAGCTTCAATCAGGACAGAGTGCCCTGGCGGATGGCCGGGCTCAGATCGCTTCCAGGCAGACTCAGCTGGATGATGGGTGGAATCAGTATCATGCCGGAAAGGCTGAATATGATCGTCAGCTTGAAACATTTAATAAAGCCAAGGTTCAGTATGAGGAAGGCCTTGCTGCTTATGAAACCGCCTATGCGCAGTTTGAACAGCAGAGAAATCAGGCATTTTCGCAGTTTGATGAGCAAAAAGCTCAGCTGGATGGGGTGAAGGCAACTTTGGATGCCACAAAGGCCAGTCTGGATGAAAATGGCCGCAAGCTGGAAGCGGCAAAAGCCCAGTTGGATGCAGCCATGTCCCAGTTGGAAACTGGAAAGGCAGCCCTTGAACAGTTAAACGGCGCACTGGTGGACGTTAATGAACAGATTGCGCAGCTGGAAGAAGCCGGAATGGCCGGCAGTGAGGCCTGGAATCAGGCTATGGCCGTTAAGGCCGGGCTTGAGCAGCAGATTGCCCAACTGGAAGCGCAGCTGGCGGCTTTGGATGAAGAAGAACTGAATCGGCAGTATGCATTATATGAGGAAAATTTTCAGAAATATCAGGCTGGAGTCGCTGCTTATGAAGCCGGAATGGATCAATATGAGACAGGATTAAAGGCCTACGAGACTGCTTATGAAAGTGTGCGGGCTGAATTTGAAACTGCCGAGAAGGCCTTTGCGGATCAAAAGGCTGTGCTGGATGCAGCCGGTGCTCAGGTGAGTTCAGGACAGGCTCAGCTTAATACGGCGGCCCAGGCACTTTCGGATTCCTATGGTCAGCTTCAGAGTGGTCAAAGCCAGCTGGATGCTGCAAAAAGTCAGCTGACATCCAGTGAGAATCAGCTGGAAGATGCAAGAAAGCAGATTGAAGACGGCCAGATTCAGCTGGAAGAAGCAAAACAGAAACTTACCGATGGGCGTCAGGAGCTTTCGGATGGGTGGGCTGAATATGAGGAAGGCAAGGCCGAGGCCAAAGAAAAGATCCGAGATGGGGAAAAAGAGCTTGAGGATGCCAAAGCTCAGCTAAAAGATATAAAGAAGCCGGAGTGGTATGTTTTTGATAGATCCTCACTGACCGGTTATGCGGAATGCGGGGACAATGCAGATCGAATTAAGGCTATCGGGCAGGTATTTCCGGTGCTGTTTTTCCTTGTAGCAGCCCTGATCAGTTTGACAACGATGACCAGAATGGTGGAAGAACAGCGAATTCAGATCGGAACGCTAAAGGCGCTGGGATACAGCAAAGCTGCAATTGCGGGAAAATACATTTTTTATGCACTGCTGGCAACTCTGAGCGGAAGCATTGCGGGCGTACTGATTGGAGAGAAGATCTTTCCGTTTATTATTGTCAATGCCTATAAGATTGTGTATCCGTATGTGCCCAACGTAGTGATTCCGTATGACTGGTATTACGGCATACTGGCCACGATCATTGCCGTCGTCTGTATTACATTGGCAGCCTTTTTGGCCTGCTATAAAGAGCTGGCTGCAACGCCGGCCGCATTGATGCGCCCCGTGCCGCCGAAACAGGGGAAACGTATTTTACTGGAACGGGTTACATTTTTATGGAAACGACTGAAATTTACTCAAAAATCGACTTTGAGAAATCTATTTAGATATAAGAAGCGTTTCTTTATGACGGTTTTTGGAATTGGCGGCTGTATGGCGCTGATGGTTGTAGGATTTGGAATCAAGGATTCTATTTTTGAAATCGCCAATCTTCAGTATGGTAAGCTTCATCCTTACAGTGGAATGGTGATTATGGATGAGAATGCGGCGGATGAGGACAAGGTGGCACTGTATGATTATCTTGATCATGAAAGTCGGATTGAAAGCTATAAAACCGCTTATATGCTCAGCACAGATGCCTCATCGGATACAGAAACTCAGACCGTTTATCTGACAGTACCTGAAAATCTGGAACAGATTGAAGATTTCTTTGTCTTTGAAAACCGGATCAGCTCTGAAGCCTATGCATTGGATGATGAGGGTGTGATTATCAGCGAGAAAACAGCTAAAATGCTTGGTGTTTCCGTGGGTGACCAGGTGATGATTAAAACAGATGCGTTTGATGAAAAACCTGTAAAAATTTCTCATATTACGGAAAATTATGTATCTCACTATATTTATATGACCCCTACTTTGTACGAAGCAACCTTCGGAGCTGGACCGAACTATAATACAGTGCTGCTTCGAATTGCCGGCAATGATGTAAGTGCAGAAACTGCGATCGGAAGTCAGCTTCTTAAAAATGACGGTGTGCTGAATGTATCTTATATGGATACGATTAAGGATCAGCTGGATGATATGCTGGCATCTTTGGATATTATTATTGTTGTGCTGATTATTTCAGCCGGTATGCTGGCCTTTATCGTGCTTTATAATCTGAATAATATTAATATTAACGAACGGCGCAGAGAGCTGGCCTCTATTAAGGTGCTGGGATTTTATGATCTGGAGGTGGCTGCCTATGTATACAGAGAAAATATATATCTTACTTTAATCGGTTCTGCCTTTGGTGTATTTTTAGGCAAGGTACTTCATCAGTTTGTTATTCAAACCGTAGAAATTGACAGCTGTATGTTTGGCCGGAATATTAATCTGCCAAGTTACATTTACAGTATATTGCTGACCATTGGTTTCTCGCTGTTTGTCAACTTTGTAATGTATTTTAAACTGAAAAAGATAGACATGGTTGAATCATTAAAAAGCGTTGAGTAGTCTGTAATAAAAGCTTAAGAAGTTAAAAGAAATAATCTGATAATATACGATAAATATTGAAAAAATTACACTATTATCGTAAAAACAGAAAACAATTCATACAACAGGCTTGAATAAGGCGTGATATCAGTGTAATATGTAAGAAATATTGTTAAAAATTATGTAATATTTTACTGGATTTTTCGTAACAGCTGTGATATAATGTGTTCAATGAGTGAGTTAATGACATCATCAATGAAAGGAGTTTACATTCATTATGCAGAAGAGATTTTTACGTACATTGAAAGCTGCAGTTGCATTTTCACTGGTGTTTTCGATGAGTATGCCGGCTTTTGCCGCAAGTGAGAAAGAAGAAGCGCAGCAGACACTTGAAAACCTTCAGAATGAAAAAGCAGCACTTCAGTCCCGTCTTGCTCAGTTACAGGCAAACAAGGCAGATACGGAGTCATATATACAGCAGCTGGACGCTGAACTTACAACTGTTACAACAGAGATTGCCCGTCTTCAGGGAGAACTGGACAAGACTCAGGCTGAACTGGAACAAACCCAGGCTGATCTTGAAAAAGCAAAAGAAAAAGAAGCTGAACAGTATGAGGCATTAAAGGCACGTATTAAAGCCATGTATGAAAAAGGCGATGCAAGCCTTATGGAGATCTTTATGCAGGCCGAAGATATTTCCACATTGCTGAATGCGCCGGAGTACATTTCCAGTATATCTGAATATGATAACCAGTTATTGACTGAACTTGACAATACAAGAAAAGAAATCGAAAGACTGGAAGCTCAGCTGGAAGCCCAGAAGGCTGAACTGGAAGACCTGAAATCTCAGGAAGAAGCAAAACAGGAAGAACTTCAGATGGTAATGGACGCTAAGTATCAGGAGCTGGCAGCTCTGGGCGTATCCATGGATGAAGTGACCTCCAGTATTTATAATACAGAAGCTGAGATCGCAGCCACAAATCAGATCCTTGAAGATATCAGAAAAGCTGAAGAAGAAGCTGCCAGAAAGGCTGCAGAGAAAGCTGCCAGAAAAGCCGCTGAGGAAGAAGCAGCAAAAAATCAGCAGAATAACAATACAGGTTCCGGAAATACATCCGGTTCTGATACAACAACAGGTAACGATACCAATACGGGAAATTCCGGCAGTGGCAACACGGATACCGGAAGTTCGAATACACCGGATGCTTCTGCACCTGAAACCGGCGGATCCGGATCATCCGGTTCGTCTTCTTCAGGCAGCGGTACAGCAACAGGAAGTCTGATGTGGCCATGTGCAGGCGGGTATATTTCTTCCCATTATGGCGGCCGTGTATCACCGACAGCCGGTGCTTCCTCCAATCATAAGGGAATCGATATTGCAGCCGGTGCAGGAACTGCTATTTATGCAGCTGACGGCGGTGTTGTTACAACATCTTCCTATAGCACGGCAAGAGGTTACTACATTGTTGTAAGCCATGGAAACGGTATGTCTACCCTGTATCAGCATTGTTCTGCAGTTTATGCTTCTGTCGGACAGACAGTCAGCCAGGGACAGGTTATAGCTGCTGTAGGCAGTACAGGATATTCAACAGGTCCACACCTTCACTTTGAAGTTTTAATTAACGGTGTTAATGTGGATCCGGAAAATTATATTTAATCAATCATGTAATTAAATAAGTGTACATAAAATCTCCGCAGACGGTATTTATATCGGATGCGGAGATTTTTTTGTCCCGTGGGACAGGTGTGCCCGAAACGTGTGATTGTGTCACCTGATTTTAGGATGCATATACTAAAATAAAACGGAAAAGGCAGTAAACCCTGATTGTGTGGCTTGGGGAGGCAAGATGGCGGAAAATGAAAAAATGGAAAATTTGCTTAACTTTGCTCTGGATGTAAATGCGCAGCAAAGGGAACAATCTGAAAATCTGGATGTGGGTTATCATAAGGATGAACAGACATGGGATTTGATTATAAAATATTCCGGTGATTTAAGTGCGGTTAAGGCTCTGGGGGTGCAGGTGATACAGCTGATGAATAATTATGCCATTGTGACAACCCCTCAGCGTTTGATCCGTGATATTTCAGCGCTTCCGGAGGTTGAATATATAGAAAAACCAAAACGACTTTTTTTTGCTGTTTCGGCGGGAAGGCAATCTTCATGTATTACAGTGGCTCAGGATGGTTTTCCCGGGCTGAGCGGCCGCGGTGTCCTCGTGGCGGTTATTGATTCCGGCGTGGATTATACACATCCTGATTTTCGAACAGCTGACGGTCAAACAAGAATTGTGTCTTTGTGGGATCAGACGTTGGAGAACAGTCCTGAAATAACGCTGGCTGATCAAAGCCGGGTAAAGCCTGGTCCTCCAGCCGGATATCGTCAGGGGATTTTATATACAAAACCTATGATTGATGCCGCATTGGCCCGGGAAAACGGACTGGATTCCAAAGCGATTGTTCCCAGTACGGATTTATCCGGACATGGTACAGCGGTTTTGGGAATCGCCGCTGGCAACGGACGCCAGGGGGGAAGGGGCTATCGCGGTGTTGCCACAGAAAGTCCGATCATTGTTGTTAAGCTTGGAACGCCACGGGAACGAAATTTTCCCAGAACTACAGAGCTGATGCAGGCCATTAATTTTGTCCTGGAGGAGGCTATTCGCCTTCAAATGCCGGTTGCGGTTAATATCAGCTTTGGAAATAATTACGGAAACCACAGTGGGACTTCTCTTTTGGAGACGTATATTAATGATGTTTCTTCTGCCGGGCGTAATGTGATTGTCATTGGCACCGGTAATGAGGCTGCTTCTGCCGGACATACTGCCGGTAACGTTGTTGAAGGGCAGACAAAGGAGGTACCTTTAAGTGTGGGCGATTATCAGACAGCAATCAGTGTTCAGATCTGGAAAAATTTTGTGGATGAGATAGATATACAGCTTATTTCACCATCCGGAAAGAGTGTGGGGCCGATTCAGGAAAGGCAGGGAACATTAAGTTTTTCAATAGATCAGACATGGGTGCTTATTTATTACGGGGAACCAAGCCCGTACAGCAGTGCCCAGGAAATATATATTGAACTGATACCAAAAGATACATATATCGACGGCGGTTTGTGGATGATCCGCCTGATTCCGAAAAAAATTGTGGAGGGCAGCTATGAAATGTGGCTGCCAGGTGCGGTATCCAGAAACCAGGGAACTCGGTTTTTATACGGAACACCCTATACAACGCTGACGATTCCATCAACGGCGATGAAGGCACTTTCTGTGGGGGCCTATGACGGGGCCACGGGTGGAGTGGCTGATTTTTCAGGACGGGGAACACCGGGGTATTGGATGGAAAAACCGGATCTTTTGGCACCGGGAGTGGGGGTGATGACCACAGCTTCCGGAGGGGGATATAAGCCTGTTACGGGCACATCTTTTGCGACTCCTTTTGTTTGTGGATCAGCAGCGCTCATGATGCAATGGGGGATTGTTCAAGGAAACAGTCCGTTTTTATACGGAGAAAAGGTAAAGGCCTATTTACGGGCCGGCGCTCAGCCTGTGGCTGGGTTTGATACTTATCCAAATCCGATTACAGGCTATGGCCGACTGTGCCTGAGTGCTACATTCCGGCGCCTGCTTTAATAAAAATGAAGGAACAAAATTCCATGGATGATTTGAAAATAACAGGTGTATACTACAGCTATAGATTGTTATATTGACAAATCGGGTGGTGAATGTATGTATGCAGCGGATGTCGTCAGGCCTGTTCACATTGATGATAAAACCGGAGAATACCTGAAAAACCAGGAAATGATAAGAATGAATCCCAGTAAAGTGAAAATTTTGATGAAGCAGGGGACGGCCGATGTGGCCAATCCGGTTGTGCAGGTGGGGACCTATGTTCGCCGGGGACAGCTTATTGGCAGCGGAGAACCGGGGACCGGTGTGTATATTTATGCCAGTATCAGCGGGGTTGTCAGTGCCATTGAGGAGGAGATACTCAGTGTTCATGAAACAGTAAAATCTATTGTTATTGAAGGTCAGGATACCGGTCTTCCTTCTTTGGGACTGGGCAACTGGGGGATTCATATGGGGGATGCCGCGGCTATGGAGCGGTTGAGACACAGTGGGATTATACAGTTATCCGGAGACCGGAAACCATTGTATGCTTATCTGATGCAGCAGGCACAAAATCCGGATATGGATTGTATCAGGGTGACGGCTTTTGACATGCAGCCATGTGCATGGGCGGAATACAGGCTGATTCTGGAATGTGCTTCCAAAATCATTTTTGGAGCCAGGATGCTGAGTCGGCTGATGAAAATTCCCAATGTGTGGATTTACACGGTGAGTGAGGAAATCGAATATATATTGGAAAAAACAGTGCGTATTTATCAGAATTCTCTGTCACCTGTGGCTCAGATTCGATTTTATAGAGTAGGGGATGATGATTACCGTAGAAATGTAAAGACAATGTGCCGGACATCATCGGAATTGTGGTGCAGTGCATCGGATCTGTGTGCGGTCTATGACTGTTTTTACGATGATGATCCCATGACCGGGCGTTGGATGAGTGTTGGCGGTTTTGTAAAAAATCCAGGAAATTTTTTTGTACCAAACGGGACATCGGTGCGCGAGGTGCTGGAGCATTGCAATGGGATTTGTGGTGAAAAGAATTATCTGACTCAGGAAATTGCGGGCAGCGGCCGGTGGCAGGTTATTGAAGGCGGACTGTTGTCGGGAAAAACAGTAGATCCGTTTTCGGCAACCGTTTCCCTGGCAACGGATGCTATTTTTGTCAGACCCAGAAACGGTACCACACCAAAGGCGTGTATACAGTGTATGGCGTGCTGCAAAATTTGTCCTTCCGGGCTGAAACCGATAAGGCTTGAACGTTTACTGGATAACGGCCTTCTGGTTTGTGAGACGGAGGACCTTTGGCGGTGCACAGGCTGTGGCTGGTGTTCCTATGTCTGTCCTTCCGGCCGGGCTTTGCAGGAAAAAATCTTTGCGGCCAAAAAGATGAAGGCGGGAAATACCAAAAAAGAAGGGAGAGCCATGGCTGCGGTTAAGGGCCAATATATCGAAATACCGCCGGAAGCGGCTGGATTCATTGAAGATATGGATATTGCCAGCAGTGCTGGGCCGTTTATTAAAAGCAAATATGATCTGCGCTGGTCCCGGCTGCATTTGCTGTATTCTCTGTTGATCGTGCTGGCCGGCTATTTGTTTTTGTCCGGTCCGGCTGTGATTGTTAATGCCGGTATTTGTATGGCTGTTTTTTCAGGTCTGCCCATAGCGGCCGCCGTGTATAAAGTAGGGAAAATGCCTGCTTTTTGGGACTGGCTTGAAATACTGCCGCCATCTATATTGCTGGCTATCGCTCTGGGGCCGAAGGCAGCGCCGGCAATGGTTTTGGCAGCATCTTTGATTGCTTTTGCTGCCCATGGTCTTTGGAGAATCAACAGTTTATTGTTTGGGGTAACGATTGTGGTGTGGGTTTCAGGTATAACCCATACCGAGCGATTATGGCAGGATGAGAGAATGGTCATTTTTCTCGGGGCGGCATTTATTTATCTGCTGAGTCAGAGGCTTGTGGGATTTTGGGCCGGGGCCGGATTTCTTGTGTTATACGGAGGATTAGGATCCATTTTAAATGTTTTCCTGCCAGGCAGTGATGGATTTTTTCCGTTTCTGTTTCTCCCCGCCTGGATCGGGGCCGTATATTTTGTCAATGATTATAAAAACGGCGGGAAAAATACAGCGGTTCAAAAATGTATGGCCTGGATAACAGGGATTGTTTCAGCGCTTCTGACTTTGCTTTTACCCCCTGAAATTGCGGTGTTTACCGGGCTTTTCCTAGGGAATATTATTGCTTGCAATTTAAACCCGTACACCATATAATAAGTGATATGTGGAGGTGGTTTTTTGGAGAAAAATCCAAATCCGGGAAAGCAGAGAATTAAAAATATTACAAAAGATGTTGAAGCCTATAAACAAAACCCGGAAGATACAAAAGATATCGCCCGGATTAAGCGCCAGCGTGCCCGGCGTTTATCTGTTAATCAGAGTACCCAGCCCATGTTTTCGGAACAGGAAGAGCGGGAGATTCAGGAACTGGCAGATCATATAGCGGATATGTCGAAAGATTTTGCAGGTGCTGGGTCTGAATCACATTCTGACGGAAAACATGTAAAACCGTCGGGACATAGAAAATCAGCGGGGCATACAAAATCAGGCAGGCGTCCTGGCGCAGGCAGTCAACTGGTTCCAAAGCTGACTGCCGTTATTCTTGTTCTGGTGGTTACTGTTGTGGCTGTGCTTGTTATGCGTAATTACGGTGCAGGTGCTGCAAGTGATACCAAAGGTAATCAGCGGTTTTTGGAGGAGGATTATGCAGGCGCTGCAGCTGCGTATCAGCAGGCACTGGATTATGACCAGAAAAACAGCAGTTACTATATTCATCTGGGCATGGCCTATACAGGGCTTGGTGACTATGAAAATGCCATGGCTGCGTTTGCATCTGCCAGGGCCTATACAAATGACAGTAAGCTGCTCCAGATGACAAAGCGCGGGGAAGGAATTGTTTATCTGTATCAGGGATATTATTCAAAGGCAGAGGAACTGTTTAAGGAAGCTTTGGGCAAGTTGGATGGTACATATACAGACCAGGAGCTGGATATTTTATACTATCTGGCTGAGGCTCAGGATCGATCCGGCGATGCGGTTGGTGCCGTGCTCACCTATACAGAGATTATTAACCAAAAACCGGATGCCGATGCCTATATGCTTCGCGGTCTGGCTTATCAGCGGGTTGGAGATAATTCCAGCGCTGAGACTGATCTGGACCGGGCCATCGGTATGAGCAAAAAAAATTATAAGACATATCTGGCCTTGTATGATGTTTTAATGAATCAGGGTAAGGACGATGAGGCTCGGCGTGCGCTTGAGGCTGCCCTGGAGCTGGGCGGAAAGAATGGTGAAGATTATTCTAACCGGGGAATTGTATATATGTATTTGGGGGATTATGAAAAAGCCTGTCAGGCTTTTAATGAAGCCCTGGATAAAGGTTATACAGCAGCCTATCTGGGTGTGGCAGAATCTCTGATTCGCCAGGGTAATTATGAAGAAGCCCTTGTGCAGTATGTCAATTATCTGAATATCGATATGACAAATGCCAGTGCCTTTAACCAGTATGGCATTTGTCTGATGCAGGTCGGACGTTATGAGGAAGCGGCAGATATTTTTGCCAGAGGTCTGGCCCTGAATGATCGTCTGGTTGATCGTCAGCTGATGTTTAATGAAGCCACTGCTTATGAACACCTGGCCCAGTGGGATGCAGCTTATGAAAAGATGAAAGCTTTTATGGAAAAATATCCGGATGATGAGGCTGGTCAACGGGAATTGACTTTCCTGGAAAGCAGAATATAGGTCAAATTTAGGAGGCGCTATGACAGATTTTATTGAAAATAAACAACTGGTGGAGCAGGTTGTCCTTGTGGGTATTGCAACCGATGACGGGGATGATACAAAAGAATCTCTGGATGAACTGGCAGAGCTGGCTGCGACAGCCGGGGCAGTTTGCGTAGGAACGCTGATTCAGAACCGGGAGGCTCCCCACCCTGGAACTTATCTGGGCAAGGGAAAGATCGAGGAACTTAAAGAACTGACCCGGATGTGCAATGCCAGCGGCGTGATTTGTGATGATGAGCTTTCGCCGGCACAGATGGCCAATCTGGAAGATGCCCTGGATATAAAAGTCATGGATCGTACACTGTTGATTCTGGATATTTTTGCCCAGAGAGCCTCGACCAGAGAAGGGAAAATCCAGGTAGAGCTGGCTCAGCTTCGATACAGAGCAACCCGTCTTGTAGGTCTGGGGCGTTCTTTGTCCCGTCTTGGCGGCGGTATTGGTACAAGAGGACCCGGCGAGAAAAAACTGGAAATCGACCGACGGCTGATTAAGAACCGTATTTCCCAGCTGAACCGTGAGCTGGAGGAGGTTAAGCGCCATAGGGAGGTAGCCAGAGGCCAGCGGGAGCGGACCCTGACACCGGTGATTGCGATTGTCGGCTATACAAATGCGGGAAAGTCTACACTCTTAAATACGCTGACGCATGCCGGTGTTTTGGAGGAAGACAAGTTGTTTGCCACGTTGGATCCGACCACAAGAAATTTGGAGCTTAAAAGCGGGCAGCAGATTATGCTCACGGACACGGTAGGGTTCATCAGAAAGCTGCCGCATCATCTTGTAAATGCGTTTCGTTCTACTTTAGAAGAAGCCAAATATGCGGATATGATTATTCATATGGTGGATGCCTCAAATCCCCAGATGGAACAGCAAATGTGTGTTGTCTATGATACATTAAATCAGCTGGATATTCATGATAAAACAATAATTACGGCTTTTAATAAAATGGATGTTGTTCGGGAACAGGGACAGGATACGGTGCTCAAGGATTTTCGGGCAGATTATACTGTATGTATCTCCGCAAAGAAAACGGAAGGGCTGGATGAACTTCTTAATGTAATCGAAGAAATCCTGAAGGCCAGAAAGGTACTTATTGAAAAAGTCTTTGATTATAAAGAAGCCGGAAATATTGCTCAGATTCGGAAGTATGGACAGCTTTTAGAAGAACGTTACCAGGAAGACGGTATTTATATCCGTGCCTACGTCCCAAGAGACACCTGTGCCCGCCTGAAACTGTAAGAGGGATAAATAAACCGGTGAATCAAGTTCGAAAGGCAGAACAATAAGGGAGCTATCGGTAAATACCGTTTTTTAGCTTCCCAATCTTAAAATAAGAATCTC
>QFCH01000081.1_pt1 | contig 21994 bp, 28 predicted proteins | sample 5346071 | NCBI WGS metagenome assembly QFCH01 (sample SAMN09062255, study PRJNA434731) | Human gut metagenome, whole genome shotgun sequencing project. | isolation source: stool timepoint B chromium assembly | host: Homo sapiens | collected 2015
TGGAAAAGTTGAGTAATCAACAAGAGTAATATTTTTAACTAAGGGAAACCGGGCAATCCCATCCTTCAGTAAGCAGCATGCTATTGCATAGGACGTTATATCTGTTATTATCAAAATCCTTTAAAATTTCTGCACGGTCTTCGCTGCTGCCATTGACCTCTGCAGCTTTAAATCCATGGCGGTTTAATATATCCCTGAACTTCTGCGATGTCTTTACCAGCGGCAGAAAAACCACCGTCTTCCTGTTTTTGCAGTACTTTCCCATTTCACTGGCAATCTGTTCAAGATAAGGATCCAGGGCGTTTCCAAGATCACCTACCCTAAAATCTCCGGATTGAATACTGACATCGCTGATATCAATTTGGAGAGGGATCGTCAGTGCTTTGATGGGCGATAGATATCCTTCCCGTATCGCTTTTGGAAGGGTATATTCATAGGCAATATTTTCAAAATAAGTACCAAGATCTTTCATATCCCCTCTGTCAGGGGTCGCTGTCACACCAAGCACTTTTGCATTCTGAAAGTATCCAAGCACTTTCTGGTAGCTGTCCGAAATACAGTGATGCGCTTCGTCGATGACGATCGTATCAAAATAATCCCTTTTAAATCCGGCAAGACGTTTATCACGCATTAGTGTCTGCACAGATCCGACTGTAACCCTGAACCAGGAGCCGATGCATGTCTGCTCCGCCTTTTCTACAGAGCATCCAAGACCTGTTGATTTTTTGATCTTATCAGCCGCCTGCTCAAGCAGCTCTCCACGATGCGCCAGAATAAGCACGCGTTCACCTTTTCTGACACATTCTTCTGTGATCGCCGCAAAAACGATTGTCTTGCCGGTGCCGGTCGGAAGAACCAGCAATGTCCGCTTCGTGCCTTCCGACCATTTTTCAAATACGGCATCTTTTGAAGCCTGTTGATAAGGCCTCAGCATTATCTCTCCCATTAGAAACCGGAACCCCATTTCTTGCCGCCTGCCTGAGGCTTCACAAACTCTGTGATCTCAAGATGGCTCTTTGATGCATCATTGTAGTTTGGTTTATGCTCGATCTTGCAGCGGCCTCTTGTGCCGCCAACCTGATTCCAATTCATTTTCAGCTTGGCATCTTTTTCATCCGGCATCAAGCCGATCGAGATAAAGAATTGGGCAAGCTTCCATGCAAACTTTTTATTCAGGATCAGATTTGTTCTGATCTGCGGTTCTCCTTCAGTCAGGATGTTGCAGTAAATAACCGCCATGTTCTGTCCGGCATATTTACCGTCACCGCCTACCTTTGAACGTTCATAGTGATCAACCATGAATTCGTATTCCCCATCCGGGATATCTACAAATGAAGAGGCATTTTCAACCTCATCTTCCCAGTCCAGTTCCTGATCCATTCCTTTTTCGTCAAAATTACTCATCTAAACATTCTCCTAACTAAACGGTACTTCTACCTTCTTTAATTCGTTGATAAACTTCAATATATGTTCCCAGTTCGGCAGGATCCATCCCTCAATAAAATCCGATGGATAATCCCTGACCGGCATGTTCTCCGGGAATACGCCAGGCTGTCGCGCAGCCACGCATGTCTGCAGATCAAATTCATCCACGTCACCAGCGATCATCAGGTCGCGAAGATTCTTCGGGATACGTTTGTCCGGATCAACCTGACGCTCCATAAATGTTTCTGTCTTCTGTTCTGCCTTTGTTACATCCGGAGCAACAGTCCCCTTTGATGTCTTTTCCTCTTCAGGCTTTTTGATGCTTTTACATTTTTCCGGAGCGGCAGACACCTGTACATTTTCGGATTTGTATTCCGCTGCAGGTGCAGATGCTGCCTGGCCTTCAATAACATGACGGATGCTGTCATAGCCAAAAGGTACTTCATCCGGCAGGCCATACCTGTTTTTGGCATCCCAGAATGGTGTATGGTTTGTGTACATCACACGCATTCCGCCCTGAGCTTTTTTCTTTTTATCGACTTCAATGATGCGGGTCTTATAGTTTGCAAAAAATACCGCATCTGCCCATTCACGGATCATTGGTGCCACTTTTTTGCTGGTCTTCATCTCCCAGTGATCATAAGCCCCCATCTCTTCCGGAAGTTCAACTTTTCGAAGCTGAGCATGGGCTGTCATGACGACATTGATGCCTTTATCAATAACTTCCCCCAAAAGATTTAAAAATGCTCCAAATTTTTCAGCACTGTATGTATAACCTTTGCCATAGCCGGGATCTCCAAGACCACTCCATCCTTTTTCTTCACATAAAGATGCAATTTCCATCTGTTCTGCCCAGTCTGCAGTATCAACGACAAGTGTCCTGCAGCATTCCGGATGATCGATAACATATCTGACCTGCTGCAGCAACATTGCCCATGAACTTGCCGGTTTAAATCTCGAAACATCCATGTCCTTTGTACTGCCTTCAGTATCAATAAAAACCGGTTCCGGGAACCGGCTGGCAAAAGTTGACTTGCCAACACCTTCAGGCCCGTAAATGACAATCTTTTTAGCGCCGCCAAGGCGTCCTTTGATGATATCCATTAAAAACCACTCCTCCATTTCGGTGCTTCTGTTTCATGTACTGTTTCGTTTTTGATGTAGCCATCTTCAATAATAATGCTGCATTCATCTCCAGTGCTGACCCTTGTTGCAATGGCTTGCAGGCCTTCTCCTTCCAGCCACTGACCGAAAGCTTCAAGCGTCTGCATATCCATCTGTTCGAGCTTGTCCAGCAGGACAAAACCGCAGTTAGGGTTCAGCTTTCTGACAATAGCTGTTGATACCTTCAGCTGATCAGAACCAGACATGTTATCCCATTTCTGACCGTTATAGATCAGCTCTCCATCTTTTACGGATAACCCTGCAAGAGGAAGCTCTGCAGCATCAAGAAGTGCCGTCCGTTTCTGCCGGATATTTTCAATCTGTCCTGTCAGTTTCTCATAGTTTGCCAGATATTCTCTGGCATCATCTTCCGCTTTTTCTTTGTCCAGATTCGCTCTGATCTTTCGATTAATCTCATCGATGTTGGCGATACTGGCTTCCAGTTCTGCGGTTGACTCATCATGAAGTTCTTCTGCTGTTTTATAAGCAATGTTCATGTCATGATCAACCGTTATCAGCTGCACCTGATAACGTTCCAGTTCTTCTTTGAGCGCATTGACCTTTTCAGCCAGCCTGTTTCGTTCAGCATTTAAAGCAACTGCAGCGCTTCTTTTTCTCTCATTTTCTCCGTTTCTTGCAAAAATCTCCTGCTGCTGTCTGATCAACTCTGAAGGTGAGATTAACTCTTTCGGGACATCATCATAATATGTCATCTCCTTTGCAAACTTTGCTTTCTGGTCAGCAGTCCTCCCGACATAAAGACGCTCCTGATACAACTCTTTTTCTTTCTGGTCAAGTTCTATCAGCTGCGGACCGACACCGATGATCTGCAGCAACACATCCGCCTTTTCTTTTCCGGAAGCATTCATAAACTTCGGAAGATCTAACGCCAACTGTTCTATAAATTCATTTAAAAGCTGCTGACCGGCTTTTTTGCCATTCGGATCCATTACTTTTAAAGTACTGTTTTTCCCCTTACGTTCCACAACTAAGCCATTGCTCATCACGAGGTGGAGGTTTGGAGGGACCATAGATCCCTCCCTGACAGCCTGTGACGGTTTATACTTTTCACCGCCCAGTGCCCAGGCAATGGCATCCAGTACAGATGTCTTTCCCTGATTATTGTTGCCACCAATGATCGTCAGCCCGGTTTCTTTCGGTTCGATCTTGACCGCTTTAATGCGTTTAACGTTTTCAATCTCTAACTGATTAATTTTGATGCTCATGGAAATCTCCTTTATTACTTTAAATCCCGGATACTTGATTCAACAATTTTACTCAAACGTATAAAAGGAGTAAGCATATGCAACACCTTCTCCATTGGTAATAATTCGCCGTCTCGATATGCGATAACCATTACATCTCCACATATATCTGGCACCAACGAATGCAACGGTTTAGCAAGATCCGGTGGATACTGAGCCATGAACAATGCATTTGCGACAACATTTTTCTTGGCTGGTTTCGTATCATAAATTAAAAACGCCATATCAGCATTCAGAATTTCTGCAAAAGCTGGAATTTCTCTGCATGTACGTGTTTCTTTGTCATCACGAACAGGAAATAGATACCTTGTTGCTAATGCAAGAAGTTCTACTTCATCAGTCACGACAAGTTCGATTTTACCATCCGGTGTAATTTTAAACTGTTTTGTTTCTGTGATTCCTGCCATTATCTCTTACCTCCATCTACTCCAAGAAATATATACAGACCGCCCTGTGTCAGCATTTCGCCTTTTTCATAAAACTGTGTCAAAAGCTCCAGCTTTGTATCTGCCCGGATATATCTTTCAAAATCCTCTACATAGATCTCAACAGTATCTTTACCAACCGGCAAAGCCGTGATATACTGTTTTTGAAAATTGTTTTCGTCTTTGGCTGACTGGTTGGCGGACCGGTCGGCCATTTTCATTTCTTCCATCATTCTTCTCCTCCTTCTGTTTCTGCCGTATATCTCTCTGCGCTGGCCATGATCCCGAAGAAACTGCCGGCCAAAAAGCAATACAAGATTGCCAGCAGTAACAACGGCCACTGCTCAACTGTATTAACAAACAGAATCATGAATACACCTGCTGCCAGATGTAAGCCACACACAACCTCACAGGCTGTTGCTCTGGTCGGGCTTCCTGATGGCTGTTCTTCTTCCATAACCGGAAAGCTTCTTTCTCTCTTGTCCCATTGCGGGACCTGTAATCTTGGTTCCTCCATTATCAATACCTCCTATAATGGCTGCTGTTTTCTCATGAAAACGATTTTGACATCGAGTGCATCCAGGACTGAATACAGCTCTTTGAGTCTGAACATCCCAACGTTATCCAGTTTGCTTTCAAAGTTCTTTGAACTTATTTGAGCTTTCAGGGCCATCTCCTCGTTATCTTTATCAAAACGGGCCATCTCACCTTTGATAAGACCTTTGATGTAGTCCTGCCGTTCCTTTTTCTTCGGAACAGAAACTAATGATTTTGCCATGTTTGCGGCCTCCTCTCTTAATCAAATGTTCTGATTTGCACAACACCCACTTTGAATTCTTCTTCCATGGTTTACACCCTCTTCCTAGTCATCTGGTATTTTCATGAATATGATTATGATTGCTGTTATTGTGTAAAGAATAATCATCGAAATTAATTCAATCATCATTACTACCTCTTGATTTTCCATTGCAAGCACTCTATACTTTTAATACAATCACTGCTATATCAAGTACGATGAAAGGAGTTTTACAAAATGGCTTACCTGTTTACTAAAGAAAACATCACCTTTGCGCTATCTATTTTCGGAAGTTTAGGAACTTTATTTGGGTTGATACATACATTTTTTATTAACAGGATACAACTTCAAATGACAATAAGTGGCTACGTGTTTGGCAGTACTAAAATGCTTGTTGTCTATGCCTCTTTCGTAAACAAGTCTAGGCTCCCTATATCTGTTACAGACATCAGTATCAAAATAGGTGACATATATTATCCTTGTGTGCAACCTCCCATTGTCGCCCTTGAAGAAACAAAAAGAATAAAAGGCGTGATTGTTTCACATAAAGAAACTAAATCGCTTTCTATGCCGATTAATGTTGCTTCTCTCAGTGGGTCTTCCGGATATATCTGTTTCGAATTTCCAGAAGCTGCTTTTCAACCAGACGCCACAGAATTGATCTTTTCAGTTTCGTCCAATCGTGGAAAGGTATTTGAAAAGAAACTTCCACTAGGCCCTCCTTTTCATTGATGTATTTTCTTTCATATTCCACGATTTCCCCAATCAGACTATCGTTTGCATCGATAGTCTTTTGTTTTCCTCTTACGTACATCCTCCTATCCCTCCTCTCTGTCTGGTTTGCATCTATTCTTGTAAGTCTATCCCGCCTTTGATATAATTTTTAGTAATTACTTATTTCGAAAGGATGATATCATGAAAAAAACTACTCCTAAATCTAAGTTTTCGACCGTTATCTCGACGCTAATAATTGGTTTTATCGGTTCTGCAATATGGGAACTTATTTTATCTCCTCTTGCGCATTTGAGCCTTAATAAAGTATTTGAGGGATTGATTGGCATTTCCACAATTATCGGCAATTGGTATGCCAAAAAACTAGCTACATACGGAACAACCTCATTACTTCTTAGCATCAGAACAATTGTGCTCTGTTGTTTAATTTTTAGCCTTTATACATATGGCTTAAATATAAAGCTCTTTTTCAAAAGTTACATTTTTGTCTTTTTTCTTGGCATAATTTTTGTGATTGATTTTGCTTTTGATGCACAATTTGCATCTGCTTCAAAAGTAATGACATACAACATAGAAATTGTGTCTCCTTATGTATCTGACTTTGAATATAAAAAATTGAAATCAGATTTTTACTCAATGAATACTTATGATGAGTATGCCGCAATAAAGTTAACATTGAATAAAATAGCTGAAGACAATAATCTTACTTTAAAATAGCCATTTTCCCAGCTCCCACCCAATAATGGCAGCAACTACTTGAGGTATTAAATATAAAAACTTTAATGCCTCTTTTTTCATCTTCTATTCCTCCTCTCTATGTTGCATATTTGGGACAGATGGCTTAAAAAAAATATCCACCGGATCCTTTAAATGGAGAATCTCTGATATTTTAATTACCTCTTCCAAAGTAAAAGAATTTCTCCCATTAAGCTTTGAATTTAATGACTGTGGTGAGATCTCTAAATATTCAGCCATCTTGGCCTGAGAAATTCTTGCCTCTGTCATTTTCCCTTTTAATTTATCAAACGACATCCTGTTCGCTCCTTTCGTTGCATATTTGGGATATTTGTATCATACACCAAGTACTCTCCACTGTCAACCCATATTTGCAACATTTTTTTAATTTTATGTAAATATATGTTGCAAATATGAAAAAATAGTTTATAATAGCCTTATACGGAGGTGTAAAATGAGCGACAAAGAAATTAGCGATAAAATGCTAGATATAATGAATAGAATGAAGCAACGACGCGAAGAATTGGGCATGTCATACCAGGCTTTATCTGATAAAGTTGGTATAAGTAAATCGACGCTGCAACGATATGAAACAGGTTCTATCAAAAATATGCCTGTAGACAAGTTAGAAGAAATTGCCGATGCGCTTAGAGTATCACCTGCATACCTTATGGGATGGGAAGAATCGGCTACTACGCCAACTACACTTGCAGCTCATTTCAGCGGTGACGAATACACAGAATCCGAACTGAACGAAATTCGTCAGTTCGCAGAATTTGTAAAGAACAAAAGAAAATAGATACACATACCAGAGTGGGAGGTGTCTTATGAACACATATGAAAAACTCCAAGACAAGGCCTGCAAGGACGGTATTGATGTTATAGATTATCCATTCAATAGTGACAGAATTGATGGATTGTACTGTGATGGCACGATTGCTATCCGTAAGAATATAGAAACATCGACCGAGAAGGCATGTGTTTTAGCTGAAGAACTTGGCCACTATTATACGAGTCATGGAAACATTATCAATATGAATGATGTAAAAAACAGAAAACAGGAACGTCAGGCCAGAGAATGGGGATTCAACAACCGGATCGGCTTACTCGGTATCATCCGGGCATTTGAGCATGGTTGCCATAACCGATATGAAATGGCAGAATTCCTGGAAGTAACTGAAGAATATTTGGAAGAAGCATTGAAATGTTACAGAAGTAAATATGGAATATATAAAGTCGTTGATAACTATGCAATTACTTTTATTCCGAATTTGGCTGTAACGAAACTATTTTAACAAAGGTGATGAATTATGGGTATATTTGATGTCTTTAAAGAAAAATGCGACTGTGTCATTTGTGGTAATGCTGGACGAAAAATATTCATGTATGAAATTGCTGATGGTAAAATTTGTGATGACTGCTACAATAAACTTGGCAAAGATAAGCAATGCTCAAAATATACCTTGAATCAAGCACTTGATATAATGGATCAACGTCAAATACTGATTAAATTAGCTGATAATGATTTCTTATTTGAAGATAAAGTTGGATTTAAGGATTCTCTCAAGGAAGCAATCCATGGTGCCAAAAAGCTAAAGACAGACCTTTTGGAAGCAGACTATCCTGAACCGGCTAGTAAAATGGAAGCAATATTCCGTGGTCGTATTTACAGTATATCTGGCAAAGACAAAAGATTTCCAATACTTCCTGAGAAAGAGGTCGAAAGTACCCGATTAGAATTCTATCCTTTTTCATATGGTCATAGTCAGCCGTCATACTGTAAACCTTCTCAAGCAATCAGCTATAGTAATCGACCATATATTGATGACAGAGACGACAACGAAAAAGTTGAGTATGGAAAAATAGTTCAGGAAACATTGAGAAAAAATATATTGCAAGATGAATTTAAGTGGATTACAAAGAATCTCCCTGAAATGGCACCGAAATCATTGAGCGGATATTCACGTATGAAAAATAGTAATTCAAAGAATTTCCAAAAGATACAGCAAGCTGCAGCAAAACTTGGAAAAACTATTATATAGATTAATCGTTGGATTAAAAGGAGGTCTTCTACAATGATGTATCCATTCATGATCAATGACCTTTCCTGAGGAAACCGTAAACATCTGTATTTACGGCCAAAAGCTTTATTAATGCTTTTGCTTGTTTGGACTCATATAAGATAACCCCAGGCACATGGGAATTCTAAATACATAGTATCTATCCCTATTCAGAGACCCAGTGTTACTCCTTCACAAGTCTTATATTCCATGCACCACATAAAATTGTTTATCAACATTGTTGCATACATATGTTAATCTGTCAAATAAAAACTGGCTATACTACTATTATCACTTTGAAAGGATGTGAACATATGCCATTACCAAAAAACGATTTTTATACAATTGCGGATATCTATGCTCTCCCTGATGGGAAAAGAGCTGAGTTGATTGATGGGCATATCTATGACATGGCACCTCCAAGCCCATTTCATCAAGAGCTTGTGATGGAACTTTCTGCGACGATAAGAGATTATATCAAGAAGAATAAAGGGAACTGTAAAGTGTATATTGCACCGTTTGCTGTCTTTCTTAATCAAGATGAATATAATTATGTTGAACCCGATATCTCTGTTATTTGTGATCTGAATAAAATCAACGACAAGGGATGCAATGGTGCACCAGATTTTGTCATTGAAGTGGTATCCCCAAGCAGTCAACGTATGGATTATCTCACAAAACTTTTTAAATATCGCACAGCCGGTGTTAGAGAATATTGGATTGTTAACCCACTCAGACGTACGGTTCAGGTGTATTCTTTTGAAGGACCAGAAGATTCTATTCAGTATGCATTTGAAGATGAAATTCCAGTTGCGATTTATAAAGATTTAAAGATTTGCATTTCTGATTTGCTGAACAATTAAAAAAACCGCTCCTGCGCCAACAGGAACGGTCATAGGATGAAACATACGCCAATATGTTTCTGTTAAGTACTCCGAAGAGATACCTAATCTGCATATAATATTGTATCATCTTCGGGCAGCCATCGCAAGAGAACGAAAGTTCGCTGGCTGTTATTTTTATACCTTTTTTTCAAAGATTGGAGTGATACATATGGCAACACCGAAAAAACTTCCTTCTGGCAACTGGCGTGTCCGTGTCTATGACTATACTGATGAATCAAGCGTTAAACACTACCGCTCTTTCACTGCTGCAACGAAGAAAGAGTGTTCTTACATGGCAGCGGAATTTTCACAGAACAAATCCCGCATTGCTGCAGGTGATTTGACCGTTGCCGAGGCTATTGATGAATACATACGTGTCAAATCAGAAGTTTTATCTCACAGTACGATCAGGGGTTATCAGACACAGCGCAAAAACTATTATAAAAGTATCGAAACCATACGGATCCGGACATTGACCACGCCTGTTGTACAGGAATGGATCAATCGTCTGGCAGGAAGACTTTCACCGAAAACTGTATCCAACGTGAACGGATTGTTGATGGCTGCACTTGCCATGTTTGCTCCGGAACTCAGGATCAGCGTAACTCTGCCAAGAAAAATACCGGCACAGCTTTATACACCATCTGATTCAGATATAAAAGCTTTGTTGGCTGCCATTGATGATGACGAGCTTTACTTGGCTGTCTTGCTGGCCGCCTTCGGTCCATTGCGCCGTGGCGAGCTGTGCGCCTTAGAAAGCAGTGATGTACATGATAACTATATAACTGTCAATAAATGCATGGTAAAGGATTCTGACGGCATCTGGCACGTTCAGCCGCGTCCCAAAACAGATGCTTCCTTCCGTACAGTAGACTTCCCGGAATTTGTCATAGAACACATTCCCAAAAAAGAAGGCCGGATTTTTGACTGCAATCCGGATAACATAACCAACCGGTTTCATCGCACCATCCAAAGGAACAATCTTTCACCATTCCGCTTTCATGATCTCAGACATTATGCCGCCAGCATCATGCATGCTATCGGTGTTCCAGATCAGTATATCATGCAGCGCGGTGGATGGGCTACAGACGGCATCATGAAATCCGTCTACAGAGATGCTATTGATGAGCAGACTGTCAAAATGAATCGGCTTATCAACAAACACTTCTCGTCTCTGTGAAGCGTGTCATATTCCGTGTCATATTAATTTGCAAAACAATGCTTAATGATGACAATTTAATGCAAAAATAAGAAAAAGCAAGCACACCGGGGAAACTCTGAAATGCTTGCTTTTTCTGTACATATAGCAAAAAAGCGGCTTTCCTAAGAAAACCGCTTTCCAGCTGATGACGGGAATTGAACCCGTGACCCCTTCCTTACCAAGGAAGTGCTCTACCTCTGAGCCACATCAGCAAACAAAATGAATTGTCCGCTGATTACTATATCATAGATCCTTACTCCCTGTCAAGCAATTCTTTTTATTTTGTGGCTATTTATTTTCGGCAGAGAAAAAATATGCCGAAAACCGTGAGCACAGCCAGGGCATAAAGGGCACTGCTGGAAAAGACAGGAACTAACACAGTCGGTGATTCTTCTCCCTCTATCGGAAGAAGTCTTTGAAGACAATACCTTTAAAAAGACTCCAAAAGCCATTGTGAAACAGTTAGCAAGTATCCGTATGATCTTAAATGTAACGGAATATCATGCTGACGTTTATTATAACAGTCAGACCGTTGAACGTGTACATGCTGCTTTCTCCTGTTATACATATAGACTCTACAAATGGAAAAGCGGATGGCAAAACTGTTACGGACAACTGTTTCATAAACAGCAATGGCTGTACACCTTCCACTCTCCGGCGGATAGATACGGAGCTACTTTATGTATTCCATATTCCTGAAAAATCTGTTTTCAAGATATAGAAGTTTTTCATGGATCACATACTCCTTCTCCACATAGATTTTCAGTTCCTTGGTCAGAGATATCCGTACCCTGTACCAGTTTCGTGCACGTTTCCTGTGCCGCCTGGGATGGAAGCTTTCATCTCGGCAATTGAATTACCGAGGATTTTCGCTTGTTATCCTATCCTAAAATATGATAGTATAAATGTAGAAGACAAAATTGTAACATATCACATTAGAAAGGCAGAATATATTCTTTTGAGATAATGAAAATGGAAAAAATAAGTATTATCGTACCAATATACAATGTAGAAAAATACCTTAAAACATGTCTGGATTCAATTATAAATCAGACATATCAAAATCTGGAAATCATATTAGTCGATGATGGTTCTACAGATAATTCAGGAGAAATTTGTGAGGAATATAGAAAAACAGATTCAAGAATTATTTTGATCCATAAGGAAAATGAAGGTTTGTCAATGGCAAGAAATTTTGGATTGGATATTGCCAGCGGAGACTACATTTCTTTCGTAGACAGTGATGATTTTATTGCCAGGAATATGATGGAAGCATTATATAACAGACTGTTAGAAACTCAAAGTGATATGGCTATATGCAGTATCCAGCATGTTGATAATACAGGAAAGAATTTATATTCAGAATTTACTTTTAATGATATTGTTTTTGGAAAAGATGAATTTTGGAAAATTTATACTTCTGTAGGCCATACAGAATGTGCAGTTGCATGGAATAAATTATATAAAAGAAAAATATTTGAACATCTTTATTATCCAAAAGGCAGGACGCGGGAAGATGAATTTTTACTGCCCTCTATTGTAGAAAGATGTTTTAGAATTTGTTCGTTGTCAGACAGATTAATATTTTACAGACACCGCAATGACAGTATTATGGGAAACGAAAGTAAGAAGAGTAAATTGGATTATATAGAGGCATGTTTTGAAAGAATGGATTTTTTTATAAAAAGAAAAAATAGTTTTATGATAGAAGACACTGCTCTTCGAATAATTGCCTGTATTGAACGATACCATTTAGAAATTGGTGAAAATTACAAAATATTACGCACCAGAGCAAAAAGTAAAATACAAGAAATAACCCCTTTAATGTATTCTAATAAAGGAAAAGTTGTGCTGTTCTTATATAAATATAATATTTTTCCATATAAAATCGTCCATAAAGTTCTTTGTATGAGAAAAAGGAAATAAAGAAAATCGTATACCATTACTGAGTATGTGACAATCAGCAAGGTGATTGTCACGGGAATGAACCGACGGTATTTAGATAACACTCCGAGTCAAACGCCATCAGGGGTCTAACAAAAAAAATTATGTTTACTTGACACACGAGCCGAAATATGTGGCTACTCTCGCTACTGATATTTTTTTAGAGAGCGAGAGCAGCCCTTGAATTTCTTACCTTATTTTCTAAAGGGCTTCTTCAACCAAATGTGAATGGCTTGACTTTTTTCAGCTATCTCCTGACACACCCTCTGTTTCTGCCTTAAATCAAAGATGTTTCCAGCTTAAAACCGTCAAATTTCAAAGGAAGATTTATCCGGAAGAATCTGTCGAAATGCAATGTCCAACTGTTTTTTTACGTGCTTGTACGGAATAGAATGATTGCTGTCATTAATACAGACAGCAGGACACTTTTGTCTCGTTATCGTGGAGATGAGTTTTGTATTCTTCACATCCAGATTATAATACTGGCAAAATTTTTTGGTATTTCGCGGAACAAAATTCTGATTCAGTTTCTCATACTCACGTAAAACATATTGATTCACATCCTCTTTGTGCCGGAAAGGATGCGAGCATACATGATCCAGCAATTCCGGTTCCAGCCGCCAGAGTGTCTCATAAGTCTGCTTCATCAAAGGTGATGGTCCATGGACAGTGTAAAATCCCGTAAATCGTGGGAAAGCCATTTCCAATGCATTGTTCACTAGATACATCAACGGATACCCCGGATGAAAATAAGCCCATGGCTGTTTTCTCACATTCTCCCTCTTATCAAAATATTTTGCCAGGACCATTGCATTATTCAGATAGATATATGGCATCACCGTATCATCGGCATTAGCTACATCCGGCTGCAGGGCCAACATATCAACGGGTTTGCTATCTATAAAGAAATCTGTTGGTTTAACAGTATTTAATAAAAGCATGTCATCGTTAAAATATACAAAATTATCAGAAAGCCCTTGAATTCTGTGAAAGTTCCATTCAATAACATGTGAATTAAATGTCGGCAGGTATTTTTCGGAAATATAATCTGTGTGTTTAACAATATGAAGTTTAGGATGATCAACATTCAGCCACTCAGGCAAATGTCCCCATGTAACAAAATGGATTTTTCTTACCCAGGGTGCAAACATTTCAACGCCCCTGAACCAATAGGGTAAAATACCCCAGTCACGATAACGTTCTGTACGATCGTCTGTTTCTGATATTAAACAAAATTGCTTCATACAATTATTTTTTTCTTGTTTCCACCTTGAATCAGCACCATTCACCCACGTAATGACAAAATCAATTTTTTGCTTTGTCATTTGTAAACCCTCCTAGATAAATACTTCCAAAAAGGATTAAAAAACATTCCATATGGCAAAAAGTTAGTATTGTTTTAGCCTTATCGAACAAACTTTGTTTTTCTAAATGATAATATTTCTTATACTGATCAACCTTAAATAGTCGTCGGCCACATCGCATGACATTTAACTTTTCCTTATATTTTAATGTGCAAGTTGGCAAACACAGATTATACACAAGAGATGCGTATCCATTAATAACTTTATCTGCCACTAACTCATGTTCTTCCTTTTTAGTAATATTAAGTGATCTTAAAAAAACTTGTATGGCCGAAAAAGTTTTCATATAGCAAGCTATCATTTTAGGCTGCCATTTATATGCAGCTGAGCCCGCACGAACATTGTAATGATAACCATAGTTATTCAAGAAATAATATACATTCGTATTTCTTAAGACCTGCATTGCAAATACATTATCCTCTGAATATGGCATTCTTGTATCAAAACGTATATTCCGCAACAATTCCCGTTTATATATATAATTAAAAACATTTACGCTTACAGAGCTATACATATCCTGTATACGTTCACCTAATTGTTCTTTTGTAAGGCATACTGAATCGGAAATAATATATTTTTTAGATGAGGATACTTCCTCTCCATTTTTCCAAATAGAACGTGTCATCCCATGATGCAGGATATCCGCACCGTTTGACTCAATTGTATCAATACAAATTTTGAATAAATCTGATTCAATCCAGTCGTCTGCATCTACAAAACATACATATCGCCCCGATGCAGCTTCCAACCCTGCATTACGTGCTGCTGAAACACCTTGATTCAATTGATGAATAACATTTATCCTGTTATCCTGTTCAGCATACGTATCACAAATATAACCACTACCATCTACAGAGCCGTCATCTACCAAAATCAATTCATAATCCCAGAAACTTTGTCTAATAATACTTTTAATACATTTTTCAATATATGTTCTGGCATTATAAATTGGAATGATAACACTTAATAATGGCATATTTATTCAGCCCCTTTACATATTGTTATGTTTATTTTGCCATTCTCTGTCTGACAATCTCATAAGCCAGTACACCTGCAGCCACTGAAGCGTTCAGAGAATCAATATCACCTTTCATAGGAATGGATGCCGTAAAGTCACATTTTTCACGAACAAGGCGGCTGACACCTTCCCCTTCATTGCCGATCACAAGACCGATTGGGCCTGTCAGGTTCTGGCGGTACATGATTTCACCCTTCATATCTGCGCAGACAAACCAAAGGCCTTCTTTCTTAAGTTCATCCATAGTTGCACCAAGATTTGTTACTTTGGCAACAGGTGTAAAATTGAGGGCACCGGCAGAAGTTCTTGCAACAGTGGCTGTCAGTCCTACAGCACGATGCTTCGGAATGATGACACCATGGGCACCGGCAAGATTCGCTGTTCTGATGATCGCACCAAGATTATGGGGATCTTCTATCCCATCCAGCAGGAAGACAAATGGTGCTTCACCCTTTTCGCGGGCTTTGGCCAGTATATCATCCACTGTGGCGTAATCATAAGCTGCCGCAATAGCGATCACTCCCTGATGATGATGTGTTTCGGAAAGCTGATCCAGACGTTCTTTTGATACATAGCTGATGATGGTATGCTGTTTTCTTGCTTCTCTTGTAATTGTCTTGACAGGGCCGTCCTGACATCCATCCAGTACAAATAGTTTGTCAATGGTTTTACCTGAACGGTAGGCTTCGATGACAGGGTTTCTGCCTTCTATTTTTAATTCTGTATATCCCATATTTACCTCGCGTTTCATTTATTGCACATCGCCTGTATATTGACTGCACAGACGGTTAGTTGATCAAATTCAGCTTTGTAAGACCGGTGTGTATCAGTTCAGTCAGTCGCTCATAACGCTCCGTCAGATAAAGATACCCAACCAGTGCCTCACACCCTGTTGCCTTACGGTAGTCAGACATGGTTGCATTTTTGGCCATTGTATAAGACTTGGCATTGCGGCCTCTTTTGTAAACGGCATGTTCCTCCTCTGTCAGCTGATCTTCAATAGCCATGATCAGATTGGCCTGTGTTTCTGCTTTGACAAGGCGGCTGGAACGTTTGTGAAGACGTTCCACAGGCGCATTGCCTTTGCCAACAATATAAGTACGGATAATAATCTCATAAACCGCATCACCGATATAAGCCAGTGTCAGAGCAGAATACTCTCTGACATCCGGCTTATCCAGGTGATAAAGTTCACGAAACCATGATCCGAAGGATTCTAAGCTCTGCTCCATTTGACACCCTCTCTTGTATCCTTCAGAATGATGCCCTTTGCAAGCAGCTCGTCACGAATTTCATCCGCACGTGCAAAATTCTTTGCTTTTCTTGCTGCCTGGCGTTCGTCGATCAGTGTCTGGATTTCGTCATCCAGCAGCTCTTCCTTCTTCTCAGTTTTAATGCCGAGGACATCACATAACTTGATGATTTCTGACAGAACCTGATCTCTGAAAGCAGCTGTAGAATTTTCTGTCACATGAATGTTGGCTGCTTTGACCATTTCAAAAATAGCAGAAATAGCATCCGCTGTATTAAAATCATCTTCCATGGCAGCTTCATATTTGGCAACAAGTGCATCAAAGCTCTTTATCTGCTCATTTTCTTCCTCTGTGCATGCATCGCCCTGAAGATTCAATGTACGCAGACGATCAATAGCCGTCAGGATACGTTCCAGACCATTGCGGGATGCTTCCATTAATTCGGCACTGAAGTTCAGAGGACTTCTGTAATGCGCGCTGAGCATGAAGAAACGCAGCACCTGCAAATCGTATTTCTCTGCAATCTCACGAACTGTAAAGAAGTTGCCCAGAGATTTGGACATCTTCACATTATTAATATTCAGGAAACCATTATGCATCCAGTAATGCGCAAATTCCTTATCATTGCAGGCTTCGCTCTGTGCAATTTCATTCTCATGATGCGGAAATATCAGATCTTCACCGCCGGCATGGATATCAATCTGCTCGCCAAGATATTTCTTGGACATGACAGAGCACTCAATGTGCCAGCCCGGACGACCGTCACCCCATGGTGATGGCCAGGATGGTTCTCCTTCTTTCTTCGGTTTCCAGAGAACGAAATCCAGTGGATCTTCCTTACCCTCTTCACCATTTACCTTGATCTCTCTGTGGCCTGCCTCAAGGTCATCGATATTCTTCTTGGAAAGCTTGCCGTAATCCTTGAAAGAACGTGTTCTGAAATAAACTGTTCCATCAACAGGATAAGCATGACCTTTGTCGATCAATGTCTGGATCATATCGATCATACCGTCAATTTCCTCAGTTGCCTTCGGATGATAGGTTGCTTCCTTGACATTCATATCTGCCATGTCTTTCTGAGCTTCCTTGATAAAGCGTTCTGAAATAACAGAGGCATCAACGCCCTCTTCATTGGCCTTTTTGATAATCTTGTCATCTACATCTGTAAAGTTGGAAACATAATTCACATCGTATCCCTTATATTCAAAATAACGGCGTACAGTGTCGAAAACGATCATCGGACGTGCATTGCCGATATGGATATAATTATATACAGTCGGTCCACAGACATACATGCGCACCTTTCCTTCTTCAAGGGGAACAAATTCATCTTTTCTTCTCGTTAATGTATTGAATATTTTCATGATTTCCTCCATAAATAATTGCATTTATCTGAAGTTTAGTCTATGCAAAAAATGCAGGTTTGTCAACCTCTTTATGTCAGATATTGGCATCTGCCTACACGATTTCATTGATCATCAGACCATGCAGGACAGGAATCTGTTCCAATGTATGCATGGCGTCGTTTTCCTGCCAATCCGTGCGCGTCAGAATCCGGTGCTGCCGGATGAGTTCATCCACCGGAATGTATCCTGAAAGCCATTGCAGAAATGTGTCAATATCCAGGTAAATGTCCCATGGCTCTTCCGTACGTTCAAAGGAATTGCCCTCCGGACTTATCTGCCAATACCATGTGCCTTCATTTTCCGGGATCCATCTATCGATGATCCTGATGGCTATACCCAGTGAAATATTCCGAATCGGCATACATTTGATCCATTCTGCAGCATCAATGATGCGCCCCATAATGATCGGACGTTTCATACCGCGGACATCCGCCGCATCGGCTATAAAAGGTGCCTGAACCAGTGGCAGGAGTTCTCCTTTTTTGTCCCGGAATGCCTGAAGCACCCATTGACCAACAGCAGACTGCCATTCGGGTTCACAATAAATTTCGCGAATTTCCATGATTTCTTCGCAGGCATAAGAGACATAGCCGATCTGTTTGCCATTGGCGGATAATAGCAGTAAATCACCGCCGTCTGCCTGATTCTCCATCTGCAGTCTTTCAAAATAATAGGCATCACGCCAGGTAAAAACATCATAATGACGTGAAAGCAGCGAATTAGACCAGTCTGCCAGCTGCTGCCTTTCTGCTTCCTCAGAAACAGGATGTGCGGAAATATCCCTCACAATTGCTGCATCAACATTGTGGATGGATGAAAAAGGCGTATGCGTTTTCTTTTCCACATACTGACTGTAAATGTATGCAAATTGAAAGGGTGTATAAATAGCCTCATTCGCAGGCATCAGATAGATCAGAGGTATTCTCCCGGCATAGCAGTCGGAAAAAGTCCGCTGCAAAAGCCGTGTCATGGCACCGCGATGTCTGAAGTCGGCATCTGTGGCAACGCCGACAACATATAGGCTGTTGACCTTCTTTTCGCAGACGGATAATGTATACGGATTCAGATGGATCATAGATTTCAGCTGATTTTCCTGTGCCAATATAAGAATCCGGTTATCTCTTAAATAGTAGTCAAAATAATAGGCCATAAAGGCATCTGTATCATGGAAACATTCTTTCCACAGCTTATATAATGCATCCGTATCCCTTCCATCGGCATAACGGACCGTCAAATTACTTTTGTCTGATTTCATATTTCTCTTCCAGATAGATCGGATTGTAAGACATTTTGGACTTACGGAGTCCTTCCAGCCCCATATCATCTTCACGGTTTACAAGTTCGGCATCCGGGAATTCATGGCACAAAAACTGCTGGCAGATCATCGGATACAGACCGCGGATATCCGGATTAGCCTTTTCCACATGGATAACGGCCATCTTCTCCACTTTGCCATAGACACCCAGGCTGAAAGCCTGCAGCTCACCATCAATATAAATACCTCCCATTTTGTAATCAAGATAACCGCAATTGGATAAAAGATAATCTATTCCGTTTAATTCATATTCATCGCGATGGAAAGGATCCTCAAGATCTCTCTGGGCTTCCCATTTCCTGAGAAAAGCCATAATTTCATCATGATGGCATCCGCAGGAAAGACTTTGATATTCATATCGGCCCTCATAGGCTTTCTTAAATGCGTTGAGATGATTCTTCTTTTTGTGATAAGCTTTGCCACTGAATGTTCTCAGTTTCTCGGCATCATAAACATAATCATAATAATCACGGACAGCCAGAATGTCATATTTCTCATGATCAAGATCAAGAAGTTCAACGGCCTCTTTGTCGGCCAGACATACTGTCATTTTACTGTGGAGAACTTCATTAAAATAAGCCTCTGCCACGTCAAAATAATGTTTCAGATCTTGTTTGGCACATACAGGCACCATAGTCACCGGTTGACCATCGACTTCCATCAGCCAGATCAGTCCATGATCATCTCGGATATAATGGGTACGATAATAGTCTTTCCACATAAAATTGCTGACAAGGATGTTCTCACATGTATGGGAGTAACGCATCTTAAAATACGGAAGCAGAATATCATAATCCTGCGGTTCCATTTCTTTTTTTATAAAATGTTCAAAATTCATGACACACCTACTGTCTGCAGCTGCAGCAGCCTGCACAGCCGCCTGCTGATGGGTCATAGGAAGTCTCATACATCACATCTCTTCCACCGAAATTGCCAATTTCTTCCAACAGACAGATAGCCTGAGATGAGATGCCGGCGCCCTCACCGGTAAAACCAAGACCTTCTTCTGTCGTTGCCTTCACATTGATCTGATCTTCGGAAATCTTAAGTGCCTTTGCAATATTTTGACGCATCTGCGGAATGTACGGAGCCATCTTCGGTTTCTGTGCGATAATTGTCGCATCAATATTGCCGATAATATACCCCTTCTCTTCAATCAGTTTGCCTACATGCTCCAACAGTTTGACACTGGAAATTCCTTTGTAAGCAGGATCCGTGTCAGGAAAGTGCTTGCCGATATCACCAAGAGCAGCTGCGCCAAGCAGTGCATCCATCACAGCGTGCAGCATGACATCTGCATCTGAGTGACCAAGCAAGCCTTTTTCATAGGGTATCTTCACGCCTCCGATGATTAAATCTCTATCAGGTACAAGACGATGTACGTCATATCCCATTCCTATTCTCATAATCTGTCCTTTCTGTTCTCTGTATTATTCAATTCTCTGTGTCATTCAATTCTATCATCTTGCTGCTTCATCTTGCGTTGCACATAACAAACAGCAAAATCTCCTTATAGCAGAAAACCCGCTGTAAGAAAAACTTACCCGCGGATTTTCAAGAAGTGTACGCATGTGTACTCTGCTTATATCTATACAAACATACCTGATAACAGCTGATTGACAAGCTTGCCGTCTGCTTTGCCTTTAACCTTAGGCATCAGAACCTTCATAATCTTGCCCTTGTCCTTTGCTGTCGGCGCTTCAATACCAAGTTCAGTAAGTGTCTCTTTGATCACTGCCTCAATGGCATCAGCCTCCATCATCTTCGGTACAAATTCCTCATAAACTGCAATACGGAGTCTGCATTCTTCAATAATATCTGCACGGTCTGACGGTGTGGTGTCCAGTGTCTCCTGTGTCTGCTTGATTTCCTTTCGGACAATCACATCGGCTTCTTCTTCAGTCAGATCGCTTCTCTTATCGATGGTGGCATTCTTCAATGCGCTTAACAGCATCGATAATGCATTCTTACGTTCCTTATCTCCGGCTTTCATTGCCTTGACCATTTCTGCTCTTACAACATCTACTTTTGTCATCATTAAAGCCTCCATTTCATTCATTCCTGCCTCTAATGATACCATAGGGCAAAATCATTTTCAAGTCTTGTTACACTTAGTATCAACATTCACCGGAGGCATTGCTGAAAACACAGCAGAATAATTTGGCCTCTAATGTTCATTCAGACAGCTTTCAATACAATCCTCTACATGACGAACATAGATTCGGCGTATGCCTGCTAATTCCCCAAGCCCTTTGATAATACAGGTCACGTCATATCCGGCTTTTTCAAAAGTGGATTTCCATGAATCATCCTCTTCTCCGGCCATATCATTGTTGGCATGATCACCGGCAACTACCATCAACGGCTGCAGCAGAACTTTCTCATAATTGCCGCCTGACTGCACCTGTTCCAACAACTGCTCTAATGTCGGATCTGCTTCAACGGTTCCTATATAATAATTTCTGTGGGATGCCGCACGAAGTTTCTGTTGAAAATCGCTGTAAATAACATTCGCATCGGCATCACTGCCATGCCCCATCAAACAAATTGCCGTCTGCCCGTCATTAAAGGATTTTGTATCTTCTGTAATGACCTGAATCACGGATTGAATATCTGATTCACTGTAAAGAAGAGGCACTCCTATGGCCAGGCATTCAAACTTAGTTTGCCATGCATCTGCCATTTCTGCCACTTTCATATATTCATTACCATCCATTAAATGGGTCGGCTGAAGGATCAGACGCCGAATGCCATCCTTTACAGCACAGTCAAGTGCTTCTTCAATCGTATCAACATGGTAACCATCCCGTTCTTTTAATTTTTGGATAATCATACGGCTTGTAAAAGCCCTGCGCACAGACCATCCGGGGAATGCCGCTGCAATATCTTGCTCAATTGCACCAATTGTCTTCTCACGGCTGTCATTATAGCTTGTTCCAAAACTTACCACCAAAATTGCATTTTTTGTTTGATCCACAGTTGTACTCATTGTCTGTTACCGTTACTG
>QFCH01002128.1_pt1 | contig 21722 bp, 18 predicted proteins | sample 5346071 | NCBI WGS metagenome assembly QFCH01 (sample SAMN09062255, study PRJNA434731) | Human gut metagenome, whole genome shotgun sequencing project. | isolation source: stool timepoint B chromium assembly | host: Homo sapiens | collected 2015
AAACATATCAAAATCTTTTTCAAAAAGTTCTTGACATATCACCAGAATGCTATTCACTGTTTCATTGACATCCCGAGATGACACGGATGTTCTCCCGGCTGCTGAATCTCCTCTGTCTTTTGTGTCGGCACCTCATCCAGAAAACCTCCCAACCGATTCGGAACATAATCAGACAGCCATGTGCCCCCAAATGCTTCATGACTCTTAATTCTCCATATCGCCAGCTTTCCAAGATCGAGTTTCACATCCTCAAACGAAAACAGTAGATTGGTCAATCCCTCATTACGAAATGACTTCACATTTTTAAACTCTGTTCCCTCCAATAAAATGCCTTCCTGTGTTAACAGTTCGTTGATTCCGTCCACCCACTCCTGGGCATCTCCTCCGCAGCTCTGGAGAATCAGTCCCTCCTGATTTTTCATCCTGCGTAATTCATCGGTTGTAATCTGCATGAAACTCCTCCTTTATTTTTTATGATCTATAAAAAAAGGCCAGCCATTTTTTGATCTGGCTGACCTGAAATTTTACCCCATATCCTCTTTTACCCGTCTCACATCTATGAAAAGGCCAAAAAATCGGGGTCAAAATCGGCCATTTTTTGCCCGATTTTTTCCTCGATTTTTCGCCAAAAACCACTATATCTTGTGGTTTCGCCCCTCTATTTTGCCCTCAAACCACAATTCCGCATCATTATTATCGACTCGACATGCCCCCCCATCCCAAACATATCACACCCTCTAACTCTCTCCACCTCAAACCCTCTCTCCCCCAAATACTTCACATCTCTCCCCAACGTCGCCGAGTCACAGCTCACATACACCACCCGTTTCGGCCCCATCTTCACAATCGTATCCAAACAAACCTGATCGCAGCCCTTCCTTGGCGGATCCACCACGATCACGTCCGCATAAATCTGCTTCTCCTCAAACTCCCTCGGCAGCACTTCCTCCGCCTTCCCCACAAAAAACTCCACGTTCTCAATCCCATTAATCTCTGCGTTCCGCCTGGCGTCCTCAATGGCCTGTGGCACAATCTCCACCCCATAAACCTTTTTCGCCTTCTGCGCCAGAAACAACGAAATCGTCCCAATCCCACAATACAAATCCCAGACCGTCTCCTCCCCCGTCAGTCCCGCATACTCCAGCGCCGTCCCATACAATTTCACGGTCTGCGCCGGATTCACCTGATAAAACGACAGCGGCGAAATCTGATACTTCACATCCCCGATATAATCCGTGATATACCCTGGCCCCCAGAGATTCACCACCTCATCCCCGAGAATCACATTGGTTTTCTCCATATTCACGCAGAGCGAAATACTGGTCATCCCGTCCACCTGCCTCAACCGTTCCACCAGCACCTCATCCTTCGGCACCTTCCTCCCGTTCACCACCAGACACACCATAATCTCCCCGGTGGCAAACCCCTTCCGAATCAGACAATGCCGCACCAGCCCCCGATGCCCTTCCTCATCATAGGGCTTCACCCCAAATTCTTCCATAAACTCCCGGACAATCCGTAATATTTCCCGATTCTCCTCCACCCCCAGCAAACAATCCTCATTTTCAATGATAGAATGGGTGCGCCCCGCATAAAACCCGGTGATCACTCTCCCATCCTTACTCACCCCAAATGGGAACTGCGCCTTATTTCGGTACCGCCACGGCTCCTCCATCCCCATGATCGGCTCCATCCGCACGATCTTCCGGCCATCCGCTCCGGCCCTTTCGCCCGTCCCAGCCCCTTCATCCTCGCTCCCGCATTCCTCCCCCGGCAGCCTCAAATTCTCCATCCCCCCAATCCGCTTCAAATTATTATAAATCTTCCGCTCCTTAAACCTCAGCTGCGCCTCATAATCCATCATCTGCAGCTGGCAGCCCCCGCACTGCCGCGCCACCGGACACCTGGGCTCCACGCGATCTTTTGACGGTTCCACCACCTCGATCAGCCGCGCAAAACCATAGGTCTTTTTCATCTTCATGACCCCGGCCCTCACCACGTCCCCGATCACGGTATCTTTAATAAACCAGATATATCCGTCCACCCGGCCGATCCCCGCGCCGTCCTCGCTCATATCTTCAATCGCCACCACAAATTCGTCATTCTTCTTCATCTTCTCAAATCTCCTCTTCCCAAAACCGATGCAAGCCGGAAAACATACCCGGCCCATGCCGTTACCGTATGTTTTCCGGCCCACACACTTTCATTCATTATTATAAAGCCAATTTTTATGTACAGCGCGTTCTACAATTCCGTCGTCTTTCTAATATTCGTCTCCAGCAGCCGGTTATACCCCAGCCACCCCGTATTCTCGCCGCCTGCGTTTAACGCCTCGATCATGGTCTCCATCTTCGCGTCCGTGTTGTCCGCGAAATTCAGGGCCAGAGCTTCCAGCAGCGCCGGTTTCTTCGGCGAGCCGTACTCCAGCTCCCCGTGGTGGGCCAAAATACAGTGCTTCAGCTCCACCGCCGTCCGCTCCGGGAATCCCGGGATCGCGCGGATCATGCGCCCCACCATCTCAGTTCCGATAATAATATGCCCTAAAAGCTGCCCGTCGTCCGTATAGTCATTCTCCGGAAATGTTGACAGCTCCCGCGTTTTTCCCAAATCATGGAAAATAGCCGCGGTGATCAACAGATCCCGGTTCAACTGCGGATAATACCCCGCATAATAATCGCACAGCTTTACCACGCTCAGCGTGTGCTCCAGCAGTCCGCCCACAAAACCGTGGTGTACGCTCTTAGCCGCAGAGTGGAACTTGAAGGCCTTGGCAAATGCCGGGCTCTCCACAAAAAACTTGCTCAGAAGCTGGTTCAGATGGGGATTCTTCACGCTGGCGATGAAGCCCAGCAATTCCTCGTACATCTTGTCGATATTTTTCTTTGATACAGGCAGGTAATCCGCCTCCACGTACTCCCCCTCGGACGCCCGGCGGATCCGCCGCACATTCAGCTGGTGGGAATTCTGGAACAGGGTCACATCCGCTTCCACGTGCACGTAATCCATGGTCTCAAATTCGCCCACTCCCGGGGAATTTAAATCCCAGATCTTGGCATCGATGGTACCCGTCTTGTCCTGCAACACCAGATTGCCGTATTCCTTACCGTTCTTGGTCACGGCGATCTGTTTGTTCTTGCACAGGTACACATCCGTGGTGTGCATACCCTCCCTGAGTGTATCAATATATTTCATTATTTTGATTCCTTTCCAAATCTCTTTTTTATGTCAACTCATAGGCCGGCCCGGCAACAGCCCATTCCAACGCCATTTTACCTCGCCCCAATGGTCACCGGATACTCAATTTCCTTATAGGAGTCCTTCCCGTTCCGCTGTACCGCAACGTTCACCTTGTCCCCCGGCTTCAGGGATTCCACCTGATTCTGGAAATCCTTCATGGTGTTGGTCTTGGAACCGTTGATCCAGGTAATGATGTCGCCCGGCTGGATTCCCGCGTTGTACGCAGGGCTGTCCGCAATGCAATCGGTCACGTAAATCCCCTGGGGAAGCCCGCTCTCCTCCATGGCGGAGTTCACCTCCTGCCCACGGATTCCAAAATATGGGGCCGCGAAGCCGTTGCTCAGGTTCTGGAGCACGCCTTTATAGTCGGAAATGGACGCGATGGTGGTCATGTTGCACTCGTCTTCCCGGTCATATTTGTCCGTCACCCAGCCGATCAGCTGGCCGTTGGTATTGAGGATAAAGGTCCCCATCCCGGAATTGGACTGTACATCCGAGTAAAACACCCTTGAGATGCCGTCCACCGCCTGGACGCTTTTCACCACATAGGACACGAAACCGTAGTCCGTGGAATGAACGATCCCCGCAGGTCCGCCCACGGCGATCACCATGTCGCCCTGCTTCACGGAGTAGGAATTGCCCAACTCCACCTGGGTCAGCTTCTTGGTCTGGTCGTTTGTGAGCGCAGACAGCTCGATGCTGACCACCGCCATGTTGGCCACGGTGTCCCGCTGCTTTATCTTGCCCGGCACCACCGTGCCGTCCTGAAATACCACCTCAATGGAGTCCGCCGCTTCAATCGCTTCCTCCGGCGTGAGAATCAGAGCTTCCGTCTTGGTCTTGGCGATCAGAACCCCGGCGTACTGCCCGGTGGTCTCGATGGGATTGTCAAACCAATCCACCTGGTGCTGGATGGAATGAACCGCCACAACGCCCTTGCCCACCTCCGTGGCAACAGAGCGCAGACTGCTGTACATGGCGTTTAAATCGTCCACCGTGTACTGATAATTTTCCATCTCAGATTTGACGATCTGTGAAATCGGCTCTGTCTCCTTGGGCGGCTGGCTGACCGCCTGCGTGGTCTCCACCGGCGCTGCGGTGGTAGTCTCAAGCTCGTCCTTGGGTATGGTGATCTGACTGCTCTCCTCCGGCTGCTCCTGGCCCAGATACCGCTCCGCCAGGGGCTTGGACACCACAAAACAAACAGCCGCCAGCACGCCGAACAAAACCCCGCAGAAAGCAGTCAGCAAAATGCGTCTGGCAATCTGCCGTTTGGACAGAGGCTGGCGGACAATCTTTTCATTGATAAAACGGTGAGGCTTGTCCCCATTCTTTTCCGGCATAGAACCCCTCCCTGTCAAGAATCTGGTATGCTCAAAAAACCCACATATCCCTATTATACGTTTCTTCCACTCTTTATGCAAGCTCGTAAATATGAAAAGATATTAAAAATGATAGTAAATATCCGATTTTATGATATACTGTATATGGCGCTTTGCGCCAAAAAAGCCCCGCCAAACCACGCAAATTATACGTTTATTATAGGTGAAATTCATGAATCAAAAAGCATTAAAAACTTTGGAATACTATAAAATCATCACCCAGCTCACCGAGTACGCGGCCTCCCCCCTGGGAAAGGCCCTCTGCGCGGCTTTAGAGCCCTCCTCGGACCTGGAGGAGATCCGCACCTGGCAGCAGCAGCCCACGGACGCGGTCAACCGGGTGCGCTTAAAGGGCACGGCCTCCTTCTCCGGAGTCCGGGACATCGGCGATTCCTTAAAACGCCTGGAGATCGGCAGTTCCCTAAGCATCCCGGAGCTGCTCTCCATCAGCTCCCTGCTCACCTGCGCCGCCCGTGCCAAGGCCTACGGCCGTCACGAGGACGTGGATGAGGAAAATGACGACCTTGCCGACTCCCTGGAGCCCATGTTCGCGGCCCTGGAGCCGTTAACCCCGCTGAATCAGGAGATCAAGCGCTGTATCCTCAGCGAGGACGAGGTGGCGGACGACGCCAGCCCCCGGGCTCTCCCACGTGCGCCGGGCCATGAAGCTGGCCGCGGACAAGATCCACACCCAGCTGAACTCCATTTTGAATTCCAACCGCACCTATTTGCAGGATGCGGTGATTACCATGCGCGACGGCCGCTACTGCCTGCCCGTCAAATCCGAGTACAAGAACCAGGTTCCCGGCATGGTTCACGACCAGTCGGCCACCGGCTCCACCCTGTTCATTGAGCCCATGGCCATTGTGCGCTTAAACAACGAGATCCGCGAGCTGGAAATCCGCGAGCAGAAGGAGATCGAGGCGGTGCTGGCCGATTTAAGCAACCAGGCCGCTCCCCACTGCGAGGACCTGGCCATCGACATGCAGCTCCTGGCCCAGCTGGACTTCATTTTCGCCAAGTCCGCCCTGGCCCGGCACTACCGCTGCAGCGCCCCGGTATTTAACGACCGCGGCTACATCCACATCAAGGACGGCCGCCATCCGCTCTTAGACCCCAAAACCGTGGTTCCCATAAGCGTCTGGCTTGGCAAGGATTTCGACCTGCTGATCGTCACCGGCCCTAACACAGGCGGCAAGACGGTCTCCTTAAAGACCGTGGGCCTGTTCACCCTTATGGGCCAGGCAGGACTCCACATTCCCGCCTGGGAGGGCTCCGAGCTGGCAGTGTTCGACCAGGTATTTGCGGACATCGGCGACGAACAGAGCATCGAGCAGAGCCTGAGCACCTTCTCCGCCCACATGACCAACATCGTGCGGATTCTGGGCGAGGCGGATTCCCGGTCCCTGTGCCTCTTCGACGAGCTGGGCGCGGGCACGGACCCCACCGAGGGCGCAGCCCTGGCCATCGCCATTTTAAGCTTCCTGCACAATATGAAATGCCGCACCATGGCCACCACCCACTACAGCGAGCTGAAGGTATTCGCCCTCAGCGCTCCCGGCGTAGAAAATGCCAGCTGCGAGTTCAACGTGGAAACCTTACAGCCTACCTACCGCCTGCTGATCGGCGTTCCCGGCAAGAGTAACGCCTTCGCCATTTCCAGCAAGCTGGGGCTGCCCGACTATATCATCGACGACGCCAAAACCCACCTGGAGGCCAAGGACGAATCCTTTGAGGACCTGCTCTCCAGCCTGGAAAAAAGCCGTCTGACCATTGAGAAGGAGCAGGAGGAATTAAAGGCCTACAAGGACGAGATCGCCCAGCTGAAGGCCCGCCTGACCCAGAAGGAGGAGCGCCTGGACGAGCGCAAGGATAAGCTGCTCAAAAATGCCGCCGAGGAGGCCCAGCGGATTCTCCGGGAAGCCAAGGAGACGGCGGATCAGACCATCAAGCAGATCAACAAGCTCTCCGCGGACTCCGGCCTGAACAAACAGCTGGAAGCCCAGCGCGCAAAGCTGCGCGAGAAATTAAAGGAGGCCGATGACAAGCTGGCCATCAAGGCCAAAGGCCCCAGCCAGCCCATTTCCCCCAAGAAGCTGAAGGTCGGGGACGGTGTCAAAGTCCTGTCCATGGGCCTCAAAGGCACAGTCAGCACCCTGCCCAACGCCCGGGGCGACCTCTATGTGCAGATGGGCATTCTCCGCTCCCTGGTCAATGTAAAAGACCTGGAGCTGCTGTCCGAGCAGGACATCACCGGGCCTTCCATCCCGTCCTCCGGCGGCGGCAAATTCTCCGGCAAGGGGCGCGGCACCGGAAGCAGCAATATCAAAGTATCGAAATCGGCCTCCATTTCCCCGGAGGTGAACCTGATCGGCATGACAGTGGACGAGGCCATGCCCGTGATGGAAAAATATCTGGACGACGCCTACCTGGCCCACCTCACCACGGTCCGCGTGGTTCACGGCCGCGGCACCGGGGCGCTGAAAAATGCCGTCCACACCCGGCTCAAAAAGCTGAAATATGTAAAAGAATTCCGCCTGGGCGTCTTTGGTGAAGGAGATTCCGGCGTGACCATCGTAACATTTAAGTAACCGCCAGACAGCATGTTTTAAGGAGGAGTAAATTATTATGGCAGAAAAACAGAGGATTCTGATTGTGGACGACGACGCGAACATCGCGGAGCTGATCTCCCTCTATCTGATGAAAGAATGTTATGAAACTATGATCGTCGGGGACGGCGAGGAAGCCCTGCGGGTATTTCCCGATTTCAAACCCAATCTGGTCCTGCTGGACCTGATGCTCCCCGGTATGGACGGCTACCAGGTGTGCCGGGAGCTGCGCACCTCGTCCCAGGTGCCCATTATCATGCTCAGCGCCAAGGGCGAAATCTTCGACAAGGTTCTGGGCCTGGAGCTGGGTGCGGACGACTACATGATCAAGCCCTTTGACTCCAAGGAGCTGGTGGCCCGCGTCAAGGCGGTGCTGCGCCGCTATCAGGTAGCTCCCGCTCCCGCCCCCTCCGCCTCCGAGCAGCAGGGCGAGTACGTGGAGTACCCGGATCTGATCGTGAACCTGACCAACTACTCCGTGATTTACCGCGGCCACTCCGTGGAAATGCCCCCCAAGGAGCTGGAACTGCTGTATTTCCTGGCGGCCTCGCCCAACCAGGTATTCACCCGCGAGCAGCTTCTGGACCATATCTGGGGTTACGAGTACATCGGCGACACCCGCACCGTGGACGTACATATCAAGCGTCTGCGGGAAAAGATCAAGGACCACGCCAACTGGGCCATCACCACGGTGTGGGGCATCGGTTACAAATTCGAGGTAAAGCGGTAAGCCTGCCGGCAAATACCCCAGGCCGGACGATCCGCGGCAGACAAAACTACAGGCAAACGGCAGGCGGCCCCCATGGGCTGCGCCTGCCGCTCTTCAGAATCAATAAGGCGGGATTCCCAACGGATCCCGCCTCACCTGTTTTATCTCTGCCTTTACGCGGTCCCGGCCATTACGGCTGTTCCACCGTCAAAACTGCCGGACCGCCGCCTGAGAATCCGCGTCAAGTTCCGCCACGGTTTCCCAGGCTGGCCCGGCGGCCCCGATCTGTTGATTCATAATCTCAGTACCGTACTGGCTCATAAAAGAGCCGAATCCGATGAGCGCCATAATCAAGAAAGCGATCCCGATCAGGGATGTGACGATGCCCGCAATCGCCATCCCCTGGCCTGCCTTCTGCTTCACCAGTACCACAATTCCCAGAATCAGGCCGATCACGCAGGGAATAATCCCGATCACCAGGCAGGACAGCACCAGGCCCACAATTCCCAGAACCATGGACGCAATCGCCATTCCCTTGCTCTGCTTTACCATTTCCTCCATCTCATTACCTCCAGTTTCGGTTTGATTCATATTAATTTATTGTACCAAATGCAGCGAAAAAAGTAAATGTAAAAAGCCGGCCCGCATCTTCATTTACAGGGACACCGGACCGTGTTATGATAGAGGGGCGGGGCCGCGGCCCTGGAATCCCACAGTAAAACACCAGGAGGATCAACCATGATATCTTATCAGAATCTTTATAATAACTCCAATATGATACAGATCGCCGAGCGCGGAAACATAAAAGTATTCGAGCATCAGCGCGATTTAAGCGTCACCCCAGGTTCCGCCATGAACGCCTACTTTGCCGCTGAGATGAACATCCGCAAGCGCCAGGTGCTGATTGAGCTGAAAAACAGCGGCTTCACCGTCCAGGCCGGCGCCATGCAGTGGACCGCCGGAAACGTGAAAATGGGGTCCGGCATCAAGGGGGTGGGAGACTTTTTCGGTAAAGCCATCGCTTCCAAGGTGACCAAGGAGGCCGCCGTCAAGCCGGAGTACACCGGAACGGGCCTGATCATGCTGGAGCCCACCTACAAGTACATTCTTCTGGAGGAAGTGTCCGAGTGGGGCAGTCTGGTGTTGGAGGACGGTTTATTCCTGGCCTGCGACTCCGGGATCAAACAGAATGTGGTGGCGAGATCCACCCTGTCCTCAGCGGTGGCCGGAAAAGAGGGACTTTTCAACCTCTGTCTCAGCGGCAGCGGTATGGCCGTCCTGGAAAGCCCGGTGCCCCGTGACGAGCTGATTGAGTTTAATCTGCAGGACGACGAGGTGAAGATCGACGGCAACATGGCCATCGCCTGGTCCAATTCCTTAAAGTTCACCGTTGAGCGCTCCTCCAAGTCCCTGATGGGCTCCGCGGTCTCCGGCGAAGGCCTGGTTAACGTGTACCGCGGCACCGGAAGAATCCTCATGGCACCCACCGAGTAAGCGGGATTTTCCGACACGCACAGTTTCGAGGTATAACAATGACACATTCCCTTTATTCAAAATTCATTCTCGGCTACCTGGTGTTCGGCCTTTTGGGCTTTGTTTTCATCGCCACCTTTTCCTCCCGCATGACGCGGGATTACCTGATCCAGAGCCGGGCCAACACGCTGTACGACGAGGCCTGCCTGATCGCGTCCTCCTACAGCACCATGTATCAGGGGCAGCCTCAGGACCTCTCCGACGCCTCCCCCCAGCTGCGGGCCGTGGCCCAGTTTCTGGGCGCCGAGGTCATGGTGGTGAACCGCCAGGGCACCATTATCGTGGACAGCACCGGCGGCTCGCGGGTGCACACCGTGATCGACAATTTTGATCCCACGGCCATCGGCAACCGTTCCTACTCCATCGGGCGCTACAACAGCCTGTTCGCCGAGGACGTGCTCAGCGTTTCCGCCCCCATTACCGGGAATTACAACACCTACGGTTATGTGCTGATCCACCTACCCATGAGCCAGGTGAAGGACGCGCAGAACGGGGTTTTGAACATTCTCTACATCACCTCGTTTCTGATCTTCGTGCTGTCCTCCATCATTTTGCTGGTGTTCACCAAAACTGTTTATCTGCCTCTGCGCAAGATCACGGTGGGCGCCAACGAGTACGCGGCCGGGAACCTGGACTACCGCATCGCCGTGCACACCCACGATGAGATGGGTTATCTGGCCAACACCCTGAATTACATGTCCGATGAGCTGAACAAGATGGAGGAATACCAGAAGAACTTCATCGCCAACGTCTCCCACGACTTCCGCTCCCCCCTGACCTCCATCAAAGGGTATCTGGAGGCCATTCTGGATGGCACCATTCCGCCGGAGATGTACGGGAAATACCTCTCCCGTGTGATCTCCGAGACCGAGCGCCTACACAAGCTGACCGAGAGTATGCTCACCCTCAACTCCCTGGACAACCGGGGCTACCTGTCCCGCTCCAATTTTGACATCAACCGGGTGATCAAGGACACGGCCGCGTCCTTTGAGGGGACCTGCGACAACAAAAACATTGTCTTTGACCTGACCTTCTCTGATAATATTCAGATGGTCTACGCGGACCTTGGGAAAATACAGCAGGTGCTCTACAACCTGATCGACAACGCGATCAAGTTCAGCCACCACGATTCCACTATCTACATCCAGGCAAACAGCCGCTACGAAAAGATTTTCATCTCCGTAAAGGACACCGGCATCGGCATCCCCAAGGACAGCCTGAAGAAAATCTGGGAGCGTTTTTACAAAACCGATCTCTCCCGCGGCAAGGATAAACGGGGCACCGGGCTGGGACTTTCTATCGTAAAGGAGATTATACAGGCCCATGGGGAAAATATCGATGTGGTCAGCACCGAGGGCGTGGGGACCGAGTTCATTTTTTCTCTGCCCCGCTCCACCAATTTATAAGTTATTTTCCGAACCTTCAGAGATTTGTAAAGAATTCTCTCCCAATATTTGCTATAATTAAGGAAACGTATCTCTTATCGACAGCCTGTGGCTGCCGACAATGTATAATTGAGGAAACGTATCTCTCATCGACAGCCTGTGGCTGCCGACAATGTATAATTGAGGAAACGTATCTCTCATCGACAGCCTGTGGCTGCCGACAATGTATGATTAAGGAAACGTATCTCCTCTTATCGACAGCCTGCGGGTGCCGACAATGTATAACAAAGAAACGTATCTCCTACCGACAGCCTTTGACTGCCGACAATGTACCAAAAAAGCAACATAATGTTCGCAGACAGCTGCAATTCAGAAAGGGAAAGGTTATGTGTATGAAACAGATCAAAAAGGCAATATCCGCGTTTTTGGCGACGGCGCTCCTGGCCGCCATGCTGCCGGGGACCGCATTGGCGGAGAGCCGTACGAAGATTGGCAAGGTGAATCTGGAGGTTCACTCGCGCATCCGCATCGGCGACAGCAGCGAGGATGTGACCGTGACCACGGACAATGGGTACTGTTTTGTGGACGGCGTGGAAGTGACCAACAGCGACGGCGACGACTGGAGCCGCTCCAAACCGCCCATCATTGAAATCACCCTATCCGCCGACAGCGACGACTACTATTTTAACAGCACCTCCAAGAGCAATTACAAGATGAAAATGTACGGAGGAAGCTACGAGGACATCAAGGTTCTGGACGTTCGCTATGAGAGCGGCAGCGACAAGACCGTGGTCATCGTGAAGGCCCGATTTGTATACGACAAGGACAACGACACCGGCTCCGTGGCCGCCCCCACAAATGTGGACTGGTCCACCAGTCATGATGGTTTCGGCTACTGGGAAGAGGCTCCGGAAGCCAAATACTACCAGGTACAGCTCTTAAAGAACGGAAGCGTCACCGGCAGCACCTACTCCGCCCAGAACCCCCAGTACCAGTTCGCTGGCATGATCACGGAATCCGGCTCCTACCGGTTCCGGGTGCGCTCGGTGGAAACCGGAACCAATTCCAAGAGCGATTGGGTCACCTCCGGCACCTGGTCCGTCTCCGCGGAGGAGGCCGCCCAGCTTGTCTCCAAGTCCGGCTCCTGGCAGAAGGCTGCTGACGGCGTCAGGTCCTGGTGGCGCTACAATGACGGTTCCTATCCCGCCTCCCAGTGGCTGCCCATCAATGGGTCCTGGTATTACTTCGACGCGGAAGGCTACATGTGCACCGGCTGGCTGGAATTAAATGGAACCTACTATTACCTGGATCCCGCCACCGGCGCCATGTGGGCGAACCAGCGCACGCCGGACGGATATTGGGTTAACGGGGACGGAGTGTATGTGCCCGGCCAGTAGGCAGAACGGAAACGCGCCGGCCAGGAACGGTTTTAAGCGGCGCTTTCAGAAAAAATCATATGGAAATAAAAACAGAGTCCGGGGCAGGTCCCCGGACTTTTATTGAGTACAATGCGCCCGTTTATCCCATAATCCCCTGAACTTTTAACCAAAACAGAGCCGGCATCTTTGGTGAGATATTCTATTGACCCGGTCCTGAAACTTGCTCTATACTGGTAATTACAAATTGGTTTTAAAAAGCTGATAACATATCTGTTTTATACCAAAAAATCATCATTTCCGGCTGTCTGGAGCCGGTATTCGCCCAGATTGATCTGTTCAGAAGCAAAGCAGCGGATTTTTCTGCCTATGGCAGGGAGAATTTTGCACAAAAAGCGCAAACCGGTCTGGAAAATAGTTTTTCACATCTGAATTTTCACAGGTTAATTCTTCTTTTCATAGAAGAAGCTGCATTATATCAAAAACAGGAGGTGAAAGTATGGGGGAAGTAAAGGGAATTGTGGCCGATATTCAGCGCATGTCTGTGCACGACGGCCCGGGGATTCGCACCACGGTGTTTTTGAAGGGCTGTAACATGCGATGCGCGTGGTGCCACAACCCGGAAACGGTTAAAATGCAGCCGGAATACGTGGTAAACCCCAAGCTGTGTATCCACTGCGGTTACTGCGAACAGGGGTGTTACAGCGGCGCGCGCAGGCTGTGCGGCCGGGCGATGACAAAGGAGGAGGTGATGGAGCAGGTGATGCTTGACGCGCCATATTATGGAAGCGACGGCGGCGTCACCATCTCAGGAGGGGAACCGTTTATGCAGACTGATTTTACAGTGACCTTGTGCCGCGCGGCAAAACAAGCGGGGCTTCATGTGGGTCTTGAGACGAATCTGTCTCTTCCCCGGACGCTCTGGGAACAGGCCGTGCCCTACGCCGATCTCTTTATGGTGGATATCAAGTGTATTTCCGATGATCTCCATCAAAAATATACGGGAATCAGCAATCGGCATATTTTGGAAAATATTCAGACGTTGGATGATTTGGGGGTGAAATTGATCATACGCACTCCTGCGGTGCCGGGTGTGAACGCCTGCGAGGAGGAGATCTGGCAGATTGGTGAATTCGCTTCCAGGCTGAAAAATCTTCTGTATTACGAGTTACTTCCCTATCACCCCCTTGGACTCAGCAAAACCGTAGAGGACAGCGGCTTTGTCCGCCAGTTTCCGCTGCCGGACAAAAAGCAGCTGAGACAAATCCTTGAACGTATGGACAAAAAATTGAATATGGAACTTAGGTTCGCCAATATAAAGATTGGAGCGCAATGAGCATGGCACTGACATACAGAGAACGGGCGGAATACATCCGCCAAAGGAAACTGGAGTATACAGGACAGAAAATAAAACAGCGCAACGATATGGACACGGACGATGACGGCGCGCTGCCCATGTCTGATGATTTTCGTTTCATCCCGCTGGCCAATGACAGCGACGGCGGATTTTACGGCTATGTAGCCCAATCCGTTAATTTCACGCGACTGCTGGATGTGTACCCCCTCTACGTGGATCCGGTTGAGTTAATCGCAGGCCGGCGCATGCCCAAGCTGATCCGCTATATCGGGGATGGGGAGTGGCCCACAAAATGGCCCCACCATATCGCAAGCTATGAACACCTGATCGAAAAGCAGGAGCTTTACGGCATCACTCCCGGCATAGGTTCCAGCCAGCACTATGCCTGCGACTACGATATGGGCATACGGCTGGGGTTTACAGGGCTGCTGGACAAAATACGCAGCTTCCGGGAGATGCACGGCCCGGACCGGCGCGAGTTTTACGACGCCGAAGAGCGGGTCTTATTGGCAATTCTGCGGCTGATCCAGCGCCATGTGGATTATATGGCCTTCCTGCTATCCGTGGAAAAGGAGGAACAGAACCGCCAGAATCTGCTGGAGATGCTGGACTGCAACCAGGCGCTGCTGAAACGGCCGCCGGAAACATTTCTGGAGGTATGCCAGTGGTACGCATGGTTCTCACAGATGGGCTGGTCGTTTAACGATCTGGCCGCAGGCGTACAGATTGACCGATTCCTGTACCCATTTTACAAGCGGGATATGGAGGCGGGGGATTCTCGACGACGAAAAGGCCACGTTCATACTGACGAACCTGCTTGTGCTGAACCCGGATTATTTTCAGCTGGCCGGCCCGGATATCCACGGAAACGACATGAGCAATGAAGTGTCGTTTCTCGTGCTGCGCGCGGCTCACTGGCTCAATTCCACCGCCAATATCACCATCCGCCTACACGACCGGATCGATCCCAGACTGTTTGAAGCCGGCGTGCGCTATCTGTTTGAGGATGGAAACGGATGGCCGCGCTTCTCAGGAGATAAGGGCCTGATGAATTATGTCAAAAACAGGGGAATCGACCGTCAGGCCGCCATCGACCGGATCGCACTGGGCTGCAACTGGATGGCCTTACCCGGAAGAGAGTATCCGTTAAATGACTGTGTCAAAATAAATGTGGCTCACATTTTTGATCGGTGCTTCCACGAAGTGGCGTACAAAGAAGCTCCCAGCGTGCAAAAGCTTTGGGACCGCTTCCTGTGCTGCCTGACAGAAGCCGTCCAGGTTACGGCGGAGGGAATCGCATTTCATCTGGAGCACATGCACAAGGTATTTCCGGAACTGGTGGGCAATCTGCTGATGCACAATACAATCGAGCAGGGGCTGGATGTCACTCAGGCTGCGGAGTTCATCAACATCGGCGTGGACGGCTGCGGTCTGGCCATTGCGGCGGACTCATTTGCGGCCCTGGAACAGCGCATCGAGCGGGAGGGCCTGTTGTCCTGGAACCAAGTAACCGCCGCCATCGACCGGAATTTTTCCGGCCCGGAGCACGAGCGGGTGCAGCTGATCCTGAAGTCCTCGGAGCGCTATTGCCAGGGCGCCAGTCTGGGAGACAAATGGGCGGACCGGATCAACCGGGAATTCACACGCCGCGTCGTAGATACGAAGCTTCCAGGGAACGCGATCATGATCCCCGGCTGGTTCAGCTGGGCATTTATGGCGGAGCTTGGACGGAATATCGGCGCTACACCGGACGGCAGAAAGGCCGGTATGCCCATCACCCAGGGAGCAAACCCAAACAACAACTTCCGGCGCGACGGCGCGGCCACCGCAATGTCCAACGGCATCGCCATGGTACAGCCCGGCTATGGAAATCCCGCCCCCATGCAGCTGGAGCTCGACCCCGGCCTCAAGGCTGAGGAGGGGGGAATCAAGCGGGTCATGGCGTTGTTAAAGGGCCATGCGGACCTGGGCGGAACGCTGATGAACGTCAATATCCTGAACAGGGAAAGGATACTGGATGCCAACCGGCACCCGGAAAATTATCCCGAGCTGGTGGTGCGCGTGACCGGTTTCACCGCATACTTTGCGGCCTTGTCGCCTCAGATGCGGCAGCTTGTGGTGGACCGGATGGTGGAATCAGTCTAAAATGGCCCGATGCCTGGGCTGGAACAGAGCTTGAAACAACAAAGGCGGAAGGTCATCTGCGACCTCCCGCCTTCACTCTTTTCACACGCTCTCTACAGAATCAATCGCGCCGCGCCGTAAATCCCCGCGTCATTTCCCAGGGTAGCCAGCCCGATCTTCGCCTTAAACTTGGAAATCGGCGTAAAGTAATCATAATACTTAAATACCCGGTCCACCAGAAATTGTCCGGCTCTGGACACGCCGCCGCCGATTACAAAGATCTCCGGGTCCACGATCAGCGCCGCCTGTCCCAGGGCCAGGCCCAGATACCGGGCCACCACCTCAAACACCTCGTCGGCCAGCTCGTCCCCAGCCTTGGCCGCATCCAGCACGTCCTTGGCCGTCACGTCGTCCCCGAACTTGCGAAGCATGGAATCCCGGCTGTCCGCGGCCATTTTGCGCCTGGCTTCCCTGGCGATTCCGGTGGCGGAGGCGATCTGTTCCAGGCAGCCGACTCCACCGCAGTTGCAGTGCTCCCACTCGTCGTCCCGCACGTGGATATGTCCGATCTCGCCGCCCAGCCCATGGCGTCCGCTCAAAATCTTCTGGTCCAGAATCACGCCTCCGCCCACTCCGGTTCCCAGGGTGATCATGATAATATCGCTATAGCCCTTGCCGCCGCCCTGCCACATCTCGCCCAGAGCCGCCACATTGGCGTCATTTCCGCTCCTCACCGGAATTCCGTCCAGCAGTCCGCTGAGCTCTTTCTGTGGATTCACATGGTGCCAGCCCAGATTCACGCACACTTCCACCGATCCGTCCGGCATCACCGGCCCCGGCACGCCAAGCCCTGCGCCGACGATGTCCTTCTTTAAATCCAGCCCCAGACCGGCCAGCTTTTCGCGGATTGACGCCGCCACGTCCGGCAGAATGTATTTCCCGTCCTCTTCCTTGCGGCTTTTGACCTCCCACTTGTCCAGCAGCGTTCCGTCCGTTTCAAACAGGCCCACCTTAACGGTGGTTCCTCCTACATCGATACCGATACATTTCATCCCCATCATTCAGACTCCCTTTCGTTTTGTATTTTAATACTACATTCCACGGCTGTGATTTGTAATATTTTAACAGCGCACGGGCGGAGAATTTCCCCGCCCGGAACGCCTGAATCTACATCGTTCGGCTTACTGCAGCCGGATCTCCTTCATCATCTGCGGCCCCGTGACCAGAAGCGTGCCGGGGAACCGTCCGGCCGATACCTTGGATACCGTGAAATCAAAGCTGCCTGTAAATTTCTGGACTCCGTTCAGATTGAACACCTGGCAGCCGCTGTCATTATAGAGGAGAATCAGATCGCCGTCAATATTAACTCCCGAATATTGGAAATTAAAAGTCTGATCCAGCACAGGCGCGCCGTCCACCCCGTAAATCCGCATGCGGTAGGGATCGCCGCCCTCCACATTGTCCGTGATCACGGCCACATAGCGGTCCGTGTAATAGATCGTGCGGATCTCCTCCTCAATGTTCACCGGCTCACCGGCCTCAGGCTCCGTCTCCACCCGGGTGGAAACGAACACCAGGCCCTTATCGGAAAACAATACGCAGTGGCTTTCGTCCAGGAAACGCACCCGGCCCACCATGCCGTCGTTCAGGGTCTCGGGGTACAGAATTCCCACCACGCGCTTGGGATCATTTTTCCCCAGGCCGAAGTTATAAAAGATCACCTTGCATTTGAGCATGCCCTTGTCCAAATACATAAAGGAGGCCACCAGCTGCGTTCCATTCGGAGAAAGGCTGATGTCCACCGGATAGCCGTCCTTGGAGAGCAGGGACTTGACGGAAATCTTCAGATCGGAGCCGTCCTTGTGAAACATGTTGATGTAGCTGGCCTTGGAATCCTCGGAAAGCGCGGCCACCACGCCCTTGGCGGACACCGCCACCCGCATGATAGGAAGCAGCGATGTGGCTTTTCCCTGGTTTCCGCTCTTGTCGCAGATATAGATGCTCGTCCCCTGCTGGTCCGCCACGGCGGCGAACTCCCCGTTGACCGAGATGATGGGGGACTTCATCTCATAGCTCTGGTTCCAGACCACCTTGCCCTGGGCGTCCAGATAGGAAACGCCGTCCTTGGTGTACTTTAAAATGCCGTCGGCAAAATCCACATAGCCGTTGAAATTGCCCTCGCCCTTGGTGACGCCCTCGGTGTCCTCCACGGTAAAGTCCTTTTCCCAGACCACCTGGTAATCCGTATATTCATGATAGATGCTGTACCGGTAAATGCACAGGCCCGCAATGGCCGCCAGGGCCAGAAGGATCAGCACAATCCGAATCCGCCTGCGGATTACCTTGCGGTGCGCATTGTACACCACCTCCCGGCTGTCCTCATCGTCCTCGTCGTAACCGCCCCGTCCGAAGGGTTCGGGATTCGTTTGCACGATCTGGCGCCGCAGCTGCTTTTTTTTGTTTTCCCGGCTCGTCGAACTGGTGTTGTTCATCTCATTATCTCCTAAAAAAGCCCATATATGAGACATTATACAACACTTTTTGACAATCCGCATTACCTTTTTATGAGCCCTCTCCCGCCTGGGCCGTCTTTTGGCCAAGGTTTACGGCACCAGCAGCTTCTGTCCGGCGTAAATGCTATCCTGGTTCTCCAGCCCGTTGACCCGCATGATGTCGTCCAGCTGCCCAATGCTGGAATACAATTTGAAGCAGATTCCGTAGAGCGTATCCCCTGCCTCCACGGTGTAGACCTTGTAGTCCGCAGGAGCCGCCGCGGGAGCCTGGGAGGAGCCGTCCTTGTTGCCGGAGGATTTGTCCGTGGACGTGGAACCGCCGGTGGCCTGTCCGCCGCTGGAAGCTTGGCCGTTGGAACCGCTGGATGAGGCGTTCTGGGAGCTGCCGCTTTGGCCGTCGGTGCTGCCGGTGCTCTGGCTGCTGCCGGTGCCCTGACTGCCACTGCTGCCCTGACCGCTGCCCTGACCGCTGCCGCTGCTCTGACTGCTGCCGCTGCCCTGACCGCTGCCGCTGCCCTGACTGCTGCCGCTGCCCTGACTGACACCGGTGCTCTGGCTCCCACTGCTACTGCCGCCGCCTTGTCCGCTGCCGCTCTGTCCATTTCCACCCTGGCCGCTACCACCCTGGCCGCCTGATGCATCGGAACCGCTCAGCGCATTTCCATTGCCCTGAGTAACTCCCGCCGCTCCCTCACTGTTTCCGGCCGCAGCTTGTCCGGCTCCGGCCGTCCCGCCTGGCGGCATGGTCTCCACCTTGACCGGGGAGGGCTGCTCCTTGCCGGACTGAGGCGACTCGTCTCTCCCCGCGCCCATGGGCACCTGCGTCTGAGCCGCCGCGTCCGCGCTCTCATCTGCGGGCGCAGTGGTGGGATAAACCTGCCCCTTGGCCTCCTCGATCACATAATCCGGGCCGTTGGCGTCCACAAAACCCTTGCCCGAGGGGCTTTCCACCTGCTTTCCGCCGGTCAGCACGCTGCCGCCGGGGACAACGGAGGCGATCACGCTCTCCATCCGCTGCATTTTCTGATAATTGTTGAACATAGCCACGCCGCCGGCAAAAACCGTGATGGTCAGAACGCTGCACAGACCGGTCAGGGCGCCCACGGTGCTCCTGTGATGGGTGGCCTCTGCCTTACGCTCGTCCATCCGTTTTCTGAAATCCCGGATCACCTTGTCGTCCACGCCGGTCTCCACCCGCCTGGCCTCGCGCCGCAGCACCATGTAATCCTGCATCATCTGATTCCGCTCATAGAAAATGCTGTGCCCCCGCAGCTTGTAAAAGCCGTCCGAGGACGTTATGTAAATGGCTTCCTCTCCCTCCAGGCCGGAGTTTAAGTACATGAGCTGGTGTTTGCCGGTGAAATACTGTCCGTGCTGCCGCCAATAATTGAGAGGGCTCAGATTACATCCCGGGCTGCCGCAGAGAAACCATCCCTGGACCGTGCGTTTGGGGAACATCTGCTCCACATCCTGGTAGGCCTTTTTCCAGGCTTCCTCGGTAAAGGCCACCTTCTCGCCTTCCTCGGTAACATTTTCCATCTCCAGGGCGCCGTCCACAAACACATAGGGCGTGTCCTCATGCATCTCAACATTTCCCAACAGCAGTCCCACCCGCAGGTCGGAACCGCCCGCCGGGCGAAGCCGTTTCAGATACGAATTTACATAATCTTCCAAATATAATTTCAGAACCTGGTCCCGTTCTCCAATCTGCCGGATATTTTTGGGCAGTTTGGGATAGGGTTCATATAATTCTCCCATAGAATCACCCCACTGTCTTATTCGTAACAGCTCAGACCGTTTACAAGAAAGCTTGACCTGCTTTTTGCGTCAATTTTCCGCCGTCCGGACCATTACTCTTATTTTCTGATCCAAACAAGCTTAGCACATTCTATGGGCGAATTTTGTCAAACGATGACCGCGTTTTCCCATAATCGTTCGACAAGCTCTCACACTTTTCTTTGAAATGATTGCTCCATATTTCCATGTTTTATTTGTATTCTATTCGAACTTATGTTCTTTTTGTGCTCTCTGCTAAATTTAGCAGTATCAAAATAGTATCACTGCACAGCCTCCGTCTGTTGCGATATCGCAACGCCCTGCCGCACTCTCTCCAGCAGCTCCAGGTGCGCCCGGCGGCGTTCCTCCTGCTCATCCAGCCACAGCGCCGCCTTCTCCGTGCTGCTCGTCCAGGTGCGGTGAAACTTCCCCACACCGTTCCCGCGCAGCCCCATGCTGTAAATCTGCTCCGCCTCTGGAAGGAAGGGCCGCAGCCGTTTGCTGAACCTGGAGGCCCGCAGCTCCCGCAGAGCCTTGGCATGTATCTGCCTCACTGCCTCCGCCGTGGTTCCCTGAGCCTCCCCTATCTCCCGCAGACTCATGCCGTCCTGGTATCTCTGGCGGATCACCGCAGGCTGCTGCCCCGGCAGGCTGTCCACACACTCCCAGAGGGCGGCGCAAAGCTGCGCGCTCTGCACTCGATCCAGGGCAGCCCCCTCCAGATTATCACCAGAGGCTACGACGTCACCAACTGTAACCCCGTCCTCTTCCAAGCCCTTCATAGGCGCGTCCAGGCTGCCCACGCGGGCCATACAGGCGTTTCCCTTGATCTCCCTGATCTGCTCCAGGGTAAGGCCCATCAGGCAGGCTATTTCTCGCTCTGACGGCTCCCGGCCGTGCTCCAGTTGAAACGAACTGCAAAGCCGCTTGTACCTCAGCAGCTTCTCCCTGCAATGCACGGGGAGGCGCAGGCTGCTGCCGTTTGCCTGCAGGTAACGGCTGATCCGCTGCCTGATCCAGTATTCCGCATAGGTAAGGAACCGCACGCCCTGGGCCTCGTCGTAGCCGTCTACGGCGTCATACAGGGCAAGAAAGCCTTCTTGCTCCAGGTCCTCCACCATGCCGCTGTCCCGGTACCTCCAGGCCACGGCGTGGATGAACCGCTTCACCTGCTCATAAAGCTGGGACATATTCTCTCCCACGTTCTCCCCGGCTCTGATCCGAGCCACAAGTTGCTCATTGGTCATGGTTCTATTCCGTCTCCTTAAATGTGAAGGTTGGGTTTTGTCGGGTTCTACACGCGCGTGAGGTCAAGTTTTGTTAGGTTTTCCCGCCCTCTTTTGGGGGACTCGGAAATCTCAGGATACCATGACAAATACCAACATTCAACGTTAGCAAATGTTAACATTTCAACCTTAGCATTTCTTAACAAAAACGCCCCAGGCAATCCTCTGGGGAAAGTCCGGGGCGCTCCTTCTTATTTGTTCGCTGCCGTCATCGCCTGGTAGTAAATCGCCTTGGCCTTGTTCTCCAGCACAAAGGCATCGTAGCAGATTCGGCCTTCTACCAACTCTCCGCTGATCCCCGGCGGGTCCTGATGGGTCTTGTAGTCCTCCAGCTTAGTGGGAGCCACCGTTGCCACCGGATGGGCAATCATAAAGCCAAAGTCGGCCGGCAGACGGTTCTTTGGAACCTTCGCCACCACGGCGCCATCCAGGTTC
>QFCH01002330.1_pt1 | contig 21443 bp, 17 predicted proteins | sample 5346071 | NCBI WGS metagenome assembly QFCH01 (sample SAMN09062255, study PRJNA434731) | Human gut metagenome, whole genome shotgun sequencing project. | isolation source: stool timepoint B chromium assembly | host: Homo sapiens | collected 2015
TAGAAGGCCCTTGCTCTATCCATTGAGCTACGGAGGCGTGGCGCGGGTGCGCCGCCTGTAAGACTAGCGGACCTTAGGCGTGCTTTCCAACGGCGCGGCCCATCAGTAAGGCCAGCAGTGGGAAGAGCAGCACGGACATCGCGCCGGCGACGACGAGCAGGGAGGCGAGCCACGAGGGCAAGACACCCGTCGTGACGCCGAGCTCAGTGACGGCGACGATGATGGGCAGGCCGGTCGCGCCGTACAGGCCGATGCGCGTCGCGTCCGTCCAGCCGACGCGTTCGATCGATCCGTGGAAGCGTTCCATGAGGACGATGGGCACGCCGCGCACCACGAGGATCGCGCCGACGAAGGCGACGAGCAGGAAGGGGTAGCCCGCGACGGCACTGAGCGAGATGTTCATGCCCGAGGTGACGAAGAACAGCGGGATGAGGAAGGAGAATCCGAGGGTGCGCAGCTCGCCTTCGACCATCGTGAAGTTGCCGGGGGCCAGCGCGCGCACGATGATGCCGGCCGCGAACGCACCGAGCACCATGTCCAGTTCCATGACCGCGGACAGCGCCATGAGGCCGGTGAGGACCAGCATGACGACGCGCATGAGCGTCTTTTGCGAGGTCTGCGCCCCGTGCAGGATCGTTCGGCCGATCGCGGGATGCTTGAGGATGAATCGCGTCGGGATGGCGACGGCGACGACCGACGCTACCGCGAAAACGAGCAGAATAATCGCCGAGGCCCACGGGCTGCGGGCGGACAGCAGCAGCGACATGGCGATGATGGGCGCGAGCTCGCCGACGGCTCCGTGGACGAGGACGGCCTTTCCGATCGTCGTCCCCATGACGCCGGCCTCCATGAGGATGGGCAGCAGGGTACCCATCGCCGTCGACGTCAACGCGATGGCCAGCGCAATGTACGTCGCGGCGGCGACCCCGGTCGTGCCCGACGCGGCAACCGCCGCCCAGGAGACGGCCAGGCCGATACCGAAACACGCCAGCCACGTCAGCAGCGAGCGCCTGCCCGCCCGGCCATGCACTTCCTCCACGTTGATCTCGGTGCCCGCGATGAGGAAGAGCATGCCCATGCCGACCTCGCGGAACAAGGAGATCGGCTCGGTGAGGGACGCGAGGCCCGCACCATTCGGCCCGATGATGACGCCAAGGATCAGCAGCCAGACGACGTCGGGCACGCGCTTGCGCGTGAGCGAGGACAGCAGGGGTGCGACAGCCGCAGCTGCGGCGATCAGGAAGAGGGAGACGATGGCTCCCTCGGTATCGCTCGTGCTCGACGCGGCGACGAGGCCGTGGCCTACTCCCCCGCTCGCGGCGGGCAGGGACAGTGGCAAGCTCATGTGCGTTCCTTTTCGGGTACTGGAATCAGGCGCGCGCGAACGGCCGATGGGGCCGAGGGCGCGTATTCAGGAAGTGCGGGCATGACAAAGGCCCGGGACGACAAGTCCCGGGCCCGTGCGCGGATGCGAGGTCAGCCCTCGACGTCCAGGAGGCCGTTCTTGTATGCCTTGGCCAGGCGGCGGGGCACGCGGATCTCACGGCCGGCGACCTTGACGGTGTTCAGCTCGGTAAGATCAGCCTTCCAGGTAGACCGGCGGGTGCGGGTGTTCGCACGGGACATCTTGCGCTTGGGAACTGCCATGTCTTACCGCTCCTCTTCTTTCTCGACGACTATTCTGATCGGTGCGCCACGCGGGCGCACGGCGACAACCCGACTAGACTACCACGGACCTCGCGCATGTGGCATATCGCGCGGGCATGCGTGCCTGCGATTCTGGTTACAGACCGAGGGGCGCCAGCTCGCCTAAACTGGGCTCATGTCCGTTCTTCGCACGCTCGCCGCAGGTACGCTCCTGACCCACGAGATCGAGATTAAGCGTTCGCGCTTTATTACGACGCTGGCCAGGACGGATAGCCCTGAGGAGGCCCGCGAGCTCATCGACGCGGTGAAGTCGGAGCATCCGCAGGCGCGCCACAATTGCTCGGCGTATCTGATTGATCCGCCGGATGCAGCGCCCCTGCAGCATTCGTCGGACGACGGGGAGCCCTCGGGGACGGCGGGCACCCCGATGCTGGAGGCGCTGCGCGCTTCTGACACGTGGAACGCGACGGCGGTCGTCACCCGCTACTTCGGTGGAATCCTCCTGGGTGGGGGCGGCCTCGTGCGGGCCTACTCCACTTCCGTGTCCGAGGCCGTCGCCCGCGCGCCCATCGCCTACCTCGTGGGGCGCGACGTTTTGGAGACGAGCCTATCTCCTGGCGACGCGGGGCGTATCGAGGCTGAGCTACGTGGGCGCGGCGCGACGATCCTGGACACGATCTGGGGCACGGATGTGACCGTGCGCGTCGCAATCGACCCCACCGCCCGAGAGTCGATCGACGCCTGCCTGGCCCAGGCCTCGTCGGGTGTTGCAAAGTTTCGCTACGTGGAAACGCGCCGTGTTGAACTAGACGAGGCGCCGAACGCGGGCTGACAATTCAGGGGTACTACTGCTCCTGGAAGGACCACTCATGGCTCGCATCGCCTCCACCGTCGCCGATCTGATCGGCAACACTCCCCTCGTTCGTATTAACCACGTCGCCGGCGACGGCGTGGACGTCGTCGCGAAGGTCGAAGCTTTCAACCCCGCTTCCTCGGTCAAGGACCGCATCGCCCGCTCGATCATCGACGCGGCCGAGGCCTCGGGCGCTCTCGCTCCCGGCGGCACGATTGTCGAGGCCACCTCGGGTAACACGGGTATCGCACTGTCGATGGTGGGCGCGGCTCGCGGCTACAAGGTCGTCATCGTCATGCCCGCCTCGATGTCCGTCGAGCGCCGCGCGATTGTGCGCGCCTTCGGTGCCGAGCTGGTCCTGACCGACCCGAAGGGCGGTGTCTCTGCGGCCGTCGCCGAGGCCGAGCGTATCGCCTCCGAGCGTCCCGGCGCGATCATCGCCTCCCAGTTCACGAACCCCGCCAACCCGGCCGCCCACATCGCCCACACGGGCGAAGAGATCTGGGCGGACACCGATGGCCAGGTCGACGTGTTCGTCGCCGGCGTGGGTACGGGCGGCACCATTTCGGGCGTTGCGCGCGTCCTGAAGGACAAGAACCCGAACGTACACATCGTCGCCGTTCAGCCCGCCGAGTCCCCGCTGCTCACGGGTGGGTCCCCTGCCCCGCACGGCATCCAGGGCCTGATGCCCAACTTCGTGCCCGACACCTTCGACGCCGACATCGTCGACGAGGTTGTCTCCGTCGAGACCGCGACCGCGCTCGAGTTCGCGCGCCGCGCCGCCGCCGAGGAAGGCCTGCTCGTGGGCATCTCCTCGGGCGCAGCCCTGGCCGGAACCGCCGTGGTCGCGGCCCGTCCCGAGCTGGCCGGCAAGAAGATTGTCACGCTGCTGCCCGACACGGGTGAGCGTTACCTCTCGACCGCGCTGTTCGCGGGCCTCGAGGACTGATCTTTTCCTCGCGACACGCTAAGGTGGCCCCGGATGGAATATCCGGGGCCACCTGTGCGTTTCCGTCTGAGTCAACCATCCAGGAGGAACCGTGAAGCTCACCGTACGCGCCCTGTCGAAGACCCTGTCGCGCGCCCTGCCCACCAAGGCGCTCGGGCTCTTCCGCGAGGACCTCGTGACGGCGCAGCGCCGCGACCCCGCGGCCACCTCCGCCCTGGAGATCGCACTGACGTACCCGGGCGTGCACGCCCTGTGGGCCCACCGCGTCTCTCACGCCCTGTGGAGCCGAGGCGCACGCACCCCCGCACGCGCCCTGTCCTCGGCGGCCCGCGCGGTCACCGGCGTGGACATTCACCCCGAGGCCACGATCGGCCGCCGCGTTTTCATCGACCACGCGACGGGCGTCGTCATCGGCCAGACGGCCGAGGTCGGCAACGACGTCGTCATCTTCCACGGCGTCACCCTGGGCGGCGTCGCCATGACGCCGGGCAAGCGCCACCCCACTGTCGGCGATCACGTCATGATTGGCGCGGGCGCGAAGGTCCTCGGCCCCATCACCGTGGGCACGGGTGTCAAGATCGGCGCGAACGCCGTCGTCGTCAAGGACGTGCCCTGTGGCAACGTGGCGATCGGCGTGCCCGCACGCCTGCTGCCCAAGCCCGAAAAGGACACGCGCGACCGCGATCTGATCGTCGATCCCGCCTACTTCTTCGAGGAGCCCGCTCTCTACATCTGAGGGGTGTTTACCCTCGTCAGACTCAGTCTCTGAGAATCCATTCAAGCGCCGTGACAAAGTGAGCGCCCTCACCTATAGTTGGTTTATGGAAGCTCGAACTCTACATGCCCCACTGGACACGTTGTCAGCGGCGAATCGGCCCCAGGGTATTGAGATCGCCACGCTCACAACATTCGACATCCCCGCTCTCGCGGTGCTCACCCTCGAGGCGTACGACGACGCTGTCACGCCCGAGGCGCTCCTGGAAACGTCCGAGGAACTCCGTCTCACCTTCGAAGGTGCTTTCGGCGCTACTACCGAAGACTCCTTCGTGGGGGCCTGGGACGGCGGCACCCTCATCGGCGCGATCCTCGTGGTGCGCGAATCCCCCTGGGACGACGCGCCCGACGGTCCATTCGTCGTGGACCTGATCGTCGCGCCGGACTACCGCAGACGGGGCATCGCGACCGCGCTCGTCTCGGAGGTGGCCACCAGGTGCACGAACTGGGGTTTCGACACCCTGGCCCTGCGCCTGGATGCGCGCCACGGCGGCGCCCGCGAGTTGTACTCGATGCTCGGTTTCGAGGAGATCGCCTAGGCCCAATGCGCCAGGAGCGCGAGCCCGAAGGCTCGCGCTCCCCTCGCGGTTTGTCGCGCGCTCAACGCTGGCAGGACGGACACCAGAACAGGCGTCGGTTCTGCATGAGCGCCTCGCGGATCGGCGTGCTGCAGCGCAGGCACGGCCGGTCCGTACGGTGGTACACGTACCAGCGCGAGGCCTCCTCGTCCCCTTCGATCGGAGGGTTTGGCGCCTCGTCCGGGTCCATGGTATCCAGGCGCCCGGCGGCCAGGCCGCGGTTCATGAGGTCGCAGATGAGGACCCACAGCTCCCGCAGGCGCTTGAGGGAGATGTTGGCACCCTTACGGTGCGGTGAGATGCCCGCGAGGAACAGGGCGTCGGCCCGGTAGATGTTTCCCACGCCCGCGATGATCGACTGGTCCATGACGATCTCGCCGATCGCACGCTTCTTGGAGTGGGCAACCTGAGCGAAACGCTCCATGGCCTCGGCGTCGGAGCGTGCCCCGGCGTCCAGGGGGTCGGGCCCCAGCTTCGCCTCCGCCTTGATGCGTTCCTCATCGGTGATGAGGTCGCAGCGGTTGGGGCCCACCAGGTCGGCGACGGCGTGGTCGTTGAACAGGCGCAGGCGCACTGCCCCCACGGGCTCGGGCGGCTCCCACTCCCCCGCCTTGGCCTCGCCGAAGCCCTCGCCCCAGCGGGTCTCAGAGTGACCGTTCCACTCCCCCTTCGCGACGTTGGGGATGCGGTGGGCGACCCCGTGGCCCTCGTCGACGACGGTCTCGTCGCCGTTGAAGCGCCACCAGCCGTACAGGCCCAGGTGGATGTGGACCCAGCGGTCCGGCCAGGGAGCGTCCTCGGGCAGGATCGGCTCCCCACTGCCGGCCGCGGCGCCCTCGAGGAGGGCCACCCCAGCCTCGTACGTCTCGCCCGGGGTGGGCGGGACGAAACCGATGAACATGTGTTTGCCGTGCACGCGCACCCGCTGCATGACCCACCCATCCAGGAGGGCGGCGGAGGACATGAAGCGTCCCTGCGGGGACGACGCCGAGACGATACCCCCGACGAAAAGCTCGTCGAGGGTACCGGCTAGGCGACGGACTGCATCGCCTTCAGGCATGCGACCTCACTTCTTGACGACGACGTTGACCAGCTTGGGCGCACGCGCGATGACCTTGAGCGGATCGGAGCCATCCAGTGCCTTGACGATCGGCGCCTGCTCCAGGGCCGCGGCGATCAGGTCTTCCTCGGAGATGGAGGGTGCGACCTCGATGCGGGCCTTGACCTTGCCGTTGACCTGGACGATCGCCGTGACCGTGTCCTCGACCAGCAGCGAAGAATCCTCGACGACCGGGAAGGGCTCGCGGGCCAGGGAGGCCTCGTGACCCAGGCGCGCCCACAGCTCTTCGCACAGGTGCGGGGCAACCGGGGCGAGCATGAGGATCAGGGCCTCGATGGCGTCGCGCGGCACGGCGTCCAGGCTCGTCAGGTGGTTGTTGAGGACGATGAGCTTGGAGATCGCGGTGTTGATGCGCAGGTTCTCGTACTCTTCGGTGACCTCGGCGATCGTGCGGGCCACGAGGCGGCGCGTCTTATCGTCCGCGGCCTCCTCGGTCACGGTCAGCTCGCCGGTCTCCTCGTCGATGGCGTTACGCCACAGGCGCTGCAGGAAACGCTGGGAACCGACGACCGCGCGGGTCTCCCACGGGCGCGACAGGTCGAGGGGGCCCATGCTCATCTCGTACACGCGGAAGACGTCGGCGCCGTAGGCGTCGTACATCTCGTCGGGCGTGACGATGTTCTTCAGGGACTTGCCCATCTTGCCGTACTCACGTTTCACGGGTTCACCCTGGTAGGTGAAGCCGGTCGTCTCGTCACCCTCGACCTCGTCGGCGGGCACGTACTGGCCGCGCTCGTCGGTGTAGGCGTATGCCTGGACGTAGCCCTGGTTGAAGAGCGTGTGGTAGGGCTCGGCATCCGGCACGTGGCCCAGGTCGAAGAGGACCTTCTGCCAGAAGCGGGCGTAGAGCAGGTGCAGGACCGCGTGCTCGACGCCGCCGACGTACATGTCGGTGCCGCCGCTGACCTTGCCCTCGCGCGGGCCCATCCAGTAGGCCAGGTTCTCCTCGCCGGCGAAACGCTCGGAGTTCGTCGGGTCGGTGTAGCGCATCTCGTACCAGCACGAGCCCGCCCACTGGGGCATCGTGTTGGTCTCGCGGCGGTACTTCTTGGGGCCGTCGCCCAGGTCAAGGGTGACGTTGACCCATTCCTCGGCGCGGCCCAGCGGGGCCTCGGGCGAGGAGTCGGCGTCCTCCGCGTCGAAGGTGCGCGGGCTGTAGTCGCTGACCTCGGGCAGCTCGACGGGGAGCATGTCCTCGGGCAGGGCGTGGGCGACGCCGTCCTCGTCCCACACGATCGGGAAGGGCTCGCCCCAGTAGCGCTGGCGGCTGAAGAGCCAGTCGCGCAGGCGGTAGGTGATGGTGCGCTTGCCCAGGCCCTTGGCCTCGAGCCAGGCGGTCATCGCGGCCTTGGCCTCGTCCTTGGCCAGTCCGTTCAGGTCGATCTCATCGTTCGCGGAGTCAACGGCCACGCCGTCACCCGTGTACGCGCCGACCTCGAGGTCGGGGCCGTAGGGGTCGTCCGCGGGGCCGATGGTGCGCACGACGTCGAGGTCGTAGGCGCGCGCGAACGCCCAGTCACGGTCGTCGTGGGCGGGCACGGCCATGATGGCGCCGGTGCCGTAGCCCCACAGGACGTAGTCGGCGACGAAGATCGGGACCTCGCGGCCGTTGACGGGGTCGATGCCCAGCAGGCCGGTGAACACGCCGGTCTTGGTGCGTTCCTCGTCGGCGCGCTCGGCTTCGGACTTGGCCGAGGCCTGGGCGCGGTAGGCGGCAACGGCCTCCTTCGGGGAGGCGGCACCGCCCGTCCACGCGTCCTTCGTGCCCTCAGGCCAGGACGCGGGCAGGGTCAGGGCGGCCTCGTCGCCGGCGTCGCCGCCGGCGGTTCCGCCGAGGATCGGATGCTCGGGGGCGACGACCATGAAGGTCGCGCCGAACAGCGTGTCGGGGCGCGTCGTGTAGACGTCCAGGGAGTCGAGGGAGGCGCCGACCTCGCGCGCTCCGGGCACGTCGAAGCGCACGGTGGCACCCTCGGAGCGGCCGATCCAGTTGCGCTGCATGGTGCGCACCTTCTCGGGCCAGTTGATGGTGTCAAGGTCGTCGGCGAGGCGCTTGCCGTAGGCGGTGATGCGCATCATCCACTGGCGCAGGTTGCGCTTGAAGACCGGGAAGTTGCCGCGCTCGGAGCGCCCGTCCGCGGTGACCTCTTCGTTGGCCAGGACCGTGCCCAGGCCGGGGCACCAGTTGACGGGGGCCTCGGAGACGTAGGCGAGGCGGTAGGAGTCGACGACCTTCGCCTGGGCGGCGCGGTCGAGCGAGTTGTAATCGGAGCCGTCCTCGGGGCGAATCTCGCCGGACTCGAGCTTGGCGATCAGCTCGCTGATCGGGCGGGCAGCGCCCTGCGAGCCGTCGGGGGCCGTGGCCTGCGGATCAAACCAGGAGTTGAAGACCTGCAGGAAGATCCACTGCGTCCAGTGCACGTACTCAATATCCGTCGTGGCAAAGGAGCGGCGCGAATCGTGGGACAGGCCCATGCGGCGCAGCTGGCGGCGCATGTTCGCGATGTTCTGGTTCGTCGTGATGGCCGGGTGCTGGCCGGTCTGGACGGCGTACTGCTCGGCGGGCAAGCCGAAGGCATCGTAGCCCATCGTGTACAGGACGTTGTCACCCTTCATGCGGCGGTAGCGCGCCAGCGTGTCGGTCGCGATGTAACCCAGCGGGTGACCCACGTGCAGGCCCTTACCCGAGGGGTAGGGGAACATGTCGAGGATGAAGAAGGGGTTGCGGGATGCCAGCGGGCCTGCCAGGTCACCCGTGGGGTTGTCCGCGTGGAACGTGCCCAGCTCCTCCCAACGGTCCTGCCACTTCGTTTCGATCTGACCGGCGAGCTCAGCGGTGTAGCGCTGGGCCGGGGCACTCTGCGGATTTTCGCTCATCTGTGCGTTCCTCGCTTAACGATGGGTCACGTAACAATACTCCCCACCAGGGTAGTTCACGCCCGCCCACCCCGCCGGATACGCTCATCTACCGAAGCGCGCGCAAATAGGTGACAATAGTCGCATGAGTACCGTCTTCGAAAAGATCATCTCCGGCGAGTGGTCCGGCCGCTTCGTGTGGGCCGACGACCTGTGCGTCGCCTTCGCAACGATCGAGCCCACTTCCCCCGGGCACGTCCTCGTCGTCCCGCGCTGCCCCTACGAGGCGTGGACCGACGCCCCCTCGGACGTGGCCGCGCACCTGATGAAGGTCGCGCGCGCCATCGGCGTCGCCCAGAAGGCGGCCTTCGGCGTGCCGCGCGCTGGCCTGGCCATTGCCGGCTTCGAGGTGCCCCACACCCACCTGCACGTCATCCCCCTGCGCGACGAGACCGACATCCTCCTGTCGAAGGCCGCTCCGGCGACCGACGAGGAACTCGATAACGCGATCACCACGCTGCGCGAGGCCCTCCTCGCCGCCGGCCACGGCGCCCACGTGCCCCCGTCGATGGGATCCGCGGCGCTCTCCTAACCGACTCCGCTCCCCCATTTCTGCGCACCCCGCGAGGGCGCTCCCAGCCCGCCCGACCACCTCGGTCAGGTGGGCTGATGCGCGCCCGGGCCTCGTCGATAGGGCGGCTCAGGCGCGTACGATGATGCCCGAGGCCAGGGCCGCGTCGAGCTGCACCATCTCTCCGTCATCGAGGGCAACCGTCATCGAGCTCGGTCCGCTGGCGAGGATGACAACGCGAGCACCGGGCACGAGACCAGCCTCCTCCCATGCGCGCAGGGCCTGCGGGTCACGATCGGGCAGCCGATCCACCACGCCCCCATCCCCCACCGCGAGCGTATCGAGGGGCGCGCCGAGAACCTCGTCGCTCGAGCCGTCCGCGCGCGGGATCGGATCCCCATGCGGATCGCGCGTCGGGTAGCCCAGGACCTTGTCGAGGCGGTTCAACAGCCGCTCGGACACGGCATGCTCGAGGATTTCAGCCTCCTCGTGCACCTCATCCCAGGAGAAACCCAGGGCCTCGTGGAGGTAGGTCTCCAGCAGCCGATGCCGACGCACCATACCGAGGGCGACGGCACGCCCCTGGCCGGTCAGGCGCACACGCCCGTAACGCTCGTGAGTGACCAACCCCTGACGAACCAGGCGCTGAACATTCTCCGTCGTCGTCGACGGCACCACGCCCATGTGCTCGCCGATGTCTTTGGGCTTGACGCCGTCGCGCCCGGCCTCCTCAGCGCTCCACACGAGCTTGAGAATGTCCTCGACGACCGTCGAGTATTCGCTCGATGCCTCCGACACAGCATCCCCTTTCGTCCGGGCCTCCATTGTAGGCAAAGCCCCGCCGCGCGAGCGCCCGGTTCCGCCCACCACATCCGAACGCCGCCTCCCAGTACCCCATGCCACACGGATGCGAGATAGGACACTGAGGGCAACATTGACTTGTCCGCACACCCGAAGATGTGTATATTTATCTCTCGGTTGCAAAACCCCCGCGTCATTAGCTCAATTGGCAGAGCAGCTGACTCTTAATCAGCGGGTTGAGGGTTCAAGTCCCCCATGACGCACAGCTTTCCCGGCTCCGGCCGGTGAGAGTTCCCGCGTCATTAGCTCAATTGGCAGAGCAGCTGACTCTTAATCAGCGGGTTGAGGGTTCAAGTCCCCCATGACGCACAGAAAGCCGGTGGCCTACAGGTCGCCGGTTTTTCGTATCCGTGGTGCCACTCCCCCTTTGTTTTCCAGTGTTGACCATAGCCCCGCCAGATCTGCGGCCGCCGCCGCTGCCCCGCCAGATCTGCGACCACCGCCGCTGCCCCGCCAGATCTGCGGCCTGCCAAAGCCCCGCCAGATCTGCGACCGCCGCGAGACCTGCCCGCCCGCTCGCCGCCCGCGCCGCGAGCTTCGCTCGGCGCGTCGGCTCGAAGCCCGGCCAGGCCCTGCAGGCCTCGCATCGGCCTCCGATCGGGCGGCTGGTGGCGTGCCTTTCCATTGCCTAGCCAGGCATTGGCACCACATGCGACACAAAACTCGCCCAGTACGCGCACAACACCCGTAAGTCAGCCATATTTCACAAGCGGTCGCAGCGACGGCCTTGAGTGCACAGCGAAGCACATGGGAATCACCTGCATGCTATGTGTCCGCGCCTGATAGAGCACCCAATCCAGAGCTCAGCCCGCAATAGACGATGCACGTCGTCAACAATGTGTATACTGAACAATCATGGCTCATAGCGTTTAGTACGCACACCTACGACTGGGGAACATCATGAGGAAAAGCCGGAGAGTTCTGGCGACGGGTGCTGGTTTGGCTCTTGTCGCTGCAGGTACGGTATCAATGTTTGCGCCACGCAGCGCACAAGCCGATACCGAGCCCTTCACCCTCTCACAATACGTCTCATCAACAAGTACGACGGTGTGCAATACGACCCCTGTGATCACGACCTATCACGGTACCGTCGTGCTGGACATTCCGGTCACTACGCTTCTGGCAGGCCACGAGGCAGAAATCCGCGCCGCGGCTGCACAGGGGCTCTCCCCTCATGACTCCGGCAGCAACGACAACGCCGATATCACACTGACCGTGAGTGTCCCTGAGGCGGTCACATTGGGGACGTCTCGCGCGAAATCCACCTCGTCACTGCTCGCCTACACCTCGTTCTCCCCCAACGCTGAACGCACACAGGTCACTGCGAACATCCAGCTCAAGGATCTGAACTGGCAGCAGCTGCTCGATATCTACGATGCGGAGAAAGCCAACCCCGGCCAGCACACGATCAAGGTCCAGGTCCCCTATGCCGTTGGCACAACTGACCCTGCGGAAGCGACTCAACTGGCCAGCGAACAGATTACCGCGACAGGTACGTTCAACTTCTTCGCATCTCCGACCACTCCCGCTCAGGTCTTTAACTTCGACACGAAGACCCTGGCAGTCGCACAGTCGCCTAGCGATTGCTTCACGTCCGCACCGACCAGGACAACGCGCTGGGTTGATGAAGAGGACGGCCACGACTTACAGCCCCCGAAAACCGGGCCCAACTTCTTCCAAGCCGCAGGAATTCCCGACTACGAATTCTCCACTCGGGAGTTGTCTGAGGATGGCTTGACCGGAATTTACAAGTACAAGAATGTTTTCGGCTCCCTTCCAGTCAACGGTGATGACCCGATAATCGGTACCGATTTTAAGATCGGTACCGATGAGAATCCCCCAACTCAGAAGGAAGAGATCCACGCCGAGAGTAAGAACTCGCTTCTGACCATCGAGAACGTCGTCCACTTGGACGACCTTCAAGGTGGACGCATTGCGGATCTCCTCCAGAAATACGAGAAGACGCCCAACGCATTCGACGATTTTGACCTGAAGAAGGTTCACGTGGGTTTCACAACCCAGATCACTCTTCCTGCGCAGCTGAAGTTTTCCGACCCCTCGGCCATCTCGGTGACTGGGCTTCCCCAGGGCTTCTCAGCGAAGACAGTGGAAGTTAACGGACATACCGCAACGGTTACCGTTGACGTCGATAACCCCGGTCAGATCACCACCATCGAAGACCTCAAGGACGCGATGAGTGGGCTTCAGGGAGAAGCGGTGATCACCATTAAGAAGATTGCCTTCACTGAATCCGCAACTGCCGATACGGACTACCAGATCGATCACCACACGCAGGGCGTTATCTCTGTTAATGTCGAGAAACAACTCGGTACCATGGTCAAGCCCGGGTGGCCGTCACCCGCATGCCCTCCGACTATGGGCGACGACGATACTGTCGAACCGGCCGAACCTCGCCCTGTTCTTGGGACAGTATTTGATCCGCCGTCACCTGCTTGCCCTCCTTCGGACATGCGTCTGAGCGCCGGATGGAGGCCCCCCGCGATCGGCCCTTCTGCCGGGTGGGATGAAGCTCCGCTCATGAAGCACCCCCTGAAGTACACGACCAGCGAGTCGCATCCCTACGTGACACGACTGTCCTTCAAGCCGGGTCCGACGCCCACACCGACGACAGTCACGCCCTCGGCTCCTCCCACGCCCGCACCGACGACAGTCACGCCCTCGGCTCCTCCCACGCCCACACCGACGACAGTCACACCCTCGGCTCCTCCCACGCCCACACCGACGACAGTCACGCCCTCGGCTCCTCCCACGCCCGCAACGCAGCTCGCCAAGACCGGTGCTTTCACCGTCGATGTGCTGCTACTCGCTGCCGTGACAGGCGCTATCGGCGCCGCGGCAATGCTGAGGAAGCGCTCGTAATTCGCGTTTCATAGCCAGAGGCGGGGGTGCCGGTGAATCACCGGCACCCCCGCCTGCCTGTGGGGTTACCCTGGGCAGCAAAGGGGCTCAGACATCCACACGTCTGCCCAATGACGCCACCCCGAGCCGCCCAGCCCTGTACGCCACACCTGGAACTAACCCCTGCGCCACATGCCCGTTGCACTCGTGCGCTCACTTCCATGCCGCCACCCTTCCGCCGTAGGCATCGTGGGGGGGTTTGCTACCATAGGAGGCTTTTGTCGGCGTGTCGCCGGCGTGTCGGTGGCCTATGGTCGCAAAACCCCCCGTTGAGCACCGGGCAAACGTGAGCCGCACGATGCCCTGAGCTAGGGGCAACGACAATACGCGACACATCGAGACGGCACGCATCGACGAACGACGCAGCCACACGCCACACATCGATGAACGACGCAGCCACACGCCCCGCATCGAGGCACCACGAGACAAGACGCCCCGCAGGGCGTGGCCTGCGGGGCGTCGATGCGTCTACAGACGCAAGTGTCAGTTACGACGCCTGCGCAGGGCGATGCCACCGGCGCCGATGAGGCCTAGGAGGGCCGCCGCACCGGCGAAGCCTCCCGCGACCGTGCCCGTGCGTGCGAGCTTCGGAGCAGGCGTCTGCTTCGCAGGCGTCGCGGGCGTGGAAGGCACGGGCGTCGCAGTCACCGAGGGCGTGGGGACGGGCGTTGCGGGCGTAGAGGGAGTGGGGGTAGGCGTCGCAGTCACCGAGGGAGTGGGAGTAGGCGTCGCGGGCGTGGAAGGCACGGGCGTCGCGGGCGTAGAGGGAGTGGGGGTAGGCGTCGAAGCCGATGGCGTCGGCGCCGGATTATTCGACACCTTGCGGATCACGATGTTGGTGTTCACACCCACGGCGCGCGCGTTCGCGGGATCATTCGGATCAACCGTGCGAGCGGCAGCGTCGAAGCCTCGGATCGTCTGGCCCGGGACGATTTCATACCCCTCGGGCAACGCCGGTAGCGCAGTGAGCGCGGCTCGCGACGGGTTGTGCTGGTCGTTGTTGTAGCGCTGCGTGGCCAGCACCGTGCCGTTGGCGTCCACGAGGCGAACGGATCCGAGGGGAGAGTAGAAGACCTCGCACACGAAATGAATGTCGGGCCGGTCGGGATCGAAGTTGAGCGCCGGTGCACTGATTTCCAGTGTGTACTGGCCAGGAACGACGGGGCTGGGACGGACGGGGACCTCGCCGGTCCCATCGATGGGCACGTACTCGCGTCGCGGTTCCAGAATGTTCTCATTCTCATCCGCAACGTAGCAGGTGGCCGGTCCCGGCGTGTCCGCAGCATGGGCGGGCGCTGCGACAATGAGGGGTGCGGCGCCGATACAGAGACAAGCGGTGAGGGCGGCTGTGCGCGGGAGCAAAAATGACTGCATGAAGAATTCCTAGTCGATCTTTCAATCGGTTACAACCACCACATTACCGGGTATCCGTAGCTTTCGCTGCCGTTATGCGTCTGCATTGTCGACATAGATTCCCCACCAGGGATAACGACGAGGCCGGGGTGCCCACGCGAGCAAGCCCCGGCCTCGTGCGAAGCGGAGACAACGACGGTCAGTGCCCCGGCCAGCTGCGGATCGTCGTCAGCGCGGCAACCGAGTACCGGTCCCACACGCGCCCGCCGACACGCACTGCCCCCTCCAGGATGATCACCGACCAGGGCAGGGCGACCACGTAAGCGACCCAGAACGGAACCAGGCCGAAGGAGGCCAGCGCGATCAGCACGTAGGACGGGACCTGCAAGACTGCGGTGCCCGCGAATCCCGCGAGCTGCATCAGCATCGTCAACAGGAACGAGCCGGTCCCCTTCGTCGCCAACGGCGAGACACCCGGCGGCTGTACCGGATACACCCAGCGCGCATTCACGACGAGGGTCGTTGCGGCCGCGCCCGAGAAGAGGACGATGCCCATCACTTGATGGAAGACGAAGTCGGACGCACCAGCCCTCGTGATGGCGTCGTGGATGAGGTATCCGAGCGCCTGGGGCACGAGGACGACGAGGGAACCGACGAGGCGTCCGCGGCGTTCCTCCCGGCCGCTCATCCCCGAGGAGATGACGATCCAGGCACCCGTCGAGTCGAATTGCATGAGCGCTCCCACGCTCAGGCCCATGGTCACGGGCACAAGGTAGAGGAAGATCCCCGTGAAGAGCACCTGCTGCCCATCGACCGCCACGCGCCCCAAGAGCACCCCGATGATCGGGAAGAGAATAGCGAACACCATGTTCATGTTGAGGCGCGGATCCACGATCCAGTAGCGCAGCGTGCGCGCCGCCAAAGACGCCGAGCGCACGCCGATACCGAGGCGCGTGAAGGTATCGACGCTGCGCAGGCCAGCCGAACGCGACGCCGCGGTCCGTTGGCCTCGCGCTTCCTGCTCGGCGGACTCGTCGATGAGATAACGTCCCTCGTTGATGGCCCGCTGCGCGTCGGCACTGATCTCACCCGCGTAGCCGCTCATGACGGGACGTAGGACGGCCAGCCAGACACGCCAGCCGACAACAGCCGTGGCCAGCGTGACGAGGGCACGGATGCAGGCGGCACCCCACGCCCCCTCGAGCAGGGAGACAACAACGCCGAAGGGAGCGCCAACAGGCGACCACAGCGCGACGTTCAGCCCGGCATGAAACAGCTCCAGCGAGAAGTTATCCGACAGGATCTTCATCCAATAACCCAGCGGGGTCAGCACCACGAAAAAGGCGATCAAACCGACCATCGTGACGGCGTCCTTCTTGCCCGAGCTATCAAGGCGCACCGCGAACCAGGTCCCGACCGCGCGCGCCCACAGCACTGCCAGAGGCAGCGTCAAGGCACCGGCAACAAACCAGCCGAGCGCCTCGAGCCATTGGGCCCGCCACAACGCAAACCACACGGGAACGAGAAGCGCCATGGCGGACATGACGCCGCCGGGCCCCACAGCGGTCGCGGCGACCAGTGCCACCCCCAGCCGCTTGCTCGGCCCCACGTAGGGCGCCAGACGCACGGGATCGAGTGAGTTGTCCATCGAGGCAAACGCAATGGGCAGGATCAGCCACAGGACGACGACAACGGGACCCACGATGGGCAGCACCGCCGCAAGGGTCGCTGCTCCCTCGGATTGAGCAAGGAATGCTGTGCCCACGAGCACGGACGCATAGATCCCACCGAAGTACAGGACGCCGAGGGCGGCCAGCACCAGCACGGCAGTCTGGCGGCGAACCGTGTTCCAGATGATGCGGAGCTTGAGGCGGATCAGTTGCCCAACCACGACAGGCCTTCCTCGGAGTGGACTCCTCCGACCAGGGAGGTGAAGCGCTCCCCCAGGTCGCCGCCCTGGGCGACCTCGTCGGTGGTTCCGGCGACGAGCACGCGCCCCTTGTCGATGATGGCCACGTGCGTACACAGCTGCTGGACGGTCGCCATCACGTGCGAGGACAGGATGACGGTGCCGCCACGCTTCGTATAGTCGGTGAGGATCTGACGAATGTTGGTCGCGGACACGGGGTCGACGGCCTCGAAGGGCTCGTCGAGGACCAGGACTCGCGGAGAGTGGATGAGGGCCGCGGCAAGCGCGATCTTCTTCGTCATGCCGGCCGAGTAGTCGCTGATCAGCTTCTTGCCCGCCTCGGCCAGGTCGAGAGCGGCCAGGAGCTCGTGGGCGCGCTCGCGGGCGACGGAGGCGTCCAGGCCGTGGAGCATGCCCACGTGGACGAGGAAGTCCGGGCCGGAGAGGCGGTCAAGCAGCCGCATCCCGTCGGGCATCACGCCAAGCAGGCCGCGCGCCCGCTGGGTGTCGCCCCACACGTCGACACCGTGCACGTAGGCGGTGCCCTTGTCGGGAGTGAGCAGGCCGGTGGCCATCGTGAGCGTCGTCGTCTTACCCGCGCCGTTGGGCCCGACGATGCCGTAAAAGGATCCGGTCGGGATATCGAGGGACAGGTCGGCGACCGCGATGAGGTTGCCGTAGATCTTGACGAGGCCTCGGATCGCCAGTGCGACATCTTCCCCGACAGGGGCGGCGGGTGCCACGGGAGCGGCAGGCTGTGAATCGGACATGAGAGTCTCCTTCGCGCATTGACATACCCGTCAATGCTATGACGCGCATATCACGTGCCGGGAAGATATCTCAGGACATGACCCCGCTCGCAGGGCAAGAGCCGAACTTAGCGGATGGCGAGGACGACGTTGAGTCCGTCCTCCGGGTGATACGTCCAGGTCGCACGGTAGGTACCCCACACATCATCCTGCGTGCCGTCGACGGCCCGCGTGATGAGCATGCGTTCGCGCACCGAGGACGGAGTATCGATCTGGTCGAGGATGCAGCGGAAGTCCGTCTGCGACAGGCCGTTTGCCCCCTCGCCGTACGCCACGAGCGTCAGCGTTGTGTTGTCGCTTGCCAGGCGCGCGTAGGGGCTGTTGACCGAGCAGGCGTCCAGGGAGTGCGCCAGCTTGTCCGAGGCGACGGTGCGCAGGTAGGACAGGCCCATCACGCCGCCCACGGCCAGGACCAGGGCGAGAACGAATCCGAAGGCGAACATGCCCAGGCCTCGCTTGATGCGCTTGTGGCGCTTGGGGCGTTCGCGACGCAGCGGCGGGCGCTGGTCCAGTTCTTCGTAACGGTAGGCGCGCGCCTCACGGCGTCGTTCTTTCTCTGCCTCGGACAGGCGTGCGACGACCTGGTCGCCGGGAACGGCGCGGGTGGGGCCCAGGCGCCTGCTCAGGGCGACGTCGGCCCGCGTGGGCAGGTCACGCTCCGCGTTCCAGTCGTCTTCGCCGCCGTCCCCGAAGAAGGGGGCATTGGCCTCGTCGTGATGCGCGTATTCCCGGTCGGAGGCGACCTCCTCGCGCGCCTCGGAGGTGACATCCTGGGGCGTGAACCGGCTGAGCGGAGGGGTGGGCAGCGCGGGCGGGCGCACCGGGGCGGAGGGCTCCGCGCTTCGCTGAGGGTAGGTGGAGGCGGAGGGGGTCACGACCGCCGAGGTGTACTCATCCTTGGGCGCAGACCTGACGACAGGGGTGGGCTTGGTAATCGGTGAGGACTTGGGGATCGCCGGGTACCTGTCGCGAGGTGGAACGCGCGCGATGATGGTGCGTTCGACGTCGGGAGACAGCGCAGCGATCTGCGGGTGCCCATCCTTGAGCACGGACGAGGCCGTGGGAGCGAAGGTTTCCTTTGCTACTGGCACGGTGGCTGAGGGGGTGCCGGGCATGACGGGTTGCTCGGGCGAGCGCGCGGGCACGCCGCCCGGATAGTCCGGCGTCGCCGATCCCGTGCCGACCCGATATGCGTCCGGCGTTGCAGCCCCCATGAGTCCTCCATCAACACGACACTTGTACTTGTCGAACAAGCATAAGCGTTGATTACTCAGGAAGCAAGAGGTTAGTCGATACCCAGAGCCTTGCGCAGCCGCGCGACGTGCCCGGTCGCCTTGACGTTGTACTGCGCCAGCGCCACGGTGCCATCAGGAGCGACAACCACGGTCGAGCGAATGATGCCCACGTAGGTGCGCCCGTAGTTCTTCTTCTCACCCCACGCGCCGTACGCCTCGAGAATATGGTGCTCAGGATCGGAAGCCAGCGGGAAGGTGAGGGACTGCTTCTCCGTGAAGCGCTCAAGCGCAGCCATCGAGTCGGCGGACACACCGATCACCGAGTAGCCAGCACCCTGCAAGGAGGCGAGGGAATCGCGGAAATCGCAGGCCTCCTTCGTGCAGCCGGGCGTGGAGGCCTTCGGGTAGAAGTAAACGACGACGCCGCGCGAGGAGGCGGCGAGGAGGTCGGACAGGGTGAGGGTTCCCTGGGTGGTTTCGACGGTGAAATCGGGGGCCTGCTGGCCGATATCCAAAGTGCTCATGCCCCTCAGTCTATGGGGAGCTCTCCCCCGCTGCGAGGGGGCCACCCTGTGCGCGAGATGGGACTCGAACCCACACGTCAAGGACACTGGAACCTAAATCCAGCGCGTCTGCCAATTCCGCCACTCGCGCGCGCATCCCAGTCTAGCCGATGGTCGCGGCCCCGTCCGAACACCGCGGGGACGAGGCCGGCGCCGGCTCGGGTAGCACGTTCACTCTCGCGAACGGCGAGCTGGGAGGCACACCTGTCAAGAGCGGCGGCAGGACCCGGCGAAGCCGTGCGCACAGCGAGCCTCAGCGCGCGGTCGCGTTGATGGTGCCTTCGCCCAGGACTCGGGTGCCCCGGTAGACGACCATGGACTGGCCGCGGGCCACGCCACGCGCGCTCTCCTCGAGCTCAACCTCGATCCGCTCCGCGTCGCGCCGCAGCCGGGCCACGGGAACGGGCGTGCCGTGAGCGCGCAGCTGTACGAAGAGGTCGGTGGCGTCGGCTCCGTCGTCGTCGGAGGCCAGCCACACGGCGTCGGTCGCGTCGATGCGCGAAATGGACAGCAGCTCGGAGGCGCCGACGACGACCTGGTTGGTCTCCGGCCGCGTCTCCAGGACGTATCGGGGACGCCCGTCGGGGGCGGGCGCGCCGATCCCCAGGCCCTTGCGTTGGCCGACCGTGTAGTTCCAGTAGCCCTCATGCTGGCCCAGCACGTCCCCCTCGGGGGTCACGATGTCTCCCTGCGCGCTGCCCAGGTGGGCGCGGAGGAAGCCCTGCGTGTCACCGTCGGGGATAAAGCAGATGTCGTAGGAGTCGGGCTTGTTGGACACGCCCAGGCCCAGGCGCTCGGCCTCGGCGCGTACCCACGCCTTGTTGGGGGCATCCCCCAGCGGCAGGACGACGCGGGTCAGTTCCTCGGGGCCCATGACGGCCAGCACGTAGGACTGGTCCTTGAGGTTGTCGGCGCCGCGGTGGAGCTCGGGCCCAGCTTCGCCATCGACGATGGCGGCGTAGTGGCCCGTACACACGGCGTCAAAGCCGAGCGCCCGGGCGCGGCTGGCGAGCTCGCGGAACTTTACGAACTCGTTGCAGCGCACGCAGGGGTTGGGGGTGCGCCCGGCCTTGTACTGGGCGACGAAGTCGGTGATGACGGTCTGCTCGAATTCGCTCGCGAGGTCCCACACGTAGAAGGGGATGCCGATGATCTCGGCGGCGCGCGCAGCGTCCCCGGCGTCCTCGATCGAGCAGCAGCCGCGCGAGCCGATGCGACACTCCTGGGGCTGGGAGGACAGGGCCATGTGGACCCCGACCACCTCGTGCCCAGCCTCGACGGCTTTCGCGGCGGCGACGGCGGAGTCCACGCCGCCGGACAGTGCTGCCAGAACTCGCATCTAGCGTCCCTCGTTTCGTTCGTTGCGCACGTGGGCGACGCCGTCCAGGGCGGCACCCGCACGGATAGCCACGGGCAGGGCGGCCAGGAAGGCGTCGATATCGTCGCGGGTCGTCTCATGGCCGAGCGAGACACGAAGGACGCCGAGCGCCTGCTCCTCGCTGCGTCCCATCGCCATGACGATCTCGGAGGGGCGCGTGACCCCCGCGTGACAGGCGGATCCGGCGGACACGGCGATCCCGGCCATGTCGAAGGCCATGAGCACGGCCTCGGGGCGGGCGGTGGGCAGGGACAGGTGGATGATCGCGCTCGACGAGGCCGACTCCCCCACGGTCGGATACGTTCCCTCCGGCAGGTGGGACAGCAGGTGCGCGCGCAGGTCAGCCGCGCGGGCGGCGAAAGCTGAGCGCTCGGCGACGACCTCGGTGAGTGCGGCTGCGAGCGCGCAGGCGCCCGCGACGTCGGGCGTGCCCGAGCGGATCGAGCGCTCGTGGCCACCGCCGGGCCGGTCAGTCGTCATGGGGATGCCACGCCGGGCGAGGAGAACGCCGATGCCAGCGGGGGCACCGACCTTGTGTCCGCCCACGCTCATGAGATCCAGGCCGAGTTCCGCAAAGGACACGTCCAGTGTGGGGATGGCTTGGGCGGCATCGGAATGGACGAGGCCTCCGCTGGCGTGCATGAGCTCAGCGAAGTCTACGACCGGCTGAATCGTGCCAATCTCGGAGGACACGAGGGTCATGGAGCCGAGCGCGAGGCGCCCCTCCCACGAGGCCGGGGCGCCGTCCTCGGGCACGCCAGGCAGGCCGTCACCGGACCCAGAGGGCAGCACCGAGCGGCCACCCGCATCCACGGGCAGGACGTCCCAGGAGAAGCCCTCGCGTGAGGCAACCGCGCGCTGATGGGCGACCGCGTCGTGCTCGAGGCCGGAGACGACGATCAGGTCGCGCTCACCGTCACGGCCGCGCATTCCCCGGGCCGCCGCCATGACGCCGAGCGCGTCGGATTCCGTTGCCCCCGAGGTGAAGATGACCTCGTGGATGTCCGCGCCCAGGGCGCGAGCGACCTGTTCGCGCGCGTCGTCGAGCATGCGACGGGCCCGCCGCCC
>QFCH01002516.1_pt1 | contig 21359 bp, 16 predicted proteins | sample 5346071 | NCBI WGS metagenome assembly QFCH01 (sample SAMN09062255, study PRJNA434731) | Human gut metagenome, whole genome shotgun sequencing project. | isolation source: stool timepoint B chromium assembly | host: Homo sapiens | collected 2015
CGTATATGATAACCGTATGCCCGTGTTTATGCCAGAAATTTTTATTCATTCTGCCTTTCACCCTTCCTCACCTTCCTTCCTGTTCTTTCCCAGTCCCATGCCCAGCTGCATGATCCGTTCTTCTGTCAGTTCTGCCTTTTCCAGAATACCGGATATTCTGCCCTCGTACATGACAATCACCCGGCTGCTCATGCCGATTACCTCCAGCATATCGCTGGAATTCATGACCACCGCCACACCCCGGGCCGCCAGGTCATGCATGATTTGGTAGAATTCCCGTTTGGCCTCCACGTCAATGCCGCGTGTTGGCTCGTCAAAGAGAATAACCCTGGGCTCCGTGGCCAGCTCCTTGCCCAGAACCACCTTTTGCTGGTTTCCCCCTGACAGACTGGATACAGGCAGGTCCAGCCCTCCCATTTTGATGGAAAGCTTTGACGCCATGGACTCACTGAATGCCTGTTCCGCCTTTTTGTCTATGAAACATCCCTTCATGCGCTTTTTCATACTGGAAATGGACAGGTTGTGGCGGTTGGAAAGCTCCAGCATCAGCCCCTGGTTCTTCCGGTCGGAGGGCACCAGGGCGATTCCGTTTGCAATGGCCTGCCCCGCGTTCTTTATGCCCACCTGCTTTCCATTGACAATAATTTCTCCCCCCGCCAGGGGATAGAGACCGCTGACAGCGTTAAGCAGCTCTGTCTGTCCATGGCCCTGCAGTCCGGCCACTCCCAGTATCTCTCCTTTATGTACCTGGAAGCTGACCTGGTTCAGCTTATGGTCAGCGTCCGCCAGGTTCTTTACCTCAAATATAACCTGGCTGTCATCTACTTCGCATACAGGCGGCGGGAATACATGATTCAGGGAACGCCCCACCATCATACGTATTAAATCGTCCTCATTTATCTCGTTCATGTTCCTGGTTCCAATATAGCACCCGTCCTTGAATACGGTAATCCGGTCTCCCAGCTCAAACAGCTCCTCCAGACGGTGGGATATGAAAATGATAGTTTTGCCGTCCGCAATCAGATTGTGGATAATCTGATACAGCTGCTTTACCTCCTTCTTGGCCAATGCGGAAGTGGGCTCGTCCAGAATAATCAGTTCCGGGTCCCTGACCAGAATCTTAAGGATTTCCGCCATCTGCTGTTCCGCCACCGGCAGGCTGCTCACAGTGGCATCCGGGTCAATGTGGATTCCATAGCGGTCCATGACGGCCAGAATGCGCTTTTTGATTTCCTTTCGGTTGATTCTTCCCAGACAGGTAACCGGTTCCTGGTTTAAATATATATTTTCCCAGACCGTCATTTCCCCCACCAGAGTCAGCTCCTGGAACACCATGGCAATTCCCAGTTTCTGGGACTGCTCAGGATTCCGGATTACCACCTTTTTACCATGGAAATATATTTCCCCTTCATCTGCCTGATGGATTCCCGCCAGAATCTTAAGTATGGTACTCTTTCCGGCCCCGTTTTCCCCGGCCAGCACATGTACTTCCCCCTTGCTGCAGGAAAATTGTACCCGGTCCAGGGCCGTGATGCCGGCAAACCGTTTTGTTATATTGACCATTTTTAAAATCTCTTCAGCCACTGTTAACCTCCTTCTCTCTCCGGAACAGACATGGTCCTTATGTGCAAAACAGGCCGATATTCATCGGCCTGTCCATCATCCCCAAAGCGTGCTGACTACTTGTAAAGCTTCTGAAGTGTCGCGTCATCCAGCTCTGTAAGAACCCAGAAGCTGTCCGGCATATCCGAACGGTAATACTGGTCCACATTTTCTTCTGTAACAGTCTCAATATCCATGACCACGTTCCCAGGAATATCCTCGCCGTTTAAGGCTTTGACCACAACCCGCAGAGCCTCGGCGCTGGTATAGGTAGGATTGGACGGCGCTATGCAGGACAGCCCTTTATCCTTATTTTCAATCCATGCGCGGATAGCGCCGTTGTTGCCTTCGCTTGTCATGGGAACCAGATCCCGGCCGGCTGCTATAAATGCGTCGATTGCTCCCTGTGTCATGGCGCCGCCCTGTGACCACACTCCGTCGATTTCCGGATAAGCGGACAGCATGGATTCCATGGCAGCCTTGCCCTGTGCATAGTCCCAGGAAGCGTTGGCCGAACCCAGAATCTCGATATCGGGATACTGTTTGAACACTTCCTCTGCACCGCCCCAGCGCAGGGAATCTGTGGCTGTTCCCGCGATACCGTTCAGGACCACAATCTTGCCTTTTCCATCCAGCTTGTCCACCAGCCACTCTGCTCCGATACGGCCGAATTCCTTCTCGTCAATACCTACCGTAGCCACCTGTTCTTCTGTCTCCACCACGTTGTCAAAGGAAACCACCTTGATACCTGCTTCTGTAGCCTCTTCTACCACAGGCGCAAGGGCTGTGGGGGAAGCAGCCGTAATAACAATGGCATCCACCTTCTTTGTAATCAGATCCTGCATGTCGCTGATCTGCTTGTTGATATCCTCATTGGAATTGGTAATGTAGTACTCACTTACCACTCCATCTGCCTTCAGCTTCTCCGCCTCAGCCACAAATTCCTGCTCCATCTGGGCCCTCCATGAGTTTCCGATGGAATAGTTGCACAGGGCCACCACATATCCTTCCCCGCCGGCCGTCTCAGAGGAGGCCTGTGCCTCTGTGGTCTCTTCCTTTTCTTCTTTCTTTTCTTCCTGGGCCGGGGCGGCTGTTGTCTCTGCCGCCGCAGGGGCAGCCGTTGTCTCCGCTGCCTTTTGTGAACCGCAGGCGCACAGGCCCATTGCCATTACTGCTGCCAAACCTACTGTAAACATTTTTCTCATAACTCATCTTCTCCTTTTTTTTAAATAGTAACAGTTATAGATAATTTACCTCTGATTGTCGAAAAACAGCCTTCTGGCATTATCCGCCATGATCATCTGCCGGTGGGATTCCGGTATATGACTGCAATGCTTCTCCACCAGGTTAATCAGCTGCCTCATGGTACCATGGTTCAGCATACCCGGATAATCCGAAGCCCACATCATCTTCTCCGGTCCCACATGGCGGTAGCATGCCTGGATGATTTCCGCGGAGGAAGGCCAGGGATATTCCTCGTCAAAATACACCGGTACGGTGGATGTGTCGATGAATACATTGGAACGGTTCTTTACCAAATCCAGCACTTCCCTGTAATTGGACTCAGGCATCCCTTTTTTTAAACATGCATCCGCCCCCATATGGCACAGGATGAAGCTGATATTGGGATACGCTGAGGCCAGGAAGCCCGCGTCCTCAATGTCCTCTGTGCGGAACATGTGGATGAATACCGGCTGATGGTATTGATTGCAGCAGTCCCACACAGGAGCCAGCCCGGAATCCGAAAGGCGGGTACCGGGAGCGCACTGGAAGGTGCTGTCCACTTCCACCTTAAAGCCAAACAGGATTCCCTGGTCGTAGATGGACGCCAGCTCCCTGGCCGCCTCCTGTCCTTTCATTATGTCAACCAATGCCACCCCCCTTAACCGGTCCGGATACCGTTTTACGCTGTCCGCAAAGTACCGGTTATGGTACCCGTAATAGGGATTAGGCATAAGAACCGCCTTTTCGATACCGCACCAGTCCATATAGGCGATGAGCATTTCCGCCGTGCTGCGGCTCTGTTCAAAGGAGGGAGGAAGAAACTGCACTTCCTCATTTCCTATGGCGACCCGCCCCAGGCCGGTGGAGACCATGGGCTGTCCCCTGGTAATTCCCGCCACCCGCTCATATATATGGGCGTGAATATCAATTACATTCATCTAACTCCCCCTACCTGTATCTTTGTGTATATTGCACTTTAACAGTACTGTTTTTCGGATGTCATTAGTATACTATGACCATATTTTTATGTACATATGATTTGATTGGAATATGTTTTGATTTCATTCTATCTTATTGACGCTCCCTGCAAATCGTGATTTAATGATAACAACTGTTACATTGGGATGATATTTTTATCATAAGGAGGGATTTTATGTATCAGATTTTATCGTATCCTATAAAAAAAGGGCAGCCCACCTGGCCCGGCAACCCTGCATTCAGTCTGGAACCCCACACCTCCATTGCCGGAGGCGACACAGCCAACACCTGCACCATCCATCTTTTTAACCATTACGGAACCCACCTGGATGGACCCATGCATTTTTACGGAAAGGGCATTCCCCTGGACCAGGTTCCCTTTGGGCAATTTTTCTTTCATAAGCCCCTGCTCCTGGATATTCCAAAGGAACCTGGCGCAAAGCTCATGCCCGAGGATCTGATTCCCCACCGTGAGGACGTAAAAGACGCTGATCTGCTTTTAATCCGCACCGGTTTCTCCAAATACCGCAGAGAAAAACCGGATCTCTATGAAAACAATGGTCCCGCTGTCAGCAGCCGGCTGGCCCGGTACCTTCAGGATAATATGAGCCATTTAAAGGCCCTGGCCCTGGATTTTGTGTCACTGGCCTCTTACAGCGACACCAAGGATGGGGATCTGGCCCACCAGATCATGCTTGGCATGTACCACGGCCGTTATATCTGCATTATCGAGGATGTTAACATGGAGGGACTTCCGTCCGGTTTTCTGAAAAACGCGGCTGCCGTTCCGCTGATAATAGAGGGCATTGACAGTTCCCCCGTCACCATGTGGGCGGAGTACTGATGCCTATGTCACGGTTCAAGCTGCTGTTTAGGAAACACTGGTGTCTTCTCATCATCTGCTCCCTGTGCGTCATCCTGGCCATTACCCTGTATGATACCTCCAACCAGGCCGCAAACTGGGAACCGGAACCGGCTGACAGCTCCAGCCTCCATGTGGGTTTTTCCCAGATAGAGACAGACAATCCATGGAGAACAGCCCAAATCAACAGTTTCCGCGAAGCCCTGCTTCCCAATGGGATGGACTTTATCTACCATGAACCGGAGGACCACTCTGTTCAGTGGCAGCTGGAAGATATACGCAGCCTGATTCGGGAGGGCGTGGACTATCTGGTCATTGTGCCCGCGGACCTGTCTGCCCTGACTCCGGTGCTCCAGGACGCCAAGGACGCGGGCATTCCCGTCATCCTCATCGATCAGTCGGCCGAGACCATTGACCAGAGCTACTATGTGTCTCTTATCTCCGCGGATTACCTGAAGGAAGGCCAGATTTGCGCCGGCCTTCTGGCGGATAAATTCGGGGAGCAGCCCTGCAGGATCGTGGAAATCTACGGCACCGAGAGCTCACCCGGAGCCCAGGCGCGCTCAAAAGGATTCCATCAGGCCCTTATGAAGTATCCCAACATGGAAATCATTGATGTGGAATACGGGAATTTTGACCGGGTAACAGCCCAAAAGGCAATGGAAAACGCACTTATCAAGGCCGCCAACCGGGGACAGACCATAGACGCGGTCTTTGCCCACAGCGATGAAGACGGGCTGGGGGGCTCTCCAGGCTATCAAGGTAGCAGGGCTGCCGCCGGGTGAAATCGCCATTGTGTCCATCAACGGCATCCAGGACGTGTGCAAGGCCATCATTGCCGGAGAATATCTGGGCACGGTGGAGAGCAACCCCCGCTGGGGATTTATTGCGGCTTTCCTGATACAGCAGATGGAACGGGACTGCAAGCCATTCCCCATGGTAATGATTCCTTATCAGATTATTACTGCTGAAAATGCGGCCGAGTATGCGCTCACCGCCTATTAATACAGGAAAGGAAACGGGATTCATGAAAAACTTCTTCCGACAGCTTTCATTCCGCAGGAAACTGCTGATTTCCTTTGTGACGCTATCCTGTATCCCTGTGCTCCTGGTGGGAATTGCCGCCTACCATCTCTATACCAATTTCATCATCAACATGACCGAAAAATCCTCCATCGAGACCATTGACCTTGTCTGCGATGACATTGACAGCCTGCTCAATGATGCCTGGAATCTCTGCGACATGCTGACCGGCGATATCAAGATGCAGAAATACCTGCGCATGGACTTTGACTCTGTCCGGGACCAGTATTCCAACGACCTGGCCGGCAGCATGGAGCTGGCCTCTATCTCCACCTACCGCAAGGATATCTTCGGAGTATATGTGTTCGGCCAGAACGGCGGCCGCTACAAATCCAACTACTACTCATTCAAATCAGAGGACCAGAGGGAGACTACATGGTATAAGGCCATTGCGGGCAGCAGGGAAACCACCTGGTTTCCTTCCCATGAGGGCAGCTTCATTGTCCGCAGCTCTATCAGCGATAACTTCATTACGGTGGGACAGCCGGTGATGGATAAGGCTTCGGGTATGGTCAACGGCATTGTGGCAGCCGACATCAAAGAGGATGTTATCACCCAGAAAATCAAGCACAGTCTCAGCAACGGGGTCATCTGCATCATTGATCAGGAGGGAAGCATCCTGTTCCGCTCCAATGCAGGCAATGATCTCCACTATCCCATCGACATTTCCCCCAGCCTGGTATCCCATATTCTGGAATCCACAGGCACTGCCGTGGGAAAATCCATGGTAGTGCCTGACAGCGGGTACCTGGTGGTGAGCCGTACCCTGATGAATTCCAACTGGAGGATTGCCGGCATCATAGACCGGGGCTTTCTGACCCAGAGCAGCAAGGACATCACCCATATTGTCATGCTGGTCCTGCTGATTATCGCATTCTCCTCCCTGTATGTGGCCATGCTTATATCCCAGTCCGTATACAAACCAGTACAGATTCTTTACCGCATGATGGAGGAGGTGGAAAATGGGGATTTCTCGGTCCGGTACACGTACCACTCCTCCGATGAGTTCGGGCGGCTGGGCAAGAATTTCAACCAGATGCTGGAGCGGATCCAAAAGCTTATCAGTCAGATCTATGAGGAGCAGAAAAAGCTTAAAAACTCGGAGCTGAAGGCCCTCCAGGCCCAGATACAGCCCCATTTTCTGTATAATTCCCTGGATTCCGTCATGTGGCTTTTGAGAATGGACAAGAATCGGGACGCGGAGAAAATGCTCAATGAGCTGTCCACACTGTTTAAGATTTCGCTCAGCAAGGGGAATGAAATCATCACCATCGAGGAGGAGCTGCGTCACATAAGCAGCTACCTGTTTATCACCAACATGATTTACAGCAAGAAATTTGAATACGCCATTGAATGCGACCCTGTGCTGTATTCCTACCGTACTCTTAAGCTGCTGTTGCAGCCCCTGGCTGAAAATGCCATTGCGCACGCAATACCCATGCCTGGGCAGAAGGTCTTTATACAGGTGCGCATTTACGAGGATGAGGACAGCCTTGTACTGTCCGTGCAGGACATCAGCCGGGGAATCGACCAGGAAACCCTTGAAAAACTTCAGCAGCAGCTGGGAACAGCCGCCCACCCGGACCGCAGGGATTCCGGGTATGGACTTTACAATGTCAATGAGCGCATCCATATCCTCTTTGGAAGCAGCTACGGTCTGACCGTCACGTCAGAGCCGGATTTTGGCACCGAAGTAACCGTAAGGATTCCCAAACTGAAAGGAGATGATATTTTTGTTCCAGGCAATGCTTTGTGATGACAATGAAATCATACTGGAAGGGTTATCCCGGCAGATTGACTGGGAGGGACTGGGCATCTGCCTTTCCGGCACTGCTGCCGACGGACAGGATGCCTGGAACCAGATGAAGGATAATCCGCCTGACATCCTTATCACCGACATCCGTATGCCTTATATCGACGGGCTGGAGCTATCCAGGCTGGCAAAGGACTTAAACCCAAACATCGTGCTTCTCATCATCAGCGCGTATGATGACTTTGAATATGCCAGGACAGCCATGCATCTGCGGGCCCTGGATTATATACTGAAACCCATTGATCTGGATGCCATGAACCGCATACTGACGAATGCGGTTTCCCACTGCCGGCAGTTCCACCACGACAAGCGTCTGATGGCCACACAGCTGCTGCGCAACATGGCGGTCCAGGAGGCGGCCGGCCCCGAGGGCATTGTCTTAAACGAGCTGGACCTTGAGCCTGATTCATGGTGCTGCTTCCTGCAGGTGGAGCTGGACGATCACAGCTTAAGCAAGCTGTCCGACGACATCCGTTATGCGTCAGAGCGCAGGTTTTCGGCCCTGAGCCAGATTCTGTTTGGTGACAGCTCTTATCTGCTGGAATCCCATCAGTACAGCTACAGCGTCTGCCTCACCTCCCGCTCCAGGATGGAACTGGCCGCCCGGCGGAAAATTCTGGTGGACACGATACGCAGGCAGTTCCCCCATGAGGGGAGCTACTGCGATGTCAGCATCGCCTCGGGCAGCATTGTCCAGGGCATCCGCCTGCTCCACAAAAGTGTACAGACCTGCCATGAAGCAGGCAAGCTTCATTTCATCAAGGGTTCCAATGCGGATATCTTTTACGAGGAGGTGGAGTCTTATATCTATAATGAGCCGGAGGACAGCCAGGGATATCCCATACCGGACACCAGGCTTATTACTTTTATCAAGGAACAAAATAAGGAAGGGATTACAGGAGAGCTGGAGCAATTAAAAACATGGCTCTATCAGAAGGGAAGCGAGAGCTATCTGTATATGACATTTTCCCTGGGAAGCTTCTATACCCATCTGATGAAGGAATTGGGGGAATCAGGAATCAACCTTCAGGATATATTTCAGAATCCCATCGAAGAATTCAAAAAAGTGGCAGCCGGCGGTACACTGGAGTCCAGCATCGAAAACCTGAAGCAGAACCTGTTCAAAATCTGCGACAGCATACGCATCAACAAAAGCCGTTACGGAAAGCTCATAGACCAGGCCATCCTGTACATCCAGAACCACTATATGTCCTCCTCCTTTTCCATTGATGAGGTAGCGGGGGCTGTATGCTTAAGCACCTCCTATTTCAGCACTGTATTTAAGAGCGAGACAGGAATTACATTTACGGATTATCTGATTAAGGTAAGGATGGAAAAAGCCAGGGGACTGCTTGAGAATACCAGCATGAAAATGTATGAAATCTCATCCAGGGCAGGATATGAAAATGCGGCCTATTTCAGCGCCGCATTCAAACGATATTATGGAAAATCCCCTTCTGAGTTCCAGAGCCGGAAGTAGGGGCGGCAGACAAAAGGAAAGACCGGCCGGCGGCAGGCAGGAACGCAAAAAAGGAGGCAAGTGCTGCATGGCGGAAGGGAACGGATTGAAAAAAACCTACGCCTCCCTGCCCGGACATTCCTCCCGCAGAAAGCATTCACAGCATTTCGGGCGCCTGGCAATGCAGATGGTACGGCCCAGGGTAATGATATGTATGTTCCACAGAATCCAATGGTCCCTTGGCAGCACCTTCATCAGATCATACTCTATTTTCTCCGGCTCCTCCTCTTTTGTAAGGCCCAGCTTCCTGGAAATACGCTTTACATGGGTATCCACCACAATACTGGGTTCATTGTATATGTTCCCACGTATAACATTGGCTGTCTTACGTCCCACGCCTGCAAGGGAGGTCAGCTCCTCTATGGTTCTTGGCACCTCTCCTCCAAAGCGTTCCACCAGGTCCCGGCAGCAGGCAATGATATTCTTAGCCTTCATGTGATAAAACCCAACGGAGTGGATATCCTGTTCCAGTTCCTTTAAATCCGCTGCGGCAAACTTCTCCAGGGTATCATATTTCTGGAATAAATCAGCTGTGACAATATTCACCCTGGCGTCCGTACACTGGGCGCTCATGATGACTGCAATCAGCAGCTGCCAGGGTGTCTCATGATTCAGATAACAGCGGTACTCCGTACCGTATTCCCGGTCCAATACATCCAGGATACGGGCAATACGGGCGGCCAGTTCTGCTTTTGTCTCCCTGACAGCTTTCGGCCTTCCCTGAGTTTTTGTGCCGCCGCCAGCTTTTCTCCCTCTGCCGGCCTTTGTATCCCGGTCACTTTTTATCCCTCTGCCAGTTTTTCTGTCAGTCTCAGGTTCATTTAAAATGGTCTTCTGCAGCATATATCCAGTCCTTTCATCACAACGTTTTTGTTGCATTTACAACGTTCTAAAGTTTATCACCCAATTCTGACCGCCCTTGCATTATACGTCAGCGGGTCCCTGTGCCTGTAATCAAACAGCACCAGGGTTCCGTCTCCCATGGCTTCAATATGGGCCATCTTACTCATCTGCCTGGAATCATACCCTTCATAATCCATAAGGTAATGGGGAGATTCCTCCTCCCTCTGAAAGAACTGCCGGACAGCCTGTTTATAAGGGCTTTGGTCCCGGGCAAAGGATGGGCGGCTTTTTACATTTTCCCTGAGATATAAATCATACATGAGAAGGTCCCTGAACCGTTCCATAACAGAGGCATCCAGCCCTGCATCCCTACGTCTGGCTATGATACTGTACAGTATCTCATATCTGGCTATGCGGCTGTGGCTGATGCCGGTGAGATTGTTTTCACGGTAATATGCAGCCATATCCAGAAACATTTCATAGGGCGAACCGTATTCTGCCGCAAGCCCGGACAGAGTATGGACAAACTGCCTGCTGTTATAATACACCTCCGTCATATCCTCCACGCCCTTTAGTTCCAGGATGTCCCTGTAGGACAGCCACCGGGTGGACAGGACCTCATAGGGCGGCCGTGAGGAATAGCAGAGGCCGTAGGTCGATGCCATTTCTTCCATATAAGAGCCCTTCAGCACTTTGAGGAAGCCCAGCTGAAGCTGCTCCGGCTCCATGGAATATACCTGGTTGAACGAATGACGGAAAGATTCCAAATTCTCATTGGGCAGACCTGCGATCAGGTCCAGATGCTGGTGAACATTATGTGCCTGATTGATTGTGCCGGTGATACGGCGTATCTCGTCTATATCTGTCTTGCGGCGTATGGCCTTAAGCGTGTCCGGATTAGTGGACTGGACGCCAATCTCCAGCTGGACCAGTCCAGGACGCATCTGGCCCAAAAGCGCAATCTCCTCCTGGTCCAGCAAGTCGGCGGCAATCTCAAAGTGAAAATTGGTGACTCCGTTGTCATGGCTCTGGATAAACCGCCATATGGCCATGGCATGTTTTTTATTGCAGTTAAAGGTCCTGTCCACAAATTTTACCTGAGGCACTCCGGCCTCCAGGAAATAAGCCAGCTCATCAAGGACCAGTTCCAAGCTTCTGAACCGTACGCTCTTATCAATAGAGGACAGGCAGTAGCTGCACGAAAAGGGGCAGCCCCGGCTGCTCTCGTAATAAATGATGCGGTGCTCCAAATCCTTTATATCCATATACTTATATGGAAATGGTATCCGGCTCATATCCATGGCCCGGCGTACACCGGTATCTGCCAACGAACCATCGGGGAGACGAAAGACAAGTCCGGGTATATTTTCCAGACAAGCCTGTCCGTCCGGCAGGATTTTTCCACTGTCTGTCCCTTTTTCACACAACTTATCCACATAATATCCGGCCAGCTGTGCAAATGTTTCCTCTCCCTCTCCCTTCATGACGCCTGTTGCCTCCGGCAGCTCCCCAAGCACTTTAGCTGCATCAAAGGACACCTCCGGTCCTCCCAGCCATATGGGCACATCCGGCAGTATTTTCCCTAAATCCGCGATTAGATATCTGATATATTCTATATTCCAGATATAACAGGAAAAGGCAATCACATCCGGTTCTCTTCTGAATATATCCTGAAGAATCTGGTCCAGCTGGTGGTTGATTGTATACTCGGCCAGCTCAATAGACGGCTTCGCAGGATCCATGGCACCGGTCCCGATTCCACGGTTTTCCGCCCGTTCATGCCTGCCGCCTGCTTCCCCCAGCCCCAATACCTGGTCTGCGTAAGCCTTCAGGCTGTAAATTCCCAGATTGGAATGTATATATTTCGCGTTGACAGCCGTCAGCAGTATCTTCATGGGACTATACCTCTAGCTCGATTTTATGGCCGGTGGACTGGTACTGGTAGTAACGCACTCCCGCAGCATTCAGCATACGCTTGGACGCCATTACCGCCGGTGTGTCCGCATATTTGTCTTCTCTGTATACAATGGTCTTAATTCCTGACTGTATAATGGCCTTGGCGCACTCATTACAGGGGAACAGGGTCACATAGAGCTTGCTTCCCTCCAGGCTTCCCCCTCTGTAATTAAGAATAGCATTTAACTCGCTGTGTGTGGAGTAGAAATATTTGGAATTGTAGGGGTCCTCCTTCTCATTTTCCTTGCCCCAGGGGAATTCGTCATCCGAACACCCTTTGGGGAAACCATTATATCCCATGGACAGGATCTTATTGTCCTGGCTGACAATACACGCGCCCACCTGGGTACTGGGGTCCTTGGAACGTCTTCCCGACAACAGGGCCACCCCCATGAAATATTCGTCCCATGTTATATAATCCACACGTTTTCCGGTCATTCTTTTTCCTCCTTTTATCCTTTCCGCAGCCGCCTGGCTGTCTCTGCACACACGCAGCCTGCTCCCCGCAGTGTCCCAATAAATACAACTCCTGTCTGGACATTCAGGAACGGCTGCGTGGCTGCTTCTGGTATCGTTGCTGGTATTTTATAGTTTCCTCTGTCTGTGAATGGATTATAACATTCCGGGCTTATTTAATCAATAAAGTTGCATAAATCTTGGGAACGCCTTGGAAATACCCCCTGGGAATAACCGGTGAATAACTGTTTTTCCGGTCCTTGCCTTTTTCCGGGATAAATGCTATATTATAACAACCAGACGATAGCGGAATATAAGTAACTATCGCTCATTATTCTATATCTTTAACAATATCTCAAATTATCTGAATCGAACGATTCATCTCATTATTCTGCCCCTTATGTATCGGGCAATCATTTCCACTTTTATATCACACCAATTATTTATTAAAAGGCAGAAGGGCTATTGTCTGGTTTATCGGAAAACGCTATAATGGGGATAGGTTCTTATATGGCTTGCCGGAACAGGAGGCTGTATGGAAGCAGATTATCTGCGTGAACAGGAATCAGAATCAGCAGGGGCCAGAGGGTTCAGTCAGCTGGAGGACAAGGTAATGAAGACAGCGGCACAGTTTTTTGGGAAGGATTTGCTTCCCTATGTGGGTATCAAGGGCCGGATTGCCTGCGTGGCACCTACAGAGCATGTCCATCTGGAGATGCGCAAGCTGGAAGAAGACTTTAATTTTATCATGAAGGACGGGTCGTGGAGACATCTGGAATTTGAGAGCGACAGTATTCAGGAGAAGGACTTAAGACGGTTCCGGGAATATGAGGCTTACATAGGGCTTACATATGATGTTCCGGTCACGACAACTGTAATATGTACATCCCGGGTAAAAATCCTGAAAAAGGAGCTGGTCAACGGAATGAACGTATACAGAGTAGAGGTGGTTCGGCTAAAGGACAGAAATGCGGACAAGGTCTTTGAAAAGCTGAGGCGGAAAATCAGCCGGGGCAAGACACTGGGGCGCCATGATGTATTTCCCCTGCTTCTGACTCCTCTGATGACGGGAAAGATGGAGATGAGCCAAAGGATTTACCAGGGCATGGAGTTTCTTCAGTGTAAGGAACTCAAAGCAGGGGATGAGGATCGAAAAAGAATGCAGTCAGTACTGTATGCGCTGGCAGTAAAATTTTTGGACAGAGATGAATTAGCGATGATAAAGGAGAGGATCGGAATGACTGTTTTAGGCAAAATGCTGTTTGAGGACGGTGTGGAGAAGGGGATTGAAAAAGGAGTCCAGCAGGGGCTGGGGCGCGCAAATGCACTAAATGTGAAGCTGGCAGATGCAGGAAGGGCGGACGACATTATCCGGGCAGCATCGGATAGGACTTATCAGGAACAATTGTTTAAGGAGTTCGGAATTTAGTAGTAAACACTTTATTTTGTGAAAACACCCGTCGGCTCAAGGATCTTTTAAGGGGTATATTGGCCTTTACTGTGCAGGGTAGATTTTCGTCATAGAAAAACCACCCTCTCAACTGCCAGGTATCAGGGTGGTTTTCCTATATAGCTGCTTACATCAACAATAACAGACTTTTCTTTGTGTTTTCATCCGCCCCAGCTTTACCATCATCTATTTTCAGGCACTGATTTAGTCACAATCACATCCGTGTCATACCCCATGAGACGCGGTATGACAACAGTTCCCGCTTTCACAGGAGCGGTCAGGGTATACTTTTTTATCTCACTCACTGCATCGAAAATCCGGTCCCGGGGTATGGGGTTTGTCAGCCTCACGCTGGCCAGGGGAAGTATGCCGCCCTTTACCAATACAGATGTGGCAATATTCCTCTGGGGGTCCGTCAATTCCTGCTCTACATACGCCCTCCCCTTTGGGCAAGCGGCGCCCTCCACAGAGCAAATCCGTCTGCTTCCGTCTTCCCTCTCTTCAATCTGCGCCCTTATATCGCATCCGTTGGGACAGATGATACATGTATATTCTCTCAACATTCAGCGCTCACCTCCAGCCGGCCCATGGACACCAGTTTATCCGCCTTAACCGTAAGTTCAATCATTTCGGCCGGTATCGCTTTCTTCATTTTCTTTGATGCCACCAACACGCCGTCCTGCCTTACTTCAATGCGGCATTCCTTCAAGGGACTGTTTACCCTCAGGGACAGCTTAAAATCCCTGGTGCCGCTCACTCTCTGGGGAACGGTATGGTTAATATGGCTGTCCGTTCCTATTTCGATGGGACAGGGAGGCAGACATCCTTTCTGCACAAATTCCGCAGCAGAATCCGCCAGGCTCTCTGCTTCCATGGAAACAAAGTCCACTAAATCATGGACATGGAGCACATTTCCCGCAGCAAAAATTCCCGCCACATCTGTCTGGAAATGTTCATCCACCACAGCGCCTTTTGTCCTGTCATCCAGGGTCACGCCAGCGTCCAGTGAAAGTTCATTTTCAGGAATCAGTCCCACAGAAAGTATCAGGGTATCACACTTGTATTCCTTTTCAGTTCCCGGAACAGGTCTTAAGTGTTCATCCACACGGGACACCGTGACGCCTGTCAGGCGGTTGTCCCCGTGGACAGCCGTTACCGTATGGCTCAGGTACAGCGGTATGCCGTAATCATTCAGGCACTGCTCCACATTGCGGGGCAGACCGCTGGGATATGGCTGGATCTCAAACACGGCCTGGACATGAGCGCCTTCCAGCGTAAGCCTGCGGGCCATAATCATGCCGATGTCCCCGGAGCCCAGGATGACCGCTTCCTTTGCAGGCATTACATTGTAGAGGTTAATATAAGCCTGGGCAACCCCTGCCGTAAACACACCGGCCGGGCGCTCACCGGGGATTCCCAAAGCGCCTCTGGTACGCTCCCTGCATCCCATGGTAAGGATCACGGACTTGGCCCTCCATACCTTAAGCCCCCGGCGTGTTGCTGCCGTCACTGTCCTGTCCTCTGCCACCTCCAGAACGGTTGCGTCCGTGATGTAAGGAATCCCTAATTCCTCCACCTCATCTATAAATCTCTGTGCATATTCCGGCCCGCTTAATGTGGTTTTAAAACGGGTCAGTCCAAAACCGTCATGAATGCACTGTCTGAGTATTCCTCCCAGCTGTTTTTCCCGTTCCACAATCAATATCTTATGGATTCCTTTCCTGTATAACCGGACAGCCGCAGCCAGTCCCGCCGGTCCGCCGCCCACAATGAGTACGTCTGTCTCCATTTCCTACGCCTCCTCCCGCACTCTGCCGAAAAACATCTGTGAATCTTTTCTGGCATACCTGACTTCTGTTACCTTTTTTCCCAATTCATCTTCTATCATCTGCGCAATCCGCATCTGGCAGTATCCTCCCTGGCACCGCCCCATCATGGAGCGGGTCCTGTATTTGACGCCTGCCATGGTGTCAACTCCCAATGGATTATGGATGGCTGCCAGGATTTCCGCCCTGGTTACCTTTTCGCACCGGCAAATGACCTGGCCGTAATCAGGATTCTGCCGTATCATCTCCTCCTGCTCTTCTTTTGTCATCTCCGCAAAATGAGGAATCCCTTTTCTCACAGGATTAAACCCTGGATTCGGCGTAAGTTTCTCCCTCTCTTCCATAAGACTGATTGCATGACGGGCAATGGGTACTGCCGCTGTAAGCCCGGGGGACTCGATGCCCACCAGATTAATGGCGCGGGGCGCAATGTCATCCCTTATCTCTATCTTAAAATCCTGTATAACCCCGTCCTCATCCACCCATTTAGGCAGAATACCGGAATAGTTGCGGATATAATCCTTTTTATGGATACATGGCCACAGGTCCGAAGCACTCTTAGCCAGATAATCCATATTTTCCTGAGGCACGCCATAGTATGTAAAATCTGTTACCATCTCTGCGTTGGGACCAATAATGACATTTCCGTCAGTAGTGTTGGTCACGTGGATTCCCATGTAAGTATTGCTGGGAACCGGATATACAGGCATGGGAAGAAGATGTCCTGTGCGCTTGTCCAGAATAATGTAATCTCCCTTGGAACCAATCACCTTATAGCCGCAGATGCCCAGCATATCGGAAATGTTGCCGCAGCCCAGTCCGGCGCTGTTCACAACCCACCGGGTGTGGAATTCACCTTTTGGCGTCGTAAGTATATAATTTCCTTCGCTGTCCCGCCGTATTCCTGTCACTTCATGGTCAAAATAATACGCTGCTCCGTTGGCATGTGCATTCTCAGCCAGGGCTATGGTATAATTAAAAGGATCCACAATTCCGCTGTTAGCCGAAAACATGGCAAATTCCCCTACCACAGCCGGAACCAGCTGATGGAGCCGTTCTTTGCCAATTAACTCCAGGCCTGCTGCCCCATTTTCCTCCCCCTGCCGGATGGTCCGTTTCAGTGTTTCCATATCCTCCGCCGTATTGCCTACCAGCACCTTACCGCAGCGGATGAACTTAAAATCCAGCTCCTCTGCCAGTTGTCCCATGAATTGATTGCCTTCCACACAGAGCCTGGCCTTCAGCGAACCTGTGTCATAAGCAAACCCGCCATGGACCACACCGGAATTCCGGCCGCTGGTCTCATAGCAAACATCCAGGTTCTTTTCCAATACGCCTATTTTCAGACGGTATCTGGACATTTCCCTGGCAATGGCGCTGCCCACCACGCCGCCGCCAATAATGATTACATCATACAGTTGTTTCATGCCGCTTTCCTCCTAAAGGATAATTGCAAAATTCATCCTATGAATATATTTTATTTTTACCATATTTATAAGGTATAGTCAAGATAAAATCGAATAAAACGAAACTATTTATAGGATGAATATTTCTTATTTTCATTTCACCACAAAAGTTACCCTTATCTGAAAACATCTGCAAACAGGTGTAAAAAGTGTGTCCCAAAATGAAAATAGATGAAACGGTACCCTCTTTTCTGTTTTTGTACAGAAAAGGAGCTGCTGCTTCAGTAGATTATTATTTATCTACTTTCACAACAGCCCCTTGGCAGTAAGCCATTACTGTTCTTTAGCTCTCATCCCCTTCATCCCCTGCTTCCCATCCAGCATCTCACCTTTATAACGGTTGTCATTATACATCAGGTGGAAATACATAGCCTGCTGCGCCTCCACAGGCTTCCTGTCCCGGATAGCCTCAAATATCCTGCGATGGGATTTAAGCGTCTGTTCATACTCTGTTTCCTGGACAGCGCCGGCAAACACACGGACGCCGTCTGTGATTACCGGTACCAGGTTTGTCATGACCAGATTATGGGAACAATTTGCAATCTGGGCGTGAAACTGCGAATCCTTGTCAGCATAGTCCTCCCTTAGTATCATCTGTTCCTCCAGGCCCAGAAGTATGTTCTCCAGCTGGCGGATATCCTCCACGGTGGCATTCTGGGCTGCCAGAGCTGCAATGGGCGGTTCCAGCATCACACGCACCTGAATCAGGTCCTCTGTCAGTTTTCTTCGGTCCTCTATCATGGCAAACCCCAGAGGATCATCGGACACACCGTTTTTGTCTGAAATAAAGGTGCCTGAGCCCTGGCGTATGGTGACAATATTTCTGGACATGAGAATTCTAAGAGCTTCCCGCACCGTGTTGCGGCCAACCCCCAGAAGTTCCACCAGCTCAGCTTCCGTGGGAAGCTTATCTCCGGCTGTATAGCCGTCCCTTTGTATCATCTCCAAAAGCTTCTGGGATGCAATCTCCCCTAAGGTCTGTTTGTCCATGTTTCCTCCTGCCTGATGCATTATACCTTTACAATCTTATATCCAGCCGCCTTGGACAGCCGGTTCATAATAGCCTGTCCCAGGTGGTCCTTGGGAAAGCTCTCCGAAAATATGTAGTCCACTCCCAAATCATCAAACTCCCTGAGCAGAGCGTAAAGATTATGAGCCACGGATGCCTGGCTTTTTCTTGCGCCTATACTTCGTACCTCGCCGTCTGTATAGCAGTCCCTTGACTCGTCCGTACAGATAACTCCCACCTTATAGCCGGCCTCAATCTTCTCCCGGGAGAGCTCCCGCACCTTGCGAATCATGGCCTGGAGCTGTGTCTCATCCAATCCGGTTTCCGGGGCCGCCCCTGTGTTCCGGTCTGCTCCGTTTTTCTGCTCTGCTCCGGTTTTCTGCTCTGCTCCGGTCACCTGCTCCGCTCCGCTCTCCCGGTCTGCTCCAGTCCCCGGCTCCACCAGTGTAAGGTCAGCCTTGGGGGCATAGTGCTTATACTTCATTCCCGGCGCCTTTGGCCTGACATCCGCAGATAGAGGGCCCAGGATAGCCGGGTCCACGCTTACCTCCCCCAGCACCTCCTCAAGCATTTCCATGGTGATGGCTCCCGGCCTCAGGACAGCCGGCACTGCGGATGAAACATCCACTATGGTGGACTCCACTCCGATTCCCACAGGTCCCCCGTCTATAATCATGTCTATTCTGCCGTTCATATCCTGCCATACGTGGTCGGCTGTAGTGGGGCTTGGCCGTCCTGATGTATTGGCGCTGGGCGCAGCCACAGGCACCCCGGCCAGGGCAATGAGCCTGTTTGCCACCGGGTCGTCCGGCATACGGATTGCCACGGTATCCAGACCGCCGGTTGTGCCGTAGGGAACCTTTTCACTCTTGGGAAATATCATGGTCAGGGGACCTGGCCAGAAAGCCTCCATCAGCTTCCTGCCAGCCTCCGGTATCTCCTTTACAAGAGGCTCTACCTCCTCCACGCAGGATACATGGGCAATCAGAGGATTATCAGAGGGCCTCCCTTTTGCGGCATAAATTTTTCTTGCCGCGTCCTCGTCCAGCGCATTGCCGCCCAGACCGTACACGGTTTCTGTGGGAAATGCCACCAGGCCCCCTGAACGCAGTATGCTGGGCTGCCTCTTTCAGTTCCTCATCCTTTATATGATTTCTGTCTTCTATAATAATTCTTTTTGTTTCCATGATTCATACCTCGATTGTTAAATACCGTTTGCTCTATGTCCAGTCTATTTTAGCACCCGCCACAGCCAATGTAAAGCCGGGAAATCCGGCCTATCCTGCACCTGTCACTTGAAGATTACGGACATTTCGTGTAAACTTAAGTCATCACAAATGATTGGAGGCTTTACCAATGAGTAACATTAACAGCGTAATGAAAGAATTCAGGGCATTTATCCTCAAAGGAAACATCATCGACATGGCCGTGGGCGTCATTATCGGCGGCGCTTTCAGCAAGATTGTGACTTCCCTTGTCAATGACATACTGATGCCCATACTGGGTGCCCTGACCGGAGGCGCAAGCTTCAACACACTTAAATATGTCATCCATCCCGCATCCAATATAAACGGGGTAGAAGTAGAAGAAGCCGCCATACTTTATGGCAGCTTCCTACAAAATATATTGGATTTTCTCATTATCGGCGTGTGCATGTTCTTTATGATTAAGACTGTTGCCGTCATCAGCAGCCGGTTACGCCATGAAGAAGAAGCCAGGGAAGAAGCACCGGCACCGGCTGGTCCCACACAGGAAGAGCTTCTGGCTGAAATCCGCGACCTTTTAAAGGAACGAAGGGACATAGCCTGATATTCCTAGAAGAACCGAATCCGCTTGGCATTCTCCACAAATTCCCTGTTATTCCTGGTCCTTGCAAAAAGGTCAAGTATCTTTTCCACTGCATCCTCAGGTTTCAGGGAATTGGTGGCCTTGCGGATGATATCCACTGCCTCGGCCTCCTCCCTGGACAGCAGAAGATCATCCCTTCTGGTGCCGGACTTCAATATGTCGATAGCCGGGAAGATACGCTTCTCAGACAGTTTCCTGTCGAGCACCAGCTCCATGTTGCCGGTGCCTTTAAATTCCTCATACACAACATCATCCATGCGGCTTCCCGTCTCCACCAGAGCAGTGGCCAGAACAGTCAGGCTTCCGCCCTCGCGCATATTTCTGGCAGCGCCGAAGAAACGTTTCGGCATATGAAGGGCTGCCGGATCCAGACCGCCGGATAATGTACGGCCGCTGGGCGCAACCGTCAGGTTATATGCCCTGGCCAGCCTGGTAATGCTGTCCAGCAGGATGATAACGTCACGTCCGTGCTCCACCAGACGCTTGGCCCGCTCAATCACCATCTCGGATACCCTCTTATGACGGTCAGGCAGCTCATCAAAGGTTGAGTAGATTACTTCCACATTTGGACCCACAATGGCCTCTCTTATATCCGTAACCTCCTCAGGGCGCTCGTCAATCAGAAGGATCATCAGATGCATGTCCGGATTATTGGTTGTAACGGCCTTTGCTACCTGCTTTAACAGTGTGGTCTTTCCTGCCTTTGGAGGGGATACAATCATACCGCGCTGTCCCTTTCCAATAGGTGCCAGAAGGTCCAGGACACGCATGGCCACCGTATTCCTCTCACCAGGTGTTTCCATATGAAGCCGCCTGTTAGGGAAGATGGGTGTCAGGTCCTCAAAGTTGGGCCTTGTCTCCGTGGCGCTTAAGGGATAGCCGTTTACCGTCTTGATGTAGAGCAGGGCCGCAAACTTCTCTGTTGCAGACTTCACCCTGCGGTTTCCCACTATAATATCTCCTGTTTTCAGATTAAAACGGCGAATCTGGGATGGAGCCACATAGACGTCGTTTTCACCTGGAAGGAAATTTTCACAGCGGATAAATCCAAATCCGTCGGGCATAACTTCCAGTATGCCGTTTGCCTCAATTCCGCTGTCTAACTCGGCCATATCCTGGCTGGAAAGGCCGATTGCGTCACTTCTATTGTCCGCTCTGGCAAAACGCTCTCCATCGTTCTGGGAAGGCGCGCTGTTCTGGCTCATTCTGTTATTCATACTGCTGTTTCCATGTGTTTGGGGAGTCTGGGTCCTGTTCTGTGTATACTTGCTGTCGTACCCTCTTGAAACAGGGCGGCGGTTATCCGTTCCCCTGCTGTCATTCCGGTTTTCCTGATAATCCTGGCTCCTTGACTGGTTACGCTCAAAGGCATGGGGCTGGTCCTGGGGACGGGATGTTTCCTGGCTGCGGGGCGCTTCCTGGCT
>QFCH01000642.1_pt1 | contig 21270 bp, 23 predicted proteins | sample 5346071 | NCBI WGS metagenome assembly QFCH01 (sample SAMN09062255, study PRJNA434731) | Human gut metagenome, whole genome shotgun sequencing project. | isolation source: stool timepoint B chromium assembly | host: Homo sapiens | collected 2015
TAGAAATCTGAAAAGGAAAAAGTCATAGTGTCCTTGACAAAGGGTACACTTTATACCTTAATTTACAGAATATGTAAATCCTGTCATCTTAAGATTATCAATATTTCCACCCTGATGCTCAACATGAATACCTATTGTCAATGGATTAGATGCTGTACTTGCAAATGTCAATGTCGCATTATTTCCGCTACATGTCTTCTGAACAGATGCATCATCTGTTTCGACCTGATCAATGGTATCATTAAATGTAATATTCAACGTAATTGTTCCATTAAGATCTGACCATGAAGCCAATGCCAAAGCTTTACCGCCATTAGTCCCCCAACGATCCCAAACTCCTTGATAAGTAACATTCAATGTTCCCTGATTTGCACCGCTGGCTGCATAAACGCCTTCTGCCATGCCGTTGTCAATTGTCACTACCGGTTTTGTATATGTCTTCATCATATCTATCTCCTATCTTCTAGTCTGAGATAATTCCAAAAATAGCAAGCCCAGATCACGCACAGATTTAAATTGTTAAATTGCACAACAAAATTGCTTAAGTTTTGTAATTATCTGCTATCAAAAAGGTGTGTGTTTTCTATCACCTTCATTATACTCAGAGAGTGTTTTCATGTCAACAGGTTACACAAATTCTTAAGTAAGATATCATCTTTCTGCTTTGGCTGCTGAATGTCGCACACCGTACTCATCCAGAGGTCTGCAGCATTCTTATTCGTATACAAATCCCTGTCTGACGATTTTTACTGACTTTTTGACTGTATGCCTTTGACATATTCAATGAATTCGTCCTCCGGCATCGGTTTTGCATAATAAAATCCCTGTACCGCATCGCACTGCAGGGCCTTAATGATGTCTAATTGTTCCTTTGTTTCCACGCCTTCAGCCACAACTTTCATGTCCAGAAGTTTTGATAATGTGATAACCTGCTCCACCAGGGTTTTCCCCTTGCTCTGGCACACATCATCAATAAGACTCTTATCAATCTTCAGCGTACTGAACGGGAACTGGTTCAGGCTGATCAATGAAGAATACCCCGCACCGAAATCGTCGATATGAAGGATACAGCCTGCGTCAGTCAGCTGTTCTGTCATTGCCTTCACACGATCATTATAAATGGCGGCCGACTCCGTCAGCTCTATCGGCACACATGAAAAAGGAATGCCGTTTTCCTTTATAATGTCAATATAGCGTTTCGCTACATCTTCATGAAGTGCACTGGTTCTGGACAAATTAACAGAAATAGGAAGCAATTCTTCTCCCTTATCCATTCTTCTTTTTTGCAGACTGCAGACCTGTCGGAAGATATATTCATCCAGTCTGACAATCAATCCATCTCTTTCATAAACAGGAATAAACTCTCCCGGTGATATCAGCGATGTGCCATCTTTGTACCAACGCACTAATGCCTCTGCACCAACGACTTTTTCCGTATCAATATCTACTTTTGGCTGATAAAAAACAATAAATTCATGATTTTTCAACGCCGATTCAAAGGCAATCTCTATCATCTGGTTGTTGATCCGTTTGTGGCCCATTTCTTCTGTATAATAAGCCATATCACAATCATAATTGTCCGCAATGGATTCTTCTGCCATAGAGGCACAGTCACAGATTGCTGAAACAGGAAGTCGTTTGTCGATGTCTTTATAAACCCCGTATTTGACCATCAGCCCTTTTACCGGTAAATTGGCCTTCACTTCACTGATGACATTTTTCAATTTTTGTTCAAATGTCTTATAATCTTCCCAGAACAAGCCGACAAAGGAATTATGGCCTTGTCTGGCAACCAATCCATTCCTGACTCTATTGCTGTATACGGACGCTAAATAACCAATAACCTCATCCGCTTTTTTATTGCCGTACATGTGCTTGATCAATTTAAAATCAATGATCTTCGCCACAACTAAGTGCATTGGCGTATCTGCTCTAAACTTCATGATCCCCTTTGCATAATGCAGAAATACCTGCCTGGTATAAAGTCCGGTCAATTCATCATGCTCAACTGCAGCCAGCATCAGTGTGGATTCCTTTAACTTGATAACATTGTCAACTCTTCCTTTGATAATGTCTGGGTTATACGGTTTTCTGATGAAATCCGAAGCTCCCAAATTCAGACATGCCAGCTCCGCATCTTCGTCACTGTTTGCAGTGATAACAATCACAGGAATAGAAGTCAATGCTGTATCCTCGCCGATTTTTTTCAAAAATTCTGTTCCATCGCATACCGGCATCTGCATATCCAGTAAAATCACCGACAATGCTTTGTAATTCTTCTCCAATATCTCAAAACCGATTTCTCCGTTTTCTGCTGTAAGGATATCATACTTATCCTTGAGAATCTCACACAGCATTTCCCTGTTAAGCGCGTTGTCCTCTATGATCAGTATTTTGCGCTTTCCGGTTGTAATGTCGGCATGTATGATTTTCTCTATTTCATTCTGCTTCACATCTGCATCCTCATTGGCAAAGGCAAAGATGACTCTCTGAAATGTATCTGCATCTCCGATTCTGGCACATTTCATGTAGTAATATGAAAGTACCCCATCCCTTTTGACCCGATAATGGACTGTGAACTGAGGGATTTTATGAAGCTGACTGCATACATGTTCAAAATCCGCAGCCGCGTTCATCTTCTTCCGATCCTCCAAAACAACGTTCTCTTCTATGTATTTCTGTATGGCAGCTTTATAAGGCTGCTTTGTCTGTAAAATTTCTTTGACTCCGACTGCCTGATTCTTATATCGATAAATCTCTATCTGCTGGCTTTTACAATCTACCAGATAAATATTGCTGAATTCATTTCTCAGAACACTGATAATATCATTCATTCCCAATGTGTCTTTTATTTGTTCTTCGTTATTGTCCAAATAGCCCTTGTGCATCTTTGTCACCACCCTGTTATAAAAATTTTATCGTGTAATATAACCTCTGATCTTACGCATCATATTCGTTTCATCCGACGGCTTGGACAGATGCTCATTCATTCCCGCTCTCCTGCCTGCCTTCACAACATCTGGAAAAACACTGGCATTCATTGCAAATATCGGGATCTTGCCGGCATCCGTCCCTTTCATTCCTCTGATAATCCTGGCTGCCGTCAGCCTATCCATCTCAGGCATCATCACATCCATCAGAATCAGCTCCAACTGATTCTCTTCTGTAAAATCTGTTTCAGATACAGAGGACTGAGGATCAAATGATGATGGTCAATCTTAATATCTTACGAATTCGATAATTAGTACTATCTTATCACAGAAACACCTTTGAATCCACAGGAAATACACATTATCTATTTTCCATTTATTCTTCCGTTTTCTGCATATTTTCGGCAAAAATGCCATATCCTTTAGTAGGCTCATTAACAAAGACATGGGTGACAGCTCCTGCCAGCTGACCATTCTGAATAACCGGGCTGCCGCTCATCCCCTGAAGAATACCGTTTGTTTTTGCCAGCAGACGCTCATCCGTAATCTGCAGGACAAAATTTTTGTGATCGCGATTGTGCCTGTCAATTTTCCTGATTTCGGCTTCATAGCTCTCTGTTTCACCATTCACGGTACAGACAATGGCGGCAGGGCCTTCCATTACTTCCTCCGAATGTGCAACCGGCACGGCTTTCGATGCATCATAAGCCAGATAGCCACTGTCTATTGTCCCAAAAATGCCGCATCCGCTATTATCATCAATGGTGCCGATCCTGTTTTTCTTCTGATAATCAATGGTTCCCACAATCTCTCCCGGCGTTCCCCTGGAACCCTTGACAACCGACAATATATTTGACCTGTAAACCATCCCATGACTGATGTCCATCAAAATTCCGGTATCGGCATCTGTAATGCCATGGCCTAAGGCTGCAAACTGCTGATTGGCATCAACATACGTAATCGTTCCTATTCCCTGTGTATCGTCCCGAAGCCATACACCGATCTTATAAACGTCTTCTGCAGTCTCCACCGGTTTCATCGACAGGCAGATTTTATCCCCCTCTCTCAATACTTCAAAGTTAAGCATATTTCCTTTACAGGCCTGAATCAGACTCATTGCCTGACTTGTATTCCTGATTTTCGTGCCATTAATACTCAGTATATAATCCCCTTTCCTGAAAACCGTCTTCGCCGGTTCCATCACCTCATCAGCCAGATTCTCCACCTTTCCCGTTCCAAGCACCATCACACCCTTCGTATGAATATAAAGCCCCACCGGCATCCCCACCGGCATCACATAGTGCCTGTCAGCCACGTCTGCTGAAACCTTCGTCAGCCCCTGATCCTGCGTCTTTTGTGCCTCCTGATACCAATTATTCATCACAAACCCGGCCAAAACAATCAGATTAACCACCAACGCCGCCATCAGCCATATCCTGTATTTCCTCTTTCGTTCCACACCACCACACACCTTTCTATCAAAAACTATGAGAAACACGCTCCGCGAGTTTCTCAAGTTATCGCGACCTCTACACTCCGTTTCGGTCGTTGCTAAACAAGCGCCACTGGCGCTTAGCAACGCCAAGGTCTCGTGCAAGCACGGACTTTGGCTCGTTGCTCGCGTAAATAAAACAGGGACATAATCAGTTGATTACTCCCTGTTAGTATGTGATGAAGCTATTTGATTTAATCTATTTTTTTGACCTCGCCAGATTTTTCATTTCGCGGGCATTCTTCATAACTGCATCTGTGATCTCCACACCGCCCAGCAGACGTGCGATTTCGTCCACGGAAGCTTCATCGGACAGATGATGGATCTCTGTCATGGTACGCTGTTCCATGGTATTTTTTTCAATGACGTAATGATCATCTGCCATGGCTGCGATCTGCGGAAGATGGGTAATACAGATTACCTGATGTTTTCTGGCAATCACTGCCATTTTCTCAGATACTTTCTGGGCTGTACGTCCGCTGATGCCGGTATCAATCTCATCAAAAATCAATGTTTCAATGGCATCTGCATCGGCCAGAACAGACTTCACTGCCAGCATGATTCGCGATAATTCACCGCCACTGGCAACTTTGCCCAAAGGCTTCACCGTTTCACCCGGGTTCGTTGAAATCATAAATTCAATGCTGTCCTGACCATTTTCTGTATAGTGGCCAAGGGGGGTGCACTGAATCTCAAACTGCACATCCAGGAAATTCAGATCGACTAATGCAGCTTTGATCTTCTCCTGAAGAACAGAGGCATTAGCTTTACGAATAGCTGTAATACAATCAGACAGTTCCTTCAGCTCCGTCTCTGCCTCATCTAACCGCCGGTGCAGACCGGACAGATAATTCTCATAATCATTAAGCTTCTCCAGTTCCACCTGGCATTGATCCTGATGTGCAAGGATTTCTGAAATACTGCTGCCATATTTGGACTTTAATCGCTGAATCAGATTCAGACGATCCTCTGTCTCATGGTAAACGGATTCATCAAAAGTCAAACCTGATTCATAATCCGCCAGCTCTCTGTTGAAATCATTCAACAGGCCGTCAATATCTGTCAGCATACTGATCAGACTGCCGATGGCCTCATCATATTTTTCCACTGATGACAGCTCTCTGAGTGCTCTTCCCACCAGATCACCGGCAGCAGAGGCACCTTCATAGCCCGTCATGCCATGGGCCGATGCAATGCTTTCCATCATCTGCCTTGCATGGCTCATCTTACGGAAAGCTTTGTCTAACTGTTCTTCCTCACCATCCTGAAGATTGGCATTCTCTATCTCTTCTATCTGATACTGAAGAAATGAAATCTCACTGAGACGCTTTCCCTCATCAGTGATCGCCCCGTCCATCTCTTTCTTCAATATCATATATTCCCTGTAACTGTCTTTTAATGCATCTTTGACAGGTGCCATTTCTTCCCTGGCAAACTGATCCAGAATGGCCAGATGTTTGTCTTTATGTAAAAGAGACTGATGTTCATGCTGACCGTGAATATCAATTAAAAGTGCAGCTGCCTGTCTGAGAACCGCCAATGACACCAGCTCGCCATTAATCCTTGCCACACTTCTGGTACCTGTGATCCGCCGTGATATAATCACTTCATCACCATCCGGCGGTATCTCAAGCTTCTCCAGTTCTGCAAGAATCTGCGGATTCTTCACTTTGAAATTTAATTCCACAAGGGCATAGTCTGCATCTTTTCTGATCACATCCCTGGAGACCTTGCCTCCGAGAGCCATACTGATGGAACCGATAATAATCGACTTACCGGCACCAGTCTCACCTGTCAGGATATTCAGATGATCTCCAAAATCAACATCTGCCTCATCAATTAACGCCATGTTCTTCACATGTATATTCTGAAGCATATATTTCTCCTCTATTCTTCTACTGACTAACGACTTTATTGATCCGGCTTAACAGTATCTCTACATCCGCATCGGCATGAAGGGCACACATAACAGTGTCATCTCCGGCAATACATCCTGCAAATCCCGGAAGTTCCATGGCATCCAGTGCCGTTGCCACCGCCATAGCCATACCTGTAGCCGTTTTCACGACAACAAGATGGGATGCTTCCATGCTCGATATATAACCTTCTTTTAAAACTTTGCTCAGCTTTTCATTGAGTCCCTGATCCCTGACGGACATCACTGCATATTTCTGCTTGCCGTCATGGCTGTTGACCTTTGATAATCGCAGTTCACGGATATCTCTTGAAATTGTTGCCTGAGTCACACGAAAACCGGCCTGATTTAATAAGGAAGCCAGCTCTTCCTGTGTCTCGATCTCATATTTATTCACCAGCTCAATAATCTTCTCATGTCTTTTTAATTTCATTATAATACCCACCCTTTATGCCGTGCCGATTTTATTCTGAAGAACCTGATAAAAGCTTCTTCCCTTTAATCTGATCAGCTGTGTTGTCTCCTGTGCCTTATATATCTCAATACGGTCTCCTGTCTCCAGCTCCTGTGCACTTCTGCCGTCAAAGGTTACCATTGCTTCCTCTTTCTGTGTCTTTCTTCTTCTGCCGATCTCAATCATGATCCGGTCTTCTCCTGATACAACAAGACTTCTCGCCTGCAATGAATGCGGACAGATCGGTGTGATGACCATGACATCCGTCTGGGGAAAGATAATGGGTCCGCCTGCAGAAAGGCTGTAACCTGTCGATCCTGTCGGTGTTGAAACGATGATGCCGTCCGCATTATAAATACTTAAAAGCTCACCGTTTACATAGATCTTCAGTTCCACCAGTCTGGAAAAACCGGCTCTGGTGATAATGACGTCATTGAGTGCGATATTGGTCTGTATCTTCTCCTGACCATGATAAACGCTGCCTCTAAGCATCATGCGTTCATCAATGGAACAGCTGTCATCCAAAACGCTGTCCAGACATCCCGGAAGCTCACTCTTCTCAGCCGAAGTGAGAAATCCAAGGGTTCCGAGATTGATCCCCAGCAATGGAATATGTCTGTCAAGCATCTCCCTGGCAGCCTGAAGAAGCGTCCCGTCTCCGCCAAGAACAATCACACATTCTATATCCGCCGGCATATCGCTTAAATCATATCGCTGATCCCCATCATCATCAGGTTCACTGATGTGTTCCGGCACCCAGTGCGTACCGCCATTTTCCGTGATATATGTTTCAATCAATCGTGTATAAACAAGCTTTCTGTCTTTCGAATAATTCGTCAGCAAAGCAAATTTTTTCATTTGAATCCTCCGTCATTTAAGGAATTAGCCCTTTGCCAACTCCGCATGGGCCCGCTCAACCACCTCTGCAGGGTCTACCGGCCATTCTCCAAGCGGATAATCCTCAGGACGTTTTCTAATATAGACCAGGTATTCAATGTTACCCTCAGGACCTTTAATCGGGGAATAATCCAGATTCAGGATTTCAAAATGAATAGATGTCACAAACTGAAGGATCATCTCGATCACTTCCAGGTGAACAGCTTTGTCTCTGACAACACCCTTTTTGCCGACTTTCTCTCTTCCTGCTTCAAACTGTGGTTTGATCAGGCATACCATTCTGGCATCATCCTGTAGCAATTCTCTGGCCGGCCCCAGAACCTTCTTCAAAGAAATAAATGAAACATCCACTGAAGCAAAATCAATCTTCTCAGGCACCTGTTCAGATGTCACATATCGGATATTCGTCTTCTCCATACAGATGACTCTCGGATCCTGACGGAGCTTCCAGGCCAGCTGTCCACGGCCCACATCAATGGAATAGACATGATCTGCGCCATTTTGGAGCATACAGTCCGTAAAACCGCCGGTTGAAGCACCAATGTCCATACATACTTTATCTTTGACATCCACACCGAAAACTTCGATGGCTTTCTCAAGTTTTAAACCGCCTCGGCTGACATACGGCAATGTATGACCTTTGATCTCAATCTGAGCCTTCTCTTCATCAAAAGTAGTTCCGGCCTTATCCTCTCTGTTGCCATTGACAAACACATTGCCTGACATAATAATCGCCTTGGCTTTTTCTCTGGATTCAGCCAGATTTCGCTTCACCAGAAGTACATCCAGTCTTTCTTTCATTTCTATCTATCCATTCCTCTCAAACTCTGTCTCTCAAATTCGGAAAACTTCCTTATTCTCCGTCCATTTCCATGCAGATCCGTTCAACAATCGAGTCCGCATTCATATGAAGGGTCTTTTTCAGCTGATCAACACCGCCGTGCTCCACATAAACATCCGGAACACCGATATGGATCAGTCGGATATCTTCATGCTTCTCTAAAATATAGTCACCACAGGCTTCTCCGAAGCCGCCTTTTAAAACATTCTCCTCCATGGTGACGATCCACTGATGCTCTGCGGCAAGTGCATCCAGACATTCTGTATCCAGCGGACAGACAAAACGTGCATTCACAACGGTTGCATTGATGCCCTTTTCCCGCAGTTTCCCACGGATCTCCACAGCCGTTTCAACCATACTGCCCACCGCTGCAAGGGCAACCTTCTCACCTTTAAACATCAGCTCACTCTTACCATAAACAATCGGCGGGCGCATGTCCTTGTATGCTTCACAGGCAGTGCCCCTTGGATATCTGATGGCGATCGGCCCATTATAATGGTAAGCAAAATACAGCATGTCATAAAGTTCGTATTTGTTCTTCGGCGCACAGACCGTCATATTCGGTATCATTGACAAATAAGACAGATCAAAAATCCCCTGATGTGTCTCGCCATCAGCGCCCACAAGCCCTGCTCTGTCCACGCAGAATACAACAGGAAGATTCTGTATGCAGACATCATGAATGATCTGATCATAGGCACGCTGCAGAAAAGATGAGTAGACGGCCACAAACGGATGCATGCCGCCTGCTGCCAGTCCGGCTGCAAATGTCACCGCATGCTGCTCCGCAATGCCTACATCAAAAAAGCGATCCGGAAAATATTTCTTGAAGGCTGTCAGTCCTGTACCATCCGGCATCGCTGCACAAATTGTAACAACATCCGGATGATTCTTCCCGAGCTTACAGATTGTTTTTGAAAATATGGATGTATAAGAAACACTCTTGCCCGCCAGAGGCTCACCTGTGGCAATATCAAAGCTTCCCACTCCATGAAAGGCGGAAGGATTCTTCTCCGCCGGTATATATCCCCGTCCCTTCTGAGTCACCACATGCATGACCACCGGCTCATTCAGCTTCTTCAAAGCATTCAGCACCCGCACCATCTCTTTAATATCATGCCCGTCTATCGGACCGATATACTTGATTCCGAAATCCTCGAAAAAGCCGCCTTTTACAAACAATTGTCTGATGGAATCCTTGGATTTCTTGACACTTCTGGCCACAGAATCTCCCACATGAGGAATCTGCTTAAGCTTCTTCTCAACATCTACTTTGAAATCCATATAGGACTCTCTTGTACGAAGTGCCGTCAGATGCCTTGAAAGCCCGCCGACATTCTCTGAAATCGACATCTTGTTGTCATTGAGAACAATAATCATATTGCTCTTCAGGTGCGATACATTGTTCAATGCTTCATAGGCCATACCGCCTGTCATGGAGCCATCACCAATCACTGCCACAACTGTCCTGTTCTCACCTTTCAAATCTCTTGCCCTGGCATAACCAAGGGCAGCCGATATGGATGTTGAACTATGTCCTGTATCAAAGGCATCGCAGGGACTCTCCTTATGTTTTGGAAATCCACTCATACCGCCGAAAGTACGAAGGCTACTGAAATCTTCCTTACGTCCGGTCAGAAGCTTATGCGTATAGGCCTGATGTCCCACATCCCAGATCAGCTTGTCATTCGGAAAATCCAGGCACAGATGCAGTGCCATCGTCAATTCTACAACGCCGAGATTGGACGCCAGATGACCGCCATGTTCGCTGACAGACTCTATTATAAACGAGCGGATCTCTGAGGCCAGTGCATCATAGGCCTCCGGTTCTATTTTCTTTATATCATTGGCTTCATTGATTCTGTCCAAATACCCAGACATTCTTTACACCTCAATTATCTTCTGTTATTTGTTCCTGTGAATCAGATATTCAACAAAATGATACAGGAATGACGCTTTCGGTTCTGTCACTTCCTGCATCCCGGACAGGATGTCCATAGCCTCCTGTGAATATTCTGACACATCCTTCCGGGCCTGCTCAAGTCCATAAACTGTTACCCATGTTGTCTTCTTGTTCTTCTCATCACTGTGTATCGGTTTGCCAAGCAAAGCTTCATTGCCGATTACATCCAGCACATCATCCTGAATCTGAAAAGCCATGCCGATATCGCCGGCTGCCTTCTCTGCTGCTGCGATCTGTTCTTCTGATGCTCCCGCCAACTGTGCCCCGATCATCATAGCTGCTTCGATCAAAGCACCTGTTTTCAGTTCAAAAATAAAACGCAGCGTCTTCTCAGGAATTGGCTTGCCGGTCAGTTCCACATCCACAACCTGTCCGCCGATCATCCCGTTGATACCCGGTTTTGTACTGAGAATTCTGAATGCCTTCATCACATTCAGAAGTTCCGCATCATCTCTTGCATGATCCATAGCTCTGGCTGCTGTCTCAAAAGCGTAGTTCAGCAGTGCATCCCCGGCCAGAATAGCCATAGCTTCACCATAGACTTTGTGGGAAGTCAGTCTTCCTCTTCTGTAATCGTCGTTATCAAGAGCCGGCAGATCATCATGAATCAGCGAATACGTATGGATCATTTCAATCGCTGCCATAAAAGGCTCTGCCAAAGCAATATCCGTACCTCCGAAAAAACGGTACGTTTCTGCAATCAATAAAGGGCGGATTCTCTTCCCGCCGGCCATCAGACTGTATCTCATGGCTGAAAAAATCGTTTTCTGAAGTCCCTCTTCTTCCGGAAGCATCCTTTCAAGTAATGCTTCGACCTCTGCTGTTTTCTCTTTTAATTCCTGTTCAAATTGCATCTTACAGCCTCCGGACTATTCGTCCCCTTCATCCTCATTTCCATGAATCTCTATAATCTTCTTCTCAACCTTGTCAATCGCACCATTGCAGTATTTCAGAAGCTTAACCCCTTCCTGATACAACTTAAAAGCTTCTTCAAGGGGCAGATCTCTGTCTTCCATCTTCGCAACAAGCGCATCCAGCTCTTCAAAAGCTGTTTCCAGTGATTTTGCCTTCGCCATCCTGCTTTCTCCTTATTCAGCGTTTCTGTTTCTGAATCGCTGTTACTTCACTTTCTATCATTCCGTCTTTGACATCCAGAAACAGATGCTGTCCTACAGTCACCTGCTCTGCAGATGCAACACCATGGCCATCCTCATCCGATACATAAGCATACCCCCGCTCCAATTGCCTGAGGGGTGATACACCTTCCAACTGCTGTGTACGGATTGCCAGTTCGGACTTAGCCTGCTCGATCCTTCGTTCCATTCCAAGCCTCAGCCTGTCTTCAACCTCCATCAACCGCTGCCTCCGGTCATTCAGCCGTGACTGAGGATTCAGATGTCTGAAAACACGGGCATAACTATCCACCCGTTGTCTGCATAAAGCCATAATCTGTTCCATGGCAGCCTCCAAAGCTTCTTCATATCCCTGGAGCTGTCCCAGCACAATGCGCATATCCGGGACAGCCAGTTCCGCTGCCGCCGATGGTGTCGGTGCCCTCAGATCCGCCACATAATCAATAATCGTCGTATCCGTTTCATGGCCTACCGCCGAAATCACCGGAATCTTGCAGTCATAAACTGCCCGGGCAACCATTTCTTCATTAAAGGCCCACAGATCTTCTATAGAACCGCCGCCTCGCCCGACGATCATCACATCCACACCGGCTTCTTCCAATGCATGGATTCCTCTGACCACAGACTGTGCCGCGCCTTCTCCCTGCACCGTGGCCGGACAGAACACAATCTGCATCCATGGGTTTCTTCTCAATGAAACATTGATAATGTCCTGTACAGCAGCTCCGGTTCTGGCTGTCACCACCCCCAGCCGCTTCGGATACTTCGGAATGTCCTGCTTATGTTCTTCATCGAACAGTCCTTCTGCCAGCAGCTTCTTTTTCAGTGCTTCATAGGCTTCATAAAGCTTGCCTGCACCTTCCTGCATAATCTCACGGGCATAGAGCTGGTATCTTCCGTCTCTCTCATAAACACTGACGCTGCCGAAAACGATCACCGCCATGCCTTCTGTCATACGGAAGTTCAGTCCTTTCCTATTGCCTGCAAACATCACACAGGCGATGGCACCGCCCCGATCCTTCAGCGTAAAATAAATATGTCCGGAAGAATGATACTTACAGTTAGAAACTTCCCCCCGGACATAAATATGATTCAGAGCAAAGTCATCCATAAACAGACTCTTGATATACTGGTTCACACTTGATACAGAATAGACCTGCTTCCTGTTCATAGGCTTAAATCATCTTTGCAAGAACACCGTTGATGAATGCCGGTGAATTCTCTGTTCCGTAGCGTTTTGCCAACTCTACAGCTTCATTGATGGCAACACTGACCGGGATATCCTCATCAAACTTCATCTCATAAACAGCAAGACGAATAATAGTCAGATCCACCTTGCCCATACGATCTGTCTGCCATCCTACAGCATGTTCATTGACCATACTGTCAAGTTCAGGGATCATAGCCATGATCTTCTCTGTCTTCCGGACAATATAATCCACTTCTTCCTGCTCCGGATCAGCCAGATATTCAATATAAAGAGCTTCCTGATCCTTCATCTCTTCCTCCGGATAAAAATCCCTTCGGAATAATAATCTGAAAATATGTTCTCTTAATTCTCTTCTTCCCATTCGTTCCTCCACTGTATTCTTTCATACCAAAACTCAGAGGACAAACCTCGCCGGCTGTATAAAGCCGGCAGATCTGCCCTCTCCTGATTCACTGTTCAAGCCAGACTATTCATTGTCTATCTTCACATCTGCTACCCGGATATTCACATCGGAAACTTTCAGGCCGGTCATTGTCTCGATGGAGCTCTTCACACGATCCTGAACAGCGGCTGTCACTTCAGGAATGCTACAACCATATTCAAGGATGATAGACAGATCAACTCTGATGCCACCGTCCTCAAAAGCAATACGCACACCCTTTGATAAAACCTTCATTCCAAGTTTGCTGACCAATTCCTTCTGAATATCTCCAGCCATGGCAGCGACACCGTCTACTTCGGTTGCTGCTATACCTGCAATAATCGCTACAACTTCATTGGCGATCTGAACCTCTCCCAAAGGACCGTTTTCATATATTGTATAATTTGTAATATTCTCACGTTCATTTGCCATTGTGTCTATACCTCCATATTCATCTGGTTATGTCTATTATACCAAAGTATCCGCTTCTTGAAAAGTATATCTTTTCATATAGAAATGAATATTATTCCATGGTTGTGATCACGATATCCGACACATTTCTCTCTGTTTTGCGTGTCACGATATCCTCAATCTGCGCTCTCTGCTCCTCCGTAATAGAAGCCGCCCCGATAATGACATCTACAGAGTCATCATTGATGCTGACAACACTGTCTTTAAATCCTTTGGCATCCAGAAGTATTTCTGCATCCAATTCTTTTTCAGCCCTGTCCGTCAGCTGATTCATGCTGGCGATGGCATCCGCCTTCATATCCTCTGAAATCTCCGTATTATTGATAATTTCCAGCAATGACGCCTCATTTCTGGAACGCACCTGTTCCCTGTTTAATTTTGCTGAAGCACTGAAAGCTCCTGCCGAAGCTGAGCTCGTAAGTACTGCCTCACCGACTTTCTCACCTTCCGGCGTCTCTGTGTCAGTGACCGTCTCGGCCTGTGCCGAAACAGAGGCTAAATCCTCGTCAGGAAATGATGTAATATCCGCCTCAGCATCTGCTGCAGCTTCCTCCGCCTGTATATTCTCTGCCTGAAGCTTCTCTGCCGTCTGGGACTCCGCTTCTTTTTTCACCGGTTTTGTCTGATCCGCGGTAAAATTCAGATAGCCGGCAATCACGATCATAATTGCCAGTGCTGTAATAATAATCTGATTTTTCCTGAAAAGCCGTTTCAAAATACCCTCCTACCTGCTGCTCATTTTTACTACTTTTATTTTATGTACCGGCACATCAAATAATACCTGCACCGCATAAGTAATTTCATTGACAACGGTCTCATCGCCGGCTCCCTGAGCAGCCACGAGTACACCTTCTATCTCCGGTTCCAGCTGCTTGACCACATATGGACTGCCGCTGTCCGTCCGATCATAAACTGTTGATTCTGACCGGCTGGTATTGGCCGTTGTTGTATTTTTTCCCCCGTCTCCGCTCTGGATCGTTTTGCTTTCTGAATAACTTTTGTCTTTTTCCACCACCTGCTCACCATTGTTTTTCACCGTGATCATTACCTGAACCGCACCTGCGCCATCCACATTTTCAAGGATTTCTTTCAGCCGCAATTCCATACTCGCAGTATACTGTTCTGCATAATTATACGTTCTTTTTTCTGTTCCAGCCACAGATTCCGACACTTGATTATCCGCTTCTTTGCTTTTACTTCCCACCGGCCAGACAATCACAAGTATGAGAATACCAAATAATGCCAGAAGCATCCATCGGTCCCTTCGTTTCTTTTCCCCACCCTCTTTATTCGTGAACTGCTGCCACAGCATCTTTAAATCTGTCATTCCCGACGGCCTCCCACCAGAGCTGATCTGATAACTACTGTCTAACGAGCAGTGTCTGACTGTCCGACAAGTGAATGCGGCTTTCCTGTATGCCCATTTGCCGACTGATATTTTTTTTCAGACGAGTGACGGCACTGCTCTCTGCCTGCCTGCCATTTTCTTTTGTCACCGTTAACGCCAAATCTGTCAGACAGCCATAACTGCTGCTTTCCGGATCCTCATCCACTGAAAATGTAATTTTCTCCGCACACAGTCCTTCTGAACGTGCCTGTGCCTCAATCTGCTCCGTTACCGCCGACTTGTACTGGGACATATAATAATCACGATACTCCTGCTCCAGTGTGGAATCTGTCTGATACCCCTTACTGCTTGTTCTCAGATTTTCCAGCAGACAGATGACCTCACTCTCCATATCACCATGCACGATCCGAAGCAGGGGTGTACTGATCATCAGAATAAGGATCAGTCCTGTACACATATGAAAATATCTTTTATAGTGTGACGGGATCAGATGCTCCATGTAGCTGCACAAGATCATAAATACTGCCAGTTTTTTTACCCATGCCAACAGCTGTTCCATTTTTCCTCCTTCAGATATCAATCACTGAGGCAGCATTACAGACAACAGCCAACGACAGAATAAACATCAGGACACAGCCGATCAGAACCTGAAGGAGCATTCCGACTCCCTGAGTCATAGATTCCATACCGTCTAACAGCCGTTTATCTGTCACCGGCTGTATAACGGCCTGTACGACTTTATAAGATAAGAAAACCATACAGACCCGAACCACGGGGACCACACAAATCAGAAGAATCACGATCAAACTCCCCATTCCCAGGACATTGCGTATGAGCACACCCGATCCGATCACGGCACCCAGGGCTGTATTCATTGCTGCGCCTACGCCGGGGAGGGCGGATATCAATTTATAAGCCGCCGTTCCCTTCGCCCGGTCTATGGCCGGTAAAAGCATCGTCTGTAAAATATTAATACCCAGAATAACACCGACAACGGTTCGGATACTCCACCGGATCAGCAGTGCCAGTAATTCACTGAGTTTTGAGAGATAATCTTCCTTTGATATGTGATTGACCAAAGCAGTCAGCACATAAATCTGGATCAGCTTCATGATCAATGTACTCATCAGCCAGTCTGCAATGGCAATGGCTGCCATCATCAGCTCATAATAGGCTCCTGAAAGCAGGCTTCCCGTTGTAAAAGTTAACGCCGCACAAAATGTCGGCAGCAGGACTTTCATAAATCCTGTCAATGACTTCAACACATTCGTGATAATGGCAGCCGTCATGATAAATGACGTCATCATCAGTGTCATCAACAATGTATATGTCAGATAAAACCCGGTCTCTGCCACCTGTTCTTTTGAAAATGCCATGGCAAAATTCGTAAAAATCGCACCTATGACAGCAAAACAGGCAATTTTAAACAACAGCTGCTGATTCTCATAAATGCCGCCTGTGATCTGCTCTTTGATCATTTGTCCGAGCATCTGTCCGGCACTGTCAAGGCTCCCTTTCATCAATGCCTGCAAAATTTCTTTAAAGGATATGGAAGATTTGACAGTCATTGCTTCAGAAACAGCTTTTTCTATATCCGAAAAATCTCCCAGCATGTCCATGGAAAGTGCTGCCTGATCCTCTGCTGTTGTCTGATCTTCTTCATTCCGGCTGCCTGTTTCTGTCTGATCTGTCATCCTGGCCGCCATCATTTTCTCTGCCGTGGCTGCCTGCACTTTTTCTGTCGGTCCGGCGATGATGATCCATGAAGCGATTTCCAGGATCAGAGTAAAGTATCCCACCCGATACAAAATTTGTTGTCTGAAATTCTGTCTCATTCCTTTTCTAAGATGTCCCGGCTGCATTCAGGCTCCCATAAATTCTGTGATGGCACTCATCAATGTCTGGAGTACCGGAAGACTCATTACAACAATCGTCAATTTGCCCAGAAGTTCAATCTGTGACGCAATGGCCTGATAACCGGCATCTTTACAAATACAGGAGGCAAAATCACAGATATAGGCAATACCTGTAATACGCAACAAAATTCTTATATAAACCGGGCTGACTGACAGATAATCCCCAAGTGTTTCAATACTCCCTGTAATTTTCTGAAGACAGATCAGTGCAAATCCAAAAATAAAAATACCGGCTCCGATGCTGATCATGGAACTGTATTCCGGCCGGACAGATTTCATATACAATGCCAGCATGGCGGCCGCAATTCCCATGACAGCTGCTTTGATCACTTCCATTCATCTGCCTCTTTCACAATGCAAAAAGTTGTTGGATTGTCTGAAACAATTCATAAATATACGGAACAATCCACATCAATACAAGAATCAGTCCGGCAAGACTCGTCAGGAAAGCCTGGTCATCCCTGCCGGAATGTTTTAACACCTGATTTAATACGGAAATAAGGATGCCCACGGCTGCTATTTTAAATATCACATTGACTGTCATACCGGACCTCCCGGAAAAATGATATTAACCAATAAAAAAGATTATATCAGCAAAACCATCACAAAAAATCCTGATAAAATTCCAAGCGTCATACTTAGTTTCTGCTTCTGGGCCAAAGATTTTTCAAGGCATGTCATCCTGTCCTCCAGCAATGTCATACATCCCTCCAGTGCAGATAACTGCATCTGACTGTCCAGATACCCCATCTGATTGCCCAGATCCAGAAATATCTTTTGATCCTCCTTCGTCAAACATGTCTGTTTTAAATATTGAACTGCACATTCCTGCCACAATATCTTTAAGGTCTGGCCCGTCATCTGCCGCATTTGTTCCGAAAGCGTTTCATAAAAATCTGAAAAAGGTTTCCCGCATCGACCTGCCGTCTCACTGATGGCCTCCGGAAGTTCAGCTCCTGTATAACGAATTTCTCCATGGAGCATCAAAAGGGACTGTCTCATCTGCCGCATTTGCTCAATGCGCTTCCGACAGGATCTCCCGACAGCCAGTCCCGTTCCCCCGCATCCCATCATCACACAGATGACACCGATCATTTTGATAAAGATAATCCCTGTCTGCATTCAAAATGGCCTCCACATGACCGATCTTTTTTCTCCGGTCAAGAATCACATACCGCTCAAATACCTTTCTCTCCACCATTTTTTGAAGTGCCGGACGCAGCTCAAGCTTTTCAACAGAATCCCCATGTGCTGTAGCCAGCAACCAGCAGCCACAGTTAATGACTGACTCGATGGCCTGCAGATCTTCCCTGCTGCCAATCTCATCCACAGCCAGTACCTCCGGATTCATGGAACGAAGCATCATTTCCATTCCTCTCACCTTCGAGCAAGCATCCAGTACATCTGTACGCATCCCCACATCATTCTGGGGAACCCCGCGGTAGCAGGCTGCAATCTCTGAACGCTCATCCACGACACCTACCCTCCTGCCTTTTCCGAACTTACATCCATTTGAGAACTGGCGGATCACATCCCGAAGCATCGTTGTTTTTCCGCAACCCGGAGACGACAGAATCAATGTATGACACGGCCGCCCGTTTTCATACAACCAGGGCATCAATGAATCAGCACAGCCCTGCACCTGATGTGCCAGACGCACATTCAAAAATGTAATAGGACGGATGCTTCTGATTCCCTTCTGATCCGATAAAACCTTGCCTGCAAGACCAATTCTGTGACCACCCTGAATGGTCAGAAAGCCCTGACGTATTTCTTCCTCATAAGCATAGATCGAATAATGGCTGATAAAGGTCATTGTCTCCTGAATTTCCTGGGCAGATACCCGATAAGCCTGTGACATCTCCGTCACAAACCCGCTCTCATTGCCAATTAAACGTTCCTCATTATCATACAAGAGCATCAGAGGTCTTCCTGCCCTCAGTCGGATTTCCTGCAATTGATCAAATTTCATGGGTAAAGCCGTTAATAATTCCCGTATATGAACAGAAAAAATCTTCATCAGCTGTGTTTTTCTATCCATTGGCATCACCTCTGGTAAAAAATATATTCAGCTGATGAAGATTTTATGATTGGTTGTCTCTGTCACTTATGATCAGATATTGTTAACGATCCCATTTGTCGCAGAGATTGTTGATCTCGTTGGTGAATCGGGTAAGATCCTTGTTGGTTCCGCCTTCATTGTGGCGGATCACAAGCATCAGGCGGCGTCCTGCATTGAGCAGACGTTCAAAGACTGTCGCAGCTTTACGCTGCATTGCTTTCTTCGGTGTAACCCGTACCGGTTCCGGAGCCTGAATGCATTCATTGGTCAGCAGATCATATTCCGCACCTGTATACGGTGCCACCGCATCAATACCCAGTTCGTCTTTGATCCTTGCTGCAAATACATCCGTCACTGTGTCCTCGCCATGAACAACGAAAACTCTATCCGGCTTCTTCTCAAAGGCTCCGATCCATTTCATCAGACCTTCACAGTCTGCGTGACCGCTGATGCCTGCCAGAGAAGTGATCTCTGCCTGTACCTCAATGGTCTCGCCAAAAAGCTTTACTTCCGTCGCACCCTCCACAAGATTACGGCCCAGTGTGCCTACAGACTGATAGCCAACAAAGAGGATCGTACATTCCGGACGCCACAGGTTATGCTTCAGGTGATGACGGATACGGCCTGCATCACACATACCGGATGCAGATATGATCACCTTCGGCGTTGTAGATACATTGATTGCAATAGAATCATCACTTGTAACTGCTGTCTTCAGTCCCGGAAAACTGATAGGGTTAATGCCCTGTCTGATCAGTGCCATCGCATCATCGTCATAATATCCCGGCACATTTCTGTTGAAAACATTCGTTGCTTCCACCGCCAGCGGACTATCTACATATACCTCAAAATTATCATGATTCTTCACAAGACCTTCTGCCTTGATCTGTCTGATAAAATAAAGCATCTCCTGTGTTCGGCCAACAGCAAAGGAAGGAATGACCACATTGCCGTCCCGGTCGAAGGTCCTCTGGATGATTGCTGTCAATTCCCTGATATAATCCGGACGCGGATCATGGCTTCTGTCACCGTAAGTAGATTCCATAATGACATAATCAGCTTCCCTGATATACTGCGGATCTTTGATAATCGGCTGATTCGTGTTGCCGATATCACCGGAAAATACCAGTTTCTTCGTCACCCCCTGTTCTGTTACCCATACTTCGATGCTGGCTGATCCAAGCAAATGTCCCGCATCTACAAAACGTATCTCTATACCGTCGCATACCTGTATCTTCTCCTCATACCGGCATGGTACAAAATACTGCAGAATCCCCACTGCATCTTCTGTGGTATAAATCGGCACAATCGGCGGTATGCCCGCACGCTTGCCCTTACGGTTCTTCCACTCTGCTTCAAATTCCTGGATATGGGCACTGTCAAGCAGCATAATCTGGCAGAGCTGCTGTGTTGCCTCTGTTGTATAGACACTGCCTTTAAACCCCTGATTATACAATAATGGCAGCATCCCCGAATGATCGATATGGGCATGCGTCAGAAAAACGTAATCCACATCAGAAGCCGGAACCGGAATTTCCTGATTCTCATAAAGATTCTTGCCCTGCTCCATACCACAGTCAATGAGAATCTTCTTGCCTGCTGCTTCGAGATAATGCTTGCTGCCTGTTACCTCATGTGCTGCTCCCGAAAAAAACAGTCTCATAAAAAAGCCCCCCTTCTTTGGTAATATTATACCAAAGCAAGAGAGGCTATGCCACATTATTCGTAATATTTAATACATTTATCCCAAGTTGTCTATGAAATATCCGATTATCACTTCATTACTATTACTACATCAAAATATAATACTAATGCTCTTCTGATAATTCTTCCTCCGGTGCCATGGCATAGGTCTCAATGAGTTCCCATATCTCATCTCGTCCCTGCTTTGTCACCGCAGAATACGGAACAATCGGCGTTCCTTCTGCTACATTCAGCCCTTCCCGGATCAGCTTCAGCTGTTTCTGAATCTGGCTTCGCTTGATCTTGTCCAGCTTTGTAGCGATAATGGCCGGATAAAAGCCGTTTTCAATGATCCAGCTGTACATATGCTTGTCATTGGCCGATGGTTCATGACGGATATCCACCAGCAGAAAGACCATGCGGAGCTGTCTGGATTTTCGGAGATAATTCTCGATCATCTTGCCCCATTTTGCCTTGACAGCCTGTGAAACATTGGCAAAACCATAACCCGGAAGATCGACAATATACAATAGA
>QFCH01001722.1_pt1 | contig 21233 bp, 18 predicted proteins | sample 5346071 | NCBI WGS metagenome assembly QFCH01 (sample SAMN09062255, study PRJNA434731) | Human gut metagenome, whole genome shotgun sequencing project. | isolation source: stool timepoint B chromium assembly | host: Homo sapiens | collected 2015
CCAAACAGAGAACAGGAAGTCCTGCTCGCAAAAACATTTGGCTGCTGTCGTTTTTTATATAATCAGATGTTGAATGATAAGATACGGGAATATGAAGCATCGAAAAAAATGCTGCGAAATACACCGGCGATGTATAAAAAAGCATATCCATTTTTGAAAGAAGTGGATTCCCTGGCACTTGCAAATGTGCAGCTGCATCTGGAAAAGGCATATAAGAATTTTTTCAGGGATCCAAAGATTGGCTTTCCAAAATTCAAATCAAAACACAGGAGCCGAAAAAGTTATACGACAAATGTGGTCAATGGAAATATTCAGGTAGAAGACCATCGGATAAAACTTCCGAAACTGAAATGGATCCGTATGAAAAAACATCGTGATATTCCAGAAAAATATTGCCTGAAATCCGTAACAATAAGTATGGAACCATCCGGAAAGTATTATGCAAGTCTATTATATGAAAAATCTGACTGTGAAAACCAAGCAGAAGAATTTGATTATGAAGACGCAAAGATACTTGGAATTGATTATGCAATGCATGGAATGGCTGTGTTTTCTGAAGATATACAGAAGGAAAATGAAGGATACTTCAGAAAAAGTGAGGAGCGGCTGGCAAGGGAACAGAGAAAGTTATCCCATTGCGTGAAAGGAAGCAATAATTATTACCGACAGAAAAAACGTGTTGCATTATGTCATGAAAAAATCCGAAACCAGAGGAAAGATTTTCTGCATAAACTGAGTCATGAAATAGCAGAGGCATATGATGTTGTTGCAGTAGAAGATATTGATATGAAAGCAATGAGCCAGTGTATGCATTTTGGAAAAAGTGTCATGGATAACGGTTACGGAAAGTTTCGGGAATTGCTGGAATATAAGCTGACATGGAGAGGAAAGAAATTGGTACGTGTAGACCGTTTTTTCCCTTCCAGTAAAAAATGCTGTAAATGTGGCAGTGTAAAGAAAGAACTGAAACTTTCGGACAGAGTATATCTTTGTACATGTGGAAATCGGATAGATCGCGATCTGAATGCGGCAATCAATATACGTGAAGAAGCACGCCGCATGTTGTTAGCAGGATAAATGGGAAGTGTCTGTATCCAGACAATGAAAATATCCCATAACTGGGGAAAAATGAATCGCGGGGCACGCGAGGATAGCTTGTAGATACTTGGCTCAGTAGAGCCATTGAGCAAGAAGCCCCCACTTCAAAATCTGTGATTTAAGTGGTGGGAGCATGTCACGCTAGTTTTATCTGTAAAACAAAAACAGGTTTTCAAAAGAAGCATATTCCACCATACCTGTGTTAAACACCTTCTTTTGAAAACCTTTGTTAATGTTTTATATCCACACTATATATTTATCTGTGCGGAAATTTTTTTATTCTAATTCAAACGCTCCCGTATACAACTGATAATATTTACCTTTCTCGGCGATCAGTTTTTCATGGTTGCCTCGCTCGATGATCCGTCCATGCTCAAGTACCATGATAACATCGGAGTTCTTGACTGTTGACAGTCGATGGGCAATAACGAAAACTGTACGGCCGTGCATCAAGGCATCCATACCCTTCTGAACGATGGCTTCTGTTCTCGTATCGATGGAGGATGTTGCCTCATCCAGAATCATAACCGGAGGATCAGCAACCGCTGCTCTGGCAATAGAGATCAGCTGACGCTGTCCCTGAGACAGACCGCTGCCGTCGCCTTCGAGCACTGTCTGATAGCCATCCGGCAGCATCCGGATAAAGCCATCTGCATTGGCCAGTTTGGCTGCCGCAATACATTCCTCATCAGTGGCATCCAACTTACCATATCGGATATTCTCCATGACTGTACCTGTAAACAGGTTGACATCCTGAAGCACCACACCCATGGAACGACGCAGGTCATCTTTCTTAATCTTTGTAATATTGATACCATCATAACGAATCTTACCGTCTGCGATATCATAGAAACGGTTGATCAGGTTCGTGATGGTTGTCTTGCCGGCACCAGTTGCACCAACAAAAGCCACTTTCTGTCCTGGCTCTGCATAAAGTGTGATGTCATGCAGTACAAGTTTGTTCTCCTCATAACCAAAATCTACATTTTCCATCACAACATGGCCTTTTAACTCTTCATATGTTAATGAGCCATCGCTGTGTGGATGCTTCCAAGCCCAAAGACCTGTTCTTTCCTTGCATTCTACCAGTTCACCATTTTCACGTTTGGCATTGACAAGTGTCACATAGCCATGATCTTCTTCCGGTTCTTCATCCAGCAATTCAAAAATACGTGTAGCACCGGCCAGGGCCATGATGACCGCGTTTAACTGCTGGGAAACCTGTGCGATTGGATTAATAAAGCTCTTTGACATCGTAAGGAAGGACGCAATTGTACCAAGTGTCATCACGCCGGCACCTGTCAGACTGATATTTGTCACACCGGCAATGGCAAGACTGCCGCCGACAAGCGCCAGCAATACATAAAGAATATTGCCCATATTGCCCATAATCGGCATCAGAATATTGGCATAAGTATTGGCCGTTGTCATGCTGTCACAAAGCTCCTGATTTTTCTTATCAAAAACGGCCTTGGCTTCTTCTTCATGACAGAATACCTTGACCACCTTCTGGCCGTTGATTATTTCCTCGATATAGCCATTGACATCACCGATATTCTGCTGCTGTTTAATAAAGTAGACACTGCTCTTTCCGGCAATGGATTTGACCACTTTTAAAATCAGGAAAAGGAACACAATGATAAATAATGTCATCCACAAGCTCAGATACAGCATGGAAATAAACACGGCAACAATTGTGACACAGGAAGACAACAGCTGCGGCAAGCTCTGAGAAAGCATCTGACGCAGGGCATCTGTATCGTTCGTATAATGACTCATCACATCACCATGTGTATGCGTATCAAAATACTTGATTGGCAGTGTCTGCATATGTGCAAACATATCATCTCGGATCTTCTTTAAAATACCCTGGGAAATGACAGCCATGGTTCTGTTATAGATAAAGCTGGCCAGAATACCGATCACATAAATGCATGCCATCTGTATAATGGCTCGGAATAACGCATCAAATACAGGATTGGATTCAAGAAGAAGCGGGGAAATGTAATCATCTATCAATCTCTGAATAAACAGGGAAGACATGACATTGGCGATTGCACTGAGCAAAATACAGATAACAACCAAAATGACACGCGTTTTATAAACACTCAGATAGCCCAGAAGCCGCTTTAATGTATTCGGGTTCACCTGTGGTCTTGACGGTTTCTTATTCATTGTCATCTCCTCCTTTCTTCTGTGATTCATATACTTCGCGATAAATATCAGAGGACTGCATCAATTCTTCGTGACGGCCGATGGCTTTAATCTCGCCATCATCCAGAACAATGATCTGATCTGCTTCTTCAACAGATGATACACGCTGCGCAATAATAATCTTTGTTGTATCTGGAATTTCTTCCGCAAATGCTTTACGAATCGCTGCATCCGTTTTCGTATCAACCGCACTTGTAGAGTCATCAAGAATCAGGATCTTCGGCTTCTTTAGAAGTGCTCTTGCAATACAAAGTCGCTGTTTCTGACCACCGGATACATTCGTACCGCCCTGCTCAATATACGTATCATAGCCCTCCGGAAAAGTCTGGACAAATTCGTCCGCACAGGCCAGACGGCAGACGCGCTGAATCTCCTCATCTGTGGCATTTTTATCACCCCAGCGAAGGTTTTCTTTAATCGTACCCGAGAAAAGGACATTCTTCTGCAGAACCATGGCCACTTCATTACGAAGACTTTCGATATCATAATCACGAACATCCACATCACCCACAAGGACGCGGCCCTCTGTGACATCATAAAGTCTCGGAATCAGCTGAACCAGACTGGATTTGGAGGAACCTGTGCCACCAATGATACCGATTGTCTGACCTGAACGAATATTCAGATTAATATGATTCAATACCGGTTTATCTGCTTTTCTATTATACGTAAAGACAACATCTTCAAACTGAATATCGCCGTTCTTCACTTCACAAACCGGATTCTCCGGATTCTTTAATGTACTTTCTTCTGAAAGGACTTCACAGACACGCTCAGTCGATGCTCTTGCCATGATAATCATGACAAATACCATAGAAAGCATCATCAGACTCATAAGAATCTGCATCGTATAAGTGAAAAGACTCATAAATTCACCGGTAGAAAGTCCCAGTGCTTCATCTCCGCCACAAGCCACAATCGCTCTGGCGCCCAGCCAACAGATCAGCAGCATACATGTATAAACAGCCAGCTGCATCAACGGCATATTAAAGGCCAGAATCTGCTCCGCCTTTACAAAACTCCTGTAAATATTATCGGAAACCTGATCAAACTTCCCAACCTCATGATCTTCACGGGTAAAGGATTTCACAACACGAATACCATACAGATTCTCCTGAACAATCGCATTCAGTCGGTCATAGGTCTTAAACACCCTCTCAAAAATCGGATGCACTTTCATGATAATCCCATAAAGGCCAATACCAAGAATCGGCACAGTGATCACATAAATTAATGACAGCTGTGCATCAATTTTGAAAGCCGCAAACAGCGCACAGACAAGCATGATCGGGCTTCTGACTGCAATTCGGATAATCATCTGGAAGGCCATCTGAATATTGGTAATATCTGTCGTCATACGTGTGACAAGACTGGCAGTCGAAAACTTATCAATATTGGCAAAGGAAAACTCCTGTACCTTATAATAGATATCCTGACGCAGGTTCTTTGCAAAACCAGACGAAGCCTGTGCCGCAAACTTTCCTGAAATGGCACCGCAGAACAATGAAATCATCGCCACAGCAAGCAAAATCAATCCATACTTCCATATAACGCCCATATCTCCCTGATCGATACCTTCATCGATCAGTTTTGCCATGATCAGTGGAATCATAATCTCAAAAAAGACTTCCAACGCCACTGTCACAGGAGACATGATCGTCTGTTTCTTGTATTGCCGGATACTTCCGGCCAGCGTTTTAATCATACAAATAATCCTCCTATCTCTATCTAGCTAGCCGCATCTGTCAAATAAGGACGGCTTATTCTTCTAACATGTTATCTGCAACTCTCTTTAATAAATGCATAAGTGTATGAAACTCTTCATCCGACAGCCCGTTCCTGATCCTGTTTTCAAGCTCTATTCTCTCCACCGCTGCATTGGCGTTGATCTCTCGTCCTTCCTCAGTCAGAACAAGCCGCTTCAATCTGGCATCACTGGAAACACTTTCCCTTCGGAGCAGTCCTTTGCTCTCCATGCCCTTTAACACTTTTGAAACCGTTGACCTGGTCACACAAAATTTTTCTTCTATATCTTTCTGATAAATCTCTTCATTCTCATGGTCTGCCAGGTATCCGAGAATCCAGCCATTGGATCCTGTAATCTTATGAACCTTACTCATATAGATATTACTATCGGCCTTTCTGCGGATCATCGTCGCTGTACGAAGAATCAACAGACCTAACTCTTCCCTGCAGGGCAGGTCCTTTCTGCACATTACATAGCTCCTTTCTGAATATCTTTGTTCTGTATGCATTTTGTTTTCAAAAAACTGTTGCATATCAAACTGTTTTACGTTCAACATTATACAGCGATTGTTTTTTTATGTCAATACCCCTGTGAAATGAATGCAAAAAAAAGGAAGAGATGTCTCCCTTCCTTATCTTTAATTCAACAGTATCCTGTCATTATCAAATTCTTCTTTTTTCTTCTCTGAATACATATCCAGCAGATCAGAAACTGTCATATGCTCCCTTTCCTCTTCCTTGATATCGAAGATAATCGCACCGGAATCCAGCATAATGGTTCGGCTGCCTGTTGTCAGTGCCTGCCCCATATTGTGGGTGATCATCAGAGTCGTCAGATTGCGCTCATGGACAATATCATTGGTTATGGCCATCACCTTCTCAGCTGTGGCCGGATCCAGAGCCGCCGTATGTTCATCCAGAAGCAGCAGCTTCGGTGTCACGATTGTACTCATCAGAAGTGTTACCACCTGTCTCTGTCCACCTGACAGAAGTCCGATCTTCGTAGCCATACGGTCTTCCAGTCCCATGTCAAAACGTTTCAGTGCTTCACGAAACATCTCCCGATCCTTCTTTGTAATGGCAAATCTGAAAAGGCCTTTTGTATTCTTGGAATAAGCCAATGCCAGATTCTCCTCGATGGTCAGGTTCGGTGCAGTCCCCTTCATCGGATCCTGAAACAGGCGTCCGATGGAAGCCGAACGCTGATGCTCCGGCAAGTAAGAAATATTCTTCCCATCCAAAATCACACTGCCCTCATCCAGAAGAAAATTACCGCAGATGGCATTGAATAATGTGGATTTACCGGCACCATTGGAACCGAGGATTGTCACAAATTCTCCTTGTTTCAGGGACAGATTCAGATGATCCAGTGCCTTATGTTCATTTGGTGTGCCTTTTGCAAAGGTCTTTGATGCATTGATGACTTTCAGCATATTTATCTTCCTCCTTTGCTTTCTCTCATGCCGTTTCTCTTTAACCTGTCATTGGCCATTTTCACTTTGATGGCCGGAACAGCCAGGGCGATTGTAACAATGATAGCTGAAATCAGTTTCAGCATATAGGCCGGGAACATATCGGACTTGGTTGCCAGGGCAATAATATAACGGTATACAATAGAACCCACAATGGCTGAAATAAACCCGATCATCAGACTTCTGTGACCGAAGAAAGCTTCACCAATAATAACGGAAGCCAGACCGACAACAAGGATACCGACGCCGGAGTTGATATCCGCAAAACTCTGATACTGAGCAATCAGACCGCCGCAAAAAGCGATGCATGCATTGCTGATGGACAGTGCGACCATCTTCACCGCATCCACATTAATGGAAGATGCACGGACCATATCGGCATTATCACCGGTGGCACGAATGGAAAGTCCAAGGGATGTCTTAAAAAATACTGTTAACAACACCGTAACGATCACAACTGCCGCAACGGCAACAATTAACTTCGCCACATCCTTAGACATAAACGGAAAAACTTTCAGGCACAATGTAAAAATCGTATCGTTGTTGAGCAGTGTTACGTTGGAGGCACCACCCATGACAAACAAGTTGATTGAATAAAGTCCGCTCATTGTCAAGATACCTGCCAGAACAGGATGAATATCCAGTTTCGTCTGAAGGAATCCTGTCACGCTGCCGGCCAGCGCACCTGCGGCTAACGCACCTACAAGTCCCAGCAGCGGATGGCCTGCAGCTGTCAATATCGAAGATGCTGCCAGACCGAAAGTAAAACTGCCTTCCGTTGTCAGATCGGGAATATTCAATATTCTAAAACTGATATAGATGCCAAGCACCATGATACTGTAAAGAAAACCAAGCTGCAAAGAGCCAATCAATAAAGTCATACTTTTCTACGTCCTTTTCATATTTTATCTTTTTTTGACTTTACCCCCTGCTATTGCAGAGGGTAAAATGCATTTCTTCTATATATAATATATCATTCAGGATAACTTTGCAATCCTACTGTGCATCATCTACGAAAGTAGCTGTGTTCTTCACATCATCCGATAACGCAATGCCCAGTGCTTCAAGCGTCTGATTGTTGATGACTGTTGCTGATGCAGGAACAACGACTGCAGGAATATCTGCAACTGCTGTGCCGTCAAGAATCTGTACTGCCATATCTGCACTCATGGCACCGATGCCCTTATCACTGATAGCAACTGTTGCAAATGCACCAGATTCAACGGTTGTTGCTGAACTGCAGTATACTGGAATCTTGGCATCTCTTGCCACTTCTGATACAAGTGTCATGCCGGCCTGAATGACAGAATCATTCGGAACAAACATGGCATCAACGCTGCCTACTAATGACTGAGCGGCCTGCTGAACTTCTGAAGAGTTCGTCACGGTTGCTTCCTTGTAAGAAAGGCCATTGGCATCACAGTATTCCTTGGCTGCTTCAATTGTATCCACAGAATTTACTTCGCTTGTGCAGTACAGGAAACCAAATGTCTTGCAGTCCGGTGTCAGCTGATTGCTCAGTGCGAAAATATCAGAAACAGGGATTGCATTGGATGTACCTGTTGCATTCTTGTCCGGATGATCCATATCTGTGATAACGCCTGCTGCTACAGGAGCAGAAACAGCGATAAATACAACCGGTGTATCTGTTTCAAGATTGACCATTGCCTGTGTAGCAGGTGTAGCAATTGTACAAACCAGATCATAGCTTCCGTCTGCCATAGACTGGGCGATTGTCTGAAGGTTTGTTGCATCGCCCTGTGCACACTTGTAATCCACTGTCAGTTTATCTTCTGTATAGCCTTTTGCCTGAAGTTCTTCAATAAAGCCTTCACGCATGTCGTTAAATGCGCCATTCTCAATCAACTGGATGATACCTACTGTATAACTGCCATCGGCCTTCGCGCCTTCGGAATCAAGCGCCTCTGATGCTTCAGATGCTGCCTCGGAAACGGCTGCTTCTGTCGTCGCCGCCTTCGTCTCCTGTGTGGAAGAAGAACCACAACCTGCCAGTGTCATTGCTGTCATCGCCAAAATACATACTGCTGATAATAACTTTTTCATGAAAATTACCTCTCTTTCAATCTTTCCTTAAAATACAGGCTTTTCTATGAGGAGTTTGCTTCACAGTCAGAACACACAGATTGTTTTATCTGCAAATCATTTGCAGTTGGCGCCTCGGGAAAAGTTCCCATAAAACAAAAAAATCCGCCCTATACAAAGGACAGATATATCTGCGGTACCACCTTTATTGATTATAAAATCCACTCATCATGAAAATGCCAACACATTCTCTACCGTTAACGCCGGTCTACGTCCTCAGATACTCCGCATCATATTCAATGCCTTTCCCCTGGCCCTCAACGGTCCATTTGCTCACCAGCATCTCCACAGGTTCTCAGCTCCTCCTGCTCTCTGTACGGTGCTTATGTGAACGTTATCTCCGTCTCAAAAGTTTGATTTAATTTTAGCATATAATTTCAGAATGTCAACCCTATTTTTGATAAATTATCACTTTAAACGGATAAACTTTTGTGTAAAGTCAGCATCTACCTTGCGGCTATCACTCCTACGCCAATTTATACGCCTTTTAGGCAAAGTGGCAGGCTACCTGATGTCCCGTCCGAATCGGTTTTAAAACCGGAGCCTCCTGTCTGCAGATATCTTTTGCCTGACTGCATCGATTGCAGAAAACGCAGCCTTTGATCTCTCCTGTCGGGCTCTGTGCTTCTCCTTCAAGAACATAAATATCCTTATCCGGGTCATCATAAATTGAAAAGACAGACCCTAACAGTGCTTTTGTATATGGGTGACGGGCATGCATTCGGAAGGCTGCTCCGTTCATGATTTCGACAATTCGTCCAAGGTACATGACAACAACCTGCTGGCTGAAATTCTCCACAAGGGCAAGGTCGTGACTGATAAACAAAATCGCATAGTTTGTTTCATCCTGATGCTCCTTCAAGAGTGCCATGATTTCCTGCTGAATAGACACATCCAGAGCACTGGTGGCCTCATCACAGATCAAAACCTCCGGATGCAGTGCAATAGCTCTTGCAATGGCAATTCGCTGCAGCTCGCCCCCGGACAGCTGATGGGGATATTTGTCAAAATATTCCTCACCGAGATAAACACGTTTCAAGGAATAATACGCCATCTCTCTGGCTTCTTTTTTACTCTTCTTTTCGAAATGGATCCAGGGCTCCATCAAAAAAGTACCGATCTTCATTCGCGGACTGAATACATTGGCCGGATCCTGAAAAATCATCTGGACATTTCTGCGGTACTCACGGAGTTTTTTCCCCCGCAGTGCAATATTCCGGCCATTCTGCATCCCGCCAATAGGCTCATTTTTATAATAGATCATCCCATCTGTCACCGGTTCAAGCAGCGTTACCATCCTGGCCAGCGTACTTTTACCGCAGCCTGATTCACCCACAATGGCTGTGCAGATGCCTTTATGCAAAGACAAACTCACATTATCAACCGCACGAAGGGTTTTATGATAGCGCAAATCAAATGTCTTACTTACATTTTCCAAACGTATAATTTCCCGATTATTCTCCATCTGTCTCTCCCTGCAATTTCGGTACAACTGTCAGCAATTTCTTCGTGTAATCATTCTCTGGATGATAAATCACCTGTTCTCTCGTTCCGAATTCCTTTAACTCCCCGTTTTGCATCACCGCAATGTAGTCTGCCATCTTGGATGCAACCCCCATATTATGGGTAACGATAACAATAGCTGTTCCCATCTTATCACGCAGATCCATCATCTGCTTGACTACCTGAGCCTGAACCGTTACATCCAATGCACTGGTAGGCTCATCCGCCAGCAGCAATTTCGGGTTCATGCTCATCGCCATGGCAATGGCTACACGCTGTTTCATACCGCCGGACAGCTGAAAAGGATAGGCATTCATCACATGCTTTGTATCCGGCAGTTTCAAGGTTGCCAGCATTTTCTTGGCGATTTCATAGCCCTGCTTTTTTGTCATGGACTGATGACACCGCAGCGTCTCAACATACTGATCGCAGACCTTTCGCCTCGGATTCAGATAATCACCGGCATTCTGAAAAATCATGGCCATGCCCTCCCCACGGACATGACGCAGCTCTTCTGCCGTCATCGCCGCCATATCTTTTTCACCAAAAAGGATCTGTCCCGATGCCAGCTCTCCGCCTGCGGGCAGCAATCCGATGGCAGCACGGATGAGCGTTGACTTGCCGCTTCCGGATTCCCCGACGATGGCAACAATTTTTCCCTCAGGCACAGCAAAACTGACATGCTTTACTGCTTCTTTTGTATTCTGATAAATAATACTGACATCCCTCAGTTCCAAAACGTTCATCCCGTGCTCCTCCTTTTAAGGATTAAAATTCATTCGTATTTTGTAACTGTTCAGAGCCAAGCAAAATTTCAAAAACAGGTATAAAATGCTTGCATTTTTAAAACTGTTTTTGAAATTTTATTTGGCGGATACGCCACACCGACGAAATGCGTAGCATTTTGGAGGTTAGCTCTGAACAGATACCCTATTTTTACTCTACGGTAATATCTTTTGTGATAAAGTAATAATCCGCCACCGGCTGATTGGCATTTTTCACCTTTGCCACTGAAACCATATTCAGATAGGAATTGGTCAGAAACAGATTGGCTGCATCATCATTGAGCACCTGTGATGCCTCAGCGGCCAGTGCATAACGGTCTTCTGTCTTAAATGTCTCAGACATCTTTCTGACAATTTCATCAATCTTGTCATCCTGGAAACCGGTCAGATTCTTTTTGCCGGATGTGCCAAGTCCTGTATACATTGTCTCAAGCCAGATCTGCGGATCGCCTGTCGGTGCAGAATTATCATTGGCTGTATACAGATCAAAATTGCCCTGTGTCTGGTAATCAGAAAGATTTTCGACAGAAAGAATTTCCATATGGATACCGACATTTTTCAGATCAGACTGAACAGCGGTTGCAAGAATAGCTGAATCTGCGGAGCCATGATCAGAAGCCTGAAGATAATTCAGCACTAATTCAGAACCATCCGGCATTTCACGGTAACCATCGTTGTTCACATCCTTATAACCGGCATTGTCAAGAATCTCTGCTGCTTTTGCCTCATCATATGTATAGGCTGTGATCGTGTCATTGCCAAACGGTGTGGAATCTGAGTAGGCGCTGTGTGCGGCACTTCCCCCGATCAAATCGGCATAGGCATCCCTGTTCACCGCATAAGAAACCGCTTTGCGCAGTTCAAGATCATGCAGCGGACTCGTCTCTGCCTGATTCATATACGCCACATTGACACGCGGACTGATGATGGATGAGACATTGTAGGCTTCATTGTCTGTAAACAGAGTCACACTTGTATTGTCAATTGTATTTGTCAGATCAATTTCCCCTGACTGGATAGCCATCGCTCTGGCATCGGCGTCCGCAATCTGTGTCACTGTAATGCTATCAAGACCGGCTGTGCCATCCCAATAGGTTGGATTCGCCGCAAGCGTGACTGTCTGTTCAGGTGTAAAACCGCTGACCACATAAGGGCCTGTGCAGACAGGCGCTGTCTGAATCGTTTCTTCACTTTCAGTTGTATCGATAATATCAAATACCGGCTCAACGAGATTGTTTAGAAGGGCAGCATTGGCTTCTGTCGTTTTAATCGTCAGATCCTGTCCATTGGCCTCCATACTGTCAACCTTCAGATATTCTGCCGCACGGTCATTCATGGAAATTGCCCGCTCAATCGACGCTTTTACCGCTTCTGCATCCACGGCCTTGCCGTTACTGAACATCACGCCTTCACGAATATGAAACTTCCATGTCGTTTCATCTACATTCTCCCATGAATCTGCCAGGCAGGCCTCCACCTTCAGTTCATCATTCAGCTTCACAAGTGATTCGCCCACACCAAGACGACTCAGAACCCAGCCATTATAGTTGTTTGCCGGATCCAGATCTGAGGCAATCCAGAAAAATGCCACATTAATATGCTTGCCATCCTCTGCCTCTTGTGTTCCCTTTGTCTGTCCTTCAGCACTTTCCGTTGTCTGATTTGCGGCTGAATCCGCTGTCTTCGCCGACTGGCTGCCGCCACATCCTGATAAGATACCGCAGGCCATCGTAAATGCCATTGCAATCGCAGCAATTTTACTTAATTTTCCCTTTTTCATATATAAATTCTCCCTTCAACATATCTTTATTACTCTATAGCCGTTCATTTTGCTTTCTATAATTAAAACCCACGCATCACTCTTCGAAGGCTATCTGTGCCTTTTTCCTATGATGAATAATGAAGGGCCTCAATTTTCCTTCGGATCCAGTATGTCTCTTAAACTATCTCCTAAAAGATTAAATACAATCACTGTTATAAAAATCGCCAATCCAGCAAACAGCATGATCCATGGTGCCGTCTGCAAATATGATTTGCCCTCGTAGAGCATATAGCCCCATTCCGGTGTCGGCGGCTGCGACGCAAGACCAAGAAATGACAGCCCCGCAAGTGCCAGCATCATACCGCCTACATCCAGCGTCGCCATGATGACGACCTGCGGCACGATATTTGGCAGGACATATCTGAACAGAATACCTGCTGTCCCGACACCACCAAATCTCGCTTCTGTAATGTAATCTTTTGTACGAATGACAGAGGCAAGCCCTCTGGCCATTCTCGCATACTTCGTCCACCAGACAAAGGACAGGGCAATCACGGTATTTAAAAGCCCCGGTCCCATCATGCCAACGATGGCAATCGCAAAGACGGTATCCGGAAACGCCAGCAATATATCAGTCAAACGCATAATCACCGTATCCAAAAAGCCACCGAAATAGCCTGAAATGATCCCAATCACGGTTCCGAGAACAGAGACAATAGCTATCATGATAAAGGTCAGCATAAAGGAATTGCCGGCCCCGTACAGTATTCTTGAGAGAACATCTCTTCCGACATTGTCTGTACCAAACAGATGACTGCCTCCCGGCGCGGACAGCTTCGCTGCATAATCGGTTGCCAGCGGATCATAAGGTGCAAAATATTTGCCAAAGAAAGCGATGATAAGGACAATGCCAACCGCCACAAGGCAGCAATAAAACCGGAGCCATTTGCCTTTTTCCGTTTTCGCCGGTCTGAACATGGATTTTCGTGGCTGCGACTTTCTCTCTCTCAGGCGGATTTTCGTTTCTTCACGCATATTAATCCACCCTCTTTCTCAACCGGATCTGTGGATCCAGCAATCTGTAGGCAATGTCAACGATCAGATTGACCGTAACATAGATAATCGCCATCCAGATGACATACCCCTGAATCAGCGGATAATCTCTGACACGGATAGCTTCAACAACCATGTTGCCGATTCCCTGCCACGAAAAAATCGTCTCAATAATCGCCGCACCACCAAGCAGATGCCCCACTGACAAACCAAGCAGTGTAACAATCGGCAAAATGGCATTCGGCAGGACATGTCCCCAGATAATCCGTCTCTCAGGGATGCCTCTGGCCCTCGCCCCAATCACGTAATTGGCATTCAATTCTTCTAACAGTGCCGCACGAATCTGTCTGGCATAACTTGAGATCATCGGAATCGTCAGCGTAGCGACCGGCAGAATCATTCCTTGCACGGAATTCGTGCTCACAACCTTAAACCAGCCAAGCCGAACGGCAAAAATATACATCAGTAAAAGTGCAAGCCAGAAATTCGGCATCGAAACACCAAAAAATGAAAGAAAACGGATCATATAATCGGCCACTTTGTTTTTTTGACCGCAGAGAGGATACCAAGCGGAAAAGAGAAAACGATGACAACGATCAACGACACCCCAGCCAGTTTCAATGTCATCGGCAGCTTTCTCGTCATCTGCGTCCATACAGACTCTCCAAACTTGGAGGATTCACCGAGGTCGCCATGAAGAACATTGCCAAGCCACCGTCCATACTGGATAAGCACCGGATCATTCAGGCCCATCTCTTCCCGCGTTTTTTCAAGAAGTTCCGTGGAAGGCATCATCCCCATGGAAACATATTTCATCTCCGCCGCATCACTTGGCGTTGCCTGGGTGATCATAAATGTCAGAAAAGTCACACCGAGCAATACAACGACAAGCTGCAATAGTCTTTTTAATATATATCTGACCATACTGATGTCACCTACTTCACCGCATAAATCATAAAATGATCGATGACCTGATGGCTTTTGCCGTTCTCATCCTGAAAAGTTGCTCTGTCCACTTCTGTTTCAAGCCTTCTGGCGCCCATCTCAAGCAGCAGATTCATATCCCACTGCGGACGTTTTTGGCGGCTTAACGGCAAATCTCTTGCCACCTGATTGATAATATTCACATCGACATTGCCGATATATTTGTGTTCATCGCCGTGATGCATCTGACGGATCTCATATTCCTTCCGGTATTCCTCATCATAATAATGCAAATAATAATTGCCGTCATAGTTGAGCAGGCAGCCGCCCGGCTTCAGCACACGCAGCCATTCCTTATAAGCCTTTTCAGGATGTTCCAGATTCCATGTCAGATTTCTCGTAACGATCATATCAAAGGTTTCATCTTCAAAGGGCAGATTCTGGGCATCCCCCTGAACAAACTCTGCTGTTACACCGACAGAAGCCACGTTCTGCTTTGCCTGCGCCAGCATTTTGTCAGAATAATCAAATGCAGTCATCTGACAGCCCTTCTGACCAAGCAGCATTGTAAAAAATCCCGGTCCGCATCCAAGATCCAGCACTTTCGGATTGTCCCCTTTTGGAAGGTATGTGTCCAGCAGTATCTTCCAGTAAGTGCCCTCTTTCTGTGCATCCTCCATTTCTTCCATAACAGATTTAGAATAACCATCCGCACGGGTATTCCAATAAGATCTGATTGTCTCAAGCTGTTCCATATGTCATCTCTCCATTCTGTTGCTGCGGCAAAAAGCAAAAAGAAAAGCATTCCCGTTTCAAATAATGAAAACAAGGAATGCTTCGTACATTCTATCTATAGTTATCCCCTCCGGATAACCTTCTGCCATCTCATATCGTCTCATCTGTAAAAAAATCATCTGCCCGCTTCATACCGGCAATTTCGATAAAAATATCATATCATGCAGCGGTACTTTTGTCAATTAACGTGCTTATACATTTTTAACATAGAGTCATTAAACATAAAAACCAGAGGCAGACTACAGATTACTCTCTTTCTGACTGACGCTTGTTCGCAGCCAATTGCCGATATTGGTCAGGCAAAACAGGACGACAATCAAAAACAAACCAGGGATCATGATGATCCACCAGGCTTTCGTCATCAATGCTTTATCAGACAATGACAACAGACTTCCCCAGGAAATCACTTCCAGCGGCAGTCCCATGCCCATAAAGCTTAATGTGGACTCCGTAACAATGGCCGAACGCATATTCATCACAACCATAAACATGATTGCCGAGATAAAATTTGGTCCGAGATGCCGGATGAGAATATGAAAAAATGATCCTCCCATACACTTTGAGGCAACAATGTATTCGCTTTTGCGGAGCTGCCGCACCTCTGTCCGGACAACCTTTGCAATACTGCACCAGCTTGTAATACCGATGACAAAGGCAATCGACAAGGTGGTCGGCTCCCCTAAAATAGCCTGGATAAAAATAACAAGCAGAATGGACGGGATTGTCAAAACGATTTCCGCCCCACGCATCATGATCGTATCCACCATGTCTGAAGCCAGTCCGCTGACAGATCCGTACAATATCGCCAGAACTGTCGAAATCACCGTGGCGATCACACCGACTGAGAGTGAGATCCTGCCGCCATACCAGATACATGAAAAAATATCACGTCCAAGATTGTCCGTGCCAAATAAAAACTCCCGATTCGGCGCCTTTGTGTAATTCATCAAATCCATATAAGAGGGATCCTTTGTCGCTATGACATTGGCCAGCAGACAGCCAATCACAATGATGCCAAGAATGGCAAAAGAAACAGACGGCAACCTGTGCTTTGTCTGCTCTAACAGAACCGGGGCACTGATCTGTTTTGGACCGACGATCTGAAATCCATTATTGTCCGTCGCCATAAGAAACCTCCGATCTTTCTGTGATCTCATTCGCTTTGATTCGCGGATCAATCTTTTCATTGATAATCTGTCCGAGAATATTACAGAAAATAATAACAATACCGGTCATCATACATAAAACCATCAGCATATTATAATCGCCGTATCTGGCACTCTCATAGGAAAGCATCCCGATTCCCGGATAGGAAAAAACCGATTCAACGATATAAGTTCCGCCGATAATGTGCGGCACGGAGATGGCCATAATACTGACAATCGTCGGCATAATATTTTTCAGACAGTGACCAAAGACAATCCTTCTTCTGTTGATCCCGACAGATTTGAACAGTGAGACATAATCTGAACGCACCTCCTCGAGCAGCTTGTTGCGCACCATATAAGCGTAATACCACAAATGTTCAAAGATAACAACAATCATCGGCATAATAAGATGCCGGATCCGATCCAGCAGATCGCCCTCTTTTCCAACACTGTATGCACCGGAACTTGGCAGCACATGCCAGATCACACTGAACACAAAGATGAGCAGCAGTGAAAACCAGAATTCAGGGATACAGCTGGTGATCGTCCCAATTGTCGAGATTGCCCGGTCTAACAAGCTGTTTTCGTGGGTGGCACAAAGCACTCCAAGCAAAATGGCCCCGACAAATGTGAGGATAAACCCAATCCCTCCGAGCACAAGTGTATTGACGATTCGCTTTTCAATAACAATTTTGACATCCTGTTTGTATTTAAATGAGATACCGAACTCTCCGTGAAAAGCATTCTGCACCCATTTGCCATACTGGACAACAATCGGATCATTCAATCCGAGACGTTCTCTCGCCCGATCTTTCTCCTCAACAGACATTTTCTCTGTTCGTTCTCCGTAATACGACTGAAGTGGATCCGTCGGCGTCATACGGGATATGAAAAATACAAGAATTGAGAGTGCCAGAATACTGACAAGAAAAATCAACAGCTTTTTCAGATAGTAAACAACTTTATTCGTTTTCAACCGTCTCTCCCCCTCCTTTTGTCAGCACAAAATGGCCTTTTTCCACTTCTTTTAACTGTCCTTCTGTATCATAAACGGTCTTTGAATAATCCGGCCGCACTTTTTTTCTCTCTAATATAGGATCAGGAACAGGAATCGCTGACAAAAGATCCTTCGTATAAGGATGCAGTGGTGTTTCATAAAGCGCCTTTGTATCAGCTAACTCAACGATCCTCCCGTGGTACATGACTGCCACACGGTCACACAAAAATTCTACCATCGACAGATCATGGGCAATAAAAACAATAGAGAACCCATGATCTTCCTGTAAATGTTTAAACAGATTGATAATCTGCGCCTGAATCGACACATCCAGTGACGCTACCGGCTCATCTGCGATCAAAAGATCCGGCTCGGTGGTCAATCCCCGGGCAATCGCAATACGCTGCCTCTGACCACCTGACATCTGGGATGGATAACGCTCAAGAAAACTGTCATCCAGTCCAACATATTTTAATTGAAAGGACGCTTCCGCCTCCGCAGAGCCTCTCTCCGTCCTGATATGATTAATCCTCAACGGTTCCGCGATAATATCCTTCGCCTTCATTCTCTGATTCAGACTTGAAGCAGAATCCTGAAAAATAATCTGACGCTGCGTCTGGAGAAACTTTTTATTCTCCCTGTATGCTTTTTTATCAAAAATATCGATACCTTCAAACAAGACTTTTCCGGACTTCGGCTCATAGATATTCATCAGACATCTGGCCAGTGTCGATTTTCCGGAGCCGGACTCCCCGACAATCCCCAGTATCTCACCTTTTCTGACCTGAAACGAAACGTCATCGACGGCTTTAATCGATATTTTTTTATTTAACTTAAAATAATGCGTAAGATGACTTACTTCCAGAATATTCTCACTCATCGTTTCTTCCTCTTTTTATTGGACATTCAATCTTCGGTGCCCGCTCATCCAAAAGCCATGTCGCAGCATAATGTGTCTTAGTGATCTGAAACATCGGCGGTTCCTGCTCATAATCAATGTCAAGTGCATATTCATTTCTGGCCGCAAATGCATCGCCTTTGGGCAGATGCACAAGTGACGGCGGCATGCCGGGAATCGTATGCAGACGATCCTTCCCCCGTGAAAAACCTGGCAGCGACTGCATCAGCCCCCATGTATAAGGATGTCTCGGATCATAAAAAACTTCTTCCGCTGTGCCGATCTCCACAATCTTGCCGGCATACATAATAGCGACACGGTCAGCCACCCTTGCCACAACACCAAGATCATGGGAGACAAGAATTGTCGCTGTATCAAGCTCCTGCTGAATCATCCTGAGCAGGTCAAGAATCTGCGCCTGAATCGTCACATCCAATGCCGTTGTCGGCTCATCCGCCAGAAGCACTCTCGGATTGGAGGCCAACGCAATGGCCATCACGCTTCTCTGTCTCATGCCGCCCGAAAAATTATAGGGATACAGGTTCTTTCTCTCCTGGGGTTCCTCAATCCCTACAAGATGCATCAGTTCCAGTACTCTTGCATTCACTTCCGCTTTCGTAATATCCTTGTGGTGTACGCGGACCGCCTCTGCAATCTGACTGCCGATCGTACAGGTCGGATCCAGCGCAGTCAGAGGATCCTGAAAAATCATGGAAAAAAAAGAGCCTCGCAGCTTTTCCATCTGATGTTCCGTATAGTGTGTGATGTCCGTCCCAGCGGCATAAATCGATCCTGCTGTGATCTTGCCGCTTTTAGGTAGCAGACCTATCACACTCTTACAGAGCATGCTTTTTCCACATCCGGATTCTCCAACAATTGCAAGCACCTCGCCTTTGTGAAGGGAGAATGACACATCTCTGACAGGTTTAACCTTGTCCTTTTGTCGTCCGATCTCCACAGACAGGTTTTCAACTTTTAGTAATTCCATCTTCGTTTCCTTTTCATTATCATGAAGAAAAGGGGCTGAGCACAACCCCTTTATCTCAGTCGAGAAGACTCCCACCTCTTTCAGGTGGTGAGTAACAGCAAATATGACTTTATTCGCTGATTGTCCAGTCACAGACATTCCAGAAAATACCAACACCGTGATGACCAAGAACCGTGTTCTGATCGATACCGGAAATATTCTTCGCGCCAACATACATGGCATCAATATAGCAGAAGAATGTGTAAGCCGGTGTCTTGGCAAGCTCTTTCTGGAATAACGCATACTGCGCCATTCTCTCGTTCTCATCTGCTGTCTCACGTGCTGCCTTTAAGTAGGCATCTACTTTCTCATTGGAGTAACCATTGTAGTTGGCACCTTTATCTGTACCAAATACTTTGTATGTGTGGTCATCCGCATCAAACGGTGAACCCCATCCGATGATACAGCATTCCTGACCGCCCCAGTCAATACCTTCAGCTGGCACTTCAGCCCTGACATCCAGTCCAGCCTCTTTTAACTGTTGTGCAGCAATCTGAGCCATGTCGATTCTTACCTGATCTGACGGTGTCGCATCAATTGTGAAACCGATTCTCTTGCCGTCTCTTGTCCAGTAACCTTCATCATCTTTCTCACAGCCTGCTGCTGTAAATGCTTCTGCTGCCTTGTCCAGATTGAAATCATATTTTTCAACATCTTCACAGTTGTACTTATTCTTCTGTAATGGTCCGTAAGCGATCTGGCCGTGTCCCAATAAAACAGCATCAATAATCGCCTGACGGTCGATACAGTAGTTGATCGCAGGGATCAGATCTGCATTCTCCTGCCAGTATTCATTTCTGAAATTGTACAAGATACCTCTGTAATCAGATGTGCTCATCGTGTAAACATTGTAAGCATCGTCGCCTTCAAAAGTCACTGCATCCTTCGGTGTTACCTGCGCCAGATTCAACTCGCCGGACTTAAGCTGTAAAGCCTTCGCATTGTCATCACTGACAATCTTGAATATGATAGAATCAATCTTCGCAGGTCCTGCAAAATAGTCTTCATTCTTCTCAAGCACGATCTGCTGACCTTCATCCCATTTAGCCAGCTTGAAAGGGCCTGTACCTACAGGGGCTCTGAAGAAATCGGATTCCTGCATATTCTCACCTTCCAGCAGATGCTTCGGCAGAATCGGCATCGTCATGTAATCTAAAAATGCCACGTTTGGTGCGGAAAGCTTGAATTCTATTGTATGATCATCAATGACTGTGATGCTCTCCACATCCTCGTAGTTTGGTGCATTCTCTGATTCATTGGCCGGATCCATGATGGCTTCGATCGTGAACTTAACGTCTTCGGCTGTAAAAGGTTCGCCGTCATGCCACTTCACACCTTCTTCCAGATGGAAAGTGTAGGTAGAATTCTCTTCATCATAATCCCAGGACTTCGCAAGTCTCGGAACAACCTCATTATTGCCGTCATGGTCTGTCAAACCATCAAAAATCAGAACATTGATTTCGCCATGCTCATCCATCGCCGGATTGATCCTTGTATAGTCATTCGATCCATAAACAATTGTTCCGCCGCCTTCTCCGGCTTCACCTGATTCAGCTACGCCTGCTTCTGTCTGCGCCTTAGCTGTCTCCGGTGCCTTCTCACTGCCATTACTTCCACAACCTGCAAGCATGCCGCAAACCATTGTCACAGCCATCAAAAGCGCAGCTGCCTTTCCCATTCTCTTCTTCATAAATAACCTCCATTGTTG
>QFCH01002767.1_pt1 | contig 21117 bp, 17 predicted proteins | sample 5346071 | NCBI WGS metagenome assembly QFCH01 (sample SAMN09062255, study PRJNA434731) | Human gut metagenome, whole genome shotgun sequencing project. | isolation source: stool timepoint B chromium assembly | host: Homo sapiens | collected 2015
AACCGGAGGGAACTGCCACGGTGCCGGTGGGCGGCGGCAGGGCCCAGCCAGGCTTCAAGATCGACCACTCTAAACCGGCTCTTCGCATTGTGGGGTGTGGGGGTGGTGTTCGAAGCGTCCCGGGGGTCGTGGACAGTGTTGTGGGACGACGACCGAACACAGGAGTTCGCCTTGGGTGCCTCATCAACCAAAACTCGCACGTAATTTGGGTACCCTAACTTTTCATAGGTATCGAGAAAACCGCAGAATTTCAACGATGTGATTTCAATGTTTGAAATACATGTCGGGGAATTACGTGCGACATTTCTGAGGAACCACAACATGAGGCGCCACAAAGACCCCACGCGGAAGACATCTCAAGCTCAGAAGACGCCCACATCCCCGGCAACCGCCACAAGCACGGGGGCACTGCACCCGTTACGTGCCGGTGCACCCGTTACGTGGCGGTGCACCCGAACAGAAGAGGTGCATTGCCTACGGATCGGGTGCAGTGCCCCAACAAACAAGAACAAACGCGGAACTGGCATACCGAACCACTCACCACCACACCCCTCCATGCGCAGCTAGGCCCTACTGGCAGCAGGATGAGCACGCCGCCCACGCCACCACCTGCACCCCGGCCCACGCCAACACCTCCTACACCCTTAAATGCGAAGAGCCTCTAAACCGTACGCTCACGAGACACACGCGGTGCCGGTGGGCGGCGGCAGGGCCTGGCCGGGCTTCGAGATCGACCACTCCGAGCGAAGCTCGCGTGTGGCGATCTCGCGGGCGGGACGCCGCCCACCGGCACCAACACGCAGGCACAAACACTCAGCCACAAATACATAGGCACAACGAAGCCGCCCGGCCCCACAGGGGGCCGGGCGGCTCACGCGTCAGGCCTCTAGGCGGCCATCAGCGGAGGGTTCAGCGCATCTGGGTGCCGGTGGCGCCCAGGCGCTCGCAGGCCTCGACGACGCGGGCGGCCATGCCGGCCTCGGCCGACTTGCCCCACGTACGCGGGTCGTACTGCTTCTTCACGCCGACCTCGCCGTCGATCTTGAGGACGCCGTCGTAGTTGCGCAGCATGTGGTCAACGACCGGGCGGGTGAACGCGTACTGCGTGTCGGTGTCGACGTTCATCTTGATGACGCCGTTGGCGACGGCGGTGGCGATCTCCTCGGCGGTGGAGCCGGAGCCGCCGTGCATGACCAGGTCGAAGGGACGGTGGTCGAGGCCGAAGTGCGCGGCGACCTCTTCCTGGATGGTGCCGAGCAGCTCGGGACGCAGCTTCACGTGGCCGGGCTTGTAGGCGCCGTGCACGTTGCCGAAGGTCAGGGCGGTGATGTAGCGGCCGTTCTCGCCCAGGCCCAGGGCCTCAACGGTCTTGATGCCGTCTGCGGTGGAGGTGTAGAGCTTCTCGTTGATCTCGCCAACGACGCCGTCTTCCTCGCCGCCAACAGCGCCGACCTCGATCTCGAGGATGGTGTTGGCCTTGACGGACATGGCGAGCAGTTCCTTGGCGATCTCGAGGTTCTCGTCGAGCGGAATCGCGGAACCGTCCCACATGTGGGACTGGAAGGTGGGCAGCTTGCCGTCGGCAACCTGGCCGGCCTCGATCTCGAGGAGGGGGCGGACCCAGGAGTCGATGTTCTGCTTGGCGCAGTGGTCGGTGTGCAGAGCCACGGTGATGCCGTAGTTCTTGGCGACCTCGTAGGCGTAGGCGGCGAGGGCCAGAGAGCCGGTGACGCGGTTCTTGATGGTGGAGCCGGAGCCGTACTCGGCGCCGCCGACGGACACCTGGATGATGCCGTCGGACTCGGCCTCGGCGAAGCCCTGGAGGGCGGCGGTGATGGTCTGGGACGAGGTCACGTTAATCGCGGGGTAGGCGAACTTGCCGTCCCGTGCGCGATTCAGCATCTCTGCGTAGACCTCAGGGGTTGCGATAGGCACTTGGAGCCTCCTAATCGAGTGACAGTTTTGTCACGATCGATTGTCTCACATTTTGCTTGATCGGGAAAGGATGGAAGTCCCGTTCGGACAGGGTCTTTTCATTCAGCGGGCGCGTGTGGTACGCGCTTGGCGAGGCGGGGCTGGCCTGCGTGTCCGCGTCTCTCGCGGGTGCTGTCACGAGGCGGGGGTGGCTCTTGTGAGTGTGGCGCGCGGGGGCGGTGGCGGGGTCAGGGGAGGGGGCCGGGGTGTGCCGCAAGGCGCGAGGCGTGCGCCCACATGACGATCGCGGCGGCGTGGCCGACGTTCATGGAGCGCGTCGAGCCGCGCTGGGTGATGGCGACGACAAGGCGGCAAGCGGCGAGCATGTCCTCGCTGAGGCCCGAGGCCTCGGACCCAAAGACCAGGCAGGCGCGCTCGGGCAAGACGGCCCCTTCAAGGGCGACGGAGCCGTCTACATTGTCGACACCGACGAGGGCCAGGCCCTCACGCTCGCAGTGCTCGACGAGTTCGCTCACCTGCGCGCGGTGATCCACCGGCAGGTATCGGTCGGTCACCATGGCGCCGCGGCGGTTCCAGCGCTTGCGGCCCACGACGTGGACGCGGCGCGCGCCAAGCGCGTTGGCCGTGCGCACGATGGAACCGATGTTGAAGTCGTGGTCCAGGTTCTCCACGGCCACCTCGAAGGGAAGCGAGCGGGCGGCGACGTCCTCGCGAATCGCATCCATCGTCCAGTAGCGGTATCGGTCCTCGACGTTGCGCCGATCCCCGTGCTCCAGGAGCTCCCGGTCATAGTGCTCGCCAACCGGCCAGGCGGCCTGCCCACCCGGCCACGGACCGACCCCCACCTGCGCGCGCGAACCAGCCCCGGCCTCGTACGCCTCAGTGTCCCCAGAAACCGCGCCCTGCCGCGCGATGTCACACCCGTTTTCCAACTCGTTCACGGATCCCACCCTAGCGGGAACGTAGAATGGAGGCATGAATCCGCTGATGAACGAACCAACAGCACTCAGTGAGTTGCCGCCCGTGAGCGCGTGGCTCTCCGACATGGACGGCGTCCTGGTCAAGGAGAACCGCGCACTGCCGGGCGCCAACGAATTCCTGGCGGCGCTGCGCGCCAACAACATTCCGTTCCTGGTCCTCACCAACAACTCGGTGTTCACCAACCGCGACCTCTCGGCGCGCCTGGCGAACTCGGGCCTGGACATCCCCGAGGAGAACATCTGGACCTCCGCGAACGCGACGGCCGCCTTCCTCCAGCAGCAGTCCCCCGGCTCGACCGCGTACGTCATCGGCGAGGCCGGCCTGACCACCGCGATCCACGCCGCCGGATACGTCATGACGGAGACGGACCCCGAGTACGTGGTGCTCGGCGAGGTGCGTTCCTACGACTTCCGCGCCCTCACCCAGGCGATCCGCTTCATCGAGGGCGGCGCGAAGTTCATCGCGACGAACCCGGACGTGTCGGGCCCCTCCGACGAGGGAACCCTGCCCGCGTGCGGCGCGATCGCCGCGATGATCACAGCGGCCACCGGCAAGCAGCCCTACTTCGTGGGCAAACCGAACCCGGTCATGATCCGCGCCGGCCTGAACACGATCGGCGCCCACTCGGAGCGCGCCGCGATGGTCGGCGACCGCATGGATACCGACGTTCGCGCCGGCGTCGAGGCGGGCCTGCGCACCCACCTGGTGTTGTCCGGCTCCACGGCGCGCGAGGACATCTCCAAATACCCGTTCCGCCCCTTCGGCATCCACGAGGGCATCGGCGATCTCATTGAGCTCGTCGAGGCGGCCCACTGACCCCCACACGGAAAGGCATCCCCATGACCAACGATTCCCACAAGGCGCGCCTGGCCACCCTCGTCCAGGAGCTCTCCGTCATTCATGAGAAGGTCACCCTGGCGTCGGGCCGTGAGTCCGACTTCTACGTCGACATGCGCCGCTCGACGCTGCACCACGAGGCGGCTCCCCTCATTGGCCACGTCATGCTGGATCTCCTGGAGGAGTCTGGCTTCGCGGTGGGCGAGGAGTACGTGGCCGTGGGCGGCCTGACGATGGGTGCGGACCCGGTGGCCACCGCGATGCTGCACGCGGCGGCCTCGCGCGGCCTCGACCTGGACGCCTTCGTCGTGCGCAAGGCGGCCAAGGATCACGGCATGAAGCGCCGCATTGAGGGCCCGGACGTCGTGGGCAAGAACGTCGTGGTCCTGGAGGACACCTCCACGACGGGCGGCTCCCCGCTGGAGGCTGCGCTCGCCCTGCGTGAGGCCGGCGCGAACGTCGTCGCCGTCGCGGTGATCGTCGACCGTGCGACAGGCGCAAAAGAACGCATCGAAGCCGAAGGCTTCCCGTACTTCTACGCACTGGGCCTGGAGGATATTGGCCTGGCCTGATCCTTTCCGTCCATCGACGAGGCCGGGGCTGGGTTCTGCGCGAACCTGGCCCCGGCCTCGTTATCGTCTGAGCGCCCTCACATGTGGGGCACGGCGCGCATGGCGCGCGCGGTCACCCAGCGAGGGGCGATCTTCATGATGCCCATGGCGACCTTGTAGGTGGCTGTGGGGGTGACGTGGATGCGCCCGGCGCGCACGGCGTCGAGGGCATCGGTGACGACACGCTCGGGACTGGCCATGAGCCAGGACGGCATGCCGCTCATATCAACGCCGACGCGGTCGAAGAAGGGCGTATCGACGGGACCGGGGCACACGACGGTGGCGGTGATGCCCGACCCCGCGAGTTCGGCGGCCAGGCCTTCGGTGAAGGCGACGACCCAGGCCTTGTGCGCGGAGTAGGTGCCAGCCCCCGTACGCGAAGCGACGGAGCCGACGTTGAGAATGGCGCCGCGGCCGCGCGAGCGCATGGAGATACCGGCGTGGTGGGCCAGCGTCATGACGGCGCGGACCATGACGTTCAGGCCGTTGATTTCGTTCTCGAGGCTGTTGTCGAGGAACGCGCTTCCCAGGCCGAATCCCGCGTTGTTGACGAGGAGGTCGACGGGGCGCACGTCCGGCTTCTCGGTGTCCGCGGGGCCTCCGACGTCGAGGCGGGCGGCGACGCGCGCGCAGCCTGAGTCGGTGGACAGGTCGGCGGCGATCACCTCGGCGCGCACGCCGGCGACGTTCGCGAGCGAGTCCGCGAGCGCTGCCAGGGCGTCCTCGCGGCGCGCGACGAGCACCAGGTCGTGGCCCGCGGAGGCCAGCTGCCAGCAGAATTCTTCACCAATCCCGGAGGTTGCTCCGGTCACAAGCGCGGTTCCCATGGGGGAAGTCTAGCGCGCTCGCGTGGGGGTAGCACGAGGCCGGGGCGGGCTCGCGCACGTGTCGCGAGTCCGCCCCGGCCTGCTGTTTTATCGCGTGCGGATCAGGAATCCGGCTCCGCCGCCAGCGAGGGCCGCCGGGATGAGGAGGAGGAGCAGCCAGTAGGGGCTCCAGCCTCCCGATCGTCCACCGTCGGTCGCCGCCGCGATGGGCAGCGAGGCGGCCGCGTCGCTGGTGCCCACCGAGGGGGCTCCGGCGGCGCCGGACTGGGCGCTCTCACCGCTCTGGGCACCGCTTTGCGGGCTGGCACTCGCAGACGGGGTCGCGGCGGGTGCCGCCTTGGGGGCGGTGACCGGGGTGGCGCCACCCGAGGAGGTCGTAGCGCCCGATCCACCGCGCGAGGCGGCTCCGGAGCTCAGGACTGCCTGCGTACCCGGGGCGCCCGCGCCGGATGTGGAGGCTGCGGGGCGGGTTGCGCTCGAGAGCACTCCCCTGGCCACGGCCTTGTTTCCGGAAGGAGCTGCGGGTGCCACTGCCGGGGACCCTCCCGGGCGAGAGCTCGGAGCGGGCACGGGGGCAGCGCTCGGCTCAGGAGCGGGAGTCGGCTCGGGAGCGGGAGTCGGCTCAGGCGCGGGAGCGGGCGCAGGAGTCGGATCGCCACTCGGCTCGGGAGCGGGAGTCGGCTCAGGCGCGGGAGCGGGCACAGGAGTCGGTTCGGGCTCCGGCGTCGGCGCGGGAGCGGGCGCGGGAGTCGGTTCGGGCTCCGGCGTCGGCGCGGGAGCGGGCGCAGGAGTCGGTTCAGGCTCCGGCGTCGGCGCGGGGCCCGGCGAGGGCGTCGGGACCGGCTCGTCGCCCGGGGTGGGCGCGGGCTGGTCGTTGTGGTGGCCGGAGCGGACCACGACGGTGAAGGACTGCGGCTCGGCGAGGACGCGCTCGCCGCTGCGGGCGCCCACCTCGATGCGGTAGGTTCCGGGTGCGCTGAACACCCAGTTGCCGTGCATGTGCGTGGACTCGGTCGTGTGGACCACCCCGTCGCCCGCGGCCGAGTCGAAGTGGATGCGCGCGCCGGTTCCGAAGGTGCCGCCCTGGAAGAAGGCGACGCGAGCGCCCTGGGGGGCCTCGGCCAGGTGCAGGGTCAGGTCCGCGCCCTCGGGCAGGGCGGCGTAGTCGATGCCTTCGGTGGACAGGCCGGGCCACACGATGTCGCTGTTTTGCGTTTCGGGCAGCACGTAGGTGGCGGTGCCCACCGGGCCGAGCACGTCGTAGCTCGCGTCCGACAGGGAGGCCGGGCGCACGAAGCGCGCGTTGGGTCCGACGGACAGGGTCGTGGAGGACAGGGTGCGCAGCACGGAGGTGCGCGCGTTGGTGAGCGAGTCGTCCTTGACGGCCAGCCCGTAGGTGGTGCCGTTCTCGCCGGCCGCCTGGGTCAGGCGCACGTCCAGGTGTCCGCGGCCGATCTCGACGGGGTCGGTCAGCAGTGACGAGGCCGGGGCCGGGTTGTCTCCTCCACCGGGGTTGGGCGCGGGCTCAGGGCTGGGCGCAGGATCGGGGGTCGGGTCGGGTGCGGGCTCGGGTTCTACGGGAGCCGGGGAGCCGTCACGCATCTTGAGCGTGGCGGTCAGACCCACGTGGTCGCCAACGGTGACGTCGGAGGCATCAGCAACCGTCATGACCGCGTCGGAGAGGGGGTGGGGGCGCAGGACGACGCGCATGTACATGGGGTCGGATTGGCACACGCCCAGGTCCTGGGTCTTCGTGTCCATGCCGCCGGCCCCCAGCGTGCCTTCCATCGAGCACCAGGGGCTGAAATCCCACTTGGATTCGAGGAACTCGATCTTGTAGGTGGCGCGCAGGTTGGGGTCTGCCGCCTTGACGGTGGCCGTGTACTGGTCGGTCGTGCCGGGGATCAGGTCGTAGGAGACGTCGACGCGGCGCGAGGCCACGGGCAGGCGGTCGGGGTTCCACTCGGGAGCGGGGTCGGGGTTGGAGGGTCCCAGGATCGTGTCGGATCCGCCGACGGTGACGGGCTCAGTGTCCTTCTGGGAGTAGTACGCGGCCTGGGAGACCCAGCGGGCGGAGGCGGAATCGGAGGGGATGTAGATCGCCTGGACGGCCGCCGCGTCCGCGCCGAGCAGCTCGGAGACGGTTGCGCGACCGCCCTCAACCACGGCCTCGGTGAGGAAGTAGCCGTTGACGGTGATCCACGCGCGTCCCGTGTCGGTGGGAACGCCCGTGTCGAGCGTGATGTCGGTGAGGTAGTTGTCGCCGGGATGTTCACGCTCGGTGTGGTGGGACAGGGTGAGCGTGGGTGTGGCGGCGTTGCCGTCGGTGCGCTCTGCTCGGGCCGCGTTGTAGGCGGACACAATGTCCTTGATCGTGCCGTCGGCAGGGTTCGCACCGCCAACCTGCCAGACCAGCGGGGTGATCGGCGAGGAGTAGAGGGCGGTGCCGTCGGCGCTGCGCGCGGTCATCTTGTAGTTCGCGACGTAGCGGCCGGGCTGGGTGAAGGTCGTGTACAGGTGCGTGTGGCGGGGGTTGTAGACGGACCGGTAGGCGGTGTCATGGCTGGAGAGGAAGCGGTTGACGCTGTCACCGTTGTCGATGAACATCTCCATGCGGCCCGGGCCGTCGACGCTGATGAGGTCGAGCGTGTAGGTCTCACCCTCGAACTTGTCCATGTCTCCGATCTCGCCGGCGCCCAGGCCCGCCCAGATGGGCGTGTTGCCGGGGCCGGGGGTCTGGGGGGCGGCGTTCAGGACGCTTCCTTCGGCGCCGAGGAATGACAGGTCGGGACGCTTGGCGGGAACGACGAGCTGCGATTTGGCCTCGTCCTTCTCGCCGGTGCCGGTCCACGCCTTGGGGATCCACAGGGCGGTCTTTTCCATCGGTAGGTTGATGGTGTTGAGGCTAAAGCTGTTGGTATCGTCGTGCCAGACGGGGATGGGCGCATCCACGTGCTGTCCGGTGACGATCCAGTCCTTGTCCTGGTCGGGCCCGGCCCACGCGGTGGCGGGGGTCAGCGCCAGGAAGAGGGCCAGCGCCGCGGTGCTGACGCGTCGCAGGTATGACATAAGGGTGCCTTTTCTAGCTATGTTGTAGATGAGAATCATTATCACTATAGACAATCGGTCCGACAACCGCACGTCACGCGCGCGTTTCACACGCGTTTCACGCGCCCAGCACCCCGTCCCCCAGCTAGGCTCGACCCCATGAGATTCGCGACCTGGAACGTCAACTCCATCCGCACGCGCGTTGACCGCGTCATCGCCTTCCTCGAGCGCTCAAGCACCGACGTGCTCGCCATGCAGGAAATCAAGTGCCGCCCCGACCAGTTCCCCACCGCCCCCTTCGAGGAGGCCGGCTACCACGTCGCCATCCACGGACTCAACCAGTGGAACGGCGTCGCCGTGGCCTCGCGCTTCCCGATTCTCGACATCCAGGACCACTTCCCCACCCAGCCTGCCTTCGGCGACCCGGCGGTCGTCGAGGCCCGCGCACTCGGCGTCACCATCGACACGACCAACGCGCTCCCGCGCGAGGATGGGCAGGCCTCGTCCATGACGATCTGGAGCCTGTACGTGCCCAACGGGCGCGAGCTCACCCACGCGCACTACGCCTACAAGCTCGAGTGGCTCACCAACCTCGCCGAGCAGGGCCGCGGCTGGCTTGCCGACCCGGAGGCGCTCATTGCGCTGGTCGGCGACTGGAACGTCGCTCCCCTGGATGAGGACGTGTGGGACATGGCCGTCTTCGAGGGCTCAACCCACGTGTCCGCCCCCGAGCGCGAGGCCTTCGCCGCTTTTGCGTCCGACGGCTGGGTTGAGGTCACGCGCGAGCGCGTCACGAACTACACCTACTGGGACTACCAGAAGCTGCGTTTCCCCAAGAACGAGGGCATGCGCATCGACTTCGCCTACTGTTCCCCTGCGCTCGCCGCGCGCGTGAGCGGCGCACTGATCGATCGGGACGAACGCAAGGGCAAGGGCGCGTCCGACCACGTGCCCGTCATCATCGACGTCGACTGAGGGACCGGACGAGGCGTGGGCGAGCCCCGCAACGCGTCGAGGCTTGGGCACGTGCCCAGGCCTCGATTCGTCGTGATTAGGCGTGTTCGCGCGCGAGGGACAACAACGACGCGTTGAGGGCCGACCAGTTGTCGCGGTGCCACGGCCCGAAAGGCTCGGCACCCACGAAAGCGGCGCTGGCCCCCAGGTCGTGGTCCGCCCACACGAAGGAGCCGGACTGACCGAAGTGCCCGATGGTGCGCGGGGAGGCATCGGGCGCGGTCCAGTGCGGCGACTTGTCGCCGCGAATCTCCACGCCGAGCCCCCACGGGCAGGGTGTGACACGCCCGTAGCCGGGCACGACGCCGGCGAGCGTCGGAAACTGTGAGAGTCCCGCGAGGGCGGCCAGCGGCGCGCTCACCAGAGTCGGGCGCGCGAGCTCCGCGCCGAAAAGGCTGACATCGAACGCGCTGGCGACCCCCGCATGAGCGGGACTACCCGGGATGTCCGCGGAGCCCATTCCAAGCGGGTCAAACACCGTCTGGCGCACCCACTGAGCGACCCCCATTCCACTCGCCTCAGCCAGGACCTCGCCGAGCACGTCGAAGCCCTCGTTGGAGTAGATGCGGCGCTTCCCGGGAGCGGCGACAGGACGCCTCCCCTCAAAGGGCAGGCCCGAGGCATGGGCAAGCAGGTGACGAACCGTTGCCCCCTCGGGGCCCGCAGGATCATCGAGGGAGATCAGGCCTCGTTCGACCGCGACCAGCACCGACCACGCGACGATCGGCTTGGTAACAGACGCGAGCGGGAACACACTGCCCGTATCGCCGTGCGAGTAGACGACGTCGCCCCCGACACGAAGGACGAGGGCGGCATCGAAGGACGGCAGCGGTCCGATCACGCGGTGGTGGCTTCCGGAGCAGCCGCGGCCGCGGCGGCTTCTGCTGCCGCCGCGGTCTTCTCGCTGATCTTACGCAGCGTGCGTGCGTAGACTTCCGCGACCTCCTCGGGCACGGACGCGCCGAGCTGGAGGACGTAGTGCGCGGGCAGGTGCAGGAGCTGCACGCACACGGCCAGGAAGTCCGCGACGAATTCGCGGGCATCGATAGGTTCGTCGTTGTAACGAGCCGACACGACAGAGCCGTACCAGTAGCGGATGAGGATCTTCGCCAGAGTGCGAGGGGTGGTGCCGATGTCGGCGCCCTCGTCCTCGACGAAGGCAGTGATCATCGCCGTGAGCGCCTCCTCCATCTGCTGGGTCCGGTACTTGTAGTGCGCGTGTGCGGGGTGCGTCTCCGAGGAGGATTCCGCCCACAGGACACAGTCCAAGGCGATAGCGGCGTCTGCCCCGGGCTTCATGGCGAAACGCATCTCGCCAACCGCCCAGTCGACGAAGGAGCCGGCGGTGATGCCGCCCTCGTCGAAGCCGCCCTCAGCCTCGTCATTGATGGTGACGTCGAAGAGGGCGTTCATCTCCTCGTGACGCTGGATCGCGCTGCGCAGGATCGCTTCCTTGGACGGGAAGTGATAGACGACGGCGGGGTGGGAAATACCGACTCGACGACCGAGGTCGCGCAGAGAGAAGCCGTTGTAGCCTCGCTCCGCGATCAGAACCATCGCTGCCGAGAGGATGGATTCGCGCGTCGCCTGTCCTACGGAATAGGCGCCACGGGCCTTCCTCTGGGTTGTCATATCTTCTCCTGCTGTTGCGGACGTCACATACCGTTAGTCCGAAATACACACTGGTATTCAGTGTAGCGCGCAATCTTAGGGTTTATCAACATTCATGACAAGCCCGTCGAACATCGCATTAATGTCAACTTCCACGCTACACCCATCCTGCACCTGCCCGCCGAGCAGCATAACAGCCAGCCGATCACCGATCTCGCGCTGAATCAAGCGGCGAAGCGGGCGCGCCCCGAAGGCGGGATCATAGCCCACCTGAGTCAACCAGCCGCGAGCTGGCTCACTCACTGTCAAGTTTATGCGGCGATCCTGGAGGCGCGTTTGAAGGGCAGCAACCAGCAGGTCAACGATCTGACCCAGATTTTCGCGGGTCAGGGCGTCAAACATGACAGTCTCATCCAGCCTATTGAGAAATTCTGGCCTGAACTTTGACCGCACAACAGACATGACCGCATCCCGCTTTTCCGAGTCCGTCAAACCCTCGTCCACCAGGAACTGCGACCCCAGGTTTGACGTGAGAATCAGGATCGTGTTGCGGAAGTCGACCGTCCGACCCTGACCGTCAGTGAGACGCCCGTCATCAAGAACCTGCAAGAGGATGTCGAAGATCTCAGGGTCAGCTTTCTCCACTTCGTCCAGGAGAACGACGGAATATGGCCGACGTCGCACCGCTTCGGTCAGCTGACCGCCCTGCTCGTAGCCGACGTACCCCGGAGGGGCACCGACCAGCCGCGCGACCGAGTGCTTCTCCGAGTACTCGGACATGTCGATGCGCACGATCGCACGCTCGTCGTCGAAGAGGAAGTCCGCGAGGGACTTGGCCAGCTCCGTCTTGCCGACACCCGTGGGCCCCAGGAAGAGGAAGGAGCCGGTCGGGCGATTCGGATCGGACAGGCCCGCGCGCGAACGCCTCACGGCGTCCGATACCGCTCGCACTGCCTCCTTCTGTCCAATCAGACGCTTGCCGAGCTCGGCCTCCATGTGAAGAAGCTTCTCAGTCTCAGTTTGGAGGAGTTTACCCGTAGGAATTCCCGTCCAGGCCTCGATAACCTCGGCAATCTCCGTGGGGCCAACCTTCTCAGCGATCATCGGTTCCTCGGCAGCAACGGCATCCTGCTCCTCGGCGCGAGCCTCCTCGTGCGCAATCTGTCGTTCGACGGCCGGAATCTCTCCGTTTTGCAGGCGACCGGCTTCCTCCCAACGCCCCTCGCGCACGGCCAGCTCGAGCTGGGTGCGCAGCGTGTCCAGCTGGACGCGCAGGTCACCCACGCGGTTGTGGCCAGCCTTCTCGGCCTCCCAGCGCGCGGTGAGCGCACGCAGCTTCTCTTCGCGATCCGCCAGGTCCGCGCGCAGCTTGCTCAGGCGATCCTGGGTGGCGGCGTCGGCCCCGTCGGGGTCGGACTCCGCCAGGTAGGACTCCTCCATGCGCAGGCGATCCACACTGCGGCGCAGCTCGTCGATCTCGACCGGCGAGGAATCCAGCTCCATGCGCAGACGCGAGGCGGCCTCGTCGATCAGGTCAATCGCCTTATCGGGCAGCTGACGCCCCGTGATGTAGCGGTTCGACAGGGTCGCGGCGGCCACCAGCGCGCCATCGGAGATCGTCACCTTGTGGTGGGCCTCGTACTTCGGGGCGATGCCGCGCAGGATGGCGACCGTGTCCTCAACCGAGGGCTCGCCGACGAAGACCTGCTGGAAGCGACGCTCCAGGGCGGGATCCTTCTCAATGTTCTCGCGATACTCGTCGAGCGTGGTCGCACCGACCATGCGCAACTCGCCGCGCGCGAGCATGGGCTTGAGCATGTTGCCCGCGTCCATCGCACCCTCGGAGCCACCGCCCGCGCCGACGACCGTATGCAGCTCGTCGATGAAGGTGATGACCTGACCGTCCGAGCGCGCAATCTCGGCCAGGACGGCCTTGAGGCGCTCCTCGAACTCACCGCGATACTTCGCACCGGCCACCATCGAGGACACGTCCAGCGAGATCAGGCGCTTGTCCCGCAGGGACTCGGGGACGTCGCCAGCGACAATGCGCTGGGCCAGGCCCTCGACGACGGCGGTTTTACCGACGCCGGGCTCGCCGATGAGGACAGGGTTGTTCTTCGTGCGGCGCGACAGGACCTGCACGACGCGGCGAATCTCGTTATCGCGCCCAATGACGGGGTCGAGCTTGCCCTCGCGCGCCACCTCGGTCAGGTCGCGGCCGTACTTCGCCAGGGCCTCGAACGAGCCCTCGGGGTCAGCCGTCGTGATCGGGTCGGGGCGCAGCTGGGAGAGAGCCTGCGTGAGCGCGTCGACCTGGGCGCCACCCTGGGTCAGGATGCGCCCCGCCTCCGTGTCGGATGCGGCCAGCGCGATGAGCAGATGCTCGGTGGAGATGTACTGGTCTCCCGCCCCCTGGGCGCGCTCCTCCGCGTCCTGGACGACGGCGAGCAGCGCGCGCGAGGCCTGGGCTGAGCCAGCGGATGCCCCCTGGGTACTCGGCAGGGACACCAGGGCGTTGCGGGTGCGCGCGCCGATCGCGCGGGCATCCGCGCCGACGGCCTGGAGCAGGGACAGGGCAATGCCCTCGCGCTGCTCGATGAGTGCCTGGAGCAAGTGGATGGGCTCCACCTGCGGATTTCCGGCCGCCGATGCGGCCTGGAGCGCGGAGGCGATGGCCTCCTGCGCCTTCGTGGTCATCTCACGTGCCATGAGATCGTTCCTCCAAATAGTTCGAATGTGTCGCGCCGACGGTTCTCGGCGTATCTGATAGACATAACGAAGCTAAAGTTGAGTCTATTCCACTCAACTTGAAAATGGAGACAGGAACGAGGCCTGGGCTCAGTCCTCCGGAAGCCAGACGGGTCCGCCGAAGCCGCGCTGATGACCGCCCGACGGGCCAGAATCATCGGCATCCTCGATGCCGTAGCGCTCCGCGAGCGCGCGGAAGAGCTGGAGCGTTGTGGCCAGAGCGCACATGACCTGCTGGACCAGCTGAGCATCCGTGGCGCCATACTCGTAGTCGCCGTTCACCTCGGCGACGACACGGTCGCCCTCCAGTTGCTCGGCCACGTAGGCCTTGGGCCACAGGAACTCCCCGTGCCAGGCCTGCAGAAAGTCACGCAGGTCCTCCCCATACTCGAGAGGAACGAGCTGCTTCATGAACGCGACGATCGACAGCACTTCGCGCGAATCACCGAGGAAACGGAAGCAGAACAGGTGCCCCTCCCAGAATCCACACAGGTCACTATCATCATCGATGCGCCACGCCCAGCCTTCAGAGTCGAAAAGGAGTCCCAGGCGCTCTTGCGTGATGGGACGAACCATGTCAAAGCGATTAGCTTCAAACTCTGAGTTACCCGTGGCGATTCCTTCCGCCGCTGCCGCGTTACTTTCCTCCCATTGTCCCATATCAGAGGGCATACCGTCCGCCGATTCGGCGCGGCGAGGCGTGCCCTCACCGTCGGTCCCGCCGTCGGCATCCGCCCGCCATAGCCAGCTCATGATGACTCCCCTACTCGTCTCTTTCGATCGTGACGCGCCACTGCGTCGTTAACTCGGGGGCGTGAGCGCGTCGGCCACCCCTGCGCACCATGTCCACATGCACACCCATTGGCCACCTCCTCCACTCACCGCATCTCGTCATCAGTGCGTGTATCTCGACACCTTCACAGTAGCGCAGAATCCGCGAAATACCAATGGCCGCAGGGTCTTTTCAACCCTGCGGCCAGTGATCGGACGAGCGATGAGGAACCATCGTTGCAGCTCATCCGGGGGACTCAGGCACACCTGCCACTAATTGTCTAGTTACTCACATTTTGGTATAGCCCTTGCAAGCAGCGTGAGTTTCTATTAAATAGGGATTTTTACTCGCCCTCGGAAACACTTCCCCGCGCAGGTGTCTCACTCTCAGCGCACGGCGCAGCGGCCGCAGTCACCGCGTCAGATGATGTCGCCACAGCCTCTGCAGGCGCGCCCGACTGACCGGCGAGAACAGGCAAGAAGGCCGGCAGCGGCCTACGCCTGGCACTCTTGGCAACAAGCCAGCGCAGCGCCCACTCAGCGGGACCGCGCGACGATCCCAATGCCTCGGCAATGACACAGCCGATGCCGATCAGCGCCCACACAACGAGCGCGATCAGGCCGGACACGGCGACCCCGAGGCTGCGCACCCCGGCCACACCAAGCACGACGACAATGAGGATGAAGAGCACCGTCTGGGACAGGTAGGCGGTCATCGAGCGGCGACCGATCGCACTCAGGAAGGCACAGACCGAGCCAAGCTTTTCGCGAGGCCCACCACCCACGAGCGCGAGGAGCGCAAGCCAGCCGCACGCGCCCAGCACCCCCGAGGCATGGAAGAGCGGGTAGGACCAGGCGGCCGAGCCCGCAAACGCCCACGTCAGCTGCATGAGCGCGAAAGGAAGACCACCGAGGACACCAACGCCCAGACCACCGACGGCGACACAGGCAAGGACGAGCCCATGCCCGCGGGGATCCTGCAGGACACCCCAGCGAGCGATGCCCACACCGATCATGACGCACGGAACCACGAGGGACAGCAGAACCGTTGCGATGGTTGCTCCCAACCAGGTCCTCAGGGACGTCAACGGGTAGAACATCGTCGGCGCCAACGGGCCGTGATATTCGAGCACCATGGGCGTGCCACCCATCGAAAACCCCGTTCCCCACAAACCGAGGAGGCTGAGCGCAGCAACGAGGGAGCCCACCAAGACGCGCGGCCACGCGCGCTTCATGACGACGACTTCGGCAAACAACACCGCGACGAGGCCGTAGGTTCCGATGATGTCACCCGAAAAGAACAGGGCATGCACGCCGCCGAATACCAGCATCCACAGGCCGCGGCGACGGATTAGGCGCGCGGCCACGCGGCGAACGTGACGCTCGATATTCTCCTCGACAATCTGTCGCTGGACGGGATGCCAGCCGGCGACTTCCTCGGCGGAGAAGGTATCCAAAGCGGCCCGGCGCTCCCGCTCCATCGTGCGCGACGCCATGATCGCCATGCCGAAGCCGAACAGAATGGAGAAGAGCGGGTAGGCCCTGCGATCGACGAGCACGGTGCGAGCCAGATACCACCACTGGTCGGCGCCATTCATCGCCTCGAGGGCCGCGTGTCCTGCCTGGGGAGTCTCCGGGAAGTAAGCAAGCCAGAAGGGCACATTCGCCAGAGCAATCAAGGCCAGCATGAAGCCGCGCGCGACGTCAGGGGCCGGGTAACGCACCTGGCAAGTGCCGGTGAAAGACAGGGTAGACACACAAAATCCTCTCGCTGGGGACGCTGTTGTGAGAGACGAGGAAGGGGGTGAGGCCGGGCGAAACCCGGGACTCACCCCCTTGCGCTATGAGTCAGCGAACAGCTGCCATCATAGCCTCTTGCATAATGCGGCGGCGCTTGCCGTTGACCTTGACGAGGAGCACGATGCCGACGATCACGCAGATCAGGCCGCTCACTCCGACGACGGAACCCCACACGAAGGGCACCACGAAGGTCTTGCTCACGGCATCCGGCGTGGCATTGACAGCGTAGAAAGACGAGTCGTTGGACAGGCCAGCGCAGTAAATCCTGTACGGGCCCGCGGGCACACCCGAAGCCGTGTAGGTGTCGTCGGCGTCCGCAGAGGGTCGCAGCGAATACATCGCACCGGAGGAGTCGACGAGCGAGCAGGCGGGATCCGTATCCACGCGCACCTGGACCGTGAAGTCTCCAGACGCGGTCACGGTCACGGAATCGCCGTTGTTTGTGGTGCCACCGTGGATCGAGTTCGCGCCGGTCTGACTCACACCGTAAATCATCATTCCGAAGAACACGGCCGGCGCAATGAAGAGCATCAGGACGATACCGAGGACCAGCGTGGTGATGCCAGCCCCGCGGCCGGGCATCTTCGGCATCGGCACCGGGGAGGGAGCCACCGGGGCGGAACCATAGGAAGGAGTGGACATGTCTGTGCCTTTCTGGTGGAAATGTCGGCTCAGCATAACACCGTTCGACGCAACCGAGCGCACTTGACGATCCGAGCGTGTTGCGCCATCGCAGCGAGATAACATGCGCCACAAAAGGCGTGAGGCCGGGAATGACTCCCGGCCTCACGCCTTGCGCGACATACTTGTCAGCGGATGGCTGACATCATCGTTTGCTGAACGAGGCGGCGCCGCTTTCCGTTCACCTTGACAAGGAGAACAATACCGACGATCAGCAGGATCAGGCCGATGACTCCGACCACCGTCGCCCACACGAAGGGCATCACGAACATCTGGATGACCGCATCCTCAGCATTCCCGTTGAAACCGAAGATATCGGTGCCCGACGTCACGAGGTCGCAGTCAATCTTGTACGTGCCACTGGACAGGTTCGAGGCCGTGTACAGGTTATTCTGGTCGTCGTAGGACTGCATACGGTGGGACACGCCGCTCGAGTCAACCAGCGAGCAAGAAGTAGCGCCAGCCTCGCCGATCATCAGCGTGTACTGTCCCTCCGACGTGACGGTCACGCTGTCGCCGTTTCGCAGGATGGCTTGGTTACCGACCGACTCGGCGGCCGAGGTGATGCCCATTCCCATCGTCATAATGAGAACGATGGGGGCGACAATGATCATCAGCAGTACACCAATGACCAGCGTGACCACGCCGGGAGCTCGGCTGGGCATATCCGGCATCACAACGGCGGTGGGGCCAGCGTAGCCACCGCCGTAAGCGGCGCCGGAATATCCCTGGGGCGCGGCTGTCTGCGCGTTTTCGCCGTACTGGGGCCAGGGCGTGTTCTGCCCGCCCTGAGAATCGTAAGGGGACGGATTCGACATGAGTGTGCCTTCCTGATGGGACATTTGTTTCAGCATAACAACGCGGCCGCCCCTGCGAACAGGGTTGCGCGACCACTGGGACGTCTCCGATCCCCGTGTGGATCGGAGACGTCCATCTGCGAGAGGAGGCAGGCCCTAGGGCAGCTGGACCCCGCTCAAGCGCTGCGCGCGCAGCTCGGCCACGCCGGGCACCTCGAGGGGTTCGAGCGCCATGCCGGTCGCGCGCGTCAGCAGCAGGTCGGCCAGCTCGGGGTTACGCGCCAGCGCCGGTCCGTGCATGTAGGTGGCGATAATTGACCCCTGGACGGCACCGTCGTAGGCGACATCGGCGGGCTGGCGTCCCTGCGGGGTGCCATTACCGACGCCGGAGACGACGCGCCCGAGAGGTGCCGCGTCGGGGCCTAGGACGGTTCCTCCGCCATGATTCTCAAAGCCGCTCAGGGCCTGGGTGAGTCCCTCGACGAGGGGCACCGTCACCAGCTCGCCGATGGTGCGGTGTCCCTGCGGCTCGGTCGTGATGTCCAGGACGCCCATGCCGGGCACGCGCGCGCCTCGCGCGTCCTCGTACCAGTGGCCCAGGACCTGCAGGGAGGCGCAGATCGCCAGGAGTGGGCGCCCAGCGTCGAGCGCGCGGGACAGGCCGGAGGTGGCGCGGAACTTGTCGGCCGCGAGCGCCTGGGCCGTGTCCTCTCCCCCGCCCAGGGTGTAGATGTCGAGGCTGTCGGGGATCTCCTCGGTCAACCCGACGTGGACGACCTCGGCGTCGATGCCGCGCCTGCGGGCGCGTTCGGCCAGGATCAGGGCGTTGCCCGTGTCCCCGTAGGTGCCCAAGACCTCGGGCATGAGGACGCCGATTCGCAGCGTGGAAACGCTCACCGCTTGCCTTCCTTTCGGTCGAGCAGGACCTTGAAGTCGCGCATGGCCGTGTAGTTGAGGAGGACCTCGACGCGCCCGGGCTCGCACGCGGCCAGCGCATCCATCGGCAGATCGACGAGGTCACAGTGGATGCCGGCGTATTCGAGGCGCACGGCCAGGTCGGCGCCGCGCTCGCCGCAGGCGATGACACGCCTGCCCGGCTGGTTGACGCCGGAGAAGTCGACGTCCCACAGCCAGGAGAGGTCCTGGCCGTCGGGCACCTGGCCGTTGACGCCGATGACGACCTGATCGACGCGCGGGTCGACCATGGTCATGGCTTCCTGCCAGCCGGCGGGGTTCTTCGCGAGCATCAGGCGGGCGCTGCGCCCGTTGACGTCGTGGACGGAGTAGCGTCCCGCGACCTCGGTCACGGAGCTGACGGCCTTGGCTGCGGCGGCCGGGTCGATGCCCATGGCGACGGCGGCGGCCACGGCCTGCGCGGCGTTACCGAGGTTCGCGCGGCCGGGGAGCTTGAGTTCGAGGGGGACGGCGACATCCCCGGGTCCGTGGAGCGTGGCGCGCGGGCCCTCGGGGGCCAGCTCGACGTCGCTGAGCCACCAGTGGGGCTTCGGGCGGCTGCGCAGCGCGGGCAGCTCCTCGCCCTCGAAGGCGGGGATCAGGTGCCAGCCATCGGAGTCGCGCACGACGCGGCCGCCGCGCGGGTAGGCAGCGGAGTCGCCGCCCCAACCGGCACCGGCGGCGACCCACACGACGCTCGGGTTGTCGGCGGCTGCGGAGACGATGAGCGGGTCGTCGCAGTTGGCGACGACGACGGCGTCCGGGTGAGCGGACGCGCCCTGGCGCAGGCGCTTTTCCACCGAGCCAATTTCGCCGACGCGGTCGAGCTGGTCGCGCGAGAGGTTCAGGTACACGAAGACTTCGGGATGCACGTCCGCGGCGACCGCGGGCACGTGCATCTCGTCGACTTCGAGGGCGGCGCGGCTGGCGTTCTTGCCCTGCATGAGGGCGGTGATGACGCCGGAGGTCATGTTGTCACCGTTGATGTTGGAGGCGACAGGGCCGGCGCTTTCCAGGGCGGCGCGCACCATGCGCGTCGTCGTGGACTTGCCGTTCGTACCGGTGACGACGACCGAGGAGAAGGGGGCTGCCAGTTCAGCCAGGAACTTCGGGGAGATGCGCAGGGCGACCTCTCCGCCGATCATGCCTCCGGATCCTCGCCCGAGGGCCCGGGAGGTGAAGCGGGCGGCGGCGCCGGCCGCGTTGGCCACGCGCGAGCGCACCGAGAGGTGATGCGGTGTTTTCGTCATGCCCCCAAGATTAACGCCTGCGGGGCACTGCCCGCGCCGCCGAGAACGCTGTGTGATCCTCTCGGGGACGAGGCCGTGGCCGGGTTGGGGGGCACCGTCGCCCCTCGCGACACGCCGAGTAGGGCCTGACCTGCGATAATAGTGCCGCATACCATATCGACGTTATCCATGACATGTCGCTGTGACTGCGTCAATATTTCTCATCGGTAAATATTCACCTCCGAGGGACGCGCCGGCACGGCGCACACGGCCCGCAATCAGCTTGTTTTCAACGAAAAGCAACGGTGGTGGGCAAACGTGCAGGTCAGCACATGTTTCGCAAAAATAGTAACGTAGTAGACGCACGCTGTTTTCGGACGGCCTGCACGTTTGTGCGAAGTGAGCGGACACCGAATAATCAAGTATCCAAACCGGCCGTGACCTGGTAAAACTGTATCAGCAGGCGAGAGCCTGTCGCCTGTTCCAGGCTTCGATCAGGGATCCTGTGTGCCCCTGGATTCTTGATCGAATTAGGCTGCGGGACTCATCCGTTGGGTGGGTCCCGCAGCTCCTTTGTGCGCCTCGGTGATGCGCTGATGCTGCCGAGGTACGGTCAAACAATTCGTTACTGCGCGAGTGAGGGTTATAGGACACTACGTGTTGCTGGAAGGGTGACTTTTTGGCTTTCTGGTGCGGGAACGTCGGTATTTTAGCTGGCTGGGACCAACTATGAGGATGGACAAAACGCGTTGCCGGAATGGCGACTTTTCGGCTTGGTGGTGCGTCGAAGTCGGTGTCGAAAGCGGGTGTTTCATCGTGGTGTTCGGATGACCCACCCTTGCCTCGGCGGGAACTGCTTGCCGCGCGCCTGTGGCGACTGGGACCGAGACCTGGCAGCATTAACCCCTCGATGCGCAGCTGGGCCCTACAGGTGGAGCATGGGCAACCCCGCCCACACTGCCACCCAAGGGGTTAACCTGCGCATCCAAGGGCCCAAGCACCCACCCATCGGGCCGAACACACCACCTATCCGGCAAGCCTTGCTGCCAAGCACGCACGCGAGGACGAGGCCAACACCGGCAACGAACGCCCGCCACGCACTAGCCGCGCACACACGCACAAAGTGGCCCAGGCCTCGTCACACTTTCACCGGCGAGGCCAACGCTGGGAACGGGGCCGACAACGGAACCACCCCCAGAGACCTGGCAGCATTAACCCCTCGATGCGCAGCTGGGCCCTACAGGTGGAGCATGGGCAACCCCGCCCACACTGC
>QFCH01002113.1_pt1 | contig 21058 bp, 16 predicted proteins | sample 5346071 | NCBI WGS metagenome assembly QFCH01 (sample SAMN09062255, study PRJNA434731) | Human gut metagenome, whole genome shotgun sequencing project. | isolation source: stool timepoint B chromium assembly | host: Homo sapiens | collected 2015
GATGCTATTTATAAGAGAATTCCTTATGCACGTCTGAACGGAGACAGAACACGCAGACTGCCGAATAATGTTAACTTCAGTTTCCAGTTTGTAGAAGGTGAATCTATGCTGATCATGTTGGATATGGCGCATATTTGTGCATCCAGTGGTTCCGCCTGTACATCAGGTTCTCTGGATCCGTCCCATGTCCTTCTGGCAATCGGTCTGCCTCATGAGATTGCACATGGTTCCCTGAGACTGACTCTGGGTTATGATAATACACAGGAAGAAATTGATAGTGTTGTAGATGAGATTGAAAAGATCGTTGCACGTCTTCGTTCTATGTCACCATTATACGAAGATTTCATCAAGAAAACAGGAGGAAATAAATAATGTACAGCGAGAAAGTTATGGATCACTTCCAACATCCTCGTAATGTTGGAGAGATTGAGAATGCAAGTGGTGTCGGCACAGTTGGCAATGCCAAATGCGGTGATATCATGAGGATATATTTTGATATTGATGATAATCAGGTGATCAGAGATGTTAAGTTCAAGACATTCGGCTGCGGTGCAGCTGTTGCTACAAGTAGTATGGCAACAGAGCTTGTAAAGGGCAAGACAATATATGAAGCCCTTGAAGTAACAAACAAGGCCGTTATGGAAGCACTTGATGGCCTGCCGCCTGTAAAGGTACACTGTTCACTTCTTGCTGAGGAGGCAATCCATGCCGCTTTGTGGGATTATGCAGAGAAGAACGGTATCAAGATTGATGGCCTTCAGAAGCCTAAGAATGATATCAGTGAAGAGGAAGAGGAAGAAGATTATTAATCTCCGATTGAATTGAAAGGAGGACTGTTGCAGGATCTGACATAACGCAGCAGTCCTTTTGCTATATCACAGGAAAAAGGAGGATGCATATGGCATCGAAAAAGGTTGTAATAGGTATGTCCGGTGGCGTGGATTCTTCAGTGGCAGCCTGGCTGCTCAAACAGCAGGGCTATGATGTGATCGGCGTTACCATGCAGATCTGGCAGGAAGAGGATGATGAGATCGTTGAAGAAAACGGCGGTTGCTGCGGATTATCTGCAGTTGACGATGCCAGAAGAGTAGCAGAACGAATCGGTATTCCGTATTATGTTATGAATTTCAGAGAAGTGTTCAGAGAAAAGGTCATCGATAATTTTGTTTCTGAATATGAGAAGGGACGTACACCAAATCCGTGTATTGTCTGCAATCGTTATGTGAAGTGGGAAGCCTTGCTTGAAAAAGCACTGGCATTGGGAGCAGATTATATTGCAACGGGACATTATGCCAGAGTTGTACACCTTCCAAATGGCAGATATGCGATTGAAAAAGCGGCTTTTGACAGAAAAGATCAGACATATGCGCTGTATAATCTGAATCAGCATCAGCTGGCACATACATTGATGCCGGTGGGGGATTATGACAAGTCTGAAGTTCGTCGGATCGCTGAGGAGATCGGACTGGCTGTGGCCAACAAACTGGATAGTCAGGATATCTGCTTTGTCTCAGATGGCAATTATCAGGCATTTATCGAAGAATACACAGGAAGAAAACTTCCTGAAGGAAATTTCGTTGACAAAAACGGCAAAGTACTTGGACGCCACAAAGGAATCGGTGCTTATACTATTGGACAGAGAAAAGGTCTGAATCTTGCTATGGGACATCCTGTTTTTGTGACCGAAATTGACCAGAATGAGAATAAGGTGATTATTGGTGAGAATGATGAGCTGTTTAAGAGGGGGCTCTATGCATCTCACGTGAATCTTATGTCCCGTGCATCTCTGGATGAACCGGTACGTTTGACCGCCAAGATCCGTTATGCACACAAAGCAGCCCCTTGTATTGCGAAACAGCTGCCGGATGGAAGGCTTTATGTGTATTTTGATGAGCCTCAGAGAGCGATTACACCGGGACAGGCGGTTGTTTTATACGATGGTGACTTTGTAGCAGGCGGCGGTATCATTGAGGAAGCGGTGACCGAATTTGACTGCGAGAGTTAAAACGTTGTCAAATATGGACATAACTGGTTGAATATTTTATTTTTTTTTGCAAATAATGTACAGATATAAAAACAAAGGCTGCTTGTTTTATAAAAAATCATGAAAATAAGTAGGTAAACTGGTATAAAATATAAAGATTGTTAAAAAATTAATAAAGTGTTTTTTTGTACTTGAAAAAAACATGAAAGTTCGATACAATAGGAACAGAGCGAAAGTGGTAAGAAAATTCTTAAAGCTTTCAGCAAAATAAAATGATATACAATATCAGGAGGAATTATCATGGCAGTTAAAGTAGCAATTAATGGATTTGGTCGTATTGGTCGTCTTGCATTCAGACAGATGTTTGCAGCAGAAGGTTATGAAGTAGTAGCAATTAATGATTTAACAGATCCTAAGATGCTTGCACATCTTTTAAAATATGATTCATCTCAGGGCAGATATGCCGGACATACAGTAACTGTTGGCGAAGACAATGCATCTATCGTTGTTGACGGCAAACAGATCACAATCTACAAAGAAGCAGATGCTTCCAACTTACCATGGGGTGACCTGGATGTAGATGTTGTTCTTGAGTGTACAGGTTTCTATACATCCAAAGCAAAAGCTGAAGCACATATCAAAGCAGGCGCTAAGAAAGTTGTTATTTCTGCACCAGCAGGCAATGATCTTCCTACAATCGTATATAGCGTTAACGAGAAGACACTTACAGCTGATGACAAGATCATCTCTGCTGCATCCTGTACAACAAACTGCCTTGCACCTATGGCAAAGGCTCTGAATGATTATGCTCCAATCCAGAGTGGTATCATGTCTACAATCCATGCTTACACAGGTGACCAGATGATTCTTGACGGACCACACAGAAAAGGTGATTTAAGAAGAGCAAGAGCAGGTGCTGTCAACATTGTTCCTAACTCAACAGGTGCTGCTAAAGCAATCGGTCTTGTTATTCCTGAATTAAAGGGCAAACTGATCGGTTCCGCTCAGCGTGTACCGGTTCCTACAGGTTCTACAACAATCCTTACAGCTGTAGTTAAAGGCAGTGATGTAACAGTTGACGGTATCAACGCTGCTATGAAGGCTGCTGAAAGTGATTCCTTTGGTTACAACGAAGATCAGATCGTATCTTCTGATATTGTAGGTATCACATATGGTTCTTTATTTGATTCTACACAGACAATGGTTTCTCCGATTGGCGATGATTTATATCAGGTGCAGGTTGTTTCATGGTATGATAATGAAAACTCCTACACAAGCCAGATGGTTAGAACAATCAAATATTTTGCTGAATTGGCTTAATTTTGAAATCAGAATAAATAAATAAGATCCTTGGCGGGTCCGGTCTCATTGGACCGGACCCGTTTTTGCACTTAAAGGGCGCTTAAATATAGTCAGACAAAAGGAGATAATAATATGCTGAATAAAGTTTCTGTTGATGATATTAATGTTAAAGGCCAGAGAGTCTTAGTAAGATGCGATTTTAATGTTCCTTTACAGGATGGAAAGATTACAGATGAGAACAGACTGGTAGCATCCCTGCCGACAATCAAGAAACTCATCGCTGACGGCGGCAAAGTTATCCTTTGCTCACATCTTGGTAAGCCAAAGGGCGAAGCAAAGCCTGAACTTTCTCTGGCACCTGTTGCTGTTCGTTTAAGCGAACTTCTTGGTCGGGATGTAAAATTTGCTGCAGATCCTGAGGTCGTTGGTCCAAATGCAAAGGCTGCTGTAGCTGCCATGAAAGATGGCGATGTTGTTCTTCTTGAGAACACACGTTACAGAATTGAAGAGACAAAGAATGGGGAAGCCTTCAGCAAAGAACTGGCAAGCCTTTGCGATGTTTATGTGGATGATGCTTTCGGTACAGCTCACAGAGCACATTGCTCTAACGTCGGTGTCACTCAGTATGTGAAGACAGCAGCTGTTGGCTATTTGATGCAGAAGGAAATCGATTTCCTTGGCAATGCAGTCAATAACCCTGCAAGACCTTTTGTTGCTATTCTTGGCGGTTCCAAGGTATCCAGCAAGATTTCTGTTATCAACAACCTGCTTGACAAAGTGGATACTCTGATCATCGGCGGCGGTATGGCTTATACATTTATGAAGGCTCAGGGCGGTAAGATCGGTACATCTCTTTGTGAAGATGATTATCTTGATTATGCCAACGATATGATCAAGAAAGCTGCTGATAAGGGCGTGAAGATGCTTATTCCTGTAGATACAGTAACTGCTGATGCATTTTCTAATGATGCCAATGTGAAAGTAGTCGATGCCGGCCAGATTGATGACGGCTGGATGGGCCTTGATATCGGACCGAAGACAAGAGAACTGTTTGCCAACGCTGTCAAAGATGCGAAGACAGTTGTATGGAACGGACCGATGGGTGTATTCGAAATGCCGAACTTTGCTGCAGGTACTGTTGCAGTTGCTCAGGCACTGGCTGATACAGATGCAGTGACGATCATCGGTGGCGGTGATTCAGCAGCTGCTGTTAACCAGCTCGGTTTTGGTGACAAGATGACACATATTTCCACAGGCGGTGGTGCATCTCTTGAATTCCTTGAAGGCAAAGAACTTCCGGGCGTTGCAGCAGCAACAGACAAATAATTTAAGTGGATAATGAGTCAATTATTTATTATAATAGAAGGGATCGTAATATCATGCGTAAGAAGATTATTGCAGGCAACTGGAAAATGAATAAAACACCAAGTGAGGCAGTGGCTCTTGTAGAAACACTGAAACCACTTGTAGCAAATGATGACGTGGATGTTGTTTTCTGCGTACCTGCTATCGATATCATTCCATGTATGGAAGCAGCTAAAGGCAGCAACGTCAATATTGGTGCTGAGAATATGTATTTTGAAGAATCCGGCGCTTATACAGGCGAGATTTCTCCTGCTATGCTGACAGATGCCGGTGTGAAATATGTTGTACTTGGTCATTCTGAGAGAAGAGAATACTTCGCTGAAACAGATGAAACTGTCAATCGTAAAGTTCTCAAGGCTTTTGAACACGGTATTACACCGATCGTCTGCTGCGGCGAGTCTCTGACACAGCGCAAACAGGGTATTTACATCGAATGGATCCGTATGCAGATCAAGATCGCATTTCAGAATGTAACAGCAGATCAGGCAAAGACAGCAGTTATTGCTTATGAGCCAATCTGGGCAATCGGAACCGGTGAAACTGCAACAGCAGATCAGGCTGAGGAAGTTTGCGGTGCAATTCGTCAGTGCATCCGTGAAATCTATAATGAAGCAACAGCAGAAGCTATCCGTATCCAGTACGGCGGTTCTGTGAATGCGGGCAATGCAACTGAACTTTTCGCAAAACCGGATATTGACGGCGGCCTTGTAGGCGGTGCATCTCTGAAACCGGACTTTGGTAAGATTGTTAACTACAACAAATAATTTTTATCAATAACAATATCAATTGGGGCGCGTCTTGAATAATTCGGCGCCCTTTTTTGAAGAAAGTGAGAGAAAATGAGTAAAAAACCTACAGTTTTAATGATTCTTGATGGTTTTGGTTTAAATGACAAAAAAGATGCCAATGCTGTTTATGAAGCAAAGACACCTGTCATTGATGATTTAATGGCAACCTATCCATTTGTCAAGGGCAATGCCAGCGGATTGTCCGTTGGCCTTCCGGAAGGTCAGATGGGCAACTCTGAGGTCGGACATATGAACATGGGCGCCGGACGTATTGTTTATCAGGATCTTACAAGAATTACCAAAGAGATCCAGGATGGTACATTCTTTGAAAATCCGGCTTTATTAAAGGCCATTGAGAATGTTAAAGCCAACAATTCTGCACTGCACTTATATGGTCTGTTGTCCGACGGTGGTGTCCACAGCCATAATACACATCTGTATGGGTTGCTGGAGCTGGCAAAACGTCATGGACTTGAGCAGGTCTATGTTCACTGCTTCCTGGATGGCCGTGATACACCGCCGGCATCAGGTGCAGATTATATCAAAGAATTATACGAGAAGATGCAGGAACTGGGTGTTGGACAGATTGCTTCTGTTATGGGCCGTTACTATGCCATGGACCGTGACAACAGATGGGACCGTGTAGAAAAAGCTTATCGTGCCATCGCTTTTGGTGAAGGCATACAGGCAGAATGCCCATATGATGCGGTTAAGGCATCCTATGAGAAGGAAGTTTATGATGAATTTGTTGTACCGACTGTCATTATGAGAGACGGCAAGCCAACGGCTACAGTCAATGACGGTGATTCCATTATCTTCTTCAATTTCAGACCGGATCGTGCCCGTGAGATCACAAGAGCTTTCTGCGCAGATGAATTTGATGGTTTTGACAGAGGCGAACGTAAAAAAGTAACCTATATCTGTTTTACAGAATATGATGTAACAATCCCGAATAAAGAAGTGGCATTCAACAAAGTAGAAATCAAAAATACATTTGGTGAATTCCTGGCTTCTAAAGGACTGAAGCAGGCAAGAATTGCTGAGACAGAGAAATATGCACATGTGACATTCTTCTTTAACGGCGGTGTCGAAGCACCAAATCCGGGAGAGGACAGAATCCTTGTGAATTCTCCAAAGGTAGCGACTTATGATCTGAAGCCTGAGATGAGCGCTTACGAAGTGTGCGATAAACTCGTAGAAGCCATCAAATCAGATAAATACGACGTGATCATTATTAATTTCGCTAATCCGGATATGGTGGGTCATACCGGTGTTGAATCTGCAGCGATTAAGGCAGTTGAAGCAGTGGATACATGTGTCGGCCGTGCTGTTGAGGCATTGAAAGAAGTGAATGGCCAGATGATTCTTTGTGCAGACCATGGCAACTGTGAACAGCTGGTTGATTATACAACAGGGGTGCCTTTCACAGCCCATACAACCAATCCGGTGCCGTTTATCCTGATTAATTATGATCCGGCTTACACATTGAAAGAGGGCGGATGCTTGGCAGATCTGGCACCGACACTCATCGATATGATGGGATTGGAGAAACCTGCAGAAATGACCGGCCATTCTTTACTTGTCAAACGATAAAATGCTTTACATGCTGTAGGAACCTGTGCTATAATGATTTAGATTGAATGCAGGAGGTGTACGCATGAGCGGTATCAGAATTGCAGCCACAGTGGTCTATATCATTGTATGTTTAGTACTTGTATTTTTAGTATTTAAAGGAAAAGGTCAGGGTGCGGATCTGTCTGGCGGTATTACAGGCAGAAGCAACGACACATATTTCACGACCCATGGTAAGAAGCACACAGAAGATGCTTTACTTGAGAGATCAACAGCTATTTTGGCAGCGATCTTTATTGTATTATCTCTTGTGATGAACATGAGCTGGGGATACTAGGAATGGTAGACTGCCGAAGGCAGTTTTCTCAATCTGAAGAGGACTTTAGATTGAGCATGTACAACAGGATGAATGAAAACACTCCTTCGGGAGTGTTTTTGTTCTTTATAGAAGGAATGAAGCAGAAGTCATGTAAGTATATAGAAAGCTTCGTGAAGTGGCTTTAAGGATGGCTTCGATGCAGACAATAGAGAAAGATAGAATAGAAACAGGAGGTGACAAGAATGGATAAGGTTATTTTTGATGTAAGAAGAAAAATGGTACTGGATTTTGTTGAAGAGAAGAACTATCGGCCAATGAAGTTCAAAGAGTTTTGTATGGTATTCTCAGTGCCGAAACGTGAAAAAGAAGAATTCAAGGAATTTCTTGATCAGTTGATCGCCAGTGGTGAACTGATGCTGACAGAGAATGGTCGATACAAGAAGGCTGAGCCGGATACGTTGACGGGAAAATTCTGCGGCAGTACGAGAGGTTTTGGATTTGTGACTGTTGAAGGGATGGAGCAGGATGTTTTTATTCCGGCAGATGAGACGAAGGGTGCCTTTCATGGGGATACGGTTCTGATCCAGCTGGTGGCACCGGCTGTCCCGGCGAATGGTACAAGAGCGGCCAAGAGGGCTGAAGGGAAGGTGCTTCAGATCATTGAGCGTGGTTTCACGGAGGTAACCGGTATTTTCCAGAAGAACAAAAATTATGGCTTTGTAATCCCTGATAATCAGAAGCTTGGCAATGATATTTTTATTCCATGCGGGAAGACCATGCGGGCGGTCAACGGTCACAGGGTTGTAGCTAAGATTACAGATTACGGCAATGATCATAAGAATCCGGAAGGTATTGTGACAGAGATTATCGGTCATGCGGATGATCCGAAGACAGATATTCTGGCGGTTGTGAAAGCCTTTGATCTGCCGACGGAATTCCCGGAGGATGTGAAGGAACAGCTTTTATCTATTCCTGAATCTGTCAGTCAGGAGGAGACCGAAGAGCGCAGAGATCTGAGAGATCGGATGACAGTGACAATTGATGGTGAAGATGCCAAGGACCTGGATGATGCTATTACCCTTGAGGTAAAGAATGGTCATTATTTCCTGGGTGTACACATTGCAGATGTGACACATTATGTCAAAGAAGGTTCGTCTCTTGACAAGGAAGCACTGAAGAGAGGCACCAGCGTCTATCTGGTCAATAAAGTCATTCCGATGCTGCCTCATGTCCTTTCTAATGGAATCTGTTCGCTTAATGAAGGTGTGGACAGGCTGGCACTCAGCTGTCTGATGGAGTTAGATGAGAAGGGTGGTATTATCGGCCATGAGATCACGGAGAGCGTGATCAGAGTGAATCATCGTATGTCTTATAACCAGGTCAGTCGTATACTGGATGGTGACAAAGAATTAGCAGCCGTCTATGCAGATGCTGTAGAAATGTTTAAGGAGATGAAAGTATTGTCGGATCTTCTTCGTAAAAAGCGTAAGGAGAGGGGCGGCATTGATTTTGATTTTCCTGAATCCAAGATTGAACTGGATGATAGGGATTTTCCTGTGGATATTCATCCTTATGACAGAAATCCGGCAACAAAGATCATCGAGGATTTCATGCTAGTGGCCAATGAGACCATTGCGGAGGATTTCTTCTGGCAGGAAATGCCATTCCTTTATAGGAGCCATGAATCTCCGGATGCGGATCGGATTAAGCGTTTGATGATTCTGATTAAGAATTATGGTTATTATATGAATATCCGACAGGACAGCATTCATCCGATGGAATTCCAGAAACTTCTTGGCAAGATTGAAGGAACCCCGGAAGAGACGATGATTTCAAGACTGGTGCTTCGCTCTATGAAGCAGGCCCGTTATACAACAGAGAATTTCGGCCATTTTGGCCTTGCGGTTTCCTATTACTGCCATTTTACGTCACCGATCCGAAGATATCCGGATCTTCAGATTCATCGGATCATCAAGGAGAATCTTCATGGTCAGTTGGATGACAGACGCCAGGCCCATTATCATCATATCCTGCCGGATGTGGCTGTTCAGACAAGTAGTACAGAGCGCAGGGAGGATGAAGCTGAACGCGAAGTTGAGAAAATGAAGAAGGCTGAATATATGTCAAAGCGTATTGGACAGCGATATGAGGGAGTTGTCTCGGGTATCACCAATTGGGGCATGTATGTGGAACTGCCAAATACCTGTGAAGGCCTGATCAGACTTCAGGATATGGATGATGATTATTATATTTTTGATGAGAATACTTACACATTGACAGGAGAAGATACCGGACGCAGCTTCAAACTGGGAGAGCATGTCAGTATTATCGTCAAAGATGTAGATTTTCTGGCAAAAGCTGTGAATTTTATGCTGGATGATAATATTTTTGCAGAGGGGGCAATGTAATGGCTGGAAAAGGTACAAAACTGATTGCCAACAATAAAAAGGCGTATCATGATTATTTTATTGAAGATAAATATGAAGCGGGCATTGTTTTGCATGGCACAGAAGTGAAATCCCTGCGTATGGGAAAATGCAGTATTAAGGAATCTTTTATCCATGCAGATCATGGTGAGATTTATATTGAACATATGCATATTGCGCCATATGAGAAGGGCAATATTTTCAATAAAGATCCGCTGCGTACAAGAAAGCTGCTGCTGCACAAGCGCGAGATTACGAAGCTTCTTGGGCAGGTTTCGCAGAAGGGTTACACCATTATGCCATTACAGGTGTATTTTAAGGATAGTCTGGTGAAAGTCCAGATCGGTCTGGCGCGAGGCAAAAAGCTTTATGACAAGCGTGAAGATATTGCAAAGAAGGATCAAAGAAGAGAAGCCGAGCGTGAAATGAAGATTCGTTTGCGCTGATAGATAGAGATCCGGGATAGGCTTTAAAAGAAAGTTTATAAAACTTTTAGAGTTTAGTCAAAGTTTTGATGCACGGCTTTTGTTATAATAGAGAATATAAAGGGGCTGTGATAGATGCGAAAAAGAAGAACACGTTATTCCGAGAGAAATACAAAATTTTATAATAAAGGAAGCCATACAGTTGGGCAGGTGGTTTTGTCGGTAGCGGCTTTGTTTCTGGTTGTGATTTTTCTGGTCGTACTTTGTACAGATCCACTGGGCAATAATGGCTGCGGGCCTTCGGAGAGTATGATGACTTCCGGTGACGCACCGGAGACTGCTGACAGTGATGTTTCACAAAGCAATGACGCATCGTCAGACACGGCAGCTGATACCTCCGATCAGACTTCGGGCAGTACAGCCGACAACACGACGACAAGCTCGGATTGGCGTTTGCTTCTGGTGAACAGTACGCACCCGCTTGCTGATGACTATAGTGTTGATCTGACAGAATTGCGAAATGGTCAGTCGGTTGATACACGTATCCTCTCAGATCTGCAGGAAATGTTTGATGCAGCCAGATCAGAGGATATTTATCCGATTGTCAGCGATGCATACAGAACGAGGGAAGATCAGCAGACATTGATGGATGATGTGATCCAGAATTATGAAGACGAGGGCTATTCATCAGAAGAAGCTTCAAGTAAGGCAGAGCAGGTGATTGCAAAGCCTGGGACGAGTGAACATGAAACCGGTCTGGCGATTGATATTGCCGGCGATGATGATTATGATCAGGATACGGACAGCGTGTTGGAATGGATGAATAGCAATGCTTACAAGTATGGGTTTATCCTGCGTTACCCATCCGGCAAGGAATCTGTAACGGGCGCTGAAGCTGAGAATGATCATTATCGTTATGTGGGCAAAGAGGCAGCAAAGGTGATACATAATCAGGGCATTTGTCTGGAGGAATATCTGAGTCAGAACAATTGATAAAGGCTGTAGAGATATTAGATGAAATATCAAGGGATATCAGATGAATAATTCAACATAAGTGTGAATCAATTCAGCTGATATCCCTTTTAAAATTTTGGGGTACAGATTATTTAGTTAATATAGGAATACGTGAAGGTATGTATGGACAGCAGGTTATTAGCCACATCATAATACATGGCGTATATCTCATATTCACCGGTTTTATCCGGTATTTGATTGTACTCATTTGTCGTCTTGTTATAGACGGAATAGTAAATCTGATTGCCGGCGTGGAATTGTGACGGTAGTAATATTTTCAGTTCAGATTTGATCTGAGTGCTTAAAATCCAGTTTTTACTGGTTTCAATGCTGTCCACAAGGGTGTCAACATCTTCCCCGTCATAATAGGCATTCGCGATAACGTAGTCGGTTTTGTCATCATCAAAAAATGTCCCCCAGTCCTGGATATCCAATTCTCCATTTTCAGGAAGATCGGCATCGATGTATGGTTCATAGGCATAAATTTGCCTGTAATCCTCAGAAAAGGTTGGAAATAAACAAAATGAGCCATAAACTGCTAATAAAATTCCAATTATAAATCCGGCTACGATGTTTTTTGTGCATTTAAAACCGGCATGGTTATATTTAAAGCCGAGAACAATTGACAAAATTGGAATTGGCAGCCAGCACCAGAAAACCCAGGTATTTTTGACGGCGTTCAATCCATGCTGAGGATGAATTGTATCTACTAAAGTCACTGACCATGAAGCAGCAAACAAGCTGAAAAGGGTTAAGATAAACAATAGGATCATGCCTGCTTTAATAAAATAAGTATGACGGTATTGTTTCATATCCATGCTGTCTGGATTAGCATTCATGTATTTTCCTGAGTTTGAAAACTTCTTTCGTATAAAATCAATCAGACTTGCATCACATACAGCTTTAGGAATAAGGATAACATTTCTCTGACCGAATTTTATGTAAAAATGAGTGTCAGTTTCTATACAGGTTTCAATAATGCTGTAATAGACTTCTTTTGTCTGATGAGTGCTTCGCCTGATTAAATAATTATCATAAAAGTATATATGAAATTCCGTGTCTGAGACTTCCCTTTTTTGCAAAGAATTATATGCCTTTTCGGCATAATGTTCTAATCTTTTTTTATATAATATCATGATAAATATCTGGCATATAACAAAAAAGATGAGTGCGATATAAGGAAGGGTGGATATATTGGCAATAATTAAGGTAAATATTATATTTAATATGGTTCCCCTCATGACAAATGCCCAATATGTCTGCGGAAAATAATGAACCATTTTCTTGTATTCATCGACATTCATGACAGTTTCGCATGTGTATAAACATTTATCATTAGCACTCCTTTCTATATTCGTCTGGGCGGTTGGCATAGGCGTGTCTGGAACCGGCTTTCTGATTTTATTGACGATAAAGGCAATCATAAAAGAAATGATAAACCATATAACCGTAAAAAACAGAGTTGCTTCAAAAAAGTCAAGCCAGGTGAGAGGTTCTTCGCCGGGGTCATCAGGAATCAGCATTACAACTAAAAAGAATATAGTCCAGCAGATTAAAGGAATACTAAAAAGTTTGGGAAAAAAACGGCTTTTTAAAGTACTTTTACTCGTATGCATTATAAAATGTCTCCCTTAAGTATGAATTATTAATAATTCTATCATAGTTAGCGAAAAAAAGCATTCTAATTAAATGTGATTAACCCATTGACTTTAAAATGAAATCTGATATAATAAAATATGCTTTATCAATTCGTTTGCATACCGCACATGTTCTGGTGAGTGATTATTATAAATCAATCATCATAAGGGCTTGTACTGGTTTCGACGGGGATGTTAAAGTTTGAGAAGCCATCCGCAGACTCCGGAACTGCGTTAAAAGCTGGAACCTAAATATAAAAGCAGACGATAAGTTAGCTTTAGCTGCCTAATTAGGCGCTTGTCGGCCCGGGACTGCTCACCATTCCGGTCACCGGCATCGAATAAGGTGAGGACCTCCAGAGCCTAAGCTTTGCGGCTTTGGAAAATTTATGAAGCTACTGATGCTGTAGGCCTGTCATTAGGCATATGGCAGAGGGAATGAATGTATAATGACTGTGATGGGAGATGCTTGGATGGAGATGTCTTCGGACCGGGGTTCGACTCCCCGCAGGTCCATCGACCTAAACCTCTGTAAATCGCGTATTTACAGGGGTTTTTCTTTGCTTAAAATGCGAAAAACTGAAATGGTATACAGCAGAAAGTATATATTTTATGAATACAATCACAAATTATGTCATATTTTGTCGATAAACCATGCTATAATAATGCTATCGAATCTGATGATTTTTCTAAGAGAAATGAGGGAAGAGCATGAAGAAAAAATGGATTGCATTATTATTAGCCTGCGCTATGGTTGTTCCTTACGGGGCAATGCCTGCCTATGCGGAAGCTTTGAATGGGGCGGAAGCGGGTGAGACAGAATCTTATGAGGCACAAACCTATGGAATTGAGTCTTATGGGACAGAAAGTACTGAAACAGAAAACAATACTGAACAGCCAATCCAGGATGAGTATGGATATGATGTCCAGACGGAGCAGGATGCATCGGATGAATATGGTGTTCAGGTAGAGCAGGCGAAGAAAGGTGGCAATATTAACTGGAATTATCCGGATAACATTATTCCAACAGATAAGACGGCTGCCAGTGAGGGATGCCTTCTTGCCGGTGTGAAAGGAACATATCTTGCTGATGCTCAGAATGCACTGGATCTGATCAACCAGTATCGTAAGGAAGCTTGTGATAATGGGTATCCGGATCCGCGAGATGCAAATCGAAAATTGACTTCATCAGATTATAAACCGATTAAATGGTCATCAGATTTGGAATATATTGCAAGAATCCGTGCTGCAGAAGCTTCTGTGTTAATCAGCCATACACGTCCAAATGGGGAAAGTTGTTTTAGCCTGTCGTCACCGAATGGTATTGAAAGTTATGGGGAGGTGTTGGCATGGAATAACACGGATTCCATGTTGACGGGTATCGACCAGTGGTATGGAGAGAAACAGGATTGGTTGGATCAGGATTCAAGTGCAGAAACAGGTCATTATACACAGATGATCGATCCAAACAATAATTATGTTGCGATTGCCTCGTTTTTGAATAATGATGGGAAATATTCAAATGCGACTTCTGGAGAATTTACATCTGAGGAGAATTTGGATGAAGAGACTGCACCGGCAATAAAAGATTGTATACAAATTATAGAATTCAGGCAGGAAGACGTAGCAATATCTGCTGATGGACTAGATAGTACACTTGAAGTAGGAGAGACAGGTCAGGTTATCCTTAAATTGTCCTATGATAGTTGCGAATTGCAGGGCAGTGTACGGGGGTGGTCTTCTGATGATGAAGATGTTGTGAAAGTCACTCAGGATGGTGCATTTACGGCTGTTCATCTTGGTCGGGCAGTTATTACTGCTGAGATGGATTGCGGAGTCAATGTACCCTTTGAAATAAATGTATGTGAAAAAGGAAAGAAGATTGGCAGATCAAATGTCATGATTACCAATTACGAGTATACAGGTTCCGCGGTTATTCCATCCGTGACAGTAAAGCGTGACAGCAAGATTTTAAAAGAGGGAACAGATTATACTTGTACTTATACAAAAGCGACTGAAGTTGGAGAGAAGATGACAGTTACAGTCAAGGGCATTGGAGCTTATGTAGGAACAGTAACAGAAACACTTATAGTTCAGGCGAGAAATCTTGAGAAAAGTGCAGAAATTTCTATGGGAAAATGTGATGATTATACGGATTTTGATTCTATAAGTAATGCGATAGTTGTACGGTGCAATGGCAGAACTTTAGTAAAAAATAAAGATTATTATGTCAGCGGTCTGAGCCTTTATGGCTATGGAAATGTGATTGAGATTAATGCTGCTGTAGAGGGTCTGGGAAATTATTGCGGAACGGTTCAGAAAGAATTCACTGTTACAAAGGATCAGAAACCTTTAGTTTATTCTGTCAGTGCCAAATGCACAGCCGATGGCCTGAATATTTCATGGCAGTCAACAGACAATGCGGATGGGTATTATATTTACAGAAGCTGCTATCGTAATAACAAATGGGAGAGCTGGAAGAATATCAAGAAAATCACAAATGGGGACACAAAAACATGGAAGGATAATAATACAGACAGTAATTTGTTATATCGCTATACAGTCAGAGCTTATAATGAGTCTGGTATGAGTGATTATAACAGCAGCAATATTACTGAATCTTATTTTGTGTCTAAACCGACAACTAAACTGTCAAATAGTGCAAAAGGAATCAATGTCAACTGGGCAAAATCCAAGAATGCATCCGGGTACTATATTTATCGTAAAGACAAGAAATCAGATGGTTGGACGAAAGTAAAAACTGTTGACAGCAAAACATCCTCCTGGATGGATAATTCTGCAAAATCCGGAAAGAGTTATTATTATACGGTTGTGGCATATCGTGATAAGACCAGAAGTGCGTTTGATACAGACCGCATGATTGTACGATTAGATATGCCGTCTGTAAAAAATTCAAATGCAGCCAAAGGTGTTCTGGTGAAGTGGAACAAAATTTCAGGCGCACAAAGTTATGATGTCTATCGTAGTCAGTATGCTAATAATGCATGGACAAAGTGGAGCAAAATTGCCAGTGTCAGCAATAGTAATATTTCCTATACAGACAGCAGTGTGAAAGAAGGAACAATCTGCAAGTACACGGTGAGAGCGGTTAAAGGCTCTTCTATGAGTGCTTATGAGTCCGGAACAGCGATTTGCTATTTATCCCAGCCGGAGTTCTCTTTGTCTGAAACAAATAAAGGAATTGCGGTCAAGATGAAAGCTAATAAAAATATTGACGGTTATCTTATTTACAGAAAAGACAGCAATGGCAGGTGGCAGAGAATGGCCACAGTAAAGGCCAATAAGGATATCACCTGGACAGATGCAAACGTAAAGAAGAATAGCAAATATACCTACACTGTACGTGCTTATAAGAAAAATGATCTCAGTTCCTATCATTCAGGAAAATCTGTAACCTATAAAGGCGGAAAATAATCCGGGAAGGTATTGCGGCATCAGAAAATTGCGTTTTATGAAACAATTATGTAATATTTGATACTCAATATTGTAATAATTGACAGGAGGTGGTATAATAAGAAATGTTATACAGCGGATAGATTGTTTTCTGTTGCGAAATGGAGAACTTCTGTTCGGGATTTGAAAGTTAAAAAGGAGGTCTATGTTGATGAAACATAGCAAAAGGTTGATGAAATGTGTGATGGCGGGAGCCTTATGCGTTGCCATGACCATGCCGGTGTTGGCGGATACGAAAACAGATGTTACGAATCAGATTAATACACTTGAGAGTCAGGCGTCGGATCTTGAATCTGAACTTTCCAGTATGAAAGCCAATAAGACAAGCCTGGAATCTTACATAGCAGAATTGGATACAAAGATTAAATCGACATTGAGTGATCTGAATACAGTTTCTGATGAGATTGAGCAGACGAATGAAGAGATTACCGTTGCCAAGAAGAATCTCAAGAAAGCTGAAGCGGATCAAAAGACACAGTATGATGCGTTGAAAGCACGTATCAAGGCGATTTATGAGTCTGATGAGGATGCTTCATTTTTTAGAGTCCTTCTTCAGGATGCAGATCTAAAAAGTGTACTGAATTCGCAGGAGTATAAGTCTCGTATCAACATGTATGATTATGATTTGTATACAAATCTTGAGGAGACAACACAGAAAATTCTTGATTACGAACAGGAATTGGGAGAAAAACAGGCCAATCTGGAAAAGAACAAGGATACTTATCAGCAGCAGATGGACGAGCTGAATGTGATTCTTGATGAGAGACAGAGTGAATTGAGTTCTCTGGATGAAAGTATGCAGGCTGCTTATTCTGATATTTCAGATATCCAGTCACAGATTGATGCTCAGAATAACAAAATGTCTGCTATTTTAGCGGATGAGAAGAAGACTGCGGAAGAAAGAGCAGCAAAAGAAGCTGCAGTGAAGAAGGCCAGCCAGAGCACAACGACAAAGAAGGAGCCTTCCGGCAGCAGTTCAACGAAGAAAGAGACAGAAGCAGAGACAAAAGCGCCTGAGACAGAAGCACCTGAAACGGAAGCACCTGAGACGGAGGCACCTAAAGATAATTCGTCAAATTCATCATCATCATGGGATGGAACAGTTCTTTCACCAAGTCATGGTGTCGTGTATGGACCGACAGGTAAAGAAACTTACTATAATCTTGATATGAGCGGTGTTGTCAGCATTATGCGCAATATGGGATTTTCATCTGAAGATTATCCTTATTGGGTGAGGGAAGACGGATGTAAGATGCTTGGGCCATATATTATGTGTGCAGCTAATCTGGATCGATTCCCTAGAGGAACCACAGTGGAGAGCTCTCTAGGAACCTGTCTGGTATGTGATACCGGTGGTTTTGCAGCATCCAATCCAACACAGCTTGACATTGCTACTAACTGGTAGTTAATATATATAACAGATGGAAGATTATCCATCTGTTATATGTTTTTTGGGGTATAGACTGTACTGGTTATTGAAGAAAGGGGTGTTTTATGAATCTTTGTGAATTTGGGGACAGGAGCTATCCGCACATTTTGTTCATTCCGGGATTATTTATGTCCGGAGAATGTCTGAAAAGCATTGCATTGAAGATGCCACAGTATCATTTTATCTGTGTGACACTGGATGGATATGATGACTCAGGCGAAGAATTTGAGGGGTTGGAGCAAGAATGTACAAAAATTACCAGTCGGTTAAAGGAGAATAGTTTTATTTCTTTTGAATTGGTAATGGGAATGTCGCTTGGGACGATTTTTGCCATGGAGCTGGCAAAGTGTGAAGAACTGACGATCCGAAAGATATTTCTTGATGGTGCAGTGAATTTCTATACATCAGGTGCTGCTTTTTTTGAAAGAATGGCCATGCGTCATATTTTCAGCGGCTATATCAGAAAAGCTTCTGACAGGGAGAAGATGATCGCCAATCTTGAGAAGAATTTTATTGGAAATTGGCCGGAAGAAATGCAGCGATGCATGTCCGGACTTTCAGAGAATTCTATGAAGGCAATGATAGAGGTATTGGTAAATTATAGGATCGGTCCGGGAGTTGAACAGCCGCTATACTGTCTGTATGGCAGCCGGGAGACAAATATGCAGGTGAATGCACATCTGATCAGGAGATACTACCCGAATGCAGAGGTCCATATTGTCAAAGGCTACAATCATCTTGTTTATGCCAATCAGCAGCCGGATGCATATGCCGGCCTGATCCAGGCGTTTTTGACCGCATAAAAATGTATACAGTGGAGAATATAATGAATAAAAAAGATTTAAATCAAATGGAAAATACGACATCCGCACAAGTATATTATCAATGGCTTGAAAAGAGTATTTCAGCTAGTAAAGGCTGCTATGAAATGACGGTCATTGAAGGCGAATTAAGCGGTATGAAGATTTTGTGGGAAGGTGAGATGCCTGTCTGCGTATATATGACAGATGAAAAGACGGAGACAAAGAAAAAAGCAGCTGCAATCATAACATCTGTGATGGAACAGAGCGAATGGACAGACAGGCGGCTGCCGTCAGTGCTTGAGTTTGATTTTGGTAAAGTATTTGCAGAAAAAGTCGGCGGCGGACAACAGATGATTATCTGCGGTGCAGGACATGTTTCGATTGCTCTGCTGCGTATGGCGAGAATGGTGGGCTTTCATGTGACAGTTATTGATGATCGCCCGGCTTTCTGCAACAAGGCCAGAGAGGCAGGGGCAGATGAAGTTATCTGTGAACCTTTTTCTCAGGCACTGGAAGCCATTGATGACAGAAATGAGCCGTATTTTGTGATCGTGACAAGGGGACATCAGTATGATGTGGATTGCATGCATGCCATCCTTGGAAAACGTCACAGCTATATCGGCATGATGGGCAGCAGAGTCAGAGTGAAAAATCTGAAAGCAGGTCTTCTGGAAGAAGGGTACGATCAGATGCTGCTTGATAGTGTTCATATGCCCATAGGTCTGAAGATCGGAGCCGCTACTCCGGAGGAGATTGCGGTGTCTATTATCGCAGAGATGATCCAGTGCAGAAGAAGCTGTACAGAGGATTATTGTTATTCTTCAGATATGCAGAAGATGCTGGCGCATCCTGCAGAAGATATCAAAAGGGCATTGGCAACCATTATCGTCAAGAAAGGTTGCGGACCGAGGGAGGCAGGTACGAAAATGGTTGTGCTGGAAGACGGAAGAATCATCGGTACCATCGGCGGCGGCTGCGCAGAGGCGGAAGCAATTACGAAAGCGCGTTATTGTATGCGGGAAGGAGTAAGTGCCCTTGAACATGTGGATATGACAGGAAGAGAAGCGGCAGAAAACGGACTGGTCTGCGGCGGTATCATGGATATATGGATCCAGCCACTGAACTGATTTTTCTAACAGATGGGAGAAAGCTTTTAACGACAGGTTAATTTCTCTCATCTTTTGTAGATTACGATTAATTGAAGGAGTAACAGTCGTATTTACAGGCTGCAAAAAGTGTTGAAAGTTAGAAAAATATATTTTTTCAAAAAAATTTAAAAAAAGGCTTGCATTTTCCTGAAAAGTAGTGTATGATAGCAGAGTAGCAAATGGCTCGTTGGTCAAGCGGTTAAGACGCCGCCCTCTCACGGCGGAAACAGGGGTTCGATTCCCCTACGGGCTATTTTTTTAATGCCAAAATCCAAATGGATGAAAGCAAGTCTGCTTAGGCATCATATATGCCGGTGTGGCGGAATTGGCAGACGCACATGACTCAAAATCATGCGGAGCAATCCATGTCGGTTCGAGTCCGACCACCGGTACTAGAATTTATAGAAACGCTGTTTTACAGCGTTTTTTTCGTTATATGGATTTATTGAATATTGATATAAGGTAATGTAATACGCATGATTCTTGCCATCAAAAGGAGGTAATCATGTGAACAAGATTACAATGAAATTCCAGACAAATTTTGAACATAAAGGCAGAGCGTATGTTAAGTCTTTTCCAAAAAGAAGACTTTTTGTTGTGCTTATGCCGGCAGTAGTGATGAGCGTCATCTATTTTTTGATAAAATGGAAAATGTACGGCTATTCTTTAAGTGCGATGAAAGATGATTTTTTTAGAGGAGCATCTGTTATCTCAAATGGCTGGTATGTAACTGCAATTATATATTTTTATATGACGTTTTATATATCGTCGATGATTGCATTGATTCTTAAGAAGTCAGAAGCTGTAATAATATTGAATGCTGCAGCAGCGATCTTTTATATCGTTGTATGTCTGAAGCTGAACTATGAAGGACATTGGTTTCCTGCGGCTTTTGCTTTTGGTTATGGGATATTGTGGGCCTTTTTCAAAAACAAAATTGATAATAATTTAGAAAAAGGAATATTTGCAGTGCTCGCAGGACTTATTATTTTCTATTATATTTTGACGATGGGATTGCAGTTTGGATATGGATGGGATGAGTTCAAATGTCTGATGTACTTAACAATGATTGTTTTGGTTGGAATGAAGGTTAAATTGCAAAGTAAAATGATGGAATGGTTAGGCTCAATTTCGTATGAAGTATATCTTGTTCATGGATTGTTTTTTATTTTGCTCCGTAATAATTACATCTATATTGCTGATGAATTTGCTTTTATGCTGACTCTATTTATATTATCTTTTATTTCAGCCGTTATTCTGCATAAAATATTTGTTTGTATAGAAAAAACTGTTTTTAAGGGAAATTAGGCGTTTGGTTTGTATAAATTAAATATTTTTTTGTAACTGTTCAGAGCCAAGCAAAATTTCAAAA
>QFCH01001099.1_pt1 | contig 20724 bp, 17 predicted proteins | sample 5346071 | NCBI WGS metagenome assembly QFCH01 (sample SAMN09062255, study PRJNA434731) | Human gut metagenome, whole genome shotgun sequencing project. | isolation source: stool timepoint B chromium assembly | host: Homo sapiens | collected 2015
ATCTGTATTTTCATAATAAAGGTGGTACCGCGAGCTTTCGCCCTTTACTAAGGGCGGAAGCTTTTTTTGGCGATAAAACCCTGACCACAGGCATAGCGTAAAGGAGTTGAGGTGATGACTGTTTTAGCGGTTATACTTATTGCCGTGGCTGTTGCCCTTGCCGTTGTAAGCCGTATGCTGTCCCAAAAGCAGACTCAGGCGATTCGCAGACTTCGAGAGCAAATGTCCAGGCCGTCTGGGGATTCAAAGCCCGATGGCTTAAGGGCCGATGACGATGATGACTGGTGGGATCAGCAGGAGGCTGCCATGGATGAGGATTATATGAGAATTGTTCGTGGTGTTGCTTCTTCGGTTCGGGCAATCGCGGCCACAGTTTTTGTGCTGGCGCTTATCCTGTTGGTTACGGCGCTTCTATAAGGCCTGGAATGGACAGTTTAAACTGAAATACAACCGGGAATAGCGGTGAATTAGTTAGGAGGAAAAATATGAATCTGGAAAAAACTTATAACCCTTCGGCCATTGAGGGGAAGCTTTATGAAAGATGGCTGAATAAAAAATATTTTCACACAGAGGTAGACCGTAGTAAAAAACCATTTACCATTGTGATGCCGCCGCCGAACATTACAGGTAAGCTCCATATGGGTCATGCCCTGGACAATACAATGCAGGATATTTTAATCCGTTTTAAACGGATGCAGGGCTATAGTGCTTTGTGGCAGCCGGGAACAGACCATGCCAGTATCGCCACAGAAGTTAAGATTATTGAAGCCCTTAAAGAAGAAGGTATTGATAAGGCCGATCTGGGGCGGGAAAAATTTCTGGAACGGGCATGGGAATGGAAAAAAGAATATGGCGGCCGTATTATCAGCCAGTTAAAGAAACTGGGTTCTTCCTGTGACTGGGACAGAGAGCGTTTTACAATGGACGAAGGCTGTTCAAAAGCTGTGGAGGAAGTTTTTGTTAATCTTTATAAAAAAGGTTATATTTATAAAGGAAACCGTATTGTCAACTGGTGTCCTGTTTGCCAGACAACAATTTCTGATGCGGAGGTTGAATATGAGGATCAGGCCGGACATTTCTGGCATATTAATTATCCGGTTGTAGGTTCAGATGAAATGGTTGAGATTGCTACAACCCGTCCTGAAACGATGTTGGGAGATACGGCTGTGGCTGTTCATCCAGATGATGAACGTTATCAGCATTTAATCGGCAAAAAGGTACTGCTTCCTATCGTGAACAAGGAGATTCCGGTTGTTGCTGACAGCTATGTGGATATGGAATTTGGTACAGGCGTTGTAAAGATCACCCCGGCACATGACCCTAATGACTTTGAAGTGGGAAGACGTCACAACCTGCCCCAGATTAACGTGATGAATGATGATGCCACGATCAATGAAAACGGCGGAAAATTTGCAGGAATGGACCGCTATGAAGCCAGAAAAGCTATTGTTGCAGAACTTGATGCGCTGGGGCTGTTGGTTCGTGTGGAAGATCATGCCCACAATGTAGGTACGCATGACCGCTGCAAGACAACCGTTGAACCGATGATCAAGCAGCAGTGGTTTGTAAAGATGGAAGAACTGGCCAAACCGGCTATTGATGCTTTAAAGAATGGCGATTTGAAATTTGTTCCGGAGCGCTTCGACAAAACTTATCTTCACTGGCTGGAAAATATTCGGGACTGGTGTATTTCCAGACAGTTATGGTGGGGCCATCGTATCCCGGCTTACTATTGTCCTGAGTGTGGTGAAATTGTTGTGGCCAAAACAGAGGATGCGCCGACAAGCTGTCCAAAATGCGGCTGTGCGCATATGAACCAGGACGAAGACACGCTGGATACATGGTTTTCATCTGCGCTGTGGCCATTTTCCACACTGGGCTGGCCGGAAAAAACAGAGGAACTGGACTATTTCTATCCAACCAATGTCCTTGTAACCGGATATGACATTATTTTCTTCTGGGTTATCCGTATGGTATTTTCCGGGCTGGAGCATGTGGGCAAGGTGCCGTTTGATACGGTTTTAATCCATGGTCTTGTTCGTGACTCTCAGGGCCGTAAGATGAGTAAGTCCCTCGGCAATGGGATTGATCCTCTGGAAGTGATTGATAAATACGGTGCAGATGCTCTGAGATTTACCCTTGTCACAGGAAATGCACCGGGCAATGATATGCGTTTTTACTGGGAACGTGTGGAAGCCAGCCGTAATTTTGCCAATAAGGTATGGAATGCCTCCCGGTTTATGCTTATGAATTTTGAACAGGCCAGCGAAGCCGGTATTACCATCGATCATGTACAGCTTTCTGATCTGACTCAGGCTGATCAGTGGATCTTGTCAAAGGCCAATACATTGGCTAAAGATGTAACAGAAAATATGGATCGCTATGAACTGGGGATTGCTGTTTCGAAGCTTTATGATTTTATTTGGGAAGAATTCTGTGACTGGTACATCGAGATGGTAAAACCACGTCTGTACAATAATGAAGATACCACAAAGGCTGCAGCGCTGTGGACATTAAAAACTGTACTGATTCAGGCATTAAAGCTGCTCCACCCTTATATGCCGTTTATTACAGAAGAAATTTTCTGCAATGTACAGAGTGAGGAAGAATCTATTATGATTTCATCCTGGCCGGAATACAAGGCTGAATGGAATTTTGAAGCCGATGAAAATGCAGTAGAAACGATCAAAGCGGCTGTCCGCGGCATCCGAAATGTTCGCGCCGGAATGAATGTACCTCCAAGCAAAAAGGCCAAAGTGGTTGTTGTATCTGAAAATGAAGCAGTGAGAGAAATTTTTGCTACAAGCCGGGTCTTTTTCGCCACACTGGCCTATGCCAGCGAGGTCGCGGTTCAGTCTGATAAAAACGGTATTGGTGATGATGCAGTGTCCGCAGTGATTCATGATGCGGTGATCTACATGCCTTTTGCAGAGCTTGTTGATATTGAAAAAGAAATTGAGCGGCTCACAAAGGAAAAGGAAAAGCTGGGCAAAGAAATTGCAAGATGTACAGGTATGCTTGGCAATCCGAACTTTGTAAACAAAGCGCCTGAAGCCAAAATTGCAGCAGAAAAAGAAAAGCTGGAAAAGTATACAAACATGTTGGAACAGGTTGAAGAAAGACTGGCAGCGCTTAAATAATCAGGGGCTGAAAGTGATTTGATGTATTTGCCAGGCGGATTGTGTTGAATAAATTCAATATGTGGATTTTTATATTTTTTATCGGCGGTCAAAATTTGACCGCCGGTTTTTTGTATAGGTGTTTCACGGGATATGATGCTATGAAGTTTTATTTTTCTTTCTTCAATAATTGTTTATAGCTCAAATCAATACCCAGTGCGCCTAGGGGCGCCGTAATCAGAATTGCAAGAACCGCAACCGACAAAACAATTGGACCACAGGGAAGTCCCATCGCAAGGGGGACGGAACCGATAGCAGCCTGTACAGTGGCTTTAGGAACATAGGCGAGCATACAGAAAAAACGTTCTTTCCATGTGAACGATGTTTTTATCAGACAGAGTGCAACACCTGCACAGCGGAAGATCAGGGCAATGAAAATCATCAGCACTGCTGCGATGCCGGCGTTTAGGGTGTAACGAATATCAACTGCGGCACCAACCAGTACAAATAAAAGGACTTCAGCGGCCAGCCATAGCTTGCCAAACTTTTCAGATAGCCGTTTGGATACAAAGGCCACGCTTTTGATTTTAATTACACACGCCATACTTATGATTGCCAGCAAGCCAGATATTGACACAAAGTCTTTCATCCATGTTTCAACCGCCATAAGCAGAAATGACATTCCCAATACAATAATCACTTTCATGCTGTTTCGGACATAGTGTTTATGGGCATAGGCTGTTTCAAAAAATAAACTGAGTAAATAACCTGTAATTGCGCCCAACAAAATTCCTAAAATAATGGAGATAGGGATACTTATGAAATCCATAAAATTGGCATGACCACCCTGTGCCATGCTGGTAAAAGTGGAAAACAGTACAATCACAAAAATATCGTCGCAGGAAGCGCCTGCCATTATAAGCTGGGGGATGCTTTGGGCAGTTCCATATTTTGCGTCGATTAACTGAACCATGCGGGGGATAACGACTGCCGGAGAAACTGCACCTAATACTGCACCCATAACAGCAGCTTCGATTCTGGTGATATCCAAAATGGATGGTGCCAAAAGGATGTATGCCAGAATCTCACAGCTCGCGGGAATACAGGCCATCATGACGGCGGGGCGTCCCACCCTTTTTAAATCAGTCAGATTAAGGGAAAGTCCGGCTTTCAGTAAAATAATAATAAGGGCCATTTGCCGGAGTTGGGCAGATATGGACAGAATAGACGGGTCCAGCAGGTCAAGAACATAAGGCCCCAGTATGATGCCGGTTATGAGCATACCGATAATACGGGGGAGTTTGAGTCGCTGACAAATGGCAGCCATTGACAGACCTACAAGAAAAATGAACGCTAGTGATGTTAACATAAATTTTCTTCCCCTTCTTTAAACATAAAACATGCCCGGTCATGGGAATAGATGATACCGATCGCCTGTAAATAGGCGTAGATGATGGTTGAACCGATAAATTTCATGCCCCGCTTTTTCAGATCCTTTGAGATCGTATCGGATAAAGGTGATGTTGTCTGATTGACCTCATAAATGATTTTATGATCCGAAAAATGCCATATATAGTCCGAAAAGGATGACCATTCGTTTTGAATATTTCTGAAAATCCGGGCATTATGAATGGCTGCTTCGATTTTTCTGCGGTTTCGTATGATTCCAGGATTTTGCAGCAGTTCACAGATCTTATCCTCATTATAGTTACAGATTTTATCTAAATCATAATGGTCAAATGCTTCCCTGAAATTTTCCCTTTTGGACAAAATCGTTTCCCATGCAAGGCCGGCCTGAAATGGTTCTAAAATTAAAAATTCAAACAGGGTTTGATCGTCATAGGCCGGTACACCCCATTCTTCATCGTGGTATTTAACATAGAGGGGATTTTTAAGATTACACCATTGACATCTTGATTGTTCCATTGCATCCTCCTTGTGAGATTGGAATTTTTATTCATATTATAACAGCCGGATGGGACGTCTGCAAGTGTGAGAACACAACAACATGATGGATATAAAATGAGGGGATAAATGATTGATGAATTAAAGTCTTTTATAGTATAATAAAAAAAGATTCTAAGGTGTATATGGAGGATTAGGTATTATGGAACAAATATGGAAAGACTTATATGATTCGGCCAGGGCGGTGCTGGCCCCTCGTCAGGTTTCGGAAATGATTGAGGTCGGTGGTGTGGCGGCAGCAGTTGAAGGATTGTCCGGGAAAATTTACGCAGGTATTTGCGTGGACAGTGCCTGCAGTCTTGGTGTCTGCGCGGAGAGAAATGCGATCTTTAATATGATTACCAATGGGGAGAGCGGTCTTAAACGGGTGATTGCCATTAACTGGGAGGGCAGGGCCATGGCGCCGTGCGGTTCCTGCCGTGAACTGATGGCACAGCTTATGCCGGAGTCCTACAAGGATGTTGAAATTATGATGGACTATGAAAATAACCGGGTTATGACTCTGGGCGAACTGACACCTCAGTGGTGGTTTTGATTGATGAATAATCAAAGGCAGGTGAATGAAACATGGATATTCTTGTTTCATTCACCTGTTTTTACTGCTGAATCTGTGGTTTGTTTTAAGTTTGAATTAGTTCATATGATTTTAACATTTAACCAGTTCATAGCTGCGAGTGCCCAGACCGATTTTCTCGGCGTGTTCAAGACAGCTTTCCCACTCACTTTCCGGTGTTGTATTGCGGAAATGATCATGATGGTCACAGAAATCTTCGGCATGCATCCGATCATCCAGAAGACTTCCGGGAATGGGCTGCTGGCGGTTGCAGGCATCGGCACAGGCCTGATCCAGGGCAACCGGGTCAAAGCTGGCAAACATTCCAATATCCGGCAGAATGGGAAGATCGTTTTCTGCGTGACAGTCACAGTAAGGTGAAATGTCGATGACCAGATTAATATGAAAACTGGGGCGGCCGTCAATGACCGCTTTGGAATATTCGGCGATTTTCATGTTCAGCTCCTTAACCGCAGAGTCATTGCCGTTGTAGATGGCATTAAAGTTACAGGACCCCAGACAGCGGCCGCAGCCTACACATTTGCCGTGGTTAATTTGAGCTTTTTTCAGGTCATTAAATGAAATGGCCCCATGGGCACAGTTTCTGGCACAGGTACCACAGCCCACGCAGTGGTCGGCATTAACGTCCGGTTTTCCGGAACAGTGCATTTCCATCTTTCCTGCACGGCTGCCGCAGCCCATGCCGATATTTTTCAGGGCGCCGCCAAAACCGGCAGCCTCATGACCTTTGAAATGGTTAAGGCTGATAAATACATCGGCATCCATAATGGCCCGTCCGATTTTGGCTTCCCTGACCAGTTCTCCGCCAACGACAGGGACATTGACATCATCAGTACCTTTAAGGCCATCACCGATGAGAATATGACAGCCTGTGGAAAAAGGAGAAAAGCCATTTTCATAGGCTGCTTCCAGATGTTCCAGGGCATCTTTACGCCGTCCGACATAAAGGGTGTTACAATCTGTCAAAAATGGGCGGCCCCCCAGTTCCCGAATGACATCGGCAACGGCCCGGGCATAGTTGGGACGAAGGTAGGAAAGGTTGCCCGGTTCCCCGAAATGAATTTTAATGGCCGTTATTTTATTTTCAAAATCAATATTTTTTATACCGGCGTGATACATCAGTTTTTTCAGTTTCTGAATCAGACTTGTTCCCGGAAGGGCACGAAGATCACAATAATAAACTTTGGATAACTCCATAATAAGCTCCTTTACATCATTTGTTCAGCTTATTATATCACAGCCGGCAGTGTCTTTACAATGGTGCTTTAAAGCTGCAAAGATCTTTTACTTGCGGAAGGATGGGAGGGATGGTAAAATTAAGGCAAAGGAAAGTAGGATGAAAATGAAATTTAAAATGACGATTCAAAGATGGAAGTCGGTTTTTTGGCTCACTTTGGGGACGCTATTGATGACTGTGGGGGTATATTTCTTTAAATTTCCCAATAACTTTACTTTTGGAGGCGTTACAGGCTTTGCCGTATTGATTGCAAAGTTTGTTCCCCTGTCGGCAAGTGATGTGAGCTTTTGGCTGAATATGATTTTGCTTTTGGTTGGGTTTATTTTTTTCGGAAAGCGGTTCGGTGCAAAGACGGCTTATACATCGGTTTTGCTTTCTGTGACCCTGTCGCTTCTGGAACGGATATGTCCCATGAACGGACCCATGACGGATGAACCCATGCTGGAGCTGTGCTTTGCCATTACGCTTCCGGCTGTGGGATCCGCCATTTTATTCAATATGGGGGCGTCCAGCGGCGGGACAGATGTGATTGCCATGATTCTTAAAAAATATACAAGTGTGGATATCGGAAAAGCACTTTTAATCAGTGATCTTCTGGCTGCCGCAGCCACTTGCTTTATTTTTGATATTAAAACCGGTTTATATGCCTTTCTGGGGTTGACGGTCAAATCACTGATGATTGACAGCATTATAGAAAATATACATTTGTGTAAATATTTTACGGTCGTTTGTGAGGCGCCTGAACCGATCTGTGACTTTATTCTTCGTGAATTAAAGCGCAGCGCAACTACTGTGGAAGCCACAGGCGCTTTCAGCGGCAGCCAAAAGCATGTGGTTTACACTGTTTTAAGCCGGGGGGAGGCTGTGCGTCTTCGAAATTATATAAAAACAATTGAACCGGGAGCTTTTATTTTGATTACCAATACCAGTGAGATTATCGGCAAAGGCTTTCATAGTATTTAGTAAAGACAAGGAGGCGTGCATATGTCATTTAAATTTACAGGGATGCTTCTGGCTTTTGGTATGGCCGGCCTTTTAATGACCGGATGTCAGCCGTCAGGAGAGCGCAGTACACAGACAATTTTAAGCAGTACACAAACGAATGGAGAAACACAAGTTTCCGTCGGTGAGATGGATACTTCCGGCAGTGAGACGGATACACCTGACAGTGAAACCAATGCTTCTGTCAGCGAGACCGATTTTTCCGGTGAGACCGCTGCACAAACAGACAATACCTTCGCTGAGAGTGAAATTTCTGCCGCTTTTCACCTGGATACCCTGGAAAACAAAGGATTGGGTGATTTTGACAGCAGCTTGGTGACGGAAGTGATTATCAGTCCTCAGGGCAGTAGTTTTGTATTCTGGACAACAAAGACGCTGACCGATTTCAGACTTATGAGCGTTGCGTATAATGGGGATCAGTTTGTTGAGGGCAAGGTTTATGCCAGCTATGACGAGTTTACATCGGAGTGTGCGATATTGATTACAGAGATGGTTCCTGAGGGATATCCGGATTTGAAGGTGAGTTTTTATGATCAGAACGGCCAGCCTCAGACATTTTACATCAGCCAGAGCGGACAGGACGGCAGTCCCATTCTTATAGAGGAAGAAACGTTGCTTTTTGGAAACTAGTACAACATGGAAGCTTATATAGCGCATACTAAAATTGACCAATCTATTAAAAAACGATAAACCGCCTCAGACTGCTTGAAAAAAAATGTTGTCCATGATATTATAATGAAAGAATTTATACAAAGGGGAATGACAGCAGATGGGTGGTATTTTCAGCCTGGATAATCCATTAATGCAGGGGATTAACAAAATTATTGACTGCATATTTTTAAGTATTTTATGGGTTCTTTTTTCTTTTCCGTTAATTACATTCGGAGCGGCAACGTCAGCGCTTTATTACACGGCCAACAAGACGATCCGTAATGGCCGTGGTTACATATGGCAGCAGTTCTGGCGCGGCTTTAAGTCATCGTTTAAACAGTCAACGATTGCAACCCTGATTTTCGCAGTGATTGCTTTGATTCTGTATAATGATGCAAAGATTGTAGGTATAATGTTCGAGGGATCATCCTGGATATTCGGGGCACAGGTATTTTTCTATGCACTGCTTGCTGTACTCGTACTTGTTGTGATGTATATGTTCCCTTATATTGCCAGATTTTCCGCACCGTTTAAAAATGTTTTGAAAAACTGTGCGTTTATGGCTATACGCCATCTTCCATGGACGATCTTAGGTGGTCTGTGGATTTGTGTTTGTGCATTTTTTATCTGGCTTATACCGATTGTTATACTTTTTATGCCTACATTATGTGCATGGGTATCCACTTATATTTTTGAACGGATTTTTGTTCGTTATATGAGTGAGGAAGACCGTCTGAAAGAGCAAAAGCTTAACGGCAGAGAATATCTTTAATTCAAACACCGCTGTGTAAGGTTCGATCCTTTCAGCGGTGTCTTTTAATATATTTTTTAGAAAAAGTTTATTGAAAAAAACTTCCCGGCGTATTACTATACAGTCAGTAGATAAATTGGAGGTTGACGGGATGAAAGAGAAGTTGATCCGCTTTATGCAGGGACGTTATGGTCTGGATGGCCTGTCCCGGTGTATGCTTGTTGTGGGCCTGATTTTGTTGTTTGTTGCTTTGATATTCAGAGAACCGGAATTGTTAAGTCATATGCTTTATTTGCTGGGACTTGTGGTTGTGGTTCTGGCTTATGTCCGTGTTTTTTCAAGAAATATACAGAAGCGTTATGCTGAAAATGTAAAGTATAGCGCTTTTACCGGGAAAATTAAGCGCTTTTTTGGCAAGGAAAAATATATGATGCAGCAGCGTAAGGATTATAAGCTTTTTGACTGTCCAGGCTGCGGACAGAAGATTCGTATTCCAAAAGGAAAGGGAAAGATTGAAATCAGCTGTCCTAAGTGCCACACAAAGTTTGTGAAAAAAACCTGATTTAAAAAATGGCTTTAAATGAACGGCTTGAAAACAGATATCCGTATATCATGTGCCTGAGGCATGAGGAAGCAAATTCCCCATAGGCCTCAGGCATATTTTATTTTCGGTATACATATATTGTTGCAGGACAAGGAGGTATGGCAACGTGTATGAAAACCGGACCATTGGTCAGACAGCAGGGGAATTAAACACAGACTTAAAAGCCGGACTTGCAAAAATAGATGCTGTCCGTGCTTTGGAAAAAATGGGTTATAATGAGCTGGCTGACGAAAAAAAGAAATCTGTTTTTACCATGCTTGCTGAGCAGCTAAATGAACCTTTGATTTATGTTTTATTTGTAGCTGCAGCAGCATCACTGTTCTTAAAAGAAATTAGTGATGCTGTAATCATTTTGACAGTGATTGCCATGAATGCCGTGGTAGGCGTGATTCAGGAAGGAAAGGCACAACGTGCTCTGGAAGCTCTGAAAAAACTGTCCAGCCCTCATGCCCTGGTGCTGCGGGACGGACAGCTTGAAAAAATCGAAGCCAGGCAGCTTGTGCCTGGAGACATTGTCAGACTTGGGGCAGGAGATATGGTTCCTGCGGATTTGAGGCTGACTGTATCTGAAAGTCTTAAAATCGACGAAGCTGCATTGACCGGTGAGTCTGTGCCTTCGGTAAAGGATGCAAAATTTTTGGCGCCTAAACTTCTGGGGGCGGGAGACTGTAAAAATCTGGCTTTTATGTCTACAAATGTTATTGCCGGAAGAGGCGAAGGTATTGTGATTGCCACCGGAATGGACACTCAGATCGGAAGAATCGCAGGCTTGATTCATCAGACAGGGCAAGAGGCCACACCGCTTCAAAGAAGGCTAGGCGATTTGGGAAAAATTCTCAGCATTGTGGCTGTCATTTTATGCGTTGCTCTGTTTGGTATCGCCGTATTGCAGCAACGTAATATTCCTGAAATGCTCATTACGGCGATTTCTTTGGCTGTAGCTGCAGTGCCTGAGGGACTTCCGGCGATTGTTACCATTGTTTTAGCGCTGAGTGTTTCCCGAATGGTCAAGGTTCATACCATTATCCGGCGTTTGCCCTGTGTGGAAACTTTGGGAGCTGTTAATGTGGTTTGCTCCGATAAAACAGGGACATTAACCCAAAATCAGATGACGGTTGCCAGTGTATATGCAGACAGTCATCAGATGACGGTTGAAGAACTTTCTCCGGAAAAAAATTCGTTGTTTTACCTTGGATTTTTGTTGTGCAATGATGCTGCGATTTCTGATGGCGTTCGTCTCGGAGACCCTACAGAACTGGCACTTGTGGACATGGGGATAAAGGCCGGGTTAGATAAAGGGCAGATGATGAATAAATATCCCAGAATTGGGGAAAATCCCTTTGATTCGGGAAGAAAAATGATGTCCACGGTTCATGAAATCGATGGCCATCCGGTAATGTTTACGAAGGGTTCCTGCGACATCTTGCTTCGCCGGTGTACACACATCAAAACAGGGCGTGGTGTCCGGGCTATGGCACTGTCTGACTGCAGAGCAATAGAGCGGGCCATGGAACAAATGACAACTCAGGCCCAGCGGGTTTTAGGTCTGGCTTACAAGACGCTTTTGCCCGATACAAAAAGCAGTATAAAGATTAAAGATGAAAATGATCTTACATTTATTGGTATGGTTGGTATGATTGATCCGCCCAGAAAAGAGGCAAAAGAATCTGTAGAGGAATTTCGCAGGGCCGGGGTAAAAACGGTTATGATTACCGGGGATCATGGGGATACGGCACTGGCTATTGCAAAACAGCTGGGCATAGCCAAGAATAAAGATGAATGCCTTACCGGGGAGCAGTTGGATGCTTTGTCGGAAACTCAGCTAAAGGATAAAATAGGAAAAATCTCTGTTTTTGCCCGGGTTTCTCCGGAACACAAAGTAAGAATTGTCAATCTTTTAAAGTCAGCCGGAAATATCGTGGCTATGACGGGAGACGGTGTCAACGATGCTCCGGCGTTAAAGGCTGCAGACATTGGTATCGCTATGGGGCAAAACGGAACCGATACAGCCAGAAGCGCATCGGATATGATTTTGACGGATGATAATTTTGCCACCATCCGCAGTGCCATTGCACAAGGGCGGGGAATTTACGAAAATATAAAAAAATCCATTGTTTTTCTATTGTCCTCCAATTTCGGGGAAATCATTACAATGTTTACTGCTGTTATTTTAGGGTTGGCAGCACCACTTAAAGCCAGTCATATTTTATGGATTAATCTGATTACTGATGCTTTGCCGGCACTGGCTTTGGGCGTCGACAAAAATGATACGGGACAGATGATGCGGCGACCGCCGAGAAAAGCAAAAGAGAGCCTTTTCGCCCACGGCGGTCTTTTTTATACACTTTTTTACGGCGCCCTCATCGCTTTAATCAGTCTTTCGGCTTTTTTAATGTTGCCTTTGGGAATCCTCCAAAGAGAAAATATCCCTTTTTCCATAGGCGCAGTGAGCCGCCTGCTGTCAGAACCAATGCTTTTAAACCGCTGCCAGACTTATGCATTTACTGTTCTTGGAATGTCTCAGCTGTTTCATGCTGTGGGAATGCGGAATGTGGGCTGTTCTGTTTTCCGCATGAAGCATTTTGAAAATCGGGTGATGCTGCTGGCCTGGGGTCTGGGCCTTTTTTTACAGCTGATTGTTACGGAAGTTCCCTGGCTTGTGCAGGCCTTTGGGACGGTGCGTCTGGAACGTGTGGAGTGGCTGTATTTAACCGGATTGGCTGCAGTTCCGCTGCTGGCCCATGAATTACTTCTTATAAGGCTCCCAAAGAAAAAAATCCGAAGATAGTGCACAAAAAATGGAAAAAAATGGACATATTTTTTCGGCGGTGGGTATGTTATAGTTCAATTAAATAACTATATAGTGCCAGGGGCAAAAGCGCGCCCGCAGCACACTGTGAAGTTAAAAGAATCTGCAGTGTGCTGCGGGTGCGCTTAAATGGTCTGAATTCTGCTTACATGCTCTGTTTTCCTGAGATAAAATTTCTGTTTTTCGTTATGCCTTTTCTTACCATATCCGTAAGAATATCCACAAGCCGGGTTTTGTAGGTGATCACATACAAAATAGCACACAGCACGGCTGCCCAGAATCCATCGATAATGGAATGCTGTTTTAAAAATACGGTTGACAGGCAAACCGATGCGGCAAAAAGCAGGGAGGCACCGTTAATCCATGGGGATTTGGGGATATGCTTGCTGCGGGTGAGCACAATATGGGTGACTAATGCAGCATAGACATGGATGGACGGGCATACATTGGTCGGGTTGTCCATGGCAAAAATCAGAGCAATGATGTGGGTAAAAATATTACTGCCTGTAATTTCCGGCCTGAAATCTACCTGGGAGGGTAAAATCAGGAAAATCAGCAGGCAGGCCGTGGTGCCTGCAAAAAGGAAAAATGTGCAGTGCAAAAATTCGCTGCGGTCCTTAAACATGAGATAAACAATGGTCAGCCCCACATAAAGATACCACAGAACATATGGAATAATGAAATATTCATTAAAGGGAATCAGATCATCCAGATTGCTGTGGACCGTGATTACCGGTGTCCGGTAATGGCCTAGCAGAAAGTAGGATAGTGTATACGGAATAAAGTATAGCAGCACAAGACAATATCTGTGTGTTTGAATCCAGTGTATGATTGTTTTCATAAGGTCCTCCTAGGTTAAGATCATTGTCATTATAATATAATTACGATATGAACACCATAAATATATTCTAAAGAATTTTTAAAGGTTTATAAAACTGTTAATATTCAGAAAATATTAATGAATTTGCCATAGCTCTTTGGGATAAAATATGTTATCATCGGTTTGTGGCATAAGGAATGATGTATCTGATATCTGTGCCATTTGGAAAAATATGAAATTCAGGAGGAATGAAGAATATGAAAAAAGCAGCAGCAGTGCTTATGGCGGCGTTGATGATGCTGTCTTTGGCTGCATGTCAGAAGAGTGAGGCTAAAAATGTTCCTTTAAACGATATTCTGGAAGCGGTGAAAACTGCTTACGGCGAAAATTATCTGCCCCAGATGCCTTATGATGCCACGGCTCTTGAGCAGCAGTTTGGCCTGACTCAGGATATGTATGAGGAAGCCGTAGGCGAAGCGCCGATGATGTCAACCCATGTGGATACATTTGTTGCAGTTAAGGCAAAACCGGGACAGGCAGAAAATGTGGAAAAAGCGTTTAATAATTACAAGGATTATCTTGTTAATGAAGCCATCAATTACCCTATGAATCTGGGGAAGGTACAGGGGGCGACCGTATATAAGAACGGCGATTATGTATTTTTTATTATGCTTGGTGCGATTGACGAGGAATCCCAGAACGAGGAAGATGCTAAAAAATTTGCTGAGGCGCAGAATCAAATCGCAGTGGATGCCATTGATGAATTATTAAAGTAAATATTACAGATGAATTGCTGAAGTAAGTGATATGAAAAAATGAGTTTTTTTGACCGGATTGACGGCCGAAAAAACTCATTTTTTGATTAATGAAGATTTGGATTATGAAAATTTAGGTGATTAGGCTTCGTGCAATGAAAAAGTGGTTATTGACATTTAGGGCAGTCTGAGCTTAAGCCGGCTACAGAGTAGCACTCGGGGGTATCTTTGGAAACCCGGGCAAAGGTTGTATTATCACAGGTGCGGCAGCGCAGTGGGGAAACCGGATGGGGACCGGTCTGGAAGCGATAATCTTCACCTTTGCAGGCAATATATTTTTTGATAATGGCATGTGTTGAAACGCAGTCCACATCGTGATTCACAATGTTTTGGTAGACATAGAACGGATCATTGCCAGGCAGCGCGGACAGGGGAACAACACATTCTTTTTGCTGGGTATTTCCCGAAGTGGTTCTTAAAATTTCACGGACATAATCAATGTTGGGACCCAGAACAAGAATCTCCGGGAAGTCACCGCAGGGAATGACCTGCTGCCATTCTTTGTGCTCATATTTACAAAGCAGCCGGGCCGCCTGATGCAGGTGGGAAATTTCCTGAACAAGGCATTCTTCCCAAATCCTGCGGATATACAGATCACACTCGGTCTGCATACAGGAGTAGTAGAGGTAACATTCAGTATATTCGTGCATGAGTAAATCTTCAAGCCAGGTAACCCGGGTGTCTTTGAGGCTTTCATATTGACTGACATGTTGTTCCTCAATCATTCCGATTTCCTGATACATGCGCCGCCCGATGTCGGATTTACAGTAAAGCGGGGCTACATTCATGTAATAATTCATTGTCTGTTGTTCGGCGGCTGTAATAATATTTACATGGAGCTTTGTCAGCATAGATGCCGCAGGATTGCTGATATATTTGAAAATGCTGTCCTTAGGCCATCGATGCTCGGATATGGTCGGGCGGCCGGGCATGATTTCTGTATATCCGCCGACCAGTTTTTTGGGATCAGTCCCATATTCCAGATCTAAGAGGTTTGAATATCTGTACAGATGGTCAAAGTCCTCCAATAAGGCAAAATCCAGGGCATTACGGACGTTGCAGTCGGTTTCTCTGCGGGCCATCACAGCAGTCAGATCAACGGCCAGCTGTTCATAAGACAGGGTATGTTCAAGAATGGTTTCATTTTTGGGTTTAAGACAGGCAATTCGTTTTTGCTGCTGCTGTTCGGTTCGCCGTGTCATGGCCAGCTCCCGCCTTAAATCATTATCCGGACAGTGGCGGGAGAAATTTCTTGAAAACCACTGGGCTTCAAATTCGGTACCATTCATGAGAATGATTCTTGTTTTGGTGTAAGGATCCACAGTTTCCGTGTTGTATGGCTTTGGATACATGGTATTCCAGTCCATATAGGTTTTTTCAACTGGGATCGGCTTTTCCTCAAATGGATTAAAACGCATGGGCAGACTCCTTTAAAACCCGCTTCAGATGAAGTCAGGGCATCCCCGAAAAAGGCCGGGGGTGTGAATGAATGACGTGTCATTGATAATATATGCGTGACTTGAAAATATATGACTGCCATGGAAGGCGCAGTTTTCATTTATGCCGGTGTGGTGTATAATAAAATATGATGATTAATGAACATGTTTATGAAATGGGAGTAAAGTCATTATGGAAAATCGAAATAAAAAGCAGAAAAATGACACAGCCCGGAGAAATACCCATCAAAAAGCGGTAATTTTAGACTTTATCCGGACAAACGGACACCGCCATTTAAGGGCTGAGGATATTCTGGCAGAGCTTGAGGCTAAGGGAGAGCCTGTAGGGAAGGCTACGGTTTATCGTTTTTTGAAGGTGCTGGAAAACGAAGGACAGATTCGGCGATATATGATTTCCGATAAGGTGCCGGCCTGTTATCAGTATATGGGGGATCATCCTGAATGCAGGGAACATTGTCATCTCATGTGCAGCGGCTGCGGCTGTCTGATCCATGTGGAAAGTTCGGTTATTAAAAGATTTGCTGGTGAGATGCTTGCAAATGAGGACTTTTTAATTGATGAAAGTAAAACTGTATTTTATGGTCTGTGTGGTTCATGCAGGCGAAAACAGAAAGGGGAGTAACGATGTCTGAAAAAAATATTTTATTTGCTGATCATACTCGGTCAGGGGATCATGCTGCGCGTACATATATGGATGTTACTTATCCGGTGAATGATAAGCTTTTGATTTATCCTGGTGACCCGATTTATGAGCATCATCGTCATCTGAGTATCGCCAACGGGGATTTGTGCAACGTGGGACGAATTTCAATGGGCTGTCATACAGGAACTCATATGGATGCACCATATCACTTTATAAAAGATGGGCTTACCATTGATCAACTGGATTTGAACCGGTTTAACGGTATAGCAAGGGTAATCGAGTTTGACCAATCCGGAGATATTGATGTACAGTTTTTGGAAAAACAGCAGATTGTTTCAGGTGAACGGCTGATTTTTAAAACAAGAAATACGGCTCGTTTTGCCGGACAGACACTGCTGGATGATTATACGGCGATCTCAGCGGATGGCGCACGTTATCTTGCCGATTTACAGGTAGGCTGTATTGGTATTGATTATCTTACGATTGAACCGGCTTCAAGTTCCTGCGGCCATGTGCATCAGATGATTCTCGGGGCAGGGATTCCGGTAATTGAGACTTTAAATCTTAAGGGGGTGGCTCCGGGAATTTATAAACTTTGCTGCCTGCCCCTAAAGCTTGAGGGCATGGACGGCAGTCCGGTCAGGGCCCTGCTTTTTCCCTGCGGAATGGGACAGAGGCCTGAATAGATTAAACATGCAAAAAGACATTGCAAATTTAGGAAAACGCGATTATAATAACATTAAATTGGATTCTTGTATACAATCCTTTAATTTTACCTTAGTTCAGAATAATACAGGAAGCGGTTTGGAATGTCTGAACCAGACAAGGAGGTTCCCATGATTAAATTACATAACAGCGGTGCGTACCTGATTAATGGTACACATATTGTGCCCGATGGCCCGCAGGCTGCAGAGGAGATCGCGGCGAAAACCGGATGCGCGGTAACAAAAGAGGCAGCTGCAAAAGGTACTATTGCGTATGGTATTTTGGAAAAACATAATACATCTTCAGATATGAAAAAGCTTAAAATTAAGTTTGATAAGCTTACATCCCATGATATTACCTTTGTAGGAATTATTCAGACAGCGAGAGCCTCAGGGCTTGAGAAGTTTCCGGTTCCCTATGTGCTTACCAACTGCCATAACAGCCTTTGTGCGGTTGGCGGTACCATTAATGAAGATGACCATATGTTTGGTCTGACCTGTGCCAAAAAGTACGGTGGTGTTTATGTACCACCCCATCAGGCGGTGATTCATCAGTTTGCCAGAGAAATGCTGGCCGGCGGTGGTCTGATGATTCTGGGTTCGGACAGCCATACCCGTTATGGGGCCCTGGGCACCATGGCTGTAGGTGAAGGGGGCCCGGAGCTTGTAAAGCAGCTGCTTAACAAAACTTATGACATTAATATGCCTGGCGTTGTGGGGGTTTATATGACTGGAAAGCCTATTCCCGGCGTAGGTCCTCAGGATATTGCACTGGCAATTATTGGTCAGGTATTTGCCAACGGTTATGTCAATAATAAAGTTATGGAATTTGTAGGCCCGGGTGTGGATAATTTAAGTGTGGATTTTAGAATCGGCGTGGATGTCATGACAACGGAGACAACCTGTCTGTCCTCGATCTGGAAAACCGATGATGCGGTTAAGGAATTTTATGATATTCACGGCCGCAGTCAGGATTACAAAGAATTAAACCCGGCCGATGTTGCTTATTATGATGGTATGATTGAAATTGATCTCAGCCAGATTCGCCCAATGATTGCCATGCCGTTCCATCCAAGCAATACATACACCATTGAGGAGCTTAATGCCAACCTGATGGATATTTTAGATGATGTGGAAAAGAAGGCGCTGGTCAGCTTAGATGGTGCCGTTAATTTTACGTTAAAAGATAAAGTGAGAAACGGAAAGCTTTATGTGGAGCAAGGGATTATCGCCGGCTGTGCCGGCGGCGGTTTTGAGAATATATGCGATGCCGCAGATATCTTAAAAGGAAAGAGCATTGGACCTGATGCGTTTACGCTGAGTGTTTATCCGGCCAGTACGCCGATTTATATGGAGCTTGTTAAAAATGGTGCGGTTGCCAGCCTGTTGGGCAGCGGTGCGATTGTCAAGACTGCTTTTTGCGGCCCGTGTTTTGGCGCAGGAGATACACCGGCAAATAATGCGTTTAGTATTCGTCATTCTACAAGAAACTTCCCGAACCGGGAAGGTTCCAAGCTTCAGAGCGGTCAGATTGCTTCGGTTGCGCTTATGGATGCCCGTTCTATTGCGGCTACGGCAGCCAATAAAGGCTATTTGACAGCGGCGACAGATATTGATGTGAATTTTGGAAAACCTAAATATTTCTTTGATAAAACAATTTATGAGAACCGCGTTTTTGACAGCAAGGGTGTAGCCGATCCTTCTGTGGAAATCAAGTTTGGACCTAATATTAAAGACTGGCCGGCCATGGAAACTTTGACAGATAACCTTGTTTTGAAAGTTGTATCTGAGATTCATGATCCGGTGACAACAACAGATGAGCTGATTCCGTCCGGAGAGACGTCTTCTTACCGTTCCAATCCTTTAGGACTGGCAGAATTTGCACTTTCCAGAAAGGATCCGGCCTATGTAGGCCGCGCCAAAGCGGTTCAGCGCGCAGAACAGGCCCGTGTGGCCAAAACAAAGCCGGAAGAAGCTCTGGCTGAGATGGGACCCGTGTTTGAGACAATATGCAAAGCCAATCCTCAGGTGAACTACAGCAATACAGGTATAGGAAGTACTATTTTTGCGGTAAAACCAGGGGATGGATCTGCCCGTGAGCAGGCGGCGTCCTGTCAGAAGGTTCTTGGCGGCTGGGCAAATATTGCCAATGAATATGCCACAAAACGTTATCGTTCTAATCTGATTAACTGGGGAATGCTGCCTTTTATCATTGATGAAGGTGAGCTGCCTTTTGCCAATGGCGATTATTTGTTTATCCCCGGAATCCGTCAGGCCGTGATTGATCAGGCCAGGGAAATTAAGGCTTATGTGGTCGGAGACGGTCTTCGGGAATTTACCCTGAAAATGGGCGAACTGACAGAGGATGAGCGTACAATTATTCTCAAAGGCTGCCTGATTAATTACTATCGCGATTAGGATATTTTAAAGTTGTGGTTGACAGCTCCGTTTTTTGTGTTAGAATATTTAGCAGATGTAAAAGCTGTGATCGTGTCAGTAAGCATGGATTTTCTTTACAGAGAGAGGAGGCCACCGGCTGTAAGCTTCCTTAAGTTCAGATCCGTTGCCCAATTTCCCACGGGAGCTGCATTTTTGAACGGAGCTGTCCGGCTGCAAGTAGAGGATGACGCTTCATGCACGTTACGCATGTGAATGAGTGCTTTTAAGGGCCATGCCTTTAAAAGAATCAGGGTGGTACCGCGGAAATTATAATTTCGCCCCTTGTTTTTGAGGGGCGTTTTTTTATGCAGTTTTTTATGCTCAATAAAACGCTCCAAGCCTGGAAAAGCTTTTTTCAAGGTTAAATTTTCACAGAAAGGAAGAATAAGCATGCAGAATAAGTTAAAACAGATTCGAGATGAAGCCATCGAAAAAATTAATGCAGCCGGTGAGCTGGATAAGCTTAATGAGATCAGGGTTGCATTTTTAGGAAAAAAGGGTGAGCTGACAGCAATTATGAAATCCATGAAGGATTTAAGTCCGGAGGAACGTCCTGCATTTGGCCAGATGGTTAATCAAGCCAGAGCAGAAATTGAGGAGGCTCTGGATGCTATGAAAACATCTCTGGCCAGAGCGGCCCGTGAACTTCAGTTAAAGTCAGAGGTCATCGACGTAACCCTGCCTGCAAAGAAAAATAATGTGGGTCATCGCCATCCAAATACCATTGCCCTTGAGGAAGTGGAAAATATTTTCATCGGTATGGGCTATGAGGTTGTGGAAGGTCCTGAGGTTGAAAAAGATTATTACAACTTTGAGGCATTAAATATTCCGGCTAACCACCCGGCAAAAGATGAACAGGATACATTTTATATTAACAAAGAGTTTCTGCTTCGTTCCCAGACATCCGGTGTTCAGGTGCATACGATGGAGAATCAGGCACTGCCGATCCGTATGATCGCTCCAGGACGGGTGTACCGTGCCGATGAGGTTGATGCCACCCATTCTCCGTGCTTCCATCAGATTGAAGGCCTGGTAATTGATAAAAATATTACATTTGCGGATCTTAAAGGAACTTTGGCCGAGTTTGCGAAGCAGCTGTTTGGTGAGGATACAAAGGTCAAATTCCGTCCCCAT
>QFCH01001272.1_pt1 | contig 20678 bp, 13 predicted proteins | sample 5346071 | NCBI WGS metagenome assembly QFCH01 (sample SAMN09062255, study PRJNA434731) | Human gut metagenome, whole genome shotgun sequencing project. | isolation source: stool timepoint B chromium assembly | host: Homo sapiens | collected 2015
TTCAAGCTCTTCCGATCTCTGGACGAGCTTGAAAGCAGTCCCGAACGCCATATACAACAGAGCAGATCGTTCGTCTATATGATTATATGCATCGTCTGGGCGGCCCTAAAGGGATTATCCGTCAATGTGAGTTTTTCCTTTACAGTGAAAAGGACCGGGCCGCTGCTTATCAGTGTATGGAGCGGGGCTATGAGTTCCCTGAAGTTACTGCCTGGATCAGGGCAAATAAAAAGGACTTTGAATTTGTCAAAGAAATGGGGATTAAGGAAACCGGCATATTGGTCAGTTGCTCGGACTACCATATTTTCTATAAAATGAAGATGTCCAGACGTCAGGCTATGGATCATTATTTAAGTGTTGTCAGAGAATGTCTTGAAACCGGTGTCCGCCCCAGATGCCATCTGGAAGATATTACCCGTTCCGATATTTATGGGTTTGTGATTCCATTTTGTCTGGAGTTGGAAAAACTGGGCAGAGCGTACGGGATTCCGGTAAAAATCAGAGCCTGTGACACCATGGGCTTTGGGGTTAATTTTACCGGTGCAGCCATTCCCAGATCTGTTCCGGGTATCATATACGGTCTGCATACCCATGCCGGCGTCCCTTCATCGATGATCGAATGGCATGGACATAATGATTTTTATAAGGCTGTCACAAACTCTACAACAGCCTGGCTTTACGGGGCAAGCGGTGTCAACTGTTCTTTATTCGGAATCGGAGAACGTACAGGAAATACGCCTCTGGAGGCCATGGTCTTTGAATATGCCCAGCTTAAAGGAACGCTGGACGGCATGGATACAACGGCAATTACGGAAATGGCTGAGTATTATGAAAAGGAAATTGGTTATCGTGTTCCCTCAAGAACCCCCTTTGTAGGAAAAAATTTTAATGTGACTCGGGCCGGTATTCATGCGGACGGACTTTTGAAAAACGAAGAAATTTATAATATTTTTGACACTGAAAAGTTTTTGAATCGTCCGGTTTTAGTTGCTGTATCCAACACATCGGGACTGGCGGGCATTGCACACTGGATCAATACCTATTACCGCCTGAAAGGGGATAAGGCGATTGATAAGTCTAATCCTATTGTGGCCTGTGTCAAAGCGTGGGTCGATGAGGAATATGCCGGCGGCCGTGTGACAGTAATTACGGATGAAGAACTGATTCAGGCCATTGACCGGGCCTGTGATCAGTGCCATATTCAGTTTGAACATTAAATATAGAAAATCCTCCTTAATCCATTATGTACGGGTGAGGGGGATTTTTTTGCTGTACATTTTGTATAAACAGACTTTGGAAATATATAAAAAAAATACGAAATCATAAAAATTTGAATGTAAACAGAAAAAAAATCTATGTTTTTACCGTCATATATTATATATACTAGACCCATCAACAGAGCAGAAGAGAAAAGTGCTCAAAAGAAGGGAGAACGTAGATATGAACAAGAAATTAGCTTTAATGACAATGGCTGCGGTTATTGGTATGACAGCAACAGCCTGTGGCGGTTCCGGAGATAAGCCTGCATCAACAACAGGAGACAAAGAGCCAGTGCAGGAGGCACAGAGCTCAGCGGATACAGGTGCTGCAAAAGATGATGCCACAACAGAGGTTGCAAATAAAGATAAACCATTGGTTTGGTTTAACCGTCAGCCGTCCAACAGCTCCACAGGAGAGTTGGATATGACAGCACTTAGCTTCAATGATCAAACTTATTATGTTGGTTTTGATGCGAACCAGGGTGCCGAACTTCAGGGGACCATGGTTAAAGACTATATTGAAGCGCATATTGATGAAATCGACCGCAACGGTGATGGTGTTATTGGTTATGTTTTAGCTATCGGCGATATTGGCCATAACGATTCCATTGCCCGTACAAGAGGTGTGCGTAAAGCATTGGGAACAGGTGTTGAAAAAGACGGCGATATTGACAGTGCACCGGTAGGTACAAACTCCGATGGTTCCGCAACAATCGTACAGGACGGTTCCCTTGAAGTTAACGGAAAAACATACGTTGTTCGGGAATTAGCTTCTCAGGAAATGAAAAACTCCGCAGGTGCCACATGGGATGCTGCAACCGCAGGTAATGCTATCGGAACATGGTCCTCATCTTTTGGAGAGGATATCGATGTTGTTGTATCCAATAATGATGGTATGGGGATGTCTATGTTTAATGCCTGGTCAAAGGATAATAAGGTGCCAACCTTTGGTTATGATGCCAATAACGATGCTGTGGCAGCTATTGCCGACGGTTACGGCGGAACAATCAGCCAGCATGCGGATGTTCAGGCTTATCTTACACTGCGTGTGCTTAGAAATGCACTGGACGGTGTTGATGTAGATACAGGTATCGGTACAGCAGATGAGGCTGGAAATGTTTTAAGTGAAGATGTTTATGTATATAAAGAGGACGAACGTTCTTATTACGCACTCAATGTTGCTGTAACTGCTGATAACTATACGGATTTTACAGATTCCACAAAGGTTTTCGAGCCGGTTTCCAAACAGCTTGATGAAAGCACTCATGCTAAGAAGAAAGTATGGCTGAACATCTACAATGCAGCAGATAACTTCTTAAGCTCCACCTATCAGCCGTTGCTTGAAAAATATGATGATCTGCTTAATTTAGACGTTGACTATATCGGTGGTGACGGCCAGACAGAATCCAATATCACAAACCGGTTAGGCAATCCGGGCCAGTACGATGCATTTGCAATTAATATGGTAAAAACAGATAATGCAGCATCTTATACATCCCTGTTAAGTCAGTAATATTTGTTGAAACAAGAAAAGGCGTCGGGGAGTTTTCTCCCCGATGACTTTTTGCTGAAAGTGTTTAAATATATACAGGAGTGGAAATCATGGAAGATAAGAAATCAGATATTGTCTTATCAATACGTGGGATGAGTAAATCCTTTGGCCGCAACAGAGTTTTGGACCATATTAACCTGGATCTGCGGCGGGGAACTGTTATGGGCCTTATGGGTGAAAACGGTGCCGGAAAATCTACAATGATGAAGTGTCTTTTCGGGACTTATCAGAAAGATGAAGGCAACATTACACTTGATGGCCGTGAAGTCAGTTTCTCAGGGCCTAAAGATGCCCTTGAAAATGGAATTGCCATGGTACACCAGGAGCTGAACCAGTGTCTGGAGAGAAATGTTGTTGACAATTTATTTCTGGGCCGTTACCCGGTAAATTCCATGGGCGTTATTGATGAAGGCAGGATGAAAAAAGAGGCATCTGAGCTTTTCAGAAAGCTGGGAATGACTGTAGATCTGAATCAGCCTATGCGGCAGATGTCTGTATCCCAGCGTCAGATGTGTGAAATTGCCAAGGCGATTTCCTATAATTCAAAAGTTATTGTTCTGGACGAACCAACATCTTCTCTGACGGTACAGGAAGTTGACAAACTGTTTGAAATGATGAGAATGCTCAAGGAGCAGGGGATTGCGCTTATTTATATTTCTCATAAAATGGATGAAATATTTGAGATCTGTGATGAAATTTCCGTACTTCGGGATGGCAATCTTGTTATGACTAAAAAATCAGAAGATACAAATATGGATGAATTGATTGCAGCCATGGTTGGCCGTTCTCTGGAAAATCGTTTTCCTCCGGTTGACAATACACCAAAGGATGTGATTCTTTCTATTCAACATTTGTCTACAAAATATGAACCCTATCTTCAGGATATTACATTTGATGTCCGGGAAGGTGAAATTTTCGGATTGTATGGTCTGGTCGGCGCAGGCCGGACAGAACTTCTTGAGACGATTTTTGGTGTGCGTACAAGAGCCGCAGGCCGGGTTTACTTTAATAACCGCCTGATGAATTTTGGAAGCGCAAAAGAGGCCATGGATCATGGATTTGCGATGATTACCGAGGAGCGTAAGGCAAACGGACTGTTTTTGAAAGGGGATTTAACCTTTAATACAACCATTGCCAACTTAAGCCAATACAAATCCGGGCTGGCACTTTCCGATTCCAAAATGGTTAAGGCGACTGCCAAAGAAATTAAAATCATGCATACAAAGTGTATGGGACCGGAGGATATGATTTCAAGTTTGTCCGGAGGTAATCAGCAGAAGGTTATTTTCGGTAAATGGCTGGAACGCAGCCCTCAGGTATTTATGATGGATGAACCTACGAGAGGAATCGATGTAGGTGCCAAATATGAGATTTATGAACTGATTATTAATATGGCAAAACAAGGAAAAACAATTATTGTTGTATCTTCCGAAATGCCGGAAATTTTGGGTATTACCAACAGAATCGGCGTAATGTCCAACGGACATTTATCCGGCATTGTCAATACAAAAGAGACAAACCAGGAAGAGCTTTTAAGGCTCAGTGCAAAATACCTATAATGAGGGAGATTGGTGGATATGGCTATTGAAAACAGGAAAATCCTTTCAGCTGAACAGGAACTGAAGCTGCGTCAGCCTATTGAGGATTATGTGGGTAAAATTCAGTCCAGGATTGACAGCCTCCGTGTGGATGGGACAGACCGTGTGGTTGCGCTGCAAAATATGATTGACAGCACAAAACGGGATAAAACCCTGACAAAAGGTGAGCGGGAGCAAAGAATTGCTGATCTGAAAAAGGGTGTTAAGAAGGCAAAGGCTGTTGAAGAAAAAAATAAAGGTGAAATATCAAAATTAATTTCCGATGCGGAAACCTATTTAAAAGCGCATTTTAAAAAAGATTATTATAATGCTGTAAAAGCAAGCTGCGTTCAGGAAAAGGCGCTTGCAAAAGAACAGTACCGCAAAAATGTGGAAAATCTTGAAAAAGAACACAAGCAAACATTGGCAAAACTTTCGGATCATAAAGAAATCAAAGATGAAAAGTATGTTTATAAAAACCGATTGTTTGACGCTAAAATGCAGCTTGAAAAAGAGCTGGCACGGATTAAGGACAGAAAACATGAAGCTTATACATATAAATATCATTTAATTGATCTGCTGCGTATGTCCAAGTTTACATTTTTGGAAACAAGGGCTCAGAAATGGGAAAATTATAAATATACATTTAATCGCCGCAATTTCCTTTTGCGTAACGGACTGTATATTGCGATTGTCCTGATTTTTATTATGCTGTGTATTCTGGCACCGACGTTAAAAGGTGTGCCTTTGCTGACATACAATAATGTTTTGAATATTCTTCAGCAGGCCTCTCCGAGAATGTTTTTGGCTCTTGGTGTTGCCGGTCTGATTCTCCTTACAGGTACAGACCTTTCCATCGGCCGTATGGTTGGTATGGGTATGACCGCAGCGACCATTATTATGCATCAGGGTGTGAATACAGGTTCAGTTTTCGGACATGTGTTTGATTTTACCGGTATGCCAATCGGTGTCAGAGTTATCCTGGCGCTTGTTGTATGTATTGTTTTGTGTACATTTTTCACGGCTATTGCCGGATTTTTCACGGCGAAATTTAAAATGCATCCGTTTATTTCCACAATGGCAAACATGCTGGTTATTTTCGGGCTTGTAACCTATGCCACAAAGGGTGTATCTTTCGGTGCGATTGAATCATCAATCCCCGGGATGATTATTCCTAAGATTAATGGCTTCCCGACAATTATTCTCTGGGCAGTCGCTGCGATTATCATTGTATGGTTTATATGGAACAAAACCACATTCGGCAAAAATCTGTATGCTGTAGGCGGTAACCCGGAAGCAGCTGCCGTATCCGGTATTTCTGTATTTGGTGTAACCGTTGGGGCCTTTGTTCTGGCCGGTATTCTTTACGGTTTTGGCTCATGGCTTGAATGTGCAAGAATGGTTGGTTCCGGTTCTGCTGCATATGGTCAGGGCTGGGAAATGGATGCCATCGCTGCCTGCGTTGTTGGTGGTGTATCCTTTACAGGTGGAATCGGAAAAATTTCCGGTGTTGTTGTGGGTGTGTTTATCTTTACAGCACTGACATATTCTCTGACAATCCTTGGTATTGATACAAACCTTCAGTTCGTATTCTCAGGTATCATTATTCTTGTTGCAGTAACCCTTGACTGTCTGAAATATGTACAGAAGAAATAATTGAAATTGGTATTAAAAAGAAGTTATATGGTATAAGATGAAAAAGGCCGGCGGATCACCGGCCTTTTTTGTGTATTTTTCACACTGAAAATATTTATATTTACTTTTATTTGTGCATTGGGTATAATTAAAGAAAATAAAAATATTTGGGGAAATAAATATGGATACATATACTGTACTTTTGGTGGATGACGAGGAAGAAGTGACTCAGGTCATTCTTAAAAAAATAAACTGGGAAGAACTGGGATTTTCTGTTATCGGCTATGCCAATAACGGTATAAAGGCATTGGAGTTGGTGGAAGAGTTTCAGCCGGATGTTGTGATGACAGATATTAAGATGCCTTATATGGATGGAATGGAACTTTCCCATCATATAAAAAGCGAATTCCCGACAACAAAAATTTTGATTTTTACGGGATTTGATGAATTTGAGTATGCAAAAGAGGCCATTCACCTGGAAATTGAGGAATATATTTTAAAACCCGTCAATTCTGTGGAATTAACTGCGGTTTTTGCCAGACTTAAGGCGAAACTTGATCAGGAAATAAGCGAAAAAAGAAATGTGGAGACTTTGAAAAATTACTATCTGGAATCGCTGCCTCTATTGCGTTCCAATTTTTATGTCATGCTTGTTGAGGGACGAATTTCGGAGGAACGATTACCACAGTACCTCACAGATTATCAACTTACATTGACTGGGCCGTATTTTTGCTGCCTTGTGGTGCACACATCTGCCAGCCAGAGTCAGAGTAAGGAACTGATGAATCCGGTGCTTTTGGCGGCAGCAGTGCAAAAACAGGTGGAAGAGCGTTTTGAAAAACGATGGATGCCAAAAGTCTTTTCCTATCTGGGAGAAACTGTTTTGATTGCACGATTAAACAGTGAGCAGGAAGTTGCTGAGCTGACAGATGAATGTGATCGTTTTTGCAAATATGCCCGACGAATGATCGGGGCTGCAGTTACGATCGGCATTGGCCAGGTCTGTGACAAGGTTTTGGATTTGTCGGTTTCTTATAGGACTGCCAGGGAGGCTGTCACCTATAGAGCGATTTACGGCGCAGGCAGAGCTATTAATATAAAGGAAGTTTTACCTCAGGCGCAGGCGGCTGGGGAGGCGTCATCGGCCAATGATGCTGAACTGTCCCAGCTTTTAAAAATCATTCGTTTAAATGACAGTGATGATGTGATCAGGGGTGTGGATCAGTATTTAGCGCATCGGTCATTTCCTGAAAAATCTCTGCAGCAGCACTATATTGATGTGATGGAATTGGTGAGCACTCTGTGCCGTTTTTCTGTAAATAATGATATCCAGATATCGGATTTTTCGGGAGATATGAGAAAACTGTACAGTCATATTATGGAACTTGAACCCAGCGCTTTCAGAGAATGGCTGATCAAAGTTTCCCTGGATCTAAGAGAAGGGTTTTTTAATGCCAGAAGTCACTCCACGAAATCTTTTGTGGGCAGAGCCAAGGATTATGTGCACAATAATTACGCAGACGCCCAGCTTTCTCTGGATAGTATATGTGAAGTGCTTGGTTTATCGAATTCTTATTTTTCAACAATTTTTAAAAAGGAAACAGGGCTTTCATTTATCGGCTTTTTGACGGAATACCGATTAGATCTGGCAGCCAGAAAGCTGATTGAAACCAGTGAAAAAAGTTACAGCATAGCAAAGCAGGTTGGGTATGAAGATCCTAACTATTTTAGCTATGTATTTAAACGTCGTTTTGGGGTTTCGCCTTCAAAGTATAGAGCGGAGTATTTAAAAAAGTGAAAAACAAATATTTGGGATTTATAAAAAATTTAAAGCCTAAGGGCATACAGACAACAATTATGGTCACGTTTTCTGTAACTTCGATACTGATTCTCCTGATATTATGCGTAGGCATGTATTTAGGCTTTTATGCTGAATCCCGTAAAAACACCATACAGAGTACACAGAAAATGATGGAGCAAACTGAGGAAAGTCTGGAAAATTATTTGATGAATATGCGGCAGATTTCCGATGCCATCTATTATAATGTAATCAAAGAAAGCGACTTTTCAACTCAGATGAATGAGATTCAAAAGGGAATGAATCTTCTTTATGAGGCAAACAGGGACAGTCTGCGCAGTATTGCCATTTACAGCAATTTTGGAAGCCTTCTCGGGGCGGAACCGGTGGCCAGACAAAAGGAAGATCCGGATGTGACCGGGCAGGGATGGTATAAGCAGGCCATGTCGGAAATGGAGAATGTGCATTTTTCAACACCGCATATTCAGAATTTGTTTGACGATTCAACATTTCGATATTATTGGGTGATATCCTTAAGCCGGGTTGTTGAATTGACGGATAACGGGGATTCCAAACTGGGGGTCCTTTTAGTTGATATGGATTATTCGGCGATAGCCCGGATGATGATGAATCAGATTAATACATTAAATAATGGGCAGTATTACTACCTGTGTGATAATAACGGACAGATTATTTACCATATGCGCCAGACTCAGATCAGCAACGGGATTTTCCACGAGAACAGTCAGGTGGCGGCGGGCTGCAAGGAAGGGGTTTATGATGAGTATTTTGACGGTCAGTACCGCAAGGTTATTGTGAATAATATCAGTTATACCGGATGGAAGCTGGTGGGTGTAATTCCTTACAGAGCCTTTATTCATGGAATGTCAACCATTAAATATTTTATTGCTATTTTAATGCTGCTTATGGTGATGATGCTTGTATTTATTAATCGTGTTGTGGCTGTTCGAATCAGCAGACCGATTTTAAAATTAACGGATTCGGTTGTGGAATACGAGGCCGGACAAAAGCCGAAAATATATATCGGCGGTTCTTTGGAAATCCGGCATCTGGGATATTCGATACAAAATTCCTATGAAAAAATTGATTCTCTGATGAAGAAAATTACCATAGAGCAAAATGAACGGCGAAAAAGCGAGCTGGATGCTTTGCAGAGTCAGATTAATCCCCATTTTTTGTATAATGCCCTGGATTCTATTACATGGATGATCGAAGGAGAAAAAAATGATGAGGCTGTATTTATGATTTCTCAGCTGGCAAAGCTTTTCAGAATCAGTCTTTCCAAAGGGCGAACGATCATCAGTATCAAAGATGAGCTTCAACATGCTGAAAGCTATATGAATATACAGAAAATAAGGTATAAAAATGCCTTTTCAGTGGCCTTTGATGTGGATCCGGAAATTCATTCATACTGCACTGTTAAATTAATTTTGCAGCCAATCCTGGAAAACGCCATTAATTATGGTGTAAACGGAATGGATGACTGCGGTGAAATTAAAATTACAGGTGTGTTAAATGCCGGAAAAATTATTCTGTCTGTGGCGGATAATGGCATGGGTATGACCGCAGAAGAAGTCAGACTTTTGCTCACGGACAATCAGCGGGCGCATAAACATGGCTCCGGTGTCGGTCTTGTCAATGTGAACCGCCGTATTCAGATTCTATTCGGCAATGCCTATGGCCTGTTCATCGAGAGTGAGCCGGACGAAGGAACCACTGTATCGATTTGCATTCCGGCGATTCCCTTTACGGAGGAGAACAGAAAAATTCTTGAAAAAGGTTATCTTCTTGGAAAAGACGAATTCCCGGATGGGAAAATATGAGGAGCAGATGTATGAATCATAGCAGAAGGATGTTTATTCTGACGGAAGCTGCATTGGCAGCCATTGTTCTTGTACTGGCAGGAATGATGTTTTACGAACATAATAAGAAAGATGTTGATAAGATTTCGGTTATTGTGCAAAATTCTGATGATAATCAGTGGTCTGCCTTTAAATACGGCTTGAAAATGGCAGCCAGGGATTGGAATATAGAGGCATTTGTTGTCAGTACCGGACCGAATCTCACGGCAAAGGAGCAGAAAACTCTGATTGAGCAGGAAATTGAAAACGGTGCTGACGGGGTAATTATTCAGCCAATAGCCGGTGAACCGTTGGAAGATTATCTGGACAAGGTTAAAAACAGGATACCGGTGATGCTGGTGGATGGTTTTGAAAATGAAGACTTTAAAACTAAAGGATTTGCGGTTGCCGGTCAGTGCGATTATGAGATGGGGACAGCTCTGGCTGAGGAATTATTAAAAGATTACAGTGGTTATGTATCAGGAAAAACGATGGGAATCGTTTCACTGTCATCCAATAGATCAGCAACTTTGCGAATGAGCGGTGTTAAAGATTTGCTGGAGCAGGCCGGTATAGAGCTTTTGTGGACTGTGTCGGAAAGCGATGGGGCGGTTCAGGCTATAGCCGGACAAAAAGAAGCGGATTTCATTATTGCGCTGGACAACGCCAGTTTGATTGCAGCAGGCAGCGCTGCCTCAGAAAATAATCTTCATGGTGCGCTTGTTTATGGAATCGGCAGTTCCACGGAAGCGGTTTATTATCTGGATCGGGGAAATGTACGCTGCCTGATTGTTCCTGACGGCTTTGATGAGGGGTATCAAAGCCTTGAGGAGCTGGTCAAAAGTCTTTCAAAGTATATTTACAAAATGAAAGATATTACGGTTTCCTATACGGTTCTTCGTAAGAATGAATTATTTACAAAGGAAAACCAGGAAATTATTTTTACGATGAGTCAATGAACATAACGTATATTTGTCAAATAAGGCCGGGGGGATGATGAAAATTAGAAAGATGATTGCTGTTATATTACTATTTTCCAGCGTACAGACACTGTGTGCCTGCGGTCATATCCATACGGATATACCGGAAAAAATTCATATCGGTGTGGCTTGCTATAATCAGAGCGACACCTTTTTGGCAGAGCTGCTGGAAAGTCTTAGAACACAGGCGGAAATGATATCGGAAGATGATTGCTCCATCATATTGACCATGCGTGATGCTGCAGGCTCTCAGAGAACACAGAATGATCAGGTCGAAGAACTTATTGATGCAGGCTGCAATGTGCTGTGCGTGAATCTGGTAGAGCGGGCGGATCCCTCGGATATTATTGATCTGGCCAGAGATCGCAATATCCCGATTATATTTTTTAACAGGGAACCTGTGACCGAAGATTTAATGCAGTGGGACGGACTATACTATGTGGGGGCAGATGCAAGACAGTCGGGGGTGATGCAGGGAGAACTGGCGGCTGAGTGTATCAAAGCCAATGATCAGATCGACAAAAATAAAGACGGAAAAATTCAGTATGTGGTGTTGGAAGGGGAACCCGGACATCAGGATTCGATTATACGGACAGAGAGTGCAGTGGAGACGATAAAAAGCAAAGGCATTGAGCTGGAAAAATTAAGCTATGGTATTGCGAACTGGAACCGAGCACAGGCCCAGAACCGGATGATCCAGATGCTGGGGCAGTATCATCATAAAATTGAATTGGTACTGGCCAATAATGACGATATGGCGCTGGGGGCGATTGATGCATACGAAAATATGAATTTTACCGAATCAGCTTTTCCGGTATTTTTTGGAATTGACGGTACTGTTGTGGGTCTTGAGGCCATTAAGGCACAAAAGCTGGATGGAACCGTATATAATGATAAGGAAGGACAGGCCAAAGCCATGCTGGAATTGGCCCGAACCCTTATATGTGGAGGCGATTTTGAAAATTTGGATTTGATCAATGGCAAATATATTTATCTGCCGTATATCAAGGTGGATTTATCCAATGTGAACGGTTTTATAGATGCGGACGAAAAGTAATATTAAATGTCAACCTATTATTAAAATAGATTGACATTTTTCTTTGTATTGCGTACAATAGGTTTGACAAATAAAATGGCAATGGGTTTATTGCCTGTTTGGAGGATTTTATGGTAAGTAAAAAAGAAAATACGAAAACATTAAAAAATGAAAGAAAGGCGGCACTTCCTGTAACGATTCTTGTAATGTGTGCCGCCATGGCTGCGCTTACCGGAATTTGTTCCCAGATTCAGATTCCGCTGCCTATGATCCCTATAAATCTGGCACTGTTTGCTGTCCATTTATCCGGTATTTTGCTGGGACCGAAGTATGGTGCTGTCAGTATGCTTGTGTATGTGCTCATGGGATGTGCAGGACTGCCTGTTTTTGCAGGATTTAGCGGCGGCGTGGGTATCCTTTTTGGAAAAACCGGCGGATATATCCTGGGATATATTCTGGATGCACTGATTGTAGGGGCACTGATCAAACGCTTTGGCGCTTCGGTTCCTAAAATGTTTATGGCCATGACTGCCGGGCTGTTTGTGTGCTATTTGTTTGGAACGGTGTGGTTTATGCGGATCAGTCATATGGGACTGTGGACCAGCCTGATGTATTGTGTTTTCCCTTTCCTTGTCGGGGATATTGTGAAAATGATTCTTGCAGCGTGGATTGGACGGCGCCTTCGCAAAGTGATCAATCGATGAAAAGGTTATGATTTTTCTGATCTTTACGGTATGTACCCGGTGTTTTGCCAGTATATTGCCTGAATTTTCGGATAAAGTAGCTGACATTGTCAAAACCGCAGCTAAGGCTAATGTCCAGGATGGATGCGGTTGTCTGGATCAGAAGTTTTTGAGCCTGTTTAAGACGAATCTGAATCAGATAGTCAATGGGTGAGCAACCGCAGATGTTTTTGAAAAAACGGCATAGATACTGTGGCGAGCAGCAGGCCTGGGCGGCCAGTTCAGTGAGGGTTAGTTTTTGGTCATAATGGCCTTCCATATAGGATACGATTTTTTTATATCTGTGGATTCGTTCTTTTTCAGCGGCTCCCGGCTGATGGTTTTCTCCCAGAAGAAGATTTTTGGACATCAGTGTATAAAGAAATTCCAGAAGCAACAGCTTACAGCGAAAGTACCAGCCTTCTTCCTGCTGAAAAAATAAAGCGATCAGCCGACTGATGTAATCATTAAATAGTTCATAATGTTCCGCATTTTTACGGATAAGGTGGGGAAATGTAAGTTCCTGGTTTTTCCAGGGAATGATCAGCTGAGTCTCCATAAGATCCGGATAATCAAAATTAAGAATCGCCGGATTAAATAAAAATACATGATGTCGGGTAACAGATTCAAGCCCGGTGAGCTGGTGGAGGGCGCCGCTGTTAAGAATACATAAATCTCCTGGATTGAGACGGATTTCTTCCAGATTAATCTCAATCAGATAAGTTCCTTCAATAATTTTTATCATTTCAATATTTTCATGCCAATGCCGGGCCACAAAGAAATGGTCGGGATAAGCTGTTTTAGGGCCTGATTTAAAAGAAATGGCCAGCATTGGTCTCTTTTGCGTTCCGTGGGTGACGTTTTCCATAAGAGAAGTCGGGATTTGATTCATGTCTGTCCTCCAAAAGTTTCATATAGTGTTATTATTATAGGGAATAATGCAAGATTTTTCAAGAAAATGTCTATATAATGTTGTTTGAACAAAATGATTGATATTTACGGTATCAGCTGGGAGGAATTTTTATATGGTAAAAAAATATGTGTTTGGAAAGCCTTTGGATACAGAGGCAGTTGTTGTCAATGTGGAGCCGGTGCAGGGTGTGCCTGAATATGGTGAAGTGACTGTAAAAGAAAACTTTTCCTGGTCTGTACGGATGGAAGACGATGATATTGTTTATGGTCTTGGCGAGGCAAACAGGGGAATTAATAAACGTGGCTTTAAATATGTGAGCAACTGTTCGGATATTCCCAATCATACAGAGGATCTTCAATCTTTGTATGCGGCCCATAATTTTATTGTTATTTCCGGCAAAAAGAATGTAGGCTTATTTTTTGATGAGCCGTCAAAGATGACCTTTGATATCGGTTATACGCATCAGGACCGTCTTGTGGTCAGCGCTGAAAGACAGGATATGAAGCTTTACGTTATTGATGGCGATTCGGCCTATGATGTTGTGAAACAGTTTAGAAAGATTATTGGAAGAAGTTATATTCCTCCTAAATTTGCCTTTGGTTTTGGACAGAGCCGGTGGGGATATAAAACCCGGGAAGATTTTGAAGCTGTGGTGGATGGATATCGGAATAACCATATTCCTATGGATCTGTTATACATGGATATTGACTATATGAAAGACTATAAAGATTTTACAGTCAATGAAGAAAATTTTCCGGATTTTCCTGCTTTTGTAGATCAGATGAAAGAACGGGGGATTCATCTTGTACCGATTATTGATGCCGGTGTGAAAATCGAGGATGGTTATGATGTGTACGAGGATGGCGTTAAGGGTGGTTATTTCTGCAAGAGAGAAGACGGCAGTGATTTTGCGGCAGCGGTATGGCCGGGGCGCACGCATTTTCCGGATGTTTTAAATGAAGATGCCCGGAAATGGTTTGGAGATTACTATAAAAGACTTCTGGATGCAGGTATTGATGGTTTCTGGAATGATATGAATGAGCCGGCTATCTTTTATTCCGATGAAAGTATGTCTGAACTGAAAGCCTTTTTAAAAGATTTTGCCCAGGATGAGGATGACAGGATTCCCCATTATTTGCTTCAGATGAAAGTTGGGGCTCTGGCCAACAATTGTGAGGATTATAAACGGTTTTTCCATAATATGAAGGGAGAGCAGGTGCGTCATGACCGGGTACATAATCTTTACGGTTATAATATGACCCGTGCAGCGGGAGAAGCCTTTGAGCGCCTTGAGCCTAACCGGAGAATTCTTATGTTTTCCCGTTCTTCCTATATTGGAATGCATCGTTATGGTGGTGTATGGACAGGTGATAATAAATCCTGGTGGTCCCATCTTTTACTGAATTTGAAAATGCTGCCATCCTTGAATATGTGTGGATTTTTATATGCGGGTGCGGATTTAGGCGGTTTTGGAGCCGATACCACAAGAGATTTGCTGCTGCGCTGGCTGGCGCTGGGCGTCTTCACGCCGCTGATGCGTAATCATTCTGCTATGGGAACAAGAAATCAGGAGTGTTATGGTTTTGAAAATATTGAAGATTTCAGACATATAATTTCTGTGCGCTACAGACTGATTCCTTATTTATACAGTGAATATATGAAAGCCGCCCTGAATGATGATCTGTATTTTAAACCATTGGCCTTTGTTTATCCGGACGATAAAATGGCGACAGAGGTTGAAGATCAGCTGATCATCGGGAATGAAATTATGATTGCACCGGTTTATACACAGAACGCATCCGGCCGTTATGTATATTTGCCCGAAGAAATGATGTTTGTGAAGTTTATGCCCGATGGATCCTTGGAAACCCGGATCTTATCTCAGGGTCATCATTATATTCATGTGGCACTTAATGAGGTTGGACTGTTTGTGCGTAAAGCACACTGCATTCCGCTGGCTCATGCCGCGGAAACGGTGGATACAATACAGACCGGGCATATGGAGATGATCGGTTATGCGGGGGCTCAATATACATTGTATGAGGATGATGGTGTGAGAAAGGACTATGATCTGGAGAAAAATAGTACGGTTTTATATGACTGATTCTGAAGGATATGTGATTGAAAGCGTATTGCTGTAAAAAAATATTCCGGCAGCCCTTACAGGGATGCCGGAATATTTTTTATTCTCCTTTGATCTGGAAGAACCCTTTTTTGCCTTTTTTAACCATAAAGGCCTGGCTTTCATTAAAGTCTTTTGAACCGTAAACGGCATCAAAGGCCGGAACCTTTACATCATTAACCGTGACACCGCCCTGGTTTACAAGACGTCTTGCTTCTGAACGGGTAGGTGCCAGCTTTGTGTCTACAAGAATAGTGATGATGTCAATGCCTTTTTCCAGATCTGCCATAGGATAAGTTTTTGTGGGAACACTGCCTGCGGCATCGCCTGTTGTAAACAGGGAACGGGCGGCTGTCTGTGCCTTTTTGGCTTCTTCCTCGCCATGGACAATCTTGGTGATCTCATAAGCCAGAACTTCTTTGGCTTTATTGATCTGAGCGCCTTCGAGAGCACCTAAGCGGCGGACTTCATCCATTGGCAGGAAGGTGAGCAGTCCAAGACATTCTTCCACCTTAACATCTTCAATATTACGCCAGTACTGGTAAAATTCGTAAGGCGATGTCTTATTGGGATCCAGCCATACGGCACCTTTCTGAGTTTTTCCCATTTTTTTGCCGTCGCTGGTGGTCAGCAGTTTAAATGTCAGACCAAAAGCCGGTTTCTTTTCTTTGACACGGATTAAATTCACACCACCGATAATGTTGCTCCATTGGTCGTTACCGCCCATTTCCAGCGTACAGCCGTAGCGGCGGTTCAGTTCAAGAAAGTCATAGGACTGCATCAGCATATAGTTGAATTCAAAGAAGGTTAAACCTTCTTCCATACGGGCTTTGTAACATTCGGCGGACAGCATTTTATTAACAGAAAAATGAACGCCGACGTCTCTGAGGAAATTTACATAGTTTAAATCCAGAAGCCAGTCTGCATTGTTGGCCAGTATGGCTTTGTCATTATCAAAGGTGATAAAGCGGGACAGCTGTTCCTTAAAACGCATGGCATTATAGTCGATCTGTTCTTTGGTCATCATCTGACGCATATCTGAGCGCATGGAAGGATCCCCGATCATTGTTGTACCGCCGCCGAGTAAGGCAATGGGGCGATGACCGGCCTGCTGCATATGCATCATGGCCATTACTGTAAGAAAATGTCCGGCTGTGAGACTGTCGGCTGTTGCGTCAAATCCGATATAAAATGTTACTTTTTCCTTTTCCAGAAGTTCGCGAACTTCTTTTTCATGGGTGCACTGTTCAATAAACCCACGTTCTACCAGTGTATCGTATACACTTGCCATTGATTATTCCTCCTTTTGCACATCAAAAAAGTCTGAATCATCATCCTGAAAGGACGAAGATTCAGACTTCGTGGTACCACCTTTAATTTACCGGCACATTGCTGTGGCGGCCTTAATTCGCTTCGAACAAAGCGATGCTATATAACGGTAGCTCCCGGCATAGCCTTGATCAGATAACAAAAACATCTGATGTTCAGCCTGCGACTCCAGGATGTATTCAAAATCTGTCTTTTCCGCGCCTCTCATCAGCCGGCAGCTTTCTGTGGACAGTGTCAGAATTCTACTTGTTCCCTTCATGGTCGTGTGTGTTTTTCAATTGCATCTAACATAACACAAAGTATTTTAAAATGCAAGCCCTAAATTCTTAATTTTGTTCCTTTGGTATCTCTGGCCGTAAGTTTGATCCGGGTTGCCATAATCTGCTGATCCTTATAATGAATGGCAAAGCTGCCGGTATTATTTGTTACATAAGCGTTTTCAATAAAGTCATCACTGCCCAGCTTAATTCCCCGAACACCGATGGCGCCTTTTTTCTTTTCGGGGATTTCGGCGGTCATAAATCGAATAAAATATCCGTGATGTGTCTGCAAAATCATCTGCTGATCGGCAGACGAGACGGCAATATGAATAAGGCGGTCGTTTTCCATCAGTTTTGTGGCAGCAATGGAACGTTTGGTGACGTCAAATTCCAATCCGGCCACCTGTTTTAAATACCCTCCGGAGGTTGTAAAGAGCAGCCGGGAAGCGGTCACGGCGGACAGACTGTCCACATAGACCATAAGCTCTGTGCTGCTGTCATAGTTGCACAGATTATCGGCCGGAGTGCCTTTGTCGCGAAAACGGCCGCAGGGGGCATCCTGAACTTTGATGGTGTGCATCCGCCCGCTGTCGGTAAAAATACAGATTTTATCCGTGTTTAAGCACGAAATCACATATTTATTTTCCCCGTCTGCGGCCTCGCGGTTTCTTTCGTAGGTGGAAGGGTCAATACATTTGCAGTAGCCGAAACGGTCCATCAAAAACACAACGGGCATTTCTTCGATTTTCTTTTCTTCATACACGGCTTCTTTGGCATTTTCGATCATCGTTTTTCTGGGGCGGGCATAAGCTTTTTTGATCTGATTCAGCTCTTTTTTGATAACCCTGGACATACTGGAATGATTTTCCAGAATATCTTCATAGGATGCAATATTTTTAACCGTCTGATCGTATTCTTTTTCCAGGGCTTCAATTTCCAGGCCGATCAACTTATAAAGCCGCATTTCCAGAATTGCGGCTGCCTGATTTTCGGTAAAAAGCAGGCGGGCTGCCGCTTTTTGGGAAGCCTTTGTTTTAAAGCGGATACCGTCTGTAATACCATTTACAAGACACTCTTTGGCCTGACGTATATTCTGGCTGCCTCTGAGAATTTCGATGATCAGATCAATGACATTGCAGGCCTTAATAAGCCCTTCCTGAATTTCTTTTTTCTCCAGCTCTTTATTTAAAAGGGTACGGTACTTTCTTGTTGTGAGATCATACTGGAAATCCAGAAAATATTCAATGATACTTTTAAGTCCCATGGTTTCCGGGCGGCCATCGGCGACGGCCAGCATATTAACGCCAAAGGTGTCTTCCAGACGGGTTTTTTTGTAAAGCATATTGATCAGCTGATCCGTATCTGCATTTTTTTTCAGTTCCAGGACAATACGTATGCCTTCCTTGGAAGACTGGTTGGAAATATCCACAATATCTGTTGTCTTTTTTGACTCAACCAGTCCATAGATATCATTGAGAAATTTACCGATATTGGCACCGATCATCGTATATGGGATTTCACTGATGACAAGACGATCCCGGCCGCCCTTGCCTTTTTCGATTTCCACCTTGCCTCTGAGGCGGATTTTGCCCTGGCCGGTTGTATAAATTTCTTTTAGATCATCTTTATTGATGACAATGCCGCCGGTCGGGAAATCTGGTCCTTTTACATAGGCAAGCAGTTCTTCGCTGGTAAGCTGGCTGTTATCCATATAGGCCTTGACTGCATCGATTACCTCACCAAGATTATGGGGAGGAATACTGGTTGCCATGCCCACGGCAATTCCGTCAGATCCGTTGACCAGAAGATTTGGAATACGCACAGGCAGAACGGCGGGCTCTTTTTCTGTTTCGTCAAAGTTTGGTACAAAGTCTACCACATTTTTATCCAGGTCCGAAAGAAAGGCCTCCTGGGTCACCTTTGCCAGACGGGCTTCGGTATAACGCATGGCGGCAGCACCGTCCCCTTCGATGGAGCCGAAATTGCCGTGGCCATCCACAAGGGGAAGCCCTTTTTTAAAGTCCTGGGCCATGACAACAAGGGATTCATAGATGGAACTGTCCCCATGGGGATGATATTTACCCATCGTATCACCGACAATACGGGCACATTTGCGGTAAGGTTTGTCATATTTAATGCCCAGCTCATGCATATCGTAAAGTGTCCGGCGCTGAACCGGCTTTAGTCCGTCACGAACGTCGGGAAGCGCACGGGCGATAATAACGCTCATGGCATAATCGATGTATGATTTCTGCATAATATCTGAATATTCTGTTCGCAAAATTTGTTCTTCACTGTTCATAATCTCTATACTCCTTTAGGTCTTTTGGATCCTATGGTTTCGCGGTTTTGCCATTACACGTCCAGTTGGGCATCGTGGGCATGTTCGTAAATAAAGGTGCGCCGGGGACTGACATCGGTCCCCATCAGCATTTCTGTGACATCAGAAGCCATACGGGCGTCCTCGATTTCCACAAGCTTTAAAATTCTTGTTTCCGGATTCAGTGTGGTTTCCCAAAGCTGTTCGGCATCCATTTCACCAAGACCCTTATAGCGCTGGAGGGTAAAGGGGCCTTTGTGGGTTTTTCTGTATTTTTCCAGGGCTTTGTCGTCGTAGAGATATTTCTCCGGGCCTCTGGAAGGCATGGCCTTGTAAAGCGGCGGCATGGCGATATAAACATGGCCTTCATAGATCAGCTCCGGCATGAATCGGTAAAACAGAGTCAGCAGCAGTGTACAGATATGCGCGCCGTCCACATCCGCATCGGCCATGATAATAATTTTATGGTATCTGAGCTTGGAAATATCAAAGTCATTGCCATACCCCTCGGAGAATCCGCAGCCAAAAGCATTAATCATTGTTTTGATTTCGGCGTTGGCAAGAACTTTATCGATACTGGCTTTTTCTACGTTGAGAATCTTTCCGCGGATCGGTAAAATGGCCTGATAATTTCTGTTGCGGGCGGTTTTGGCGGAGCCGCCGGCGCTGTCGCCTTCTACGATAAAAATTTCGCATTTTTCAGGATCCCGGCTTTCGCAGTTGGCCAGCTTGCCGTTGGAATCAAAGGAAAATTTCTGTTTGGTCAGGAGGTTCGTTTTGGCCCGTTCTTCACTTTTTCGAATTTTTGCGGCTTTTTCGGCGCAGGAGAGGGCGCTTTTGAGTGTTTCCACATTTCGGTCAAAATATAGTACAATTTCATCTCCTGTAATTTTTCCTGCTGCTCTGGCAGCATCCTGATTATCCAGCTTTGTTTTTGTCTGACCTTCAAATCGGGGCGCGGGATGTTTGATGGAAACAACGGCGGTCATACCGTTGCGGATATCGGCGCCCGTAAAATTTGCATCCTTTTCCTTTAAGATGCCCAGCTCCCGGGCGTAATTGTTCATCACCGAGGTGAACATGGTTTTAAAGCCTGTAATATGTGTGCCGCCTTCGGCGTTATATATATTATTGCAGAAACCCAGAACGTTTTCGTGAAATTCATTGACATACTGGAAGGCGGCCTCCACGGTGATACCTTCGGATTCGCCTTTAAAATAAATGGGGTCGTGAATACATTCCTTTTTTTTGTTCAGATCGCGGACAAAACCAATAATACCTTCTTCTTCGTGAAATTCAATATGCTCAGCGGA
>QFCH01000268.1_pt1 | contig 20624 bp, 20 predicted proteins | sample 5346071 | NCBI WGS metagenome assembly QFCH01 (sample SAMN09062255, study PRJNA434731) | Human gut metagenome, whole genome shotgun sequencing project. | isolation source: stool timepoint B chromium assembly | host: Homo sapiens | collected 2015
AGGCAACGGACTCTGACTCCGTCATTTTCTTGGTTCGAATCCAAGTAGCCCAGCTATATGGACCCGGTGTTTTTCACTCAGGTGAAAGCTGCCGGGTCTTTTTTGTGTGTAATGGGTTATTTGCGTTTCTGCGGGCGTTTGACAACGGTTTTTGGAAGATCATGAAAAAAGGGGGGGAAAATGTCATCCCCAAAGCGTATATTATATGGTATAATCAATACATGACAGTAGAGTGTTGACAGAACGAGTATGTTGACAGGGGTGTGTTTGTGGATGTATAAAAATGTTTCAGGAAAAGTGTATATCAAGACGTTCGATGGATTTGATCTGTATAAAGATGGAAAGATGGTCTATTTTTCCAGCGCAAAGGCCAAAGAACTGCTTGCATTTCTGGTGGATCGGAAAGGCAGGTTTGTGCCCCTGAGTCAGTTAGCGGAAAATCTGTTCGAGAATGAAAAGGATATCCGAAAGGCCAAACGTTTGGTTCACACGGCGTTTAACCGCCTGACCAAAACGCTTAAGAGTTATGAGATCGAGGATATTTTAAAAAGAGGAAGAGGGATTTACGCGGTCGACTGCAGCCGGATTCTGTGTGACAGCTATGAGATGGAAGCGCGCACAGAGGGGAGCAGCAATTTTTTTCTCGGCGAGTATATGCCGGAGTACAGCTGGGCGGAGGTGACGCTGTCCAATCTGCTGAGAAAATATTACGATGAAAATCAGCTGCCGGACCACGAGGGGGACTCGTAGCCGGGGCAAACAGGGGAACGATGGGAAGACATAACCACAGTCAGGAATTGTGGTTATGTCTTTTTTTGATGCAATCAGCCGCGGGCGGGGCCGGGGGGAGAATGTTCTGTTCGGATTTCAGATATAATGGCAGGCGGATACCAAATCAAAATATTGTGACCTTTTTAAAGACGCATCTTCTTTTTTTCATGCAAAAAAACGTATTTTTTACAAAAAAGTACAAATATTAAAAGAAATACAATTTATGGGTGAAACCGGCTGCGTTTGTAACTAAAATGTAACGTTTCTGTATCCAACGTCATGATATACCGTTACACGAAAGGCCACAATTATTTACACATAATGAGGTGTAGAGATGAATAGAGGGGAAAGACGGGTGTATGTCAAGACCTTTGACGGCTTTGATGTATACGTGGATGGCAGGATTGTTTACTTCCCGAGTGGCAAAGCAAAAGAGATGCTGGCGGTGCTGGTGGAGAAAAAGGGCAGCAGCGTTTCTCTGGCACAAATGGCGTATCTGCTCTATGAAAATTCGGAGGAAACCCGTGCCAGAAATACGTTGCGGGTTGTGTACCACAGGCTTCACAGGACGCTGGTAGAATATGAGATCGCGGATATTGTCATCAAAAGGCGGGGCAGCTATGCGGTTGACACCGACCGGTTTATCTGCGATTTTTATGAATTCATAAGGGAGCAGCCTGCGTTTCTGAACGCATATTCCGGGACCTATATGCCGGAATATCCGTGGGCGAGGAATATGATTCCTTATCTTGACAACCTGTACCGAAGATACTCCGGTCAGAAGTTAAAGGAGTAACCAAATGGAATTGATTGATATCCATGCACATATCCTTCCGGGCGTGGACGACGGATCCCGCGGCATGGAAGAGTCTGAGACAATGCTGTCCATGGCCTACCGCCAGGGGGTCCGCCGAATCATCGCCACGCCCCATTATTCCAGAAGAAGAGGGAGCGGGGGGCTGGCAGAGCTGGCGGACCGGCTGAACGCCAGGGCCCAGGCGATTTACGGAGATTTTGAAATACTGCCGGGTCATGAGACCTATTATTATGAGGGTTTGGCAGAGGCCTTGAAGAGCGGCCAGGCGCTGACGCTGGCGGGCAGCCGGTATGTGCTGGTTGAATTCGACCCGGGCGTGTCCTACCGGCAGCTCTACCAGGGAGTCCGCAAGCTGATTATGGCCCGGTATGTGCCGGTGCTGGCCCATGTGGAGCGCTATCTGTGCCTGCGGGACGAAGGTAACTTCCGGGAGCTGGTCCAGTGCGACTGCCGTATGCAGATGAATTATGACAGCCTTGCAGGTCCGTTTTGGGATCCCGGCGTGAGGTGGTGCAGGAAAAAGGTGGAGGGCGGCTGTATCCATCTGTTGGCCACGGATATGCACCGGGTGGATTACCGCAAGCCCGATCTGGAAAAGCCCATGGCATGGCTGCAAAAGCATGTGGGGGAGCGCCGGCTGCGGGCCATGGTGTGGGACAACCCGCTTGCGATTATGAAAAATGAGAGAATGGGGTAGGTACATAAGAGATGGAAACGTATATGAATGACAATGAAGAGATTGAGATTGACCTTTTCGAGCTGTTCATGGAACTGAAACGAAAAATATGGGTCATCCTTGGGGTGGCGGTTTTGTGCGCCGGAGCTGCGGGCGCGTTCAGCGCGTTTGTGCTGACACCGCAGTACACGTCCACCGCGATGGTGTACATTCTCTCCAAAGAGACCACGCTGACGTCCCTGGCCGACCTGCAGATCGGAAGCCAGCTGACAAAGGACTACAAGATCATTGTGACCAGCCGCCCTGTGTTGGAGGATGTGATCGAGGGGCTGGAGCTGAACACTACCTATAAAGATTTGAAGAAAAAGATCACCATCGACAACCCGGCGGACACCCGGATTCTGTCCATCAGCGTGATGGACCCTGACCCGCAGATGGCAAAGGCCATTGCGGATAAGGTTGCCGCCACCGCCTCGGATTACGTGGGAGATATCATGGAGATGGTGCCGCCCAAGCTGATTGAGGACGGCGAGGTGCCCCTCTTAAAGACGAGCCCCAGCAACACGAAGAACGCCCTGATCGGAGGGTTCTTGGGCGTGCTGCTGGTGTGCGGTTTTGTCACGGCGCGGGTGGTGTTAAACGACACCGTCCGGACGGAGGAGGATGTGACCCGGTACCTGGGCCTGACCGTTTTGGCCTCTGTGCCTGCGCGTAAGGGGGAGACTCCGGAGGACAAGGAAGCTATGGTGTCCTCCAAGTCCCGCAAAAAGACTCAGACCCCTTCCGGAAGATCCAGGAAGAAGAAAAGGGAGGAAAAAGTCCGATGAGACAGACGGTTGCTCTGAACCGGAGCATGAAGGATGACTACCATTATAATGAAGCGATCAAGACGCTGAGAACCAATATCCAGTTCTGCGGGAGCGGCATCCGGGTGATTATGATGACCAGCGCTCTGCCCGACGAGGGAAAGAGCGATATGGCGTTTGCCCTGGCCTCCTCCCTGGCCCAGATCGGCAAGCGGGTGCTGCTAATCGACGCGGATATCCGAAAGTCCGTGCTCGTATCCCGGTATCAGCTGGAGGATGAGGTCTGCGGCCTGTCCCAGTATCTGAGCGGACAGAAGCCCCTGGAGGAGATCCGCTATGCCACCAGCGTTGAGAATCTCCACATGATCTTCTCCGGCCCTTATTCGCCCAACCCGGCGGAGCTGCTGGAGGAGGAGCTGTTTGGCGCTCTGATCCGGCAGATGCGTCAGGAGTACGACTATCTGATTATCGACACGCCCCCCATGGGGAACCTGATTGACGGCGCCATCGTGGGCCGCCAGTGCGACGGGGCGGTGATGGTGGTGGAGAGCGGAGCGGTCAGCTACCGCCTGGAGCAGCGGGTCAAAAACCAGCTGGAGAAGAGCGGCTGCCGGATTCTGGGCGTTGTGCTCAACAAGATCGATCCGGAGTATAACAGCTACGGCTATTACACGCGCTACGGCAAATACGGGAAATACTCCCGCTACGAGAAATACGCAAAATACGATAAGAGCGAGATTACGGAAGGGTGACCGGCATGAATGACCGCGGTCGAAAATGGAAACGGTTTAAGGCTGCCGCCGCGGTATTGGGCGTGGTCCTTTTGGCGGGGGCCGCTGGAGTCACGGTTCACCTGTACCGCCAGCGCAAAGCCCAGGAGGCGGAGATCGCCGCCCGGCAGCACAGCCTTGAGGAGCCGGAACAGTTTCTGGCAGAAAATGTAATCGAATACGGCGGCAAAAAATACCGGCGCAACTCCTATGTGAAAGCCATCCTGTGCATCGGGGTGGACCGCTCCGGGCTGGGGGAGAAGACGACCACCGGCTTCGGCGGACAGTCGGACGGGCTGTTTTTGCTGGCCCAGGACACCGCCAGAAATACGGTGAAAATCCTGATGATTCCCCGGGATACCATGACGCGCATCACGCTGACGGATCTGAGCGGAAATGTGCTGGGCAAGGACGTACAGCACCTCACATTAGCCTACGCCTACGGCGATGGGCGGGAACTCAGCTGTGAGTACACGGTGGAGGCCGTATCCGAGCTTTTGGGCGGCTTAACCATTGACCACTATATGGCGGTGGACACCGACAGCATTTCCGTGCTCAACGACGGCGTAGGAGGGGTCACGGTGACCATTGAGGAGCCGGGGCTTGCCACACGCGATCCGGAGCTTAAGCTGGGGGAGACCGTAACCCTGAAGGGGAAGCAGGCGGAAACCTTTGTGCGCTACCGGGACATTCACCAGGACAACACGGCCCTGTTTCGGATGGACCGGCACCAGCAATATATGGAGGGCTTTTTCGCCGCCCTCAAGACAAAAGCAGCGGAGGACGACAGTATTCTGATCCGCCTGCTGGACAGCATTCAGGATCACATGGTGACGGATATGCAAAAAGACCAGTACCTGAAGGCGGCCCTGGACGTGTTGAACACCCAGCAGCTGGGTTCCGGCGATTTCTATACCCTGCCCGGCAGCGGCGTGACCACCGCCCGCTACGACGAGTTCTATGTGGATCAGGAGGCCATGATCCCCGTGATCCTGGATTTATTTTACCGGGAGATCGAGTGATGAGGCAATAACCAGCATTTATGCTGTTTATTGGATAAATAATCATAGTAGAAAGGAGAGGAAAAGCTATGAAAAAGAAAAGCGTTGCTGCTTTAATCCTGGCGGCGGCTCTGGCTTCCCAGCCGATGTGTGTATTCGCATCCAGCAGTTCATCCAGTGATGACGGCGGAAGCTCAGCGACCACCACCACAACCACAAGCAGCACCAAGTCCGAGAGCACCGTTACGGTGTCTTCCACCGGCGTCAAGACCACTGGAGCGACCACCAGTGCCGCACCCAACGGAAGCACCATCGGCGTGGCCGTGGACACCGTAACCACAACCGGAGTACCGGTAACGGTTAACTCCAAGGGCGAGGCGGTTGTAGGCGATATCGCCATCGGATTCGCAAAGGATCCGGGATCCGCTACCGCGGGACTTCCGGAGAACGTTGTAGCTGCGATCAACGATATCAACGCCGGAAAGGCCTTAAGCGAGGTCATTCAGGGCGTGGACGTGAGCGGTTACAATGCGCTGACCGGCACCCATGCAATCGTGACCAAGGATGCGGCCACCGGAGCGGTGAAGGACACGGCGGCAGAGGTATCTCTGTATGTGCCGAACCTGGTAGAGGGACTGACCAATGTGGAAGTTCTGTTCTACAACAACGTTACGGGACAGTGGACTCTGCTTCCCGCACTGAAAGTAGATCCGGTTACCAAGACCGTGGCGGTGAACATCCCCGGTTCCGGTACACTTTCTGTGGTTTACAAGAAGTAATTACAAGAATTTGACATCAGCGCAGATGCGCAGAGGGCCAGAGGGGGCCTTGAGGTCTCCCTTTGGTTTCTCAGTATGTGGGAGCGTTTTACGGGAGAGAAAAAGGGTAGTGATGAAAAATGTATAGAAAAGCGGATCGTGGCTGGCTGAAGCACTGGGACTTCACCCTGCTTGACGGATTTTGCCTGCAGGCGGCCTACGTCGCGGCCTATTGGCTGCGCCATGGATTTGGCTGGCCCTATGTGCACCAGCTCTACTGCAATATGGCCTTTGTTTTTGTGCTGATCCAGATATTTGTGACGTTTTTTGGCGAGAGCTTTAAAAACGTGTTGAAGCGGGGGTATTACCGCGAATTTTCGAGTGCGGTCAAACATGTGTGTCTGGTAATTCTCATCGGGGCATTTTATCTGTTTGCCACGCAGAAGGGGGAGAACTATTCGCGCCTGACGCTGGTGCTGACCGGCGTGATCTATCTGGCGTTCACCTACGCCGCCAGAATCGGGTGGAAACGCTGGCTGAAAGCCAGGGGAGTGGGAGCGAGGGGAAAACGGTCCCTTTTGATTCTGACCTCCAGAACCATGGTGGACACCGTGGTACAAAACATACTCGCCAACAATTACGAGGGCTTCCAGGTTGTAGGGGTGGCCCTGATTGACGATGACAAAAATAAGGAAAAAACTTACAGGGGAGTGGCGGTGGTTGCCAACGGTGAAACGGTGGCCGAGTACGTCTGCCGGGAGTGGGTGGACGAGATATTTGTCAACCTGCCGGAGGAGATACCGCTGCCCCAGGAGCTGCTCAACGACTTTATTGAGATGGGCGTGACGGTTCATTTAAAGCTGGTGGAAGTAGCCAAGTTAAGCGGAAAAAAACACCATGTGGAGCGGATCGGCACTTATACGGTGCTGACCAGCAGTATTAATATGGCAAGCTGGAAGCAGGCGTTTTTGAAGCGGACCATGGATATTGCGGGCGGCGTGGTGGGATGTCTGATCACAGGACTCCTGTACGTCGTGGTGGCCCCCTGTATTTACATAAAATCCCCCGGACCGATATTCTTTTCGCAGGTGCGGGTGGGGAAAAATGGGAAGAAGTTTAAATTGTATAAATTCCGCAGCATGTATATGGATGCGGAGAAGCGGAAGAAGGAACTGATGGAACAGAACCGCGTGAAGGGCGGGATGATGTTCAAGATTGACAATGATCCCAGGATTATTGGTGGAGAGAAGGGAATTGGGGGGATTATTCGGAAATACTCCATTGATGAGTTCCCGCAGTTTTGGAATGTGCTGAAAGGGGATATGAGCCTGGTAGGGACCAGGCCGCCGACGGTGGATGAGTGGGAGAAGTATGATTTGAGACATCGGGTGAGGTTGGCGACCAAGCCGGGAATCACCGGGATGTGGCAGGTGAGCGGGAGGAGCGATATTACGGACTTTGAGGAAGTGGTGAGGTTGGATCGGGAGTATATTGTGGGGTGGAGTTTGGGGTTGGATGTGAAGATATTGGTGAAGACGGTGGGGGTGGTGGTTTTTAGGAGAGGGGAGATGTAATGTGGGGATGATTCGGATGGGTTATTATCGGTGGATAGGTCTGGTTGGAATGAAACAAGTGAGGAGAAATAGATAGGATAGATTGGGCCTGCGCTGGGGTGCTTTTTGGTGGTCTAGTGTGGGCTTTTTGCGATAATTAACATTAATGAGTCGATAGAAAGAATGAACATTTTAAATGTTGATTTGAGAAGATTTTTGTACTGCGTTGATGGATGGAGATGCCCTGAGAAATAGACTAAATGGATTACTTGGCAGAAAGATTGCTGTAGAAATCATGAAGATATTATGAATACTGGAATGAGTGTCCACTGTTTTTTCGATCACAGAAAATATTCCGGCTCTGTCGGACGAAAAGAGGAAGTACGTTATGGATAAGAAGTATACGATTGCTGTAGCAGGAACGGGATACGTGGGATTGTCGATTGCTACACTGCTGTCACAGTATCATAAAGTTTATGCTGTGGATATTGTTCCGGCAAAGGTTGATATGCTGAACCAGCGTTAATCGCCTATTCAGAATGAATATATCGAAAAATATCTGGCAGAGAAGGACTTATATTTAACTGCAACGCTTGACGCAGAGATGGCGTATAGTGCTGCGGAGTTTGTTGTAATCGCAGTACCGATAAATGTCTACTCAACAAACCGTAGAAACGTAGCATGGTCGAAAACGCCCTGTTTTGCTCACTCAATACAGTGCGGATTCGTTGCATAATGCTCTGATAGATGAGGGCGAAACGAGAGTCTGGAGTACATATTGACGATAAATTATGGTATGAAAGTCTGATGCAGAACACATTGGCGGGGTAAGCGGTGGAAAGAGTACTGAAATCGCAAGGAGAACCTTTTCGATGATAATTACATCAAAAAATCCATGAGCTTATCATCTATTTCGCCAAACTGGTATTTTGGATGGAGGTCAGTGGATGCTGCGATAAGCATTTTACACGAAATTAAGGTGCTGAGGAGTGAGGGGGTGGAAATGCTGAAAAAATAGCATAAATTCGCGGAAATCAAGGATTTTCATGCAATAAAGTAGCAACATAGAAGAAATTACATGAGCGAGGAATCTGACTGTGAGGATCGTGCCCATAGTGGCAGGAAAGTTTACGCTGGAGGACAGAATGACTAGGATTATGCACATAGCACAGGCTCCGGGAGGGGTCGAACGCTATCTCTATACATTACTAAAAAAGATGAACAGTGATAAATATGAAAACATTCTTGTTCTTTCACAAAATTACGACTTGAAGAAATTTGAAGATCTTGCAAGTAAAGTAGAATGTGTAGAGATGTATCGGGAGATAAATCCACTGAATGAGATTAAAGCAATCGTACATATTCGTGAGTTGATAAAAAAATATAAGCCGGATATTGTTTATATGCATAGTAGTAAAGCAGGTGCTACGAGTCGAATCGCTAATATTGGGCTGAATAATATAAGTGTTTATAATGCGCATGGTTGGTCTTTTAACATGAGATGCAGACCTGCAAAACAGAATGTTTATGCCTTGATCGAGCGCTTGCTTGCCCCAATGTGTACAAAGATTGTGGCGATTTCTGATTATGAAAAAGAGTCTGCATTAAAAAGACATATCTGCAATTCGGATAAAATTGAAGTTGTTTACAATGGTATTGACTTTGATGAATACGAAACAGAAGCAGTAGTAGAACGCTCGTCTTTAAAAATACCGCAAGATGCGTATGTTGTTGGGATGGTTGGACGCCTTGCACGCCAGAAAGCACCAGATGTTTTTGTGAGGTGCGCACAAAAAATTAAAAATGAAATTCCAAATGCTTTCTTTGTTATTGTTGGAAATGGAAATGAACAACAACAAACGGAGGAGCTGATTTCAAAATTAAAATTGGCAGACAGTTTTTTGATTACTGATTGGGTGGAAAACCCATTGGATTATATTAGAAATTTTGATGTGGCCATGCTCCTGTCAAGATGGGAGGGATTTGGACTTGTACTTCCAGAGTATATGTTGTTAGGCAAACCGATTGTGGCAACCAAAGTGGATGCAATCCCGAATATTATCAAAGATGGCGAAAATGGGCTGCTGGTTGAAATGGATGATTATCAGGCAGCTGCTGAAAAGGTAATAGAGTTGCATAATAATGCGGATTTGTATAATCGTCTAAAAATTAATGGACTGGCTTGCGTTCAGGAAAAGTTTAATGCAGAAAGAGTTGCAAGGGAAACGGAAGCCATTTTTGAAAAAATATGTGATTAAAGAAGAGGTAACAAAATGAAAGGTATTATTCTTGCCGGTGGTTCTGGCACACGCTTATATCCGTTGACAAAGGTAACATCGAAGCAGTTGCTTCCTGTTTATATAAAAATATCGGTTTATGTGAGGTATTAAATCACGGAATGAGATTGGTAGCAGATGGAGGCTTTGAATGAGCACTTACTATGGATTCTGGTAGGACATTTAAGGGGTTGATATGTTCTAAGGTATAAGGAGTCATAGATGAAAGACGTTGCAATTTTAACAAAGTATTATCGAAATTATAATTATGGCGGTATGCTTCAAGGATATGCTCTTTATAGCGTTGTTAAGAGCATGGGGTACAGTGTTGACATTATTTCTTATGATGTAAGAAAAAATACAAATTCAGTTTATCCGAGCATTGTCCTGCAAACTAAGCAGTATGGCTTAGGTGTGGCAATTCCGAAAGTTGCTGAAAAGGTAATTGCAAAAGGGGAATTTTTTATTAAAGATATTCTTGAAGAAAGAGTGGAGTTATTTGATAAGTTTGAAGCAGATATTGAGGCAGATACCGATTTATATAACGATGATTCTATAAATAATCTGAAGAAAGAATATAAAGTTTTTGTTAGTGGATCAGATCAGATTTGGAATCCTAATGCGGTAAGAAATTTGTATCTCCAGACTTTTGTATCTGAGCCTTATAGGAAAATTTCATATGCGGCAAGTATAGGCAGAGATAGCTTTTCAGACTATGAAGCCGGTGTAATGATACCTGCGATTAGTAGATTTGGCACTATTGGTGTTAGAGAAAAAACAGCCCAAAAACTATTGGAGCATTATCTTTCACAACCAATTACTACAGTTCTTGATCCAACGCTCTTATTGTCTATTGAGGACTGGCAAAAAGTTTTTACGAAAAGATTAGTTAATGAAAAATATGCACTGGTATATTTGTTTTCAGATAGCTTAGAAGTTAGAAGAAAAGCTCAGAAGTTTTGTGAAGATCGAAGGTTGGAGTTGATATTTATTCCATATGCAAAACAGGAGTACAATCTGTCTGATTCAAAAGGACCAGGAAGAAGAATGACCAAAGTAGGTCCAAGAGAATTTGTATCTCTTGTCAAGAATGCAGATTTTGTTTTTACTGATTCATTTCATGGAGCGGTTTTCTCACTGATACACCAAGTGCCGTTTGCAGTTTTCGAACGCAATAAGTCAGGTCATGTTTCAATGAACTCCAGACTATATGATCTTCTGGATTTGTTTCAAGAAAAAGACAGGCTGGTTAATATTAAGGATTTTGACAAAGTTGATGAGTTGTCCAGTATCAATGCTGAACAAATAAAAAAAATCATATCTGCTCATAGAGAACAGTCATTAAAATTCTTGTCTGATTCAATTCGCTATGGAGTTCAGAAATGCGATGAAAGAGAACTCGCCAAGACAATTTCTGGAAGAGAAGATGAATGTTCTGGATGCGGAGAATGCGTTGTTTTCTGTCCTAAAAAATGCATTTCGATGGAAAGAAATTGCAATGGTTTTCAAGTGCCGGTAATAGATGAAAAGATTTGCATTCAATGTGGTCTATGTAGAAATATTTGTCCGGTATTAAACGATAACAGTAAATACTCGCCTATTGAGGTTTATGGCGCTTACTCAAAAAAAGAGATAGCGCATAGTGCCTCTGGTGGAATTGCTTATACCATTGCAATAGAAACCGTAGAAGCAGGGGGAGTTGTTTATGGTGCTGCGTACACAGATAAATTGCAAGTTAAGATAATAAGGATAGATTCTGTTGAAAGATTAAATGAAATTCAAGGCACAAAGTATGTACAGGCAGATATGACTGGCATTATTGAAAAGGTATTGGAGGATCTAAAAAGTCATCGTTCTGTACTTTTTACAGGTACGCCGTGTCAAATTGCTGGAGTTGTAGATGCGGCTCGAAGAAAAAACTTGGAATATAAATTAACAACGGTTGAAATTATTTGTCATGGTACTCCGTCTCAAAAAATGTTTGATGATTATATAAGATGGGCTGAAAGACATTATAAAAACGCTATCAGCACATTTGCTTTCCGTGCCAAAAAAAGCGATAAAGATAAGGATTTTATGTTGGAAATTGGTCTGTCGAATGGTAAGAAGGAGATGGTCTCTGGGTTTAAAGATCCATATTATAAAGCTTTTATGTCTGCTAGATGGTTTAGAGAAAACTGCTATAGCTGCCCATTTACTGAAAAGGATAGAATCGGAGATCTGACGATTGGAGACTTCTGGAATACGGAAAAGTTACCAGCAGATTTTGGAAAAGGCAGAAGGGTTTCTGTTATTCTGGCTAATACGAAAAAAGGGCTAAACTGTTTGAACAATATACAGAATCAAATCAAGATTGAGAAGACAAGCTGGGAAATAGCGGCTCAAGGAAACACAAATCTGTTCAGAGCAACCAGAAAATTTGCAGGATATAAGGGTTATAGTAGCGTTACACAGGACTTTTTTGATATTGAATATAAGTCTGGAGTAAATGTGAAGAAATATGTGCTTAATCAACTCCCTACTACTGTGCGCAGGTTGATAAAGAAAATAAGTAAACGGTGAGGTGAAATCTGATGAAGGTTGCTGTAATCATGTCAACATATAATGGCGAAAAATATATAAAGGAGCAAATTGATAGTATTTTAAGCCAAACAGGTGTTGAGGTTGAGCTTTTTATAAGAGATGACGGATCAAAAGATAACACCGTAAAAATAATAGAAGAATATGAGCAGAAATACAGCAATGTTCATGTGAATACTGGAGCGAATCTTGGGTTTAGGCAAAGTTTCATACAAGAGTTATTGCGTGTCAATGACTATGAATATTACGCCTTCAGTGATCAAGATGATTATTGGGAAAGAAAAAAACTGTATCAGGCGTGCCTAAAACTACAAGATGTAAGCACCGGAACTCCGGCAGTTTACTATTCGAATCTGAATGTGGCAGATGAAAATTTGAACATTTATCGGACAACAAAATTGCAGAATCGAAAGAAATCGTTGGAGAGCCTTGTTATGCGCCGTTCCATAGCGGGTTGCACAATGGTATTTAATGGGAATCTCTGGTGTAAGATTGCTGAAGTGGATATTACCGATGATATGTTAAAACGAGGACATGACAGTTTTATTTTATCACTATGCTATGCGCTTAGTGGAACCGTCATATGCGATTCGAATGCTTATATTCGATATAGGCAGCATACGTCGAATACATCTGGAAGTTCCCATGGGGTCACTCAACGCTTAAAAAAAGAATTGAACATGTTAATAAAGAAAAAAGGAACGGAACCAGCAATCGCAAGAAGTCTTCTGGATAACTGGCATGAGGAAATGAATCCAGAAGAAATAAAGAAACTTCAATTGATTGTACAAAGCGAATCGTCTGTTCCGGCGCGATTAAAAATTGTTATGTCTAAGAAATTTGTAACAGGTAATTTCAGCTTGACAATCGCTGGCAAAGCTAAAGCAATGTTTGGATTATTATAAAATTTTACGGAGGATATACGACACATGGACATTTCAGCAGGTATTATCCTGTTCAACCCAGATATGAATAGATTAAAAGAGAATATTAATGCTGTTATTGTTCAGTGTACGCACATATATCTGGTAGACAATGGATCGAGCAACATTGATGAAGTGATTGAACTACTGAAAAGGTACAATCAACCGCAGGTTTCTATAATTCGCAATACAGTAAATCAGGGAATTGCGAGAGCATTAAATCAACTTACAGCCGCTGCACAAAGCGATGGATTTGAGTGGATTCTTACATTGGATCAAGATTCGATTGCTCCAGATAATATAATTAATGAGTTTAATAAATATACGAATAGTCAAGATGTGGGGATGCTTTGTCCGATTGTTTGCGATAGAAATAAGAACATAGTTGTAGAAGTACAGAATGGATATAAAGAGATAGATGAAAGCATTACATCAGGATCGCTTTTAAACATAAAAGCATGGAATGAAATTGGTGGCTTTGATGAGAGGATGTTTATTGATGGTGTTGACTTCGATATGTGCTATCGCTTAAGACAAGCGGGATATAGAATTATGTGCATTAAGAGTGTTGTGCTTTTACATGAACTGGGACATATTGAATACCATCATTTTCTGTTCTGGCAAGTCCTTGTAAAGAATCATTCAGCATTCCGTAAGTTTTATATAGCAAGGAATATAATTTATATTGCAAGAAAAAGAAAAAGTCCTGGTTTATTGTTAAAAGGAGTTTTACAAGAAATTAAGATGACTGGGATTGCTGCTTTATATGAAAATGATAAATTAAATAAGATTAAACACATTTGTATGGGAATTTACGATGGATTTAAGGAAAAGGTTGGTGAGTGATTATGGCAATATTAGAAGGTTTTATTGTAGCATACTCATTCATTAATCTTATATGGATGATTAGGAGATATAAGAGGTTTCACAGCATTTACCCAGTTATTGCTGTCTTTGATCTTGTAATGGTAGTCCCTTTGCTTCTTGAAATGTTTCTTGGCATTCCGAATATACCGAGGAATGTATATATTAACTTTGTACAAGCTATGGAAGATCAAACCACATTAATAATATATTGTATCTTCGTTTTAATAGCTCAATTTATGTTCACACATGAATTAAGGAAAATCAAGAGGAGAGAGCGGAGTATTGAACAAACTAATGACATTCAAGAATTTCTCTTGTTTGTCCAGAATTTCAAACACAAAAATGTTGTTATAGCAATATGTTATGCTATTATTTTTGCAAGTGTATTTTCTGTAATTTTTGCACCTAGTCCAATGTACTATCTAACATTACGAAATGTACATGTTCAGGTATCAGAGACAATTGCCAGATATTCGAAAAATGTTGTTTACCCGTTATTTGAACTACTTATTGGGGCAATAATTGCGTTGAAGTTATTTGATTCCCAAAATAGAATTGGCGGGATCATTTTCAGAATAACATTGGTAGTTTTCTTTACGGTAGTTAATGGAAAACGAACTTATATGATGATCATAATTGGTGTGTTCTTTTTGATTGACCTGCTTAGAGAAGGTTCGCTAAAGAAGATTGCTCCCAAATATGTGGCTTTATTTGGTTTGGTTGCGGTCTACTTTTATGCATACATGTATATAACAGATAAAATTAGTTATAACAGTGATTGGTATTACGAGATGCAGGAGTATATTTTTCGCTCAATGCACGTTAGGTTCTCAATATATGCAGTGCTTCATCCGAGTCAAATTCATATTTTGGATTATCCGGGGCAATCCATGTTGCATGACTTGTTTTTCTTTATTCCGAGAGTGATATGGACAAGCAAACCAATGCCATACATTGATTATTATATGAGAGGCGTCTTAGGACTATCATCGTTAAGTCAAATTACTTATCATATGCCAGCTTCGTATTATCCGGAGTTTGTATCAAATTTCGGACTTTTGGGGTTGCCGCTATCTTTGCTGTTTACAATTTGGATTATGCGATACTTCGATAAAAGAAAAACAGCATGTAAGCTTTTAGGAACCGCATTAATAGCACTTCTTAATGTATATTATTACAATGACTTGCTTAAAATCGTAGCGATGTTTATTCTCTACCTATGCATTACTGAAAAATATAAAATTGTGATAGGGAGAAAATAGTTTGGAATGAAGTATAAATATAAAAAATATTTAATAAAAATCAAACGGATACTAAAAAATCCGGGGAATTGTAGATACCTTAGAGAAAACGAAAGGAATGATATACCAGGATTACTCCTTGTTATTCATGAGTCACAGGAATTAGGGGCGAGCATTTTAGCTTTACATGTTGCGGCAGAACTCGTTAAAAGACAAATAGGTGTTTATATCGTTTCAAGACAATTTGGCGTGATGAACGACAAGTATAATCAAGTTGCTCCACTTCAGGTTACGTTAACTACAAGTTCTTATGAACGAATTTGTAGAAAACTATATAAAAAGGGCTTTAGAAAGGCTTTGATGGTAACCGCATCCACTGGCGATTTGGTTAAGGTTACTAAAAAGTGCGGCTTTGAAGTTGTCTCAATGATTCATGAACTGGAACCTGTTATTCAAATGCTTCATCTAGAAAAAGCAACAAAAGAAATGCTTGAATTTTCGGATAAGATTCTGTTTTCAACAACAATTGCCAGGGATCAGGTTTTGAAGCTATGCAAGATGGGTGTGACTGATAGAATCTATGTAAAAGCTCAAGGCACTTATTTTCAAAAACCATCAGACGAGGAAATTGATACTCAAAAACGGCTTTTAATAAACCGATATCCGGTTCTTAAAGACAAAAAAATCGTGGCTGGTGTAGGTAACACGACGGAAAGAAAAGGATTTGATATTTTTCTTCAGACAGCTCTTTTAATGCCAGAGTATGAGTTTATTTGGGCAGGTAAAAAAGAAAATTATTATGAAGAAGCAATTGAAAAATATAGAAAACCGAGTAACTTTATCTACATTGGCACATTGAATGACAAGGAATTGTCAGGAGTATATTCTCTTATTGACGTATATTTAATGTGCTCACGCTTTGATACTTTACCATCAACGATTCTGGAATCACTCTTATTTGAGACACCGGTTGTTGGCGCAAAAAATTCAGGCGGGATTGTGGATATTATAAGTTCCGATAATGGAGTTTTAACTGAGAGTGCTGATGAGCGTCAGTTTGCAGATGCTATAAAATATGCTTTTGTTAAAAATTATAAAATCAAGAAAATGGATAGCTCATTTGAAAAATATGTCACATATGTACTTTCATTGTATGAGAAAAATGATTGAAGTCGCAATAATTGTTTTGTAAAATATGTGGAGTATTTGATTGAAGTGCTTGCCATATAACTTCTAGAAAATTGAAGAAGGAAAACACATTGATAAAAAAAGAAAGCAAACATTTCATTTTTGACCACCCGTAAAAAATCTATGCGGCTTTTATTGTTAAACTTATTATTACAGTCATTCAGTCTGCTTTCTATAAGACAATGATCTGCTTTTTGCCAAAAAGTAATTGTGATAAAAAATATTTTGTTTCGATTTGCGGGATTTTTAAAAATGAAGGTTCTTATTTAAAAGAGTGGATCGAATACCACAGAGTGGTTGGGGTGGATCATATCTATCTGTATAACAATCAATCCACAGATGCTTATCTGAAGGCAATTACCCCCTATATTGAGTCGGGGTATGTGACGTTGGTTCAGTGGGAACATGACCACCAACAAATGGAGGCATATAAAGATTGTGTTGCTAGATTTGGAAATGAAAGCAATTGGTTTGGTTTTATTGATCTGGATGAGTTTGTTGTTCCGGTTGAAGATAACGATATCAAAGATTTTTTTCAAAAAGTTTAAGAATCGCCCCTCGATTTTGATCTATTGGCGTATGTTCGGTACAAACGGAATGATCGATCGAGATTTAAACCCGTTGGTAACGGATAGCTTCTATAGCAGCTGTTGGAATAAATATGATGACATTGGAAAATGTTTTTAAATACCAATTATGCGATTTCCGGAAAACAGAAAATGTTCCACCATATGCTATGGACCAACTACAAAGGAATCAATCTGCCGCCGGTAAACTGCTGCGACAAGGTTTGTGGCAGAAGCTGGTTTAATAAGGCGAATCGAGATGTTCTGCCGATTCAGATTAACCATTATGTTTTGAAATCGTACAAGGAGTACTTAGAAAAGACCCAAAAGACGGATGCCTTTTTTCAAAAGAATCCGAAGGGATCTGAACATTTTAAACGTCATGAAGAATTGTGCACGTCTGTGGACTACAAAATAAAAAATATATAATCGCATTAAAAACTGCAATGAAATTAAGTTCTGTCAAATAACACAGAGAAAGAGGAGAATGGATGAAGCAGGGCACAATCAAACAAAATTTTATATTTCAGATCAGTTATCAAGTTTCAATATTTGTAATTCCGCTGATCCTTTCCCCATATCTGACCAGAAGTTTGGGTGGAAATGCACTGGGAATATATACTTATTCAAATTCCATTGCATACTATTTCTTGCTGTTCATCAATCTGGGAATTAACAGACATGGACAAAGAGCGATAGCGGCTAGCCGAAATGATGAGGTGGAACTCAGAAAAACATTTTGGGGATTATTCTCAGTGCATACAGCGGCGTCCATAATCGGTGTGTTTTTATATATTGCATCCTGCATTTTTTTTGCAAAAGAGTATCTTACAATCTACCTTATTCAGACACTTTATGTTTTATCTGCATTTTTTGATATCACATGGCTATTTTATGGGTTGGAGAATTTCAAATCTATTGCGATTAAAAATGCGTTTGTAAAAGTAATTGAATGTGTTTTAATCTTTGCTCTGGTAAGAAGTAGCAAGGATCTTTGGGTCTATACGCTCATTATGTCGGCATCTACTCTTTGTGGTCAGGCAATTATGATTCCACAGGCAATCAAAACAGTAAAGCCAATTAAAATATCTATTGATGACGCAAAAGTACATATCAAGCCACTTTTGATTTTGTTTATTTCTGTGGTGGCTTCTACAGTCTATACCGTTTTTGACAAGACTCTGCTAGGAATGATGTCGAACAACATCCAGGATGTAGCCTATTATGAGTATGCAAACAAGATTGTGACGATTCCTAAAATTATAATGGGTGTGGTAGCCACCGTTCTATTTCCCAGAGCATGTAAAGCAGCAGCAGATAAAGATATCGTACTGCAAAAGAGTATTATGAGTAATCTGAATCTGTCAACTGCCGTGATGGGACCGGCGAGTGTATTTGGCCTTGCAGCAATCGCCAATAAGTTTGCGCTTGTATATTATGGTGAGGAGTTTGCAATTTGCGGGCCAATCATTTTTTTGATGTCTCCTTTGATTTTAATTGTATATTTGGGGGATGCTTCGAGAACTGGTTATCTAATCCCAGAACATAAAGATAATATTTATGTCATCTGCAACGTAGTCAGTGCAATACTGAATTTAGTCGTTTCGGCAAGCTTAATCCCTTGTTGGGGAATCTATGGTGCAGTTTTTGGAACTACGATTGCAGAAGTATTTGCGTGTGCCTATCAGATGAGCGCTTGCAGACATATATTCGGATTTAAGGATGTAATGAAGAATCTCAGCCCGTCACTGATGATAGGGTTGGTCATGTTTGCAGTCGTTAAGTTTGTGGATGTTCACACAGCGAATAGTGTTGTATGGTTGATGATGGAGATTGTAATTGGTGGCACTGTTTATAGTTTGCTTACTGCAGTATACCTGTATTTCTGCCATAGAAATATATGGAATTCTGCAGTGAAGGTTGTACGGAATAAATCAGTCTGAAAAGCGGGTTAAAAAAGAGTGAATGCGTCACTCCAGATTAAACACAGGGGTTAGTAATGTTAAACCGTGACATCGGAGCATCGTGGACAGCGTTATCTGCCTGAATTGTACACTCACATTTGGGGTGTCAGTACTAGTTTTATCAGAACTTAAAAATCATAAGAAAATCAAACAGGAAATAAATCATAAAATGATGAACTCTATTTATCATGAAGGAGGTATGAATAAAGTGTCACGCGATTGTCTTGGCTGTAGTTGGGCACGTTCTGTCGTGGGTACATCCACAAAGCAAGGCCATTTATGACGCAATTTATTAGATGCATATGCCATTTTTCTTTATGCTGAGTGGTATAACATTCAAAATACACGAAGAAAAAAAGCAGTCAGTTTATAAGACGCAAGGCAAAAGCTATTTTTCCTCCATTGTTTTTGTTTTGCTTGATTGAAGTTGTATTTCAAATCTTATTTGGTAATCTCATCATTAGAGTGTCGTTAAAATGAAAAATTAAATATGTTATAGAGATAAGATATAAACTATATTCAAATCATTGCGGGTTTTGAAGCTACTATATTTTGTTGGAGGTATGAAGTATGAAGTTATATATTGGAAAACCATATATCGGCGAGGGAAGTAATCGGGACAAAGCACGATTAAATTTTCCATTAATGTATTCTGATTTGGTTAGTATACGAACTATATTATGAAGTAGATATGAAATACAAGGAGTATCTGACATGTGAGCTTTCAGATGCCGCTGTTGTGTGCGTGCTATTGTATAGCATGGAAAGAGGCTGGGATATTGAGTGTGAAGGTGCTATTTCAGAAAGACTCTATAATCAATTAAATCATTACTTAATTCCAGCTATTTCTAAAAATATAAAGAGGTATTCACATATTTCTGTTATAGCACCGACATCGAATATATGCTTTGATGGTAAGGCGGTTGGAACTGGTTTATCCTGCGGAGTGGATTCCTTCTATTCTGTACTTAGAGGTATGAATCATCCTGAATCAAGTTCTTTGAAATTGACACATTGTTGCTTTTTTAATGCGGGCGCTACTGGCTTTTGGGGTGGCAATGAAGCACGCGAGCTTTATGAAAAGAGAATGTACAGATTTAAAGAAGTGAGCAAAGAATTGGAATGCGATTTTGTGGCATGCGATAGTAATATGACTGAATTTCTTTTGCAGGAGAACGAAATGACTCATGTTTTTAGAACGCTGTCGGTTCCCTTGGCGCTACAGAAACTATTCGGAACTTATTATTTTGCATCCAGCTATGCCTTTGAAGAATTTAAATTTACAGATTTTGATCCATCTTACTATGATATTTTGACTCTTACGATGCTATCTAACCAGAATACACGATTTGAGCTGGTGGGTGCTGAAACTACAAGATTAGGAAAAGTAAAATTTATAGCGGATTATGAGGTGACCTATCATAATCTGCACGTATGTATAACGGATGAATATAATTGCAATCATTGTAGAAAATGTCTTCGGACTATGCTGGACTTCCATATTGTCGGAAAGCTGGATTGTTATGGGAATGTGTTTGATTTAAATTACTTTTATAGTCATTTAAGCAGGATTTATATTTGGGCTTTTATGAATTTCTGGCGTGTTGATATGCCTGAAATTTGCGTTGCATTGATAAAACAACATAAGGCGAATATCGTACACATTATAGCAGCAATTTTGGCTTCGCCATTCTATTATATAAAAGTGGCCGTTGGAAAAATCAAATTCAAACTTTCCACTAAAAGAACAAGGGTCAAGAATAAGAAGAAATAAGGGATTGACGCACAGAAAAAAAGGAGTAAAATCTTGAGAGCAGAGCAGAGCAGAGCAGAGCAGAGCAGAGCAGAGCAGAGCAGAGCAGAGCAG
>QFCH01002082.1_pt1 | contig 20585 bp, 10 predicted proteins | sample 5346071 | NCBI WGS metagenome assembly QFCH01 (sample SAMN09062255, study PRJNA434731) | Human gut metagenome, whole genome shotgun sequencing project. | isolation source: stool timepoint B chromium assembly | host: Homo sapiens | collected 2015
TCTACGCCTTCTTCCTCTTCGTGATGATGGCCGTGCCCATTAGTCTGCGTATTCTCCTAGCGAATGGGATCGCTCGTGTGACGAGTTCCATCTTCAACTACTCGACCAATAAGCACCTAGTCTTTAAGAACAAAGACAGTGTCGCTAAAACCGGAAGTGGCTACTTCGGACTAGCCCTCGGCCTCTTTATTCTCGATACGCTCTTGATTCGACTCTTCTATACTGCTTTCGGGCTCAATCTCCTGATCAGTAAGATTGTCGTCGGCTTCCTCCTCTTTCTGGTCTCATGGGTGATCCAGAAAAAAGTGATCTTCAAAGAAAGGACTGCTCCCCACCATGAAATTCTTTAAAAAATCCTACACCTATGCTGCCTGCTTTGGCCTGCTTTTGACCAGCAGTTTTAGCTACTCGATGCTCAAGACATTTGTCTTATCCGATGCCATCCAAACCATAAAAGCTACGACTACGGACACCAAGGCAGCCAAAAAAGCAGCTGCATCGGCTACAACGACCGATACTAGCTATTCAGATGACAATATCCAGGTAAGCCTAACAGAAAAAACGGTTGAAAATACCCAGGTTTACATTGCAGATATCACAGTCAGCTCATCTGACTACCTCAAAACAGCCTTTGCACAAAACACTTACGGAACCAACGTGACTGCTAAGACCTCTGTCACAGCCGCCAACAACAGTGCCATTCTGGCAGTGAATGGTGACTATTACGGGGCTAACAGTACAGGATACGTCATCCGAAATGGAGTGGTATACCGCGATACCGTTCGGGAAGATTCAAGCAATGGTGACCTAGCCATTTACAAGGATGGATCCTTCAAAATTATCTATGAAGATGAGATCTCAGCGGATCAATTGGTCAAAGACGGGGTCGTCAATCTCCTCGCTTTCGGTCCTTCCTTAGTTGAAAATGGAGAAATTACCGTTGATACCAACTCAGAGGTCGGGCAATCTATGGCGTCTAATCCACGGACAGCGATTGGAATCATCGACGAAAATCACTACATCATTGTCGTATCGGACGGCCGGACTTCAGAAAGTGAAGGGCTATCTCTCTACCAATTAGCGGAAGTGATGAAATCGTATGGCGTCAAAACAGCCTACAACCTGGATGGGGGTGGATCTTCTACCCTTTACTTCAATGGTCAAGTTATTAACAAACCAACAACAAATGGTACTATCTCAGAAAGGGCGGTGAGTGACATTGTCTATATCGGTTACTAATCCTATTAAACAACGGTTGAAAAAAACGATTCTCTGGTATATTCTGATTTCAGCTTTCTTCTTCGTTGGAAGTCGCATCTATGAACACTTTAGTTTTGGCGAAACCTCTGCCTTCATGCACTACCTCTTCTTGATTCCTTTAATCGGTGGCGCCCTACTAGTGCTTCTACAGTTGATGGTGAAAGGCTTCTCTCGCCTGAGTCTCAATCTTTGGAATTCAGGAGTGGCTACGCTCACAGCCGGAGCCCTCTACCGAGGGATTGTCAACCTCTCTGGTCGATCTACCACAATGGATCAACCCTATTATTACCTTGGAGTTGCCTTTCTAGCACTAGCTCTGATCAGCCTCTTCTTTGTCCGCAGTGTCTGGGTGGAGAATAAAGTGGAATTGACCACTTAATCAACTATTGATAAAAAGTCGTAGTCAATTTAGGCTATGACTTTTTTTGTAGGCTTCTTCTTAAGAATAGTAAAAAAGGAAGCCCTCCTAAAGGCAATTGCCGTAAGGGATTGCCATCAAATTTAAACGGATAAATTTTCTTCTCAAATCATATGTAAAGAAAAATGCCAAAATTTAACCCTCTAATTCCATAATTAGTTGAGTAATTCAAATTTCCGATCTAAACAGAACTTTTTTCCTTTCTAACATCCTAAGGGGATTTACAAGATGAAATTCTGTAGAAAAGTTCATAGAAAAAAGCTATAATTATGTTATAACATTGACACATTGAAATTAGGAGATAATCAATATGGCATATTCAGAAGAAATCAAAAAGATAAGACAAAAATGTTTCTTATCCCAAGAGGCATTTGCTAGAGAATTAAATATTTCCTTCTCCTCAGTAAATCGATGGGAAGGCGGAAAAAGCAAGCCGAGTATGGCATCTATGAAGAACATCAAAGAGTTTTGTGAATCACAGAATATTGATTTTACTGCTTTGGAAAAAGCATGGAACGAAATATAAGATGGAGGAATTGAACGATGAGTTTAAGTTCTAATGTAAATGAAAAGGCTGCACTTATATGGGCAATTGCAGATAAACTAACTGGGGTATATAAACCACATGAGTATGGTGAGGTAATCTTACCGTTAACTGTTATAAGAAGATTTGACTGCATCTTATCAGATACAAAGGATGCAGTTTTAAAAAAATATGATGAAGTAAAGAATCTGCCAATGAAGGATGTTCTTCTTCGCAGTGCTACTGGAGGTAAAGCTTTTTATAACACAAGCAAGTATACCTTCGAACGTCTGCTCGATGATCCAGATAACATTGAAGAGAATTTCCGTGATTATTTAAATGGCTTTTCTGAGAACGTGCAGGATATTATCGAAAAGTTCAAGTTTGATGGCCACATCACTACTATGGCAAACAAAGGAATACTTTATATTGTCATTAAGGAGTTCACTTCTCCTAAGGCAAACTTACATCCTGATGTAATTAGCAATCTTGAGATGGGATATATCTTTGAAGAGATTATTCGAAGATTCTCTGAGTCGCACAATGAGGATGCCGGACAGCACTATACTCCCCGTGAAGTTATCCGCTTAATGGTTAATATTCTATTCCATGATGATAATGATATTTTATCTGGCAACAACGTAGCAAAAACTATATATGATCCGGCCTGCGGCACAGGTGGGATGCTCTCTGTTTCTGAGGAATATCTTCATGAACTGAATGCTGCCACAGAACTTCTTGCATTTGGACAAGAACTGAATGACCAGACTTTTGCCATTTGTAAGGCAGATATGCTTATCAAAGGCAATGATGCGAACTTTATCAAAGATGGGAATACTCTTTCTGATGACCAGTTTGAAGGTCAGAAATTTGATTATATTATTTCCAACCCACCTTTTGGTAGAGGATGGAAAAACGAAAAAACAAAAGTTGAGGCAGAAGCAAAGCGTGGTTTTGCAGGTCGATTTGGAGCAGGAGTTCCTGCTGTATCAGATGGACAAATGCTATTCTTACTAACTGCTATTTCTAAAATGAAAGAGCCAAGTGATGGTGGTAGCCGTATCGCTATCATTCACAATGGTTCTCCACTCTTCACGGGCGATGCCGGAAGTGGTCCTTCTGAAATCAGAAGATACATTTTGGAAAATGATTTGTTGGAAGCGATTATTGCGCTTCCTAACGATATTTTCTATAACACAGGAATTGCCACCTATATTTGGGTGCTTTCTAATAAGAAAGCCGGAACCAAGCGTGAGGGTAAGGTTCAGCTTATCAATGCTAATGGGCTATTTGAAAAAAGACGTAAAGCACTCGGAAACAAGAGAAACGATATTCCGGAAAATGCTATAGAAGAAATCACACGCATTTATGGTGAATTCAGAGAAAATGAAATTAGCCAGATTTACGATAATGCGGATTTTGGATATACAAAGATTACGGTTGAACGTCCGCTTCTTGATGAAGATGGAAATCCTATTCTAAAGAAAAATAAACCACAAGCAGACTCTTCCCTTCGCGACACAGAAAATGTACCGCTCAAAGAGAATATTGATGAGTATTTCAAGCGTGAAGTCCTTCCTTTTGCACCGGATGCATGGATTGATACGAAGAAATCCAAAGTTGGTTATGAAATTCCATTCACACGATACTTCTACAAGTACGAAGCACCACAGTCATCTACAGAGATTATGTCAGAAATTATGGATTTGGAAACTGAGCTGTCCGGAAGTCTTAAGGAGGTGTTTGATCTATGAGAGAGATGAAAGACAGCGGAGTGGATTGGATAGGCGAAATTCCGCACGACTGGGAAATTGTACAGACTAAGCGTGTATTTCGTAGTATAAAGCGAGTTGTTGGAAACCAAGTAGGTGAATATGATAGACTTGCTCTTACATTAAATGGCGTTATTAAACGTAGTAAAGAAGATAATGAAGGTTTGCAACCAGAAAAATTCGAAGGATATCAGATTTTAAAAGAAAATGAACTTGTTTTTAAATTGATAGACCTAGAGAATGTAAAAACAAGTCGTGTAGGTCTATCTTCATACACAGGATTAGTTTCTCCAGCGTACATTGTTCTTACTAATGAATCAAAAGACAACCGCTTTTATTATTATTGGTTTATGTTTATGTACTACAATGAAGTTTTTAATCATTTAGGTGGAGATGGAGTACGTAGTGCATTAAATGCTAAGGACTTAACAGCTATTCCTGTTCCTTTTATTAATGAATGTAAACAGCATAGAATTGCAGATTATCTCGATGAAAAATGCTCTAAGATTGATGCTATCATCAAGAAACAGCAAACTGTGATTGAGAAGCTGAAAGCATATAAGCTGTCAAATATAAATGAGCTGATAGTTGAGGTTGAAGGACAGTCAATCCACCTAGGATATATTGCAAATATGAAAAATGGACTGAACTTCAATGTTGCACCAAATGGTAAACCTCTAAAATTTCTTGGTGTTGGTGATTTTAAAGATTATTTTGTTCTTGATAGAGAGGATATGTTTTCAGATATTCTTATTGATGAAGAAATTGATGAAGATTATATGCTGAAGGATGGCGATATAGTTTTTGTTCGTTCAAATGGAAGTAAGGATCTAGTGGGTAGAGCTGTTATGGTGGAAAATATTGATTTTCCTCTTTCTTATAGTGGCTTTTGTATCAGATTTAGAAATATAAGAACAGATATCTTAAATGATAGATACTTATTATATTTTTTCAGAAGTCCATACTTTAGAGAACAACTAAAAAAATACAGCCAAGGTTCAAACATAAATAATATTAATCAAGTGTTGCTTTCACAGATATCTATTACTGTGCCATCTATAGAAATACAAAAAAGAGCTATAGATGACGTAGAACGACTATCTTATAACTTGGATAAAACAATTTTAGGAAAGCAAACTCTAATTGATATGCTAATAGCATATAAAAAATCCCTCATCTATGAGGTTGTCACGGGAAAGAAGGAAATCTAGGATATGAAAAAGAAAAATCGGCTATCGTTATTAATGTATTTGTTCATTCCCATAGTAGTTGTAATTGTTTTGGATTATTTTAATCTTCCATCGATTCTGGGATTTAAAATGAGCAATGTAAACTACACGTTAATCGATACCGTTCTTAATGTGTCAGTTGTGATTTCATTATATATAATCACCTTTTTTCTCATAGATAAAAGACAGATAAGAAAAGATGATAATGCAAAAGGAACAGCTGATATACTAATGCTATCAGCGTATAACCAATGTAAAGAGTTATCTAAGATCGTAGATACACAATCATGGCTTGAAAGTTATATAGTTCCTAAAGTAGATTCTAATAAAACGGGTTTGGATAATCGTGTTATTTTAAATTTGCAGAATAATCCTTTTGCGGAACACTCACATATACTTTTACTAGCTGAGAATGGTGCAATATCACGTGGCGATTTAATGAAATATTTTGAAATCATGGAATTATATAAATCGTTCATTTCTCTAAGAATTACATTTTATGACATGAATGATGCTACAACCGATAAACAAAAGAAATTTCGCAGCAAAATCATTAATGATAAAAATAAACTTGATGAATTATTAGACATCGAGGTTTCTAAGTTAATACGTAGAATAAAGGAGGTATAACCAGTGTCAGATTTTGATGTAAAAGAAATACGCTTTGAGAAAGATATTGAAGAGTATCTGACAAATCAAGGCGGATATGTTAAAGGAGATCCTAAGTCTTTCGACAGAGAACTAGGATTAGACAAAGCTACATTTATTTCTTTTCTGAAAGATAGTCAGCCTAAGACATGGGAACGTTATGAAAAAATATATGGTGCTGACAGTGAAAAACAAGTAATCGAGCGTTTCTGCCGTGAGGTAAAAATGGTCGGCTTACTACGTGTTCTTCGTCAAGGATTTACTGATAGAGGCATTAAGTTTAAAATCGTCTACTGGAAACCAGAAACAAGCATTAATGTAACTACGGTTAAACAGTATGAATCCAATATTCTGCACTGTACAAGACAGCTGCATTATTCTTTGAATAACGAAAACAGCATAGATATTGTGCTATTTGTAAATGGTATTCCAATTGTTTCGATGGAATTGAAGTGCCAGTTCACTGGTCAAAGCACTGCTAATGCCATTGCGCAGTATAAATTTGACCGAGCAGGTAAAGATGCAATCTTTACTTTCAAAGAGCGTGTGCTTGTACACTTTGCTGTTGATTTATCTCGTGTATATATGACCACAAGGCTCGAAGGCGCAAAGACATATTTCCTTCCGTTCAATCAAGGTAGTAATGGTGCAGGAAAAGTTGGTGGAAAAGGAAATCCTATCAACGAGGATGGTTATGATACAGCATATCTGTGGGAAAGTGTTCTGTGCAAAGATAGACTTCTTGAGATATTACATAAATACCTTCACTTACAGATTGAGCGTGATGACAATGGTGATATCAAGTCAGAGCGTATGATATTCCCCCGTTATCATCAGCTTGATGTTGTTACGAAACTTCTTGAGGATGTGAAAGAGAATGGTTCCGGCAAAAGTTATCTAATTCAGCATAGTGCAGGTTCTGGAAAATCAAATTCTATAGCATGGCTTGCGCATAGGCTTAGTGGTCTACATAATTATAAAAATGAAAAAATATTCCAGTCTGTTATTATCGTTACAGACAGGCGTGTCCTTGATGGACAATTACAAAATACAGTTTATCAATTTGACCATGTAGATGGTGTGGTAAAGAAGATTGATAAAAACTCTCAACAGCTTAAGGATGCTATCAATGATGGTGTTCCGATTATTATAACAACATTACAAAAATTTCCTGTCATCTATAAAGAAGTAAAATCTGATAATAAGAGATTTGCAATCATTATAGACGAAGCACATTCTTCCCAAACTGGTGATGCTGCAAAGAAACTAAAACGTGCTCTGGCAGATACAGAAAAGATATTGGAAGAATATGCCGATATGGAATATGAAGACGAAAGCAAATACAAGGACGATGAGGACAAGATGTTAGATGAACTTTCTGCACAGGGCGTTCATGAAAATATGTCTTTCTTTGCTTTCACGGCTACACCAAAAGATAAGACCTTACAGATGTTTGGTTGGAAAGACGAAAATGGAAAATTCCATCCGTGTCACATCTATTCTATGAGACAGGCTATCGAAGAAGGCTTTATCTTAGATGTGTTGAAAAACTATATGACTTACAAGATGTTCTATAAAATTGTAAAGTCTATTCCTAATGATCCAGAATTAGATAGCACTTCTGGACTGAATGCAATCCGTAACTATGAGTCGCTGCATCCACATAATATTTCGCAGAAGACTACTGTTATGCTTGAACAATTTATTAATGTGACTAGACATAAAATCGGTGGAAAAGCTAAGGCGATGATTGTTACGCCTTCACGTCTACATGCTGTTCGCTATTTGCAGGAGTTCAAGAGACAAATATCTGAAAAAGGCTATTCTGGTTTAGATGTGCTTGTTGCATTCTCCGGCGAAGTTGAGGACGATGGACAAACATATACCGAAGAAAAGCTTAACAAAGCAAAAGACGGAAGTACCATCAAAGAAAAGGCATTACCGGAAGCGTTCCACACAGATAACTTTGGTATGCTTATTGTTGCAGAAAAATATCAAACAGGATTTGATGAACCTTTACTTCATACAATGTTTGTAGATAAGAAATTATCAGGAGTAAAGGCGGTTCAGACACTTTCACGCTTAAATCGTACGGTGCGTGGTAAACAGGATACCTTCGTTCTTGATTTCGTAAACTCAGCAGAGGATATCAAAAAATCATTTGAGCCATATTATGAGGAAACTGTTCTTGAACAGGAAACAAATCCGAACGTGATATATGATTTAAAGAATACCCTTGATGAATATCATGTGTATCAAGAAATGGAAATTGGTAAATTCGCAGAAATATTCTTTGCTAGTAAAACCCAAAATGCTGGAGATTTAGGAAAGTTGCAAAGCCAGATTCAACCTGCACTTGATAGATTCAAAGCTCTTCCGGCAGAAAAGCAGGATTTATTTAAATCTACACTTGCAAGATTTAATCGCATCTATGCTTTTGTTACACAGGTATGCAGATTGTTTGATAAAGACATTCACAGGTTTAGTGTTTATGCGAAGTTTTTAGATCTGCAGTTACCAAAAGGTGGCAATGAAATCATAAATGTAGATGATAAGGTATTGCTCGAGTATTATCGTCTTGAAAAAGACTTTGAAGGAAGTATCGAATTAGATCCTACAGAAGAAGGCTTCAAACCAATTACTGGCGAGGCTGGACGCAGAGAAAAGAAGAAAGATCCTCTTACAATTATTATTGATAAAATCAATGAGAAATATGGGACTACCTTTACGGAGATGGATAAAGTTCTTCTTCAAATTGAGAACGATTATGCTACTCAGGATAAATGGAAAAGTTATGCTCACAACAATGACTTTAAAACATTTATGCTTCTATTCGCTAAAGACTTCCCGGAAATGGCAGCAAGCAGATATGAGCAGAACGAATCCTTCTTTGTAAAAATGTTCTCTGACCCTGATATGATGAAACAGGTAATGGATACCATAGGCGGAGTTCTTTATGAACGACTTCGTAAAGGAATTCATTATGACACAACTGAATCAGCATCAGTTTCAATGGTTGCTGAGGACAAAGCACCATATAATACAAAATAGAACAAAACACCCACAGGTCTATACCCGTGGGTGTTTCGTTTGAAGGTTCCGATAACTCTTAATTTTGTTTAATCCCCATCGGAACATATCAAAAGAGGAATCTTCTTTTTTATTTTTCTTCACGTTTTTTGCTGGCTACAAATCCTGCTAAAGCTAGTGAGGTCATGCCAAAGAGGCTAAGGACTGTTGAAGCCAAGGCTTCTTGTCCTGTTTTTGGAAGACCAGTTGCTGGTGTAGCAACTACTTCAGCTTGACCGCCTGTATGATAAGTGACAGCGACTGGTTTGTTTGTTGCCACTTCTTTTGTTTCGCTTGCAGCTGGTTGAGCTGGAGTTCCTGGACTTTCGGATACTACTAGTTGGTCTGGGGTCACTGGGGTTTCTGCTTGACGACTTGGCACTTCATCTATCACTAGTGTCGGATTTTCTGGTTGAATCCATGGTTCCACAATCGCTCCACTATGCACCTCTGGGGTTGGCTTGATAACGTCTTTGATCAAAGAAAGAAGATGGTAGTTGATCCGATTGCTCACTTCATAAAGGAAATCATTTTCCGCAACACGATAGCCTGCCGGGAGATCCACATGGACACGATAGGAGCCATTCATCAGCATCGTCTCAAAGCGCAGCAGATCATAGATGCTTTGTGGGAGAAGTCGGCTGATACCGTCATTCCCTACCACTTTTACAACCGTTCCTGCAGGGACCGGCTGATCAAATCCAATGGTCAATTTGTTTTCATCTAAATAATGGAAAGCAAAGGTTACTTTTGGATGTGGATTTTCAGGTGAAACGATCACCTTTTTCACCAGCTCTGTTCCCCAATCATAATGGTAATCAGATAGGGTGATCTTGGCTGTATAAGTACCAAAAGGCAAGTCTGGGAAGGTACCACCATTGTAGGAAGCATTGAACTCTCCTTCCACTACACGTCCTTGGTCGTCCACCACTTGGTAACGAACGACGGATGGATAATAAGAAATGACTTCGCCACTGCTATCTGTGAAGACGACTTCTAAGGTCCCCTTTTCAGCCTTCGGTTTTTCAGACCCTGTCTCACTAGGTTGTTCATCTGAACCGGCTTCATTCGTCGGAGTCGTCTCCTCTACTTTCTTTCCTTCAATGTCCATCTCAGTGGTATTGTAGACCTTATCCCAGATGGTATAGCGAACAGTAGAAGGGTCCACCCCTTCTGGAAGAAGATAGCTACCGTCCTCTTGGGGTTCCAAGGCCACTGTTTCCCCGTCCTTGACATAGGACAGATAAGTCCCTGCTAAGCCACTACCGGTTTCAAGTACCTTACCTGGGCGGAAAATCCGTGTTGCTGGATCGTACTGAGCACTTCCAGACTCGATACTTGGAGCCGTATTGTCAATCTTAACCTTGAAGTTAAGCTCTTGTTGCTTGGCACCTGAAGCAGTTGGACGGTAGGTGATCACAAATTGGTATTCCCCATCTGGTAATTGCTTGCCGTCTTTGTCCAAGCCTTCCCAAGAGATTTCATAAAACTCTTCACTGCGATTCCCAATCCGGTAACTCCAGTCCGTCTTACGGTGGACTTCATTTCCAACCTCGTAAATCGGGTTGGTACGAGTTGTGTCATCCTTCTTGTAGACTGATAGGTGTACATTTTCAACATTGCGAAGCATGACGGCTTTTACCTTGATACTATCAAAGCTGGAATCATTATTTGGAGAGAAGTAGAGTTGATCCCCGTCAAAGCGATCCCCATCCTGACCAAGAGTTTTGGCTACGGATTCTCCATTTTCATAGACATAACTAATCAAAGAGGTAAAGTGATTGTCTGGATGACGCTCTGGAGTTTCTGGGACTTTTCCATCTGGATAATCGGTCTTATCCTTGTAGTAGTAAAACGGCTTGTCGCTACCTGTATATTCGTAGATAGGCTTTTCAATGCCACGAAGATTTTGGTAATCCCCATGGAAACCAACATATGGGAGGCTGACCAGATGTTTTTGACTGCTGGCATCTTTAACCAGTACAAAACCTTCTAAGAAATAACCATTTGGCATTTGCTTGCTGAGCTCTTCCTTGTACTTGCTTGTATCAACTGCTACGTGGATGGTCCGCTGACCATTGGCTGGGATAGTCACCGTTTCCTTACCGTCTAAAGTTTCTAATAGACGAGGATGGAGGGTGAATTTGCCATCTTGAACTTGATCTGTCTGAAGAGTGGTTTCATATCGGACAGACTTATCTTGATTGGAAAGATTGTGGATGGTCACATCAAATTCAAAGGTATCTGTGACATTGCCAAGTGTCAGGCTACTTTTAGCATCTTTTGCTGTCACATAGAGGTCTCCTAGAGCTGCTGCTGTGACGTCCATGACCCCCGCTCCTTGCTGACGAACAGAGGAATAGGCATGCGTTTCCTCATCTACATGAGGGATCGCTGTACTCATAGTCATTTGTTTGACTAGAACCTGTAGTTGTTCTGGGCTAAGATGAGGGAAGCGCTCCTTCAAGGCTTGTTTCACCAGTGCAGTGGCTCCCGCAGCATGAGGAGAGGCCATGCTGGTTCCCCTATCCATATAGTACTCTCCATTATTAACAGATGAGTAGATCATTCCTCCTGGAAGGGTGACATCCGGTTTGAGATCCCCATCAGCTGATAGCCCCCAAGATGAGAAGTCAGATAGTTGATTGGCTGCATCGTAAGGCACACGTTTGAATTTATTGGCAATATGGAGCTGGTAATCATTGGCATGCTGAGCCAAAACAAGTCCAGCAGCGTGGCCAATAACCCCAACTGGGAATCGTTCTCCGAGCCCTTCTAAATCAAAGCCTACAGGATTATTTCCCTGTTCCTCTGTTTGGTAAAAGATCACACCTGTAGCACCAGCTCTTTTGAGCTCTTTGACCTTGTCCACATCCGAAACTTCGCCGCCTCGCTCAGTAAGAACTAAGTGCCCATTGATACTATCTGCTTGGTAGTGGTCGATCCCTCCCTTGTCCACATGGAGATAGCTTTGAGGGATGGTTGTCCGAAAAGCGTCGCGTTCTACAAAGGAATGCATCGGAATCTTGCCATCTGGGAAGTCCACGGAACCTTTTAACGCATCTACGGTCAGGCTTGCTTCTGTCGACTCATGCTTGGTGAGACTATTAATAGACGCGACTGAGATGACATTTGGATTGACGGATGGCGTCCCTGTCATTCCGTAATCTGGTGTGGTGGCCAGTGGCTTGCTGTGCCAGAAGCCATTGGTCGCCATATTGGTAGAGGCAACTGTAATGGTTACCCCCGCCTTTCTTGCTGTATCAAAGGCCTGGCGGGTGATCTCTCCAACATCATAAACAGAACCTGATGCTGTTCCCAAACTCATATTGATGGAATCCGCCCCTAATTTGACCGCATCTTCTACCGCCTTAGTGTAGATGAAATTTTGAACTTGACCGCCCTTGGTGTCTGAGAAAACACGTAGAAACATCAGTTGGGCTTCTGGAGCAACACCACGGATAATTTCACTATTTGGAGAAGGTTGAGAGGCGTTTCCCACAGCAGTTCCTGCTACGTGAGCTCCGTGTGAAATTGGATCGTCTTCTTTGACATTGTCATCCATATCACTGTAGTTGTGAACGTAGACGATTTTATTGTTGTACCATTTACCGTAAGTGATCCCCGCTTTTTTCTTAGCCTCTTCAATTTCCGCCTCACTCTTGTACTTGGCCTTACTGATATCTGTTAGACGGAAAACATCATGGGCAGGGTCCACACCGGAATCAATGATCGCAACTACCTGCCCTTGACCCTTGATTCCCTTATCCCAGAGTGGTTGTAAATTGATCAGACTATTTTCTTCACTGACCTTGGTCCTAGTTGAAGTCGGTGATGCAGGTGCGGGCTGTGTTTCCGCCACTCTGGTCCGACCAAGTGGAGCATAATCTACAGCATCCACACGCGCTAGTCCCCGAATCTTTTTAGCATCTCCATAAGTCGTCTCTAGAGCCAAGCCATTAAAAAGCAGATTAAAGTCATACAATTTTTTGAATTGAATGGATTGCTTTTCGAGCTCTTTCAAAAACTGTTCATGATCCTGATTGGTTTTTTCAATGCGAGTCTCTTTTGAAGTCGGAGATACCCCTCCAATCCCATCAGAAAGCTTTTCTTTCAAGCGAACCAGGATCTCAACTGGGCTTGTTTCTTCTAAATTTTCCTTTACTGGTTCAATAGGGGTCGTAATTGGAGCAGCAACCCCATTTTCGTTTGGTGCTTCCGCAACTGAAGGTGAAGCCTTCTCTGCCTTTACTTGATTTGTAGTCGAACTGCTTGTATCGATTGAAGATGAAGGTAGAGACTGATTTGTCTTTTCCTTACTCTCAATCTCAGCTGTAGCAAGTTTTTTAGAGGCAGTATCTTCTATAACTGAAGTGGACATACTGTCCTTAGTAGCTGGAATCGGTTCTGCTGTTTTCTCATCTGTTGCTGCGGTTTCTGGCACCACTACAGATGGCTCTACGACAGAGGGTGTTGGTACGATCGTATCAGCTGAAACGGCTGAACCCATTAGAAAGGTACCAATCAAAACAGAAGCGACTCCAATTGCGTATTTACGAATGGAAAAACGCTGTTGTCGATGAAATTCCATAAAAACTCCTTTTTACACACTAGGTTAAGGTAGCTTCACACTACCTTAACCCTTATTTTATTCTTGCAACTAAACCAATAGAAGATTATCCTTGATCTGGACGATTTTTCTTCAAGCGGATAGCACCAAAAGTGAGAAGAAGAACCATCAAACCTACCATCCCTGTTTGTTCATTTTCTTGTCCTGTATTAGGAAGAGAAGGTGATGATTGACTTGAGACCTCTTTAGTCGATGGATCCATTTCTGATACTCTTTCAAGATCTTTCTGGAACATTGGACGGATATCTGTCTGTTTCGCGACTATTGGATGCGTATCGGTTACATCCGGTTGTTTTCCTTTTTCACCTTCTTGCGTCGTCGTTGACGGTTGAGGAGATGGAATAGGTGAAGATGGGATAATTGGATCTTCTACCTGATCATCTGAAACTTCGACAAAACTAGTTAAGTAGCGATTAATGCGCTCACCTACTGTATAGAAGAAATCATTCTCTACTGCGCGATATCCTTTTGGCAAATCAATATGGATCTGATAATCTCCATTAACAAGAATCTTTTCAAAGGTCTTTGGTTCGTAAAGGGTTTGATCCAACTCCACTTTTTGCCCCGTCCTTTTATCAATGGCAAAGACACGGGTTCCGCTTGGAAGCTCTTTATCAAAGACAAGATCAAAGCGATTTTTATCAATATAATGATAGACAAATTTGACCACACCTTCTGGATGCTCTTTGCTCAATTCCACCGTTACCGTTGTTGGAGATACCCAAGAGTAGTTTTGGTCTTGACCGACGACTTTTACAGTATAGGTTCCAAATGGAAGAGTTGGTAATGGATCTTCATAATAAATATTAAATTCCTTATCAACCCGATTTCCTCGACTATCAAATACTTGGTAACGCATCATTTCTGGATATTGATTGGTCGCTTCTCCTTTTTCATTGACAATTTGTACCTCTAAGCGTCCCACTGTGGCTTCACTAGTTTCATGTGTCGGACTTGCTTCCTCTGTTCCAGTATTTTCTGTCGTCACCTCGTCTGAAACGGTCTTTCCATCCAGAGTCATGGTATTGGTATTATTGACCCGGTCCCAAATATAGAAGCGTACTGTTTCTAGATCCACTCCGTCAGGGATAAGATAGGTTCCATCTTCGTTTGGAGTGATTTCTACTTCCTGACCATCTTTTTGGTAAGAGAGGTATTTACCAGCTAGCCCACTACCCGTTTCAACAATCTCACCTGGCTTAAAGAGGCGGGTTGTTGGATCATACAGATCCTTGGTGTTAGCCAATTGTGGCACTTGCTTATCGACCTTGACCTTTAAGACAATCTCTTGAGGTTTGGCACCAGGTGTGCTTGGACGATAAGTGACTACATATTGATAGTCCCCATCTGGCACAAGCTGATTGTTTTTATCTTTTCCACTCCAACGTGTCGCATACAGAATCTTACTACGATCATTGATTCGCCAGCCATAATCTGATTTCTTCTGGCTCTCATTGCCTTTTTCAAAAATTGGATGTTCTCTCTTGACGTCATCCGCACGATAAACCGTCAAATGAATATTGTCCACATTTCTTAAGACCACTGCATTGAGTTTGACACTATCATAGGATCCATCCCCATTTGGCGAGAATACGAGACTATTTCCATCATAGTGCCCGTCTTTTTCTCCCAAGACAACTTGTACTTTTTTGCCCCCTCTCCAAATAGAGCTGACTAAGGCAGTAAAGTGATCCCCTGGGTCTTTTTCGGGGTGCTCCGCTTTTTCATTTGCGTAATAATAGAATGGTTTTTCATCCCCAGTGAAGGCATAGATGGGTTTTTCAATTCCTGGTAAATCTTGATAGTTTCCTTTAAAACCAATATATGGAAGACTCACTAGGTCTTTCTTAGTTTTGGCATCTTTAAAGAAGACAAAACCTTCTAAAAAGTAACCGTTTTTCATTTGATTCGTGAGTTCACTTGTATAGTTACTGGTATTCACAGAAATCGGAACCGTCACACTTCCCATAGCAGGAACATGAATGGGTTTTTCTCCTTCTTGATCCAGTAGTTGACGCATCTTCAAGGTAATACGTCCATTCTCCACTTGATCGGTATTGACGACCGTATGGTAAGTGAATTCTTTTGCTTCTGAACTAAGATTATGTACAGTGACATCAAACGTGAAGGAATCTTTAACATTTCCAAGGGTCAGACTGCTATTTGCTCCTTTTCCACCTGTTACAAAGACATCGCCAAAAGCTGCAGCTGCAGCATCCATAAGACCAGATCCTTGTTGACGAACCGAGGAGTAACTGTTGCTTTCCTGATCAAAATGAGGTTTGGCTGTACTCATGACTAATTGTCGCAAAAGCGTATGGATTTGCTCTGGGCTATAATTTGGGAATCGTTGTTCTAAAGCTTGCTTAATCAAGGCTGTCGCCCCTGCCGCATGTGGTGTCGCCATACTCGTACCTGCATCCAAGTCGTACGAACCATCTGGGATAGCAGAGTACACATTTCCACCTGGCAAAGTAACATCAGGCTTCAACATTCCTTCAGCGGTTAATCCCCAGCCTGTAAAGTAGAGCATCTTATTCGCTTCACTATAGGGTACTTTCTTAACTTCTTGATGGAAAGTGATCGTATATTCCCCAGCATGTGTGGCTAGCTCTTTCCCGATAGAATGACCAAGTACACTAACAGGATAGAAAGATCCCCAATACCCCATGGAAAGATTTTGAAGGGTATCTCCTTGTTCTTCATTTTGATAAACAAGGACCCCTTTTGCTCCAGCTTGTCTGAGGGCATTGACCTTATCTTCATCTGATACATCGCCACCACTTTCAACCAGTGCAATTTGGCCTTTTACAGCAGCATTTCGATAAGTATCTTCTCCCCCCTTCGGTACATAAACATAAGACTGTGGTCCTTCTACTGGAAAGATCAAGCGATAGACAGGAAGGTCAATCAGACCATTCTGGAATTCTTCCTTATTTTTTAGAGCTGGAACTTCTAAACTAATTTTTGTTTCATGTGTAATGCTATTATTGAAAGCACCAATCGCTAGAACTCCCTTTTCAACAGCTGGTTCATCCATTGTTCCAGTATCCGGTGCATCTGCTTTTGGCTTAGCCTGCCAGTATCCACTCACGGCATAATTCCCTGCTGCGGCATTAATGATAACACCTGATTTTCTTGCAAACTCAAAAGCTTGACGCGTCAACGGATTGGTATCAGCTTCTGCCCCATTGACACCCCCAAAACTCATATTGATAGTATCTGCCCCCAACTTCACAGCATCTTCTACAGCCTTTGCTACAATAAAACCTTGTTCGGTCATCCCTTTCTTATCTGAGAAGACCCGCATAAAGATGAGTTGTGCCTCTGGAGCTACCCCCTTAAGTAGTTCTCCTGTTGGCACTGGTTTTGTTGCATTTCCTACTGCAGAGCCCGCCACGTGGGTCCCGTGCGAACGCGGATCATCCTCCTTGATCTCATCATTCATATCCGAATAGTTATAAGCATAAATCACCTTATCGTTGTACCACTTACCATAAGTAATTCCGGCCTTCTTCATGGCCGCTTCCATCTGCTCTTTATTCTTGTATTTGGCTCTACTCTTATCCGTTAAACTAAAGAAATTATGATCATAGTCTAGGCCAGTATCTAGGACAGCAACCACGCTCCCTTGCCCCTTGATTCCCTTATCCCACAATGGTTGTAGATTAATCAATTCATTTTCATCACTTACCTTGGTTGGAACCAGGGTCGTCTGCTTCTTCGGAAGACTCTGGTTTTCTATAGTTGTAGAAAGAGGGGTAATCTCAACGTTTTCAACTCGAGCTATCTTGCGAATCTCCAAGGCATCCTTGTAATTCGTCTCCAAGACAAATCCATTAAAAACCAAATCAAAATCAGCTAATTTTTTATATTGAATTCCCTTTTCATCTAGCTCTTTTAAAACTGCCGTTTTGATTGGGAGATTATTCCGAATTTGGTCTGCAATACTTGGAGAAGTTGCTACATCCTGTTTTTTCGTCTCCAAACGTACCAAGGCCTGAACACGTGCTTGATCTGTTACAGTTTCCGAAACACCTTCTTTATTGGCTACTGAAGAGTGTTCTGTTGCTGGTTTCTCCAGTTCCTCTTTCTTTTCGACTCCCTCCTTTTCAGATTTAGGATTAGAAGCGGAATCTACATTCCCATTTGAATCTGCTGTTTCAGGAGATTTCTCAGGTGTTGGTTGCTCTTGCAAAAAAGTTTCCTTACTTGATTCTTCAGTTGGAAGAGCTTCCTCCGAATTTTTTTCCAAACCAGATAACGGTTGAACCTCTTCTTTCCCTTCTTGTGCTACAATTGCAGGTGGTTCTACCGTTCCCTCCTGTTCCTGCGCTAAAACAGCCGGACCAAAAAAAAGGCACCCGACTACCACTGATACTAAACCAACGGCATATTTACGGAAAGAAAATCGTTGTTGTCTGTCATTTCTCATAACCAGACCTCCTTGTTTGTTGTAAGCGTTTACTGCCCCTTCATTTTAGTCCTTCTTTTATGTAAAGTCAATGCGGTCTGTCAAAATCTAAAATAAGTATAATATTTAGTTTATTTCTGACAATTTTTCTTTATCAATAATGAAAGGAAGCGATTGGTTTTGAAGATGAAACCTTTTGGTAAAGACACCCCTCTCAATGAAAAACAAAAAGGAAGCCCTCTTAGAGAGGATGCTTCCTAGTTTTGATTAATTTTCTTCACGCTTTTTGCTAGCTACAAATCCTGCTAAAGCTAGTGAGGTCATGCCAAAGAGGCTCAGGACTGTTGAAGACAAATCTTCTTGACCTGTTTTTGGAAGGCCAGTTGCTGGTGTAGCAGCTACTTCTGCTTGTCCACCCGTATGATAAGTAACAGCGACTGGTTTGTTTGTTGCCACTTCTTTTGTTTCGCTTGTAGCTGGTTGAGCTGGAGTTACTGGGCTTTCAGGTTGAGGAGTTGGGGTAGCCGGAGTTACTGGGGCTACAGGATGGACTGGATTTTCAGGACTTACTGGAGAAACTGGCGTTGGTTGTGGAGTTGGTTGAGGTTCTGGAGTAGGTGTATCTTCTTCCACTTTTTCCACAAATGTCTTGTTGCCTAAAATAGAAGCAGACAACTTCTTCCCTGCCTTATTCACATCTTGGATGTACTGGATAAAGACTTCTGTATCCGGATTGATAGCCCCGATCAATTTGGTGTCGCGGAAAACTGAGAATCCATCTCCGCCACCATACAAGAAGTCGTTGATAATCGCTTTGTAGGTCTTATTGCGATCAATTTCGGTTCCATCTGCCTTGTAAGCTTTCACAACCTTATATGGATTTTCTTCCGTTGCATCCGCTGGTTTTGTATAAGTGTACTTGATCCCTGCCATTTGCAAGAAGTAAAGCTCTTTCTCATCATATTGTTGATCCAAAGCTTTGTAGATTTGGTCCCCAGTGATTTCTACTACTTGGAGGATATTTCCAAATGGTTGCACCGCTTGAGCTGCACCCCAAGTGACTGTTCCGTCTGGTTTCACCACGAGATCTGCACGGATTCCTCCATTATTGGTGAAGGCAAAGTCAACATCTGGATAACCTGATTTTTTGGCAATATCTAGTTGCGCTGCTGTGACCAAATCTCCAACAGCACTTTCTTTTTGTGCATTCAATTCACGGGTAATATTTTCAGCCTTGTCTGCTGTACCGATTTTTGCTTCTGTTACTTTTTTAACCGTCGCATTGGCATCATCGATGATCGCTTGAACCTCGGCATCTTTTGCTTTGCCTTTCGATGGATCTACCGCAATAATTTTAGCAGTTGGAACTTTGACAAAGTCAGCTGTATCTGTATCTAGGACTCCACGGACATCAGAGTAGGCTTTCCCTTGAGAGGTACCTTGAACGATCAAGGTATTTCCGACTATTCCATTTGTATATTGGTGGTTGTGACCTGCAAAGACGATATCCACTGAGTTTTCAGGATAGATTTGGTTTAATTTTTTGATCATGTCTGCAGCAGGACCTTCTGCTACACCATTCTTACTAGTGGCAGCAACGTGGGCCAAGACAGCGATCGCATGAATACCTTGGTCATTCAGTTCACGCGCATATTTGGCAATCGATTCCGCTTCATCCAAAACACGGTATTGTTCATGATTTTTACGCAAAACAAGATTTGGGAATTCTGTCGTAACAACTCCGATAAATCCGACCTTAACAGTCTTATCGTTGACTGGGATTTCTTTAATAGTATAAGGTTTCCAGTCAAATGGAATTTTGTTGGTATCTTTGTCCACCAAATTGGCAATTACAACTTCTTGTTTTGAAGCTTCATGAGGATACTCATCGACGATCTTATTGAATTGACCAGGTGTTGGGGCTTCTCCCTTCATGATCCGGTTGAATTCACCAAGTCCTTCGTCAAACTCGTGATTACCAAGGGTTCCGTATTCAAAGTTCATTTCATTGAAGACTTTTACAGTTGGTTCATCTTGAAGGAGGGCAGAATTGGCTGGACTAGCTCCGACCATATCTCCAGCTTGCACACGGATGCTGGCATTTGGCGTTCCGGCATTCTCCGTTTCAAAGTCTTTTTGCGAATCGTTCAAATAGGTTGCCAAAAGTGGGGCTGTTCCTGCGTTTTTCACAGTTTCTCCTTCTAAACGAGCTGTACCTGTTTGTTCCAAGGCACCGTGGAAGTCATTAACCCCCATAAACTGCACTGGCAATTCGTCTGCAAAAACGCTATTGATCGCAAAAACACTAAGACCCGCAGCGACCGCTAGGATACTGCTTTTCAAGATAACTTTTTTCTTCATAGAATACTCCATTTTCTAATGTAGGACACTTCTCCAAAAAGGAGAACGCAGAACAGTTGATTTGCTGCAATCAGCTATTCCATTTTACTATTTTTTCGACTTTACTTCAATGTTTCTCTGAAAACTCTTTCATTTTTTAGAAAATATGTGTTTTCCAAACATCTTTTTTCATTCTTTTTCCTTTTGTTACTTGCTGTTCATCACAAAAGAGGCTGGGACAAAAGTCCTAGCCTCTCAATTATTTTTGGATTGTCTAGCAAG